>JABLTH010005695.1_pt1 | contig 10185 bp, 5 predicted proteins | sample 7875711 | NCBI WGS metagenome assembly JABLTH01 (sample SAMN14941262, study PRJNA633318) | bioreactor metagenome | isolation source: bioreactor | place: China | collected 2019-03-05 | reverse complement strand
CTCCGGCGAAAGCGGGTTCGAATTGCTGCAAGCGTTGCTGGATCGCTGTCCGGAAGCGGCCGGCGCGATGATCAGCGGCGAATTCGACTCGCCGGCTCTGGCGCAGGCCGAGCAGGAGGGCTATCTGGTGCTGCATAAGCCCTTGGAGCCGGAGGCCTTATATGCCTTGCTGTGTCGACTATTACCAGTGGTCGGCAACGATCACGCGTAAAACAGTTGAAACGAACTCCAGCAAATGGCGCCTATTTTGCAGGGTACGCTGGATCATCACCTTAAAAGGGGCCGTTTGCCATGAATGTTTCCACCATAAGCCTCAACCTTGCCGCTACCCGAACCGTCAGCGGAAAAACCTTGCCGTCTCAAACGCCAATCAAAACTGACGCTGCCGCCGATATCAAATCGTCCGGTAAAGTTGATATGCGTCATGTCTCGCTGAACGAAATCAATGCCTTGATCAAGTCCGGCGTGGATGGTTTGCTGGATGTCGTGCCCTACACGCCGATCGCCACCATCAACCCAAGCGGAGCTACGGATGCCGGCGACGTTAAGGTGGATTATTTGGGCCAGATTGAGGGGCTGATCGAATTCCAGAAAAGCCGTCACGAAGACACCGCCTTTCTGGAACGAGTGCTGAGCAACGTGAAACGCCTGGATGGGACGGCCTTGCCGACGAAACTGGACGTGATGGCTTGAGTCGGTCTCGGCTTAGTCGGCAAAACCTCGGGGATCCAGTTGCAGTCGGTGATCGAATTATCTTCCTGACGGCCCTTGACCCTGACGTTGCGTCACGGTCTATGCTGACGGCACGCATCAGGAAGGAGGCAAATCATGTTGCTTAAAGTAGGCGAACTCGCCAAACGCTGCGGACTGACCGTCCGCACCCTGCATCACTACGACAGCCTCGGCTTACTCAAACCTTCCGCGCGTTCCGACACCGGCTACCGGCTGTATCACCGGGGCGACATTTCCAGATTGCATCAAATTCAAGCCTTAAGGCAGTTTGGATTGTCGTTGGCCGAAATCGGAGACATTTTGGCAACGCCCGATCTGAATCTTGCGACTATCGTCGAACGCCAGCTTGAAGCCCTGGACCGAAAAATTGCCCAAAGCCAAGCTTTGCGCCATCGCTTGTCCGGGCTACAACGGCAACTGACCCGCGGAGAGGAACCCGAGCTGGCCGATTGGCTCACAACTTTAGAGATGATGACTATGTATGATAAATATTTGTCCGCCAACGATCTAAAGCGCCTGCCGCTACTGGATATCGACGAGACTTCTACCGCCGGCGAATGGGCGGCATTGGTTGAGCAGGTACGAGCAGCGATGCAGACAGGTTTGGAAGCGGACAGCACGCAGGCAGAAGCCCTGGCGAAGCAATGGATAGGCATGCTGGTACGCGACACCCAAGGCGACCCCCTCTTGCTGGTGAAGCTGAACGCGATGATGGTTGGCGAACCGACCATGCAAACCAAAACCGGCGTCACTCCGGACATTGTGGCTTACATCCAAAGCGCCTTTGTTGAGAGTAAGTTGAAGATCTACGAAAAATACCTCACCGCCGACGAGTTCAACGTGATGCGCGCGAATTACGCCAAGCAAGCCGACGACTGGCCGCCGCTGATCGCCGCGATCCGCCAGCACATGGAAGACGGCACGCCGCCCACCGCCCCCGAAATGCAGACATTGGCGGGAACCTGGCTGAACTTGGTCCGCGCCTACGCCGGCGACGACCCGGACACTCATGCCAAAATCCGTGCCGCGCATCAGGCCGAGCCCTACTTATTCTTTGGTACGTTTATCGATCCGCCCTTATTGACGTATGTCTATCAGGCGATTGCCCAGCCAACCCAAGCGCCAATGCCGGCCCAGGCGCATTGAGGCGGCGGTGAAGTGAATAAGCTGCATCGATCTGGACCGGCAAACGATCGATGCAGCAGGACACCGTCTGGGTAGGGGGGCATCAGCGTGATCAGTTAAACCAAGTTTACAGCGCGCCGTCCGAGCCGGTGAACTCGACGCCGGACACTTTGCCTTTTAGGTCGGAAAAACATTTCCAGGGCGCGGTGGCTTGGGGGACCAGCACCAGAATCGCCATGCCGGCTTCCGAGGAAAAGATGTCTTTAACCTTCAGCAGGCTTTGGTCAAGGCCGACTTGTTTCGCAACGGCCACCAGACCGGCCTTTTCCGCAGCGCTGGTCGGCAAGCACCATTTAACGAATTTTTGAACGACGTTAACAAGCAGTCTAGTCCAAGTTCAGAGTTGCCCAAGGTCGAGTTTCTTGCCGTTGGCTAGCTCCGATTCGAGCTCTTAGCCGCTTGGGGAAACGCTGATTAAATCTTCTGTCAGGATAAGAAAGGCTCGCGGCATCTGGGCCTAAATGGTGCGCCAACGACAAACGCAAGCCCGGCAAAAACCTGTCGCGAAATCAGCGTAAGCGCATCCGGAAATAAGCGTCGATCAGAACCTGGATCGAGCACATTTTCCGGATCGTCAAAAACCCACCAGGGCACAAATGCCAACTCGGTTTCCGCAAGAGCCGTTGCCGGGGCTTGCCGATCAGATCAATTGGCGGGAGGGTTTGGGAATTTGTATCTGCTTGGATATTCCAGCGCAAACCAGCCAACTATTCCGATTCAAACTCTGCCATCGATTCCGGCGATTCCGATATGGTTACACCAGTATTGAATGACTGCTTTTGGACGTAGCAAATTGGCACAACCGTAACCGGCCATCGGTAGCTTTATAAAGCGGACATTGTTTGATAGCCCTTAAAATCTAAAGCGGACGCTGTTATTACTGGGCGGCTATTAAATGGGTACACAATGGCCTAAAAAAATGAGAATGGACGTAACACGTTTCACCCTCCAATGAACCCACGTTGATTGCACTTTGACCAGATTTTATGCAGCGATCATAGTAGGCCAACAAATTTCTGGTGTTAGCATCAATATTCGGATTTCTCAGCAGAACGGATAATTCGGTGGCAGCAAAGACTTTGTTCAACTTTGACACTTCGGAACCGATGGCGAAGGAAACAGTGCCTGAGGCGTTTGCAGCGAAAATGCCTGATAGCGCTCGCCAAGTAATGAAGCCGTTTTCTAACCAAGGCTGAACTAAATCAATAGCTTTCGCCCATTCAAATAAAGACTGATAGTGCTGAGTATGGATTCGGATCTGCCTTAGTACCTCCGGAAGTACGATTTTTGACCTATATTGCGGATCAATCAGCTTCAAATCCTCTATCTCTTGCCACATAGGTTTGAAAAATCTTCCCGCGTATAATAACGTAGCATCTCGAGGAGCTTTTATTTGTGCGCGGATAGCTGGGTTTTTCTGCAAAAAATTTAAGAACTCCTTCGTAGACTGATTCATCGCCCTGAGGCCTCCCAAGTTTGATCTAGAATTAAAGCTCCAACCTAATGCCAACTGTTCCAACAAAATTATTGAATAATCTATTCCCGAGGAGTGCTTCAAAGTTGATAAATGGCTGGACGCCATGAGGCAACATCATGCCAAGACCGGTCCCGATATGAGAAAAATCGCGGTCGGGTTTATCGCTCAGAAATTGAAAAGCCGTAGGAATGCCTCGACCATCTTGAGCAAATTGCGCGGAGATCAATCGCTGATAGTTCTGAAACTCGTGTGTCCAGTCTGCCGTAATTTGGGGAATCAAAACACCAATCGATGTGCTAATAGCTGTGGATGCCTGCAATCCCACCGAAGTTTGCAGTGATGTCACTTTGTCACTTAGTAAGCGTAGTTCTAAACCTGTGTTTCCAGCTTCAGTATAGCCTCCCGTAGCTAATTCGCTATACCGAAATCTTAGTCTCGGCCCCACAGTAAAAGGTCCTTTCGAAAAGTCGTAACCCGCTAAAACATTTACCCCGTAATTATTGGCTTGATAGTTTGATGACACCAAACCACTCGCATTGTGTCTGATATGGTTCGAGTCAAAAAAACTTGTAAATCGACTTTTGTCTCGCCATTGATGACCATATTCCGCCATAACATCTATGAATAACTTTTCGGTAGGTAAAATGGATAAATAAATAATGGGCTGTATTGTTTTGTTTTGAAAGCCTCCAGCATTATTAAAATTACCATCCCAATACGTGTAATTAACCGCAACACCGCTGACTAACCAATCAGAAAATCGGTAATCCATACCGCCTGTAACACCATTAACATTCGATTTGTAACCGGTTTCATAGCGTGTTGTCGTTCTATCAAGTCCTTCAAACTGACCAGAAAGAAATAGATTTAGTCCATTGCCTAGATCGGTTGAGACTTCGTCACCAGCTCCACTCCCGTTTTGCTCTTCATTATCTGCATGACGTGCCTTTACCAGACGTCGAGCCATTGCAACAAATTGATTTTGCGTTGATGCAGCGCCACCACCCGAAGATGCGGTCACGCCGCCTGGTTGTACGCCCCCACCAGTTGCAGGATCACATAGATTATTAAGTTGATTGCCCGCGTTATTTTGGAAATCAACCTGCTGCGCAAGCGTGCTACCTTTTAACGTAAAGCAAGAATCACGTAGTAGATACGATTGAACTTCATCCAGTGTTTGACAGTTAGCGTTTTGAATCAAAATCAAACTAAGTAGTGTTATCCAACAACCGGGCAAGAAAGATGATATTTTTTTTAATTCACTACGAGGCACTGGTCGCATGCTTAATTTATTTCCTGAGGTCTGAGCGAAACCTATTGAATCTGTGTTAAAACAATACACACCACACTTAATATTCACTCTATTGCCCTCCGATTACAAATATCAACTATTGCTCGGTAATTGCATAAATAATGCCCGCATTGTCATCGGTCACGAAAAATGTCTTTTGGTCTGGACTAAATTTAAGGCCAGTAACGCCCCGAAAGTCGAAACCCGCAAAGCCGGAGGCGAAAACCGATGCTTTCCAGTCTGGATTAATTTTAATTATTTGCCCTTTACCGTCGGGAGCAACATACAGATTCTCACCAAATGGGTTATTTGGATCCAAACTGCCAAAGGCTAGGGTTTCATTTTGTCCAATAGGAGGGTCCGCAGCAAAGCGCGAATATGAACCGTTAGCAGCGATTTTAAAAATAGTGCCTTGATGATCTACACCAAATAGTTCAGAGCCAAATCGTCCGCCGGGACCAAACGCCAAGCCAGTCAAACGATTGCTATTAGCCAACTGGGCAAATCCAGGATTACTGACATTTCCATCCGAATCGATCGCAGAGATGCGACTGGGACTGCTATCAAACTCACTAAGAAATAATTTATTCCCAAATGCGCTGCTCGGGTCCGGATTATAGGCGATGCCCTCACTTGCAGTTTGAACTCCCTGTGAAAATAAAGTCGGTGTTCCATTCGACATGATTCGAAATACTCTACCGGGATTGGTATTGCCGTCCACAGCAAATAACTCACCTGAAAAGCCAAAGCTCAATACTGTTAAACGGGGATTCGGGATATTAGCTCTAACAGCGGCTGGAGTAATGGTAGAAAATAGTTCTGGAACGCCACCCAATGTATCCACACGCCAAATTTGATTTTGGTCACGGATAAAATATAGGTAATCGCCATAATTTCCTCCCTGATTTGGCGCAATGTCCTGCAGGGCGTCCACAGTACCTACAGGTAAACCGGTTGCCACGACCCGAACCTTAAAACCCTCGGCGACAGTTATTGCCTGTGATGCAATTGCTGAAATCACATCGAGACGCCCAGCACATTGAGATTCTTCAATTGATTCTGAACAAAAAGCATTACCTAACGGTTTCGAATAGGTAAGCAACCTCGTTTTGATTGCTGTAGATTCCAACAAGGGATTTTGCTCATAGAGTAGAGCTGCGGCGCCTGAAACTAGTGGCGCAGCATACGATGTTCCTGTTACAAGGTTACAGTTATTTGAAATATCGCAGGCGTAAACATTCTCGCCGGGAGCGGCAATATCTACCCAATCGCCATAACCGCTACCTTTGCGCAAAGCATCCCATTTTGAAGCTTGGCCTGGTATGGCAGGCGGATGATTAACGCTTTCTACCTCAGCCTTTCGGTCTTTGTAATCTGTTGCACCCACCACGATTGCGTTAGAAATGGCATGAATGCCTTGTAAAAGCGAGTCGTTTTCCCCTTTAACACATCGCACCAATATTGGCTTGTCGATACTTCCGTGATTACCAGCCATTATTAAGAATAATGGTTTAGTCGTCGTAGCTTGGATTTTATTGCAAACGGCTTGAATATCTAGAGAAGTAAGATTTAGCCTTCCATTTGGATCTACTTCCTCCCAAATGCTAAGGTTAATAACTTTAACCTGAGATGTTTTCTCAAGAGCAGGTACGATATTCGTCTGATAGCTTTGGTGATTGTTGTAATACAAAGTAGGAACACTTGCTTTGGGTGCAACACCCGTGTTTCCATTCTCGGTACTACCGCCAACCAAACTTGCAACCAGTGGTCCATGCTGATCGTAAAGATTATCAACAACTGCGACTAGTACATTTTGACCTGTCCACTGGCTCCAGGCCTTATCGGCTCCTATCTTGATCGCTGCCCAATCACAAGTAAGGTCGGCTTGTGAATTAACTTGTGGAGTTGGGCACAGTTTCGGTGTTATTGGATCAATAACTGCTCCAGCAGCCAAAAGCGTATTTGGTTCCGCAAACTCAACTTGTGGGAGATTTCTAAAGTTCGCCACTGCACGCCGCACATCAAGCGCTGAATCACCCGGTATTGACACTTCCAGTACATCGATGCTCGGCAAAGTACCAATTATTCGTGCGCTTTGAGTAGCACGAATATTCAGGATTTCGCTCCTAGACACATTCGACTTGAACGTCACCAATACCTCGCTCGGCGCAAACTGTTGCCCAGTGTCAGGGTCGGTAACGGCAATTACTCCTTCAGTGGATTTTGGTCCGATGGGCAGGGAGGTCACCATTAAAGATCCCGGTAGTGATTCAACCATCCCCCGTTCATACTGAGCTTTCGCTACATAACTTTTATTGCCTTCAATATTTGCATCAACCGTGAAGGTTGCTGAATAAAATCCATCTCCTTTTACTCGGTCTCCGTTTTCTCCGTTATCAAAAAGAGTTCCAATTGCATTACGCTGGCCGAGGGCATCCACAGCGAATAAAGTGATTGTCGTTGGAGGGGAGTCTGTACCTGTTACCAACGTGCTAAAGATGACATTTTGACCGGCACTAGGCGGAATAGCATAAGGATTTGGGACAGGTGGGCTGAGAAAAATTGGTTGTTCGATTTGTGAATTAAATACGCCGACTGTGATATCGGCCGACGCGGAAACCACTGGTTTATCAGTTGGTATTGCGCCCTCAGCGAAAACCATTACCGTTGTTATTAACTGGTAGGTGCCAGCTTTATTGCCAGAGATTGTAATTGGGATAGTTTTTTTGATTGTTTCGGCACTTGTCCAGGCATCGATGGAACTTAACGAAACCCCTCGGTCGTTGGGAGTCACGAATTGTTGAGTGACAATGTTGAAAGCCCTGCTATCGAGATTATTAGGTATAAATTCTATCGTCGTAGTCATCGATGTTTTTTGCCCTTCTTTGACAGTAACAAACTGTTGACTTTGTTGTAGGGCAATTCTTGGACCATCAATAATTTCGATTGCGGTTAAATCGTTTAAATTCCTTTTTGAGTCTTTAACAGTTGCTTTAATTTGGCCTTTACCGGGTAATGGAAAGTCATTAAAGGTAGCTTTGGCTTTTCCAGACGCATCAGTCACTGAAGCAACATCAGCAATGGTTCCCAAACCAGCGATTGCAAAGTTAACACTTATGCCCGCGGCAGGAACACCCAATGCGGTGACTGTTGCTTCCGACAATAAATTATCGAAACCGAGGATAAGCGGTTTATCGATAGGTTTTAATTGGATATGGTCTACTAGCGCCTGAATCTTGACTATTAATTTACCATTTGGCTTGCCTCTTAGTTCTACTACGAGGATATTGCTACCTGAGCGCAGGAATACCGGAATCTCAATTTTATTATCACTGTTTAATTTTGCGTCTTGATGATTAAGTACATTGCGTCCGTTTAAAATTATTTCGCTGCTTGCTAACAATCCCTCATCATGCACATTACCTGTTGTTATTTCTAATATTGCCATACCCCCTTGCGGACTAGGTATTTGAAATACCACGCTTTCCGGTTTTGGTTTGGCAGTGTTTCGAACAAAAGTTCTTGGCCCGAAAACTGTAGCTAATAGTGCATTTTTTTCACACGTTGACTTATTTCCATGATGGAAACAATGGTCATTGAGACGTTGTTCAGGCTGTCTAGCTTCTGCCAACTGGGGCATCATTGTGAATAACAAAATGTTTAATACGATAACAATTGAGATTTTCATAATTCCAGTCCTCTGGTCGCCTAAATCACGCGCAATAAAAAAGCCGAACCACCTTGATGACTTTAACGAAGTCATATTCGGCAGTTCGGCTTTCCCACAAAAGGATCCGCAACATTCCGCCCCCAACTTACGATGGGTTTAGCTTTAAAAACTCAGGTTGAACGCTATCATGGAATTTGTAAATTATCTACTGAGAAGAAAAGTCAACATTTAGCTCTTGCTACGAAAGCATCCGGGGATGAATTTGTTTTAGCCAAAAGCATTTGTTCTTATCGTTTTTTAAATCTCAAGAGGAGTTCCAGAGCAAATGGAAAATTGGAGCCACCCCCGATTGACTGCTATCAGGTAATGTCTTTTGTGAACGTCTGCTATTGAGAAATTCTTTCAACGGCCGGTCATGGCCGATCCAAGACGTTCAAAATCTGGCTGGGTTTGAATCAGAAGCGATGGAGGCTGTCCGACCGGAATGTCTGGCGGTTTTGATCGGAATACACGATTCTGCTGCGCCGCCAATGGGTGAGCTTTCAAAAAACCGCATTTCCGCACGCAGGGATGGCTGGGATTATGATTTGTTCAGCGCGTGCCTAAGGCCAACGACTTTTTAACAGGGCTTGATGCCGCCCCTCATGATTTGGCATTTGCCGCGCCAAGCAAGTGCTGCAAGGTCGCACGCAGTTTGGCGGGATTTACCGGCTTGTGCAGCAACGGAAAGCCGCTGGCATCGACTTCGCGTAAGCGCTCGGGACCGGTATCGCCGGTGACGACCAGTACTTCGAACCGGTAGCCCAGTGTTGCCCGCAAATCGCGCGCGAAATCGATCCCGGAAACGCTATCGGCCAACCGATAATCGGTGATCAGCAAGTCTACCGCCGAATCCGCCCGCGCCAGCTGGTCCAAAGCTTGCGACAAGGATGCCGCCGCCAATACCCGGCAACCCCAACGCGACAACAGGCCGCTCATGCTCTCGAGCACACTGCTATCGTCATCCAGCAACAACACCCGCTTCCCGGTCAGCAGCGTGGCCGCCAGCAGCGGCTGGGCGGTCTGAGGCAGAACCTGGCGCGGCGCAGACTTTGCAGCCAACGGCATCCTCAGCGAAAAGCACGAGCCTTTGCCCAACGCGGAACGCACCTGGAGCGGGTGGCCGAGCAGCCGCGCCAGCCGCTTGACGATGGCCAAGCCTAGCCCCAAGCCCTGGCGGCGGTTACGGCCGGCCTTATGCAGCTGGTGAAATTCGACGAAGACTTCGTGCAACTGGTCTTCCGGTATGCCGCGGCCGGTATCGATCACCTGTATTTCCAGTTCTGCGCCGCGTCGCCGGGTACCGACCAAGACCCGGCCGTTTTCGGTATAGCGCAGGGCATTGCCGATCAGATTACGCAGCATCCGCTCCAACCTCGCCGGATCGGTCGCGACCGGATATCGGCCAGGCCGGAAGCGGACGGTATTGCGGTTTTCCTGAGCCAAAGGCTGAAATTCGGCATGCAGCCGCTCGAACAGATCGGCGAGATCGCAGGCTTGCAATTCGGGCGTCACCACGCCGGCGTCCAGCTTCGAGATATCCAGCAAGGCGCTCAACATCGAATTGACGGCGTCGATAGCGTCATCGATTCGATCGATCAAGTGCGCCGTGTTCTCGCCGCGCACCCGCTCCGACAATTCCCCGAAAAACAAACCCAGCGCGTGTATCGGCTGGCGTAAATCGTGGCTGGCGGCGGCCAGAAACCGGGTTTTGGCGGCATTCGCCCGTTCCGCGTCGCGCCGGGCGTTCTCCAGAGCCAACTCGCGTTTGATCAGGTTACTGATGTCGGT
>JABLTH010009425.1_pt1 | contig 10186 bp, 10 predicted proteins | sample 7875711 | NCBI WGS metagenome assembly JABLTH01 (sample SAMN14941262, study PRJNA633318) | bioreactor metagenome | isolation source: bioreactor | place: China | collected 2019-03-05 | reverse complement strand
CGGGTCCGGGGCAAGAGGCGGCGCCGTATCGGTCGGAAACGGGCAGGAGGGAGCGCCAGGAGGGACGTCCGCGTGGAAGGATGGCCCCATGCCGAGCAGAGAGAGCATCGTCAGCTTCGAGGAACCTCCGGCCCCGGAGGGCGCCGATCCTTATGTGAACGGCGCCGGGCCTAGCCCCGGCATCGCCGTGGTGCCGCCGCGGGCGGAGTGGCCCGGGCTGTTCGAGACGCTGGCCGCGCGGATCCGCGCCGCGCTCGGCTGGCGAGCGCTGAGCGTCGAACACGTGGGCTCCACCTCTGTGCCGGGGCTGTCCGCCAAGCCGACCATCGACATCGACCTGATCGTCGCGGACCCGGACCGGGAGGAGGACTACGTCCCGGCACTCGAACAACAGGGATTCGTCCTGCGAGTCCGTGAGCCGTGGTGGTTCGGCCACCGGATGCTCGCCCTGCAGGAACCGGCCTGCCATCTGCATGTCTTCGGCCCGGACAGCCCGGAACCGGTCAAACACCGGATCTTCCGCGACTGGCTGCGCGGGAAGCCCGATGATCGCGAACGCTACGAGGCCGTGAAACTGCGCGCCTCGGCGGAGGCGACCGCCGCGGGGGAACACTCCATGGAGTACAACGCCCGCAAGGAGTCCGTCATCCGGGAGATCTACGACCGCGCCTTCCGCGCCGCGGGGCTCATCCGCTGAGCCGTTTCGACCGCCGATTCCTCTACGCTGAGGCCTCATGGAGTTCACCGTCCGTCCCCGAGTTCCCGGCGACATCCCTGCGCTCGCGGAGCTGCTCGAACGCCAGCAGCCCACGAGCCGTTATCCTTTCGTCTGGCCGTTCCCCGGTGGCGCCGAATCCTTCCTGGTGCGCGACGGCGAACTGGCCTCCTGGGTGGCCGAAGGCGCCGACGGCACGCTGCTGGGTCATGTCGCGGTCACCCGTGTCGACGACGGCGACGAGGGACGGCTGTGGGCGGAGGCGCTCGACGCGGACATCGAGGAACTGCGCTGCGTGAGCGTCCTCTTCACAGACCCGGCGCAGGCGGGGTCCGGCGTGGGTTCGGCGCTCCTGGAACGCGCCACCCGGGCCGCTGCCGCCGACGGCCTGCCTGTGCTCGACGTCGTCGCCTCGGCCGAGCGCCCCGTGCAGCTCTACCAGCGGCGCGGCTGGCGGATCATCGCCACGATCTCCGCACCCTGGCACCCCGAACTCGACCTGCCCATCCACCTCATGGTCCTCCCCCGGAACGGCGAGGCGTAGCGGCTTCCTCCGGCGCCACTCACTCCGGCCGCACGACGACGGCGGCCCGCCCCCGCACGGCACGGATCAGGCGGGCGTTGGCCTCGTCCGTCCCGAGGGCCCAGGCGCGCGCCGCGTCGGGGCTCTTCCCGAACGCCTCGTGACGCGCGATGAGCCGCTCCAGCCGGACGCCGTCGTCCGGTTCCACGAACCAGGCCTCGTCGAGGAGCGGGAGCACGCCCACCCAGGGCCCGTCCTGAAGCAGGAGGTAGTTGCCCTCCGTGATCACGAGCCGCGCTTCCCGGGGAACCGCGATGGCGCCCGCCACCGGCTCCTCGATCTCGCGCCGGAATTCCGGGGCGAACACGACGTCCTCATCCCGCGCGCGAACCCGGCGGAGCAGCGCGACGTAGCCCGCGCCGTCGAACGTTTCGGGGGCGCCCTTGCGGTGCCGCAGCCCGCGCCGTTCCAGCACGGCATTCGCCAGGTGATAACCGTCGAGCGGCACCGCGACGGCGAGGTCCGGGCCGAAGTGGTCCACCAGGGTCGTGGAGAGCGTGGTCTTCCCGGCGCCGGGCGAGCCGGCCAGGCCGAGAATGACGCGATCCCCGGATGTCAGGAGCCGTTCGATCCGCTCGAGGGCCGCGGGCAGGCCGAGCGTGGGTGGGGCGAGGTCCGGGGCGGCGAAGTCCATGCCGGAACCGTACCGCGAGGAAGCCGTCGTCGGGAGGCTTCCGGGCCGTGCCGGGATTCCGGGCACCGCGGAAGGTCCTGACGGGCGCACCCGGGCAGGGCCGCACCTCCGCTCCATCCGCTGCTCCGGTGCCGGGCCGGGTGCCCGACCGGGACGACGCACCGGTTCAGCGCAGCGCGAACACGCCCCCGGATCCCCGCCATTCCGGGCTTTTCAGCGGTTCCTGGGAGTTCACCGGGTTGCGGACCCAGAACAAGTGTGATGAGGATTGAAGTATCGCTTCACGGCGTAGCGGTTGATGGGAGAGTCATCTCTTACCGCCCGTTCCAGGATTCGACCAAGGGCCACGAGCCCGCTGACGAGGAGGACATCATGGGTATCGGCGACAAGATCAACAACAAGGCTGAAGAGCTGGGTGGCAAGGCCAAGGAAGCGGCCGGCCAGGCGAGCGGCGATGAGCGCCTCGAGGCCGAGGGTCAGAAGGACCAGGCTTCGGCGGGCCTGAAGCAGGCCGGCGAAAAGGTCAAGGACGCTGCGGCCGAGGCCGTGGAGAACGTCAAGGACATCTTCAAGAAGTAGCTTCCCTACGGCGGACTTCCGCCACTCGCGACATACAGGCTGTGGCCCGGGCGATGCCCGGGCCACAGCCGTGTGGGCGACGCGACTCGGATTTGCCCATCGACTGGATACACTGTCGCCATGCAGACCATTCCCGAGCGTCAGCGGCGTGTCTTCCGTATCGCCCTGCTGTGCCAGTCGATCGCCGTGGGGCTGGTGCTCGGTGGATTCGCCGGACTGCTGCTGGGCCTCAGCCGGCAGAGCAGCAGCGTGGTCCCCTCCGTGATGGTCGCCGTCTCCGTCGCTCTCTCGACCGCGAGCATGGCGGTGCTCCTCCCCCTCATCGCTTCGGAGGAGCGAAACCTGCAGCGGCGGCTCGATGACTGCGGCACCGCCGCCATGGCCTCAGGCGGGGCGGCCTGGCCTGCGGCGACGGCGGTCCTGGTGCGCATCATGCCGGCACGACGGCGCGCCCCCTTCAAGACCGCGCTCTTCGCAGCGAACACCCCCGAACGGGGCGTCCTTCCCGTCGCGGTCCGGCTCCCTGTGACGGCTTCGCCGCAGCCATCCAGCGGCGCGTGGCTCCGCCTGAGCCCCGCCGACCCGGCGGTCGCGGTCATCGACCCCTTCGCCACGCCGGACGACCACGTGAATGCGGGTACCGACCGTGCCCTCGCCCGCCTCAGCCGGGTGCAGCGGGGACTCGCCGTGCCGGCCGGGGCCTGGGTCGGTCCAGTGCTGATCGGCGTCGCGGTCGCGGTGATCATGGCGACGCTGACGGCCCTCCTCGCCCACTGACCTACGGCGGGGCCGCCGTCGGCGGGGGCACCGCCGTCGAACGTCAGCGCTCCTCAGAGCTGCGCGACCACCTTCTGAGCGGTCTCCTTCGCGGAACCGGGGTTCTGGCCGGTGACGAGCTTGCCGTCGGTCACGGAGTAGGAGACGAACGGCAGCTTGGCCTTCTGGTACAGGGCGCCGCGCTTCTTCATCTCCTCCTCCGCGTTGTACGGCACGAGCTTGTCGACCCGCGCGAGGACCTCCTCCTGCCAGGCGAAACCCGTGAGGTGCTTGCCGTCGACCAGCAGGCTCCCGTCCGTGAGACGGACGTTGAGCAGGCCGCAGTAGCCATGACACACCGAGGAGACCACCTTGCCCTGCTCCCACAGCTCCCGGGTGAGGCGCTGCAGGCCTTCGCTGTCCGGGAAGTCGTACATGACCGCATGACCGCCCGTGAAGTAGATCGCGTCGAAGTCCTCCGCGTTCACCTGATCGGGGCTGAGCGTGTTCTCCAGCAGAGCCATCCGCTCCGGATCGGCGTGCCAGGCCTTGGCGGATTTGTCGTAGCTCGGGAACTTCAGCGACCGCGGCTCCAGCGGCACTTTCCCGCCCTGGGGGCTGACGATGACCTGCTCGTAGCCGTGCTCTTCGAACACCTCCCAGGCGTGCGTGAGTTCGGAGAGCCAGAGGCCGGTGGGGTGCTCCGGATCGTCGTAGTGGCTGACATTGGTGACGACGTGCAGGATGCGGGTCATGATTCCTTCTTCCTGTTGATCTTCTTCAGAGGAGCTTGTCGCCGAGTTCGGGGGTTCGTTCCGAAGCCGGGGGGTTGCAGGCGGTGTTCTCGGCGCGAACCCCCGAACTCGGCAAGGATGACGGTGGGACGACGGCGGACTATCGCGGAACGGCGCCGCCCATGCCCAGCACGGCCGAGGCAGCGGCGCGCACGCGCGCTTCGACGTCGTCGAGATTCTCCGGGCGGAGCTTGCCGTCCAGATGCAGGAACGCCAGGCCGTGCGCCATGCCCCAGAAGGCGACGGACAGATTCGGGACGTCGGCCTCAGGGAACATACCGACCAGGACGTCGTCCAAAACCGCGTGCAGCTGCGCGGCGGCGAGGACGCGGTCGTCGTCGGCGTCGTCGCATTCGTTGCCGAACATGATCCGGAACTCCGCGGGACGCTTGAGCGCGAAGAAGACGTAGGCCACGCCGAGGCCACCAAGGATGTCGGCGGGCGCCGCCCCCTCGGGAGCGGCCTCCAGCGCCGCGGCGAGATCCGCCGTCAGATCCCGGAACCCCGCGACGGCGACGGCACCGTCGAGCGCCTTCCGGTCGGCGAAGTGACGGTAAGGCGCAGTCTGCGAGACTCCCGCGCGGCGGGCTACCGCACGCATGGAGAACGGCTCCCCGGACTCCAGCAGCTCGATCGCAGATTTCAGGAGCGCGGCGCGCAGGTCCCCGTGATGGTAGCTCTTCTCCAAAGTTGACACTGAACACTTCCGCTCGTACCGTGATGTGTGCAGTGACAACATTACCTCACTGGGCCGGTAGACGCATCAGTCTGGCCTACAGGGTGCAGACGGACGAAAGGCGGAAACGATGCAGACGATCCTGGGGGCGAGCGGGCAGATCGCCGTCGAGCTGGCGCGCGAACTTCACGGGGCCCACACCACGGACCTGCGACTGGTGAGCGGCAATCCTCGGAAGGTCAACGCCACGGACACCGTCCAGCGCGCCGATCTCCTGGACGCGGAGCAGACGCACGCCGCCGTCGCGGGCAGTGAGACCGTCTACTTCACGGCGGGACTGCCCGCCGACACGGCGCTGTGGGAAGCCCAGTTCCCCACCATGCTCCGGAACGCCCTGGACGCCACGCGCGCAGCCGGGGCGCGGTTCGCCTACTTCGACAACACCTACATGTACCCGCAGGACGCACGGGTCCAGACCGAGGACACCCCGTTCGAGCCGGTCGGGGCGAAGGGCCGGGTCCGCGCGGTCATGGCCGAGATGGTCCTCGCGGAGATGGACCGCGGCGACATCCCCGTGCTGATCGCCCGCGCCCCCGAGTTCTACGGCCCCGGCCGCACCCAGGGCTTCACGAACGCCCTGGTCATCGACCGTCTGAAGGCCGGCCGGAAGCCCGTGGTCCCGGTGCGGGACGACCGGCGCCGCAGCCTCATCTGGACGCCCGATGCCAGCCGCGCCCTCGCCGCACTCGGCAACGCCCACGACGCGTACGGTCAGACCTGGCACCTCCCCGTCGACGACCAGCACCCCACGTACCGGGAGCTCGTCACGGAGGCGGCGCAGGTGTTCGGGCGGAACCCCGGGTACACGGTGGCGCCGGAATGGGTGCTCCGCGCCGCGGGCGTCGTCAACGCCCAGGCCCGCGAGATCCGTGAACTCCTGCCCCGCTACCGGCACGACAACCTCTTCGACTCCACCAGGTTCCGGACGCGCTTCCCTGACTTCCCGGTGACCACGTATCAGGAAGGCCTGCGGGTGATCCAGCGCGAGCACGACGCCGCGCAGGCCGGCTGACCCTACCCGCCCATCCGGTTCTTGGTGCGGGCGGTCGCGACGGCGGCCCACGGGTCCTCCGGCCAGGGATGCTTCGGGTACCGCCCCCGCATCTCGGCCCTGACCTGCGCATATGGACCGGACCAGAACGATGCCAGGTCTGCCGTCACAGCCAGCGGCCGCCCCGCCGGAGACAGCAGATGGAACACCACGGGCACCCGTCCGTCCACGAGCCGCGGCGTCTCGGCCCAGCCGAAGCACTCCTGGAGCTTCACCGCGACCACCGGCTGCGGCACGGGAGCGCCCACGGCCGTAGCCTCCTCCACCTCCGGATACTCCAAGCGCACCCGGCGTCCGCTCGGCACCTCAAGTTCCGCGGGAACGAGTTCCTCCAACCGCACGGCCTCGGGCCACGGCAGCAGGCGGCGCAAGGCGTCCACGAGCGGCAGCCCCTTCACGGACGCCCCGCCGGCGAGCGCGTCGAGTTCCGGGCCCAGCCACTCGTCGGCGCGGGCCAGCAGCGCCGCCGACGACATGTCCGGCCACGGATCCCCCAGCACCCGGTGCAGCAGGGCGAGCCTCCGCCGCAGTGCGTCCGCCGGGCCGGGGAAGCCGATGGCGTCCAGCCCGTCCCGTTCCAGAACCCGGAGGACCGCGGCGTGACCCTCCCGGGGACCGGGCTTCACGGGCGTCGAGGACAGCACGATCGCCCCCAGCCGGGAGACCTTCCGCGCGGCCACCCGACCGCCGTCGAACGACGCCTCCACACCGTCGGCCAGCAGAGGCGACGCCGCGAGCGCCGCGGTCTCCCCGGAGATCCCGGCGGCCGCACGGATCACGGCGCCGGTCCCGGCAGCCTCCCTGCCGCCGGCCCGGCTCGCCTCGGCCACGGCGAGCCACTCGTTCCCCGAGAGCGGGCTCCCCGACGGCAGGGCAGCCCGGGTCCCAGAGGCCAGCAGGTAGACCTCCCGCTCGCCCGGCACCCTGCGCGCCACCTGCGCCGGGAAGGCGAGCGCGACGACGGCGCCCACCTCCTCCCCGCGCGGCACCGGCGGGGCGGGGGCCGGCGTCGTCGTGCGTGAGGAGTCGGCGATGCGTTCGAAGCGGCGGACTTCGTCCTTCCAGGCCCGTGCCTGCGGGTCCTGCCCGGAGCGCAGCCCGCTCAGGAGTCTGCCCAGGTCGGCGCCCGGCGCCCGGAACTCCCTCGCCACGAGGGCCACGGCCTCCGCCGCAGGGCGGGCACCCAGGAGCGCCGCGCCTTCGAGCAGGGCCCGGCCCAGCCGGGGGTCGGCGGGGATCCCGGCGAGGGTCCGGCCCTCCTCGGTCGGCTGGCCGTCCGGGGTCACGGCTCCGAGGGCCGTCAGGGTGGCGAGGGCGTCGCGCAGGGCGGGCGCAGGAGGTGCGTCGGGCAGGGCGAAACGATCGGGACCGTCCACACCGGAGAGCACCCCGGGGAGCGCGCCCCAGCAGGCCAGCACGAGGGCGGCCTCCGTCAGATCCGCGGCGGCGATCTCCGGCGTCGGCTGCACGGGGGCCGCGGCGAAGGCCCGCTCATCGCAGCAGCGCACGGCACGTCCCGGGCCTTGTCGAGCGGCGCGTCCGGCCCGCTGCTCGGCACTCGCCCGCGAACAGGCGACGGTCACCAGACCGTTCATACCCCGCGAGGCATCTCTCCGGGGCTCGCGGCTCAGGCACGAGTCGATCACGAGGCGCACACCGGGAACCGTGAGCGAGGATTCCGCCAGGGACGTGGACACGACGATGCGCGGACGGTCCCCCGGTCGGCGTCCGGAGACGGCTCTCTGCTGTTCCGCGGGGCTGATCTGGCCGTGAAGCTCGAGGACCTCGGTCTCGGGCGCCAGGCCACGGAGCCGTTCGCTGACATGCCTGACCTCGCGGGCCCCGGGCACGAAGACGAGAGCGTCGACGTCCCGGGCCGCGGCGAGCGCGGCCCCGTGCTCGCGGGCCGCCGTCTCGGCCACGTGATCCAGGAAACCCCTCGTCACGCCGCGTTCATCCCTGCGGGCGACAGGCGACGGACTCCACGCCACGTCGAGCGGATGCAGCGCCGAGGGGCAATCGATCACGGGCACCGCGCCCGCGGCCCCGCCGAGCAGCTCCGCGAACCGCGCGGCATCCAGGGTGGCGGACATCGCGACCACCAGCAGGTCGTCGCGGAGCTGCCGCAGCTCGGCGAGCATGGCGAAGAGCAGGTCGCTCTCCAGCGCGCGTTCGTGCACTTCATCCAGGACGACGGCGTCCACCCCGTCGAGGGCGGGGTCGGCCAGGAGGCGGCGCAGCAGGATGCCCGGGGTCACGAACTCCACGACCGTGTCCCGCCCGGCCTGTCGTTCGCCACGAACGGTGAACCCCACTTTCCGTCCCAGCGGGCTCCCGTCCAGGGCGGCCAGGCGCGTCGCCGCGGCTCGTGCGGCGACCCTTCTCGGCTGGGTCACGACGACGCGCGGGCTCCGCCCCGCGGCCCGCGCACCGGCGAGGGTGGCCACGAGAGGCGGGACGAGGGTCGTCTTGCCCGTCCCGGGCGGCGCCTGGACGACCACGGCGGGCCCGGCGTCGTCGCCCGTCCGGCCGGAAGCGGTCCCGTCCGGTCCGCCGAGCGCGGCGGACAGCTCCCCCAGCGCCGCGGCGAAGGGCAGGCCCGCGCCGATCAGGTCAAGGTCGAACAGAGATGCTCCGGTCATGCGGCAGCCTGGACCCGGCGCAGTTTCGTGACGGACAGGATCGCGATCTTCAGGCCGACCAGGACGCTGCGCAGGCCGAACGCGAAAGCCAGCACGGTGGTCCCGGTGCCCGGCAGGACCGCGCAGAAGGCGGCCAGGACCAGGTCCAGGATGCTCCGGAGCAGGTCCTGCCACGGCGCGGCGGAGTGGTTGCGGAGCACTTCGACCAGTCGCGTGGCCCCACTGGAGACGAAGGTCAGCGCCGCCAAGTACACCAGCACGGCGGACGGGAGCGGGATGAGGAGCACGACCAGGCCGGCCGCGATCCAGACGAGTCCGAGGAGGAAGGGCCAGAGCCGTCGTCGGATCTTTTCCGCCCGTGCCTCCTGCGCGGCGTCGGCCAGATCGCCCAGGCCGGACAGCACGAAGCCCGCCCCGGCGTAGATCTCGATGCGGGTCAGCGCCCCGAGCGGGTGCAGGAACAGCCAGACGCCACCGGCCAGGGATGCCAGACCGACCAGGAACACGACCCACCAGGGCAGACGAGCGACGTGCTTGCCGAGCAGGCCGGGCAGGGTCCAGAAACGCTGGTGGATGGAGCTCATCCCTCCATTCTCCCCGGCGGACGCCCCCCGACCACGTACGCGAACCGCCACTTGATGCCCTTTTCCGGGGTGGATACGGGCATCAAGTGGCGGTTCGCGTGGTGGGGAAGCGGCGGAGATCAGTCCTCGAAGTACTCGATCCGCGCGCCGATGGAGTTGAGACGGTCCGCGAGGTCCGCGTAACCGCGCTCGATCACGTAGATGTTGCGCAGGGTCGAGGTGCCGCGGGCCGCGAGCATCGCCAGCAGCAGGCAGGCCGCCGGACGGAGAGCCGGCGGGCAGCCGATCTCGGCCGCGCGCCACTTGGTGGGACCGTTGACGTAGATGCGGTGCGGATCCAGGAGCTGGACGTTGGCGCCCAGGCGGTTCAGTTCCGTCAGGTAGATGGCACGGTTCTCGTAGACCCAGTCGTGGATCATGGTCTGGCCCTCGGCGTTGGCCGCGATGACCGCGAAGAACGGCAGGTTGTCGATGTTCATGCCCGGGAACGGCATGGGGTGGATCTTGTCCACGGAGGCGTGCAGCGTGCTCGGCTTGGTAGTGACGTCCACCAGGCGCGTGTGGCCGTTGCGCGCCACGTATTCGCCGGAGATCTCCAGTTCCTGGCCCATGTGCTGCAGGAAGGCCAATTCGATCTCCATGAACTCGATCGGCACACGGCGTACGGTGACCTCGGAGTTCGTCACGATGCCCGCGGTGATCAGGCTCATGGCCTCGATCGGGTCCTCGGACGGGAAGTACTCGATGTCCTGGTCGATGTTGGTGCGGCCGGTGATGCGCAGCGTGGTGGTACCGATGCCCTCGATGGTCACGCCCAGCATCTGCAGGTAGAAGCAGAGATCCTGGACCATGTAATTGGGGCTCGCGTTGCGGATCACGGTGGTGCCGGTGCGGTGCGCGGCGGCCATGATGGCGTTCTCGGTGACGGTGTCGCCACGCTCGGTCAGCACGAAGGTGCGGTCCTTGCTGTCGGCTTCGGGGGCCTGGACCAGGTAGAAGCCGGACTTGGCCTCCACGGCGAGCCCGAACTGACGCAGCGCCTGCATGTGCGGCTCCACGGTGCGGGTGCCGAGGTCGCAGCCGCCGGCGTAGGGCAGCTGGTACTCCTCGCG
>JABLTH010040897.1_pt1 | contig 10188 bp, 7 predicted proteins | sample 7875711 | NCBI WGS metagenome assembly JABLTH01 (sample SAMN14941262, study PRJNA633318) | bioreactor metagenome | isolation source: bioreactor | place: China | collected 2019-03-05 | reverse complement strand
GCCGAGGAGACGAACAATCCGTTGTCGGCCAGTGCGGTCAGCAGCTTGGCGCCGACCGGCACATTAATTTTCTTTTCATCATTGATCAGGATCTCAACATCACCCTCGGCCACGAGCTTCTTTTTCGCGCCGATAATCACGAATACGAGCGCAATCACCAGCGCCGTAAAGATGATAATCCCTAATAAAATATCCAGCATTCGAATTACCCTTACAGTTGGATTCCGGAGAAAGCCATGAAGCCGAGAGACATCAGACCCGCAGTAATAAAAGTGATGCCCAGGCCTTGCAGACCGGCGGGAATATCACTGTATTTAAGTTTTTCACGCACGCCGGCCATGACGGTGATAGCCAGAGCCCAACCGAGGCCGCTGCCGACTCCGTAGGTGACGCTTTCGCCGAGATTGTAGTCGCGCTCGATCATGAACAGACTGCCGCCGAGAATTGCGCAGTTGACCGTGATCAACGGCAAAAACACGCCGAGCGCATGGTAAAGAGCGGGGAAAAATTTATCCAGAATCATTTCCAGAATCTGCACCAGAGCCGCAATCATGCCGATACAACTCAATAAGGCCAGAAAGCTCAAGTCGACGCCCTGGATGCCGATAGCGGCCAGCGCGTTTTCCTTCAATACCGCATGATAGACGATATTATTGGCGGGAACGGTAATCGCCTGCACGATCATCACCGCAATCCCGAGCCCCATTGCGGTCGAAATCTTTTTCGATACCGCAATGAAAGTGCACATGCCCAGAAAGAAGGACAGTGCCAGGTTTTCGATGAAAACCGATTTGACGAACAAACTGATATACGCTTCCATTAGTGGTGCCCTCCTTCGCCGTGAGCTATCGACATAATTTTGTAATCGACCGTTTCCCGCTGGTTCGGCTTCCATTGGCGCACGCCCCAGATGATCAGGCCGATGATGAAAAACGCGCTGGGCGGCAGCAGCATCAGGCCGTTCGGATCGTACCAGCCGCCGTCTTTGCTCAGCTTCAAAATTTCGTAGCCCAGCAGTTTGCCGGAACCCAGAATTTCGCGGAAAAACGCCACGGTCACCAGAATCAGACTGTAACCCAAACCGTTGCCGATACCGTCCCAGAAACTCTCGAGCGGCGGATTCTTCATCGCGTAGCCTTCCGCGCGGCCCATCACGATACAGTTGGTGATGATCAGACCGACGAAAACCGACAACTGTTTGCTGACTTCGAAAGCGAACGCTTTCAGGATCTGATCGACCACGATCACGAGCGACGCAATGATCGTCATCTGCACGATGATGCGGATGCTGCTCGGGATATGATTGCGGATGGCGCTGATCGCGGCGCTCGAGAACGCGGTCACCAGAGTCAGCGCCAGCGCCATGATCAGCGAGGTCGACATTTTCGAGGTGACCGCCAGCGCCGAACAAATCCCCAGAACCTGTAAAGTGATCGGATTGTTTTCGACCAGCGGGCTAGTCAAAACCTTTTTGGTTTCGGTATTTAGTCCTGCTTTATCCAATATTGCACTCATGATTTAACCCCTTGATTCACTCTAATTTTGCTCAGATACTTGGCAAATCCTTCCTTGCTCATCCAGTACCTGATCAGATTGGTCACGCCGGTACTGGTCAGCGTCGCTCCGGCCAGGCCGTCGACCTGATATTCGGAACCCGGCTTGCCGGGATCGACGGTGCCTTTGACCAAGCTCAACGCCGGCTCGCCGACGTCGGCCTCGGCAATCAGCCCTTTTTCCAGGGACGGCTGATCGGTCATTGCATAGACCTTTTTACCTTTCCATAAAGCGCGCCAGTTCGGATTCACGACTTCACCGCCGAGGCCCGGAGTTTCGGCTTGATCGTAGAAGTTGATGCTTTGCACGGTTTGACCGTCCGGATCCAGCGAAAGAAAACCATACAAAGTGGACCATAAGCCGTAACCGCTGACCGGCAGAATGATCGATTTCAGCGTGCCGCCTTCCTTGACCAGAAAGACTTTGGCCAATTTCGCCTTGACCCGGATATGGGCAATGTCCTTTTCCTTCGGAATCGCAACGCTTTGCGCAGGATCCTTGGCGGCTTTACGTTGATCGTAGGCATTGGCGTCGATATTTTCAACGTAATCGCCGGTTTCCAGATCAACGACTTTCGCTTCGATCTTGTCCGCAAACGCCTTGTCGATATCCATACCTTCTTCGAGCAGGCCGGCCACGTCGAGAATATTTTTCTTCATGTCCAGATCTTTGTTGTAGATCTGCATCGGCTTCAGGGCAACCGCCGAGAACGACACCAAAATCGCGCAGATAAAACACAACGACAGCGCGATCGCGATCGTCTTTTCCAGACTATCGTTGCCCATCGCCAGGACTTTGTCTTTATAGACGATGAATTTACGATAGGACTCGTATTCATTCAGCTTGTTGCAAACCTGTTCCAGATGTTTGCATTGCTTTTGTGGATTAGGCATGACGTTTGATCCTTCTTCTGATATTGGCCTGAATTACGAAATAATCGATCGTCGGCGCAAACATGTTCGCAAACAGAATCGCCAGCATGATGCCTTCCGGAAAGGCCGGATTGACTACACGTATCAAAACGGTCATCGCGCCGACCAGGACCCCGAAAATCCAGCGGCCGGCATCGGTCATCGCAGCGGTTACAGGATCGGTGGCCATATAGACCATGCCGAATGCGAAGCCGCCGGCGGTCAAATGCCAGTACCAGGGAAAGGCGAACATCGGGTTGGTGTCGCTGCCGATGATGTTGAACAACAAGGTTGTTGCAACCATACCCAAAAATACGCCGGCCATGATCCGGTAGGAGGCAACGCGCGTCCACAGCAGAAAAACCGCGCCGATCAGGATCGCCAGCGTCGAAGTTTCGCCGAGACAGCCCGGTTCGAAACCGAAGAACGATTGCATCCAGGTATAGCCTGCCGCATGCACTGCGTCCATACCGCCGTTCGCGGCCAGACCCAGCGGCGTCGCCGCGGTATAGCCGTCGACCGCAACCCAGACCGCATCGCCGGATATCGAAGCGGGGTAAGCGAAATACAGGAATGCCCGGCCGGTCAAAGCGGGATTTAAAAAGTTTTTACCGGTGCCGCCGAAGACTTCCTTACCGATGACGATGCCGAAAGAAATGCCCAGGGCCACCTGCCACAAAGGCATGTTGGGCGGCAATATCAGAGCGTACAGCATCGACGAAACCAGGAAGCCTTCGTTGACTTCATGGCCACGCACCGTGGCGAACAAGACTTCCCAAACGCCGCCCACCGCCAACGTGACGATATAGATCGGAAAGAAGTACAGCGCGCCATGAACCAGGTTGGAAAAAGGATTCATCGCGTTGTAGCCGAACAAGGCCATCGGAATGCTGCGCCAGCCGCTAGCCTTTTCCAGCCCCATGGCGTTGATCGCCAGGTTCGCCTGATAACCCGTGTTGTACAGCGCCATCAGGATGCAGAAAAAGGTTGCGATGACCACAAAGGTCATGGTCCGCTTCAGGTCGTTGCCGTCACGAACATGGGTTGCGCCGCGCGTTACAGTAGAGGGAGTATAGATAAAAGTATCGACCATCTCGTAGAGACCGTAATACTTTTCAAACTTGCCGCCTCTTGTAAAATGCGGCTCCAATTTATCTAAAAAATCTCTTGCCGACATTATCCTTCCTTCTCAATTTTATTTAAATTCGCTCTCAATACCGGGCCGAAATCATGCTTGCCTGGATCCACAAAGGTCAGCAGGGAGACATCTTCTTCGTCCAGTTCCAGGCAACCCAGGAGTTGCGCCTGATCGGTATCGCCTACGATCATCGATTTAACCAGCGGCGTCGGCAGAATGTCCAGCGGCATTACGGTTTCAAAGATGCCGACCGGAACGATCGCCCGGTTACTGCCGTTTCTATTGGTAGTCAACGGGAATTTACGCCCGGATTTACGATCCTGACGGCTGGAGATATATACATCGAGCGCGGAATATTTGTCCTTGCCCAGCACGATCCAGCCGAACAATTCGCGCGCGCGTCCTTCCTGCAAAACCGAAATCTGAGTACTGTAAGCGCCCAGATAGGCCGCCCAGTCGGCCGCATGATAGCCGTACAGCACCGAACCCGAAATGACGCGGTTTTCCACGTCTTCAAGTTCGCCCTTGACCAGGTCGTCCGTATTGGCCCCGACGCGGGTGCGGATCAATCTGGGATTTTTTACGGTCGGTCCGGCCAATGACACCACTCTTTCCATATTCAGTTTGCCTGTGGTGAACAGGGCGCCTATCGCCATCACGGCCTGATAGTTGAGATACCAGACAAACTTGTCCGCGCTGACGGGATCGATGAAATGAATATGGGTACTCGGCAACCCGACAGGATGAGGGCCGGAAAATTCGGCAACGGCGACCGTCGCGCCGCCGACGGGGATATCCGCGCCGGCCGCCTTGCAGACATAGGTTTTGCCTTCGGTCAATTTGGCGATAACCGTCAGGCCGTTGACAAAATCGTTGGCTCTGGCCTTGACAATAACGGAAGGATCGGCCGCCAGCGGAGCGGTATCGATCGCCGTGACGAAAATCGAACTCGGCTTGCCGTCAATAGCGGGAATCTTGCCGTAAGGACGGGTGCGCAACAAGGTCCACAGTCCCGACTCCAATAAATTCTGTCGCACCTGCTCCGCCGTCAGATTGCCCAACTCGGATTCTTTGTACTGGGTGAACGTTTGCTGATCGTCGCCTTTCAGTTCGATGACGACGGACTGTAAAGCCCGTTTGGCGCCGCGGTGGATGGCCACCACCATTCCCGCGCCGGGCGAGGTGAAATTGACACCCGGATTTTTCTTGTCGGTGAAGAGTATTTGCCCCAGTTTGACCGCATCACCTTCAGCGACCATCATCGTAGGCTTCATGCCTACATAATCCGTTCCCAGAACGGCAACGGTTTTTACCGGATTACCATTCTCTATAACCTGTTTGGGTCCTCCGGTTATAGGCAGATCCAAACCTTTTTTAATTGTAAATTGCATAGTTGAAGCCTACTCTCCAAGCAAATTGCAGCGAAACCATCCTCTCCATCGGAAAGACCATTCCAAGCGAGAGACGCGTTGGTAAAACCGGTTCATTACATCATAAAACCGTCAATTTCTCAACTGAAACAGGCCTGAAATTGGCGGCGAAACAAGCAATAAACCGTTGCGTTTCGGTTTCCGGCCGCAGGTCACTTTATATCCGCAGGAACTGCGCCGTTACCGGCTCGGCCGGCCTTTTGCCGCTTTCCCCCGTCCGGATAACGCCGACCTCCGGGCGAGCCGTCCGCCCGGTTTCTTCCGGAGCGCCGGCGGCCGGATCGCCGTACGGCTCGGGCACAATGCCGAATCAATCTCGATTTAATTGTTGTATCATAAAGAATCCATCTGGCTGTCGTCTTATTTCCGGCAAAACCGACGGCGCATTGCAAGCCGGATCAATACAGGAGAACTTAATGGCTGTAAGCGGAGATGAATTTAAACAGGCCCTGCAACACTGGGCGAGCGGCGTCGCCGTTGTAACCGCCCAATCTGAAAAATATGGAGTTCAAGGCATGACGGTCACGGCGTTTTCCAGCGTTTCGATCAATCCGCCGCTGATTCTGGTCTGCATCAACGAATCCGCCGACACGGGCGACGGCATTCAGGAAAGCGGCCATTTTGCAGTGAATGTGTTAAATTCGGATCAACAAGAAATTTCCAACCAATTCGCGGGCGGAAGCAGTCAACAGCAACGGTTTGCAAACACTGCCTGGCACCTTGAAAGCCCGGGCGTGCCCGTCCTCGACGACAGCATCATGTCGTTGACCTGCACAGTAGTGAATAAAATTCACGCAGGCACTCATTTCATCATTATCGGAGAAGTCCAGAGCACTCTACGCCGCTCCGGCGATCCGCTGTTGTATTATCGGAGCGGGTACCGAAAACTGCTGACCGACTAGCCGCCCGAACCGCCTCTTGGTAATTGGGCCATCGCGGCATGACTCTGGGTGATGCCGGTCAAGCCGCCTCGTTCTCAGAAGGCGATGCGTTTGGAGCCCGCCTCCCGGCTTTTCTCCATTTTAACGGCAGGCGCGAACGCATCCTCCGCCGCTCCGACCTGGTGTACATACACATCGCGATGCGGAAAAGGAATTGATATGTGATTCTCCCTCAAGGCCTTCTCCAGCCGGACATGCAGATCATGCGTCACCGGCAGCCGGTCCGCCAGCTCATTGACAAACACACGAATCGAGAACTGCAGCGAATTTTCGCCGAAACCGATCAGCACCACGCTGGGAGCCGGCTCGGCAAGCACCTTGGGCGTGGTTTTGACGGTGTCCATCATGATCTTATGAGCAAACTCGACGTCCGAATCGTAAGCGATGCCTACCGGAATGACGATCCGGGTAATGGCGTCGCTTAAAGACCAGTTGACCAGTTGGTTGGTAATGAAAGTTTTGTTGGGCACGATCAGCTCTTTCTGGTCCCAGTCGATCAGCGTGGTGGCGCGCATCTGAATCCGGCTCACCTTGCCGGTGACGTCGCCGATGGTGACGGTGTCTCCGATCCGGATCGGTCGTTCGAACAACAGGATGATGCCGGATACGAGGTTGGCGAATATTTCCTGCAAACCGAAGCCCAGACCGACGCCGAGCGCGGCCACCAGCCATTGCACTTCCGACCAGCTCCCTCCCAACTCGTTGGCCACGCTGACAAAACCGACCGCGATCAGGAAATATTTGGCCAGTTGATTGACCGCATAGCGCTCTCCGGCTTCTATCGACCAGCGCCTGAAAACCAATATTTCCATCACTCCGGAAAAATTTCGGACCGAGACCACGGTAACGAACACATACAAGCCGGCCAGCATCAAATTGGCCAGCGTAATCGGCTGATGGAGTTCCTGATTGTCGATCTTGACCAGATGCCGCCAAAGCTCGATCCGTTCCAGAAACGAAAACGCCGGCAGAATGTTTTTCCAGATGAGCCAAAAACCGGCAATCACACTGAATGCGGTAAAAACATTCAGTAATTTGATGGTTTGCGCATTGATCCTGGGGATGTCGATAAGCTGTTCCTCAACACAAACGACAGGGTCTTCGGCGCCTACCGCCGATGCTTTGTCGGCCTGCGTTGCAGCCGCCTGGGTGGCGGCTTTTCTTTTCTGCCGCGCATTTTTCAAGGCCAGTTGCCGGTTGACCAGGGTCAACCAGCGAATGACCAGCTCATAAACCATGATCAACAAAAAGCACCATCTTAACGTGATGATGATTTTCTGCTGCAATTCCAGTGCGCTTAGATAATAACCCGCCGTGGCGAAACCGATCACGATCAGGGGAATCAGGACAGTGGCCGGATACCAGACATACCGGGTCCGATTAACCCAGCCCTCCGGATACGATTTGATGTGGGTTTGCAGAAGTCCGTTGTCGGGCTTGAGCAGGCGGCTAAAAAAGAAAGCCATCGCGCTCATGATTACAATCAGAGCCAGACGCCCCAGACTGTCGCCATACACGGAATTTTTCGAGGCGCCGGTACTGTAAATGACGAAAATCCCGGGCACGGCGATGAAACGCAGCCAGGCCAGTTGCCTCCGCAGCAACTGGGTATTGTTTTTTTGCCATTGAAAATGATGATTGGCGATGCCCGACGGCGCGAACAACCGATAAAAGAACCGCAATATAAACATCGGAATCGCCGCACTTTGCAAGCCTTCTCCGACGGCTCTGCTGAAATCGGCCGCAGACCAATCGACGCTTAAGAACCAGCCCAGCAAATAAATGAAAAAGGGCAACGGCGAAACCAGCACCAGCGTGCACGCCAAAGCCTTCCAGGTGTAATAAAAATTATCGGTATAAATTTTTTCGACTTTACCGGAAATCGCAATCAACTGCTGCTTGGCCCAATTTCTGCCTGAACGCAGCAACACCAAGCCGGCCACCGCAAGCAGACTCAAAAATAAATTATCGATGCCGATACGGACCGCGTCGCGTATCAACAGCTTCCAATTGCCCGGCGACAACAGCCATTGCAGCGAGTGATAAAGACCGATCGGATAAGCGGCATTGATGGGTTCCGAACTGGGCACCCACAACAGGCGCTCGTCAAGAAAAACGGAAAACTTTCCGGTCTGATTCAATAATTGCCGGCGCGCAAAATCGACGTCGCCCAACGTTCTCAAATACGTGGTATAGGCAATGGATAACTTATTCAGCACCTCTTTCTGGCTGCTGAGCAACACCCTCAATTCGGCCTGGATCATCATCCTTTGATCCAAAGGCATGGCATCATCGACCCGGCTCCGCATCAACTGTTTTAATCGGGTATCGACATCGGTAAACTCCTTGAGCCTTTCTTCGACGGCCAGTTGCTCAAGACTGGTGGCGGCCGTTTCTTCCTGGATGTTTTCGGTTTGGAGCGCAAAATTATCCTGGCTGACCAGATTGCGCCGCTGTTCGCGTAGAATTCTGCCGAGAGCGGGGCTCAGTCCGGCCAGACTGATCTTTTTTTCCGCACTTTTGAAGTCGCTTTCAATTTCAGCGGCTTCCGCGTCGAACTTGTTCTTCTGTTCGGCGTATTTCTCGATTTTACCGGTAAGTGCCTGCAAATCCCGGCTGTATTGGATATTTTCGCGGGTAATATTCTGAATGACCGGATGTTTGCCCGACAGTTCTTTTTCCGCCTGGCTCAGGGCATCCTGGATTTCCTTCGCTTCCTGTTGCCTGCGGTCGGCCAATAGATTCTCTATCGCGGCCACCAGCGGAGCCAACTCGTTCTTTCGCACTTCCAGCAAGCGCAACTCAACCTTGAGCAGTTCGATTCTGGCTGGATTGCTTGCGGCCTCGGCTTCGAGCATTTTCAGTTCGGCGGTGCGCGAATCGATGAGCGTTTTCAACTGAAACTGATTGGCTTCCATCTCCAGTTTCGATTCCGGACCGGCATCGATGAAATCGAGCTTTTTTTGAGCTTCGTCGATATCCTGCTGGGCCGCGACGATTTCTTCGCGGATCAATCGGGGCCGACTGTTTTGCAACACCAGGTCGGCTTCCTTCATTTGCGTTTGTTCGTCCAGATTACTGATTTTTCCTTTTTCCAGAACAAGGCGCTGCTCGAGTTCTTCGGTCGGTATGCGATTTAAATCCTCGAATTTCTGTTTGGGCTGCTTTTGCTGGCCGATCTCGATTTCTTTCAGAAGCTTTCGGGTTTGCTCGGGAGCCGCCTTGATGGCTCCGGTATACTCGGTCGCCTGGGCATTCAATTTGTCGACATTGCTCAAATTGTCTTCCGCCGTTTGATAAACGGCCAGCAGTTTGGTTTTTTGCGCTTCGTCCAGCCCTTGCCGGGTCTTTATCGCTTCGATTTTCGACGTTAACGATTCCTTGCTGGTGTCGAGCACGGCGCCGTTTTTTAGCTTGTGCTCGCGGTCGGCCGATACGGCCGGCAAGGCAATCGAATGCATCAGTAAAAAAATCAGAGGAAAAAATAAAAAGTTTCGTGTCTGCATGGGAGTAAAAACAAAGGCTTTCATTCACTGAAGCGTTAAATACGAGGAAATGGAATCTTGAAAAGAATGACTGAAGTTGCAAACAGCCACAAAATCTTAAATAAATTAGAGTGTTATCCGATCGCCTTCTTTCGGAACGTCGACATTCCAGCCCATTCGGCGAAAGCAGGTCTGTAACGACAGAGCGGCCGACTTTTCTCCATGAATCAGATAGACTCGGGGCCTTGACGACTTGAAGTGGTTCGCCCACTTCAACAATTGGCTCTGATCGGCATGAGCGCTTAAGGCCCCCAGCGTATGAACCTGGGCCGCCATATTGATCTCGGCGCCCAGAATTTTGACATACGTCCGTTTGCCGTCGACGATGATTCTGCCCAGGGTGCCTTCGGCCTGATATCCCGAAAAAATGATATGGGCATTGCGCCGCCATAAATTGTATTTGAGATGGTGGCGAATACGCCCTCCGGTACACATGCCGCTGCCGGCAATGATAATGACTCCGCCGGCGATGCGGTTGATTGCCATGGACTCTTCGGGAGTTTCGGAAAAAATCAAACCCGGCAGCCACGCCTCCCAGCCGGTCGAGGCGATTCGGGTAAATTCCGGATCGTCGATGTTGAACAGATGCACGTGCTCGGCATAGATTTTACTGGCGCTGATCGCCATCGGGCTGTCCAGGTAGATTTGCTGCTGCGGCAGCCCGCCCTG
>JABLTH010073002.1_pt1 | contig 10189 bp, 9 predicted proteins | sample 7875711 | NCBI WGS metagenome assembly JABLTH01 (sample SAMN14941262, study PRJNA633318) | bioreactor metagenome | isolation source: bioreactor | place: China | collected 2019-03-05 | reverse complement strand
TCGGTGACGACGGCTGCCTCCTAGTCTCGGCCCGCGGGTCCGTGCACCGCATCGCGGCCGGCGACGTCGTGCACGTGCGCCCGGCCTAGGGAATCGTTGACCACGTTCTCTCGTCCTTGATGCGCGGGTTATCGCTTGGGGGACGAAACCCCGGAGAACGACAGGAGGTTCTCCGGGGATTCTCGGTCGTGCGGTTACCAACTGCCGCCCTTGCACGGGTTTCCCCAGCCGAGGTTCCAGCACCAGATGGCCCACCAGGGCGTGCCGAATCGAATGCGCATGTCGTCTCCTTCTGGTCATTGTGTACGGGGTCCCGCACACGGTGGAAACTAGGCGTCAAGCGCTGACAACGGCAGAGCCTGCGACGCGGTGCACTGAGGATGCGACAACGTAGTCACCCTGACGTGCAGCCCGCTGAGTTCGCGCACAAGTGCTGCAAAGCGTGCGCCCGGCCTGAGCCGGCCCGGCGGGGAGGCAGGCCGCCCGACTACCCTGGGATCCGACATGGCACATCTTCTCGGGGCCGAAGGGCTCCATCTCGAGTTCCCCACCCGCGTCGTCTTCGACTCGGTCACCCTTGGCATCGAGGAGGGCGATCGGATCGGCATCGTCGGCCGCAACGGCGACGGCAAGTCCAGCCTGCTCGCGATGCTCGCCGGTCGCCTGGAGCCGGACGCGGGCCGGGTGACGGTGCGCGGGGGCACGACGATCGGCGTGCTCGACCAGGCGGACGTGCTCGACGACGCGCTCACCGTGGGACGCGCGATCGTCGGCGACACCCCCGAGCACGAATGGGCGGGCGACGCCACGGTGCGCGACGTGATCGACGGGCTCGTGAGCGACCTGGACTGGGATGCCTCGGTCGCCGATCTCTCGGGCGGGCAGCGCCGGCGGGTCGCCCTGGCGAAGCTGCTCGCCGGGGACTGGGACATCGTGGCTCTCGACGAGCCCACCAACCACCTGGACGTCGAGGCCATCGGATGGCTCGCGGAGCACCTGAAGCGGCGCTGGCCGGCGAACCAGGGCGCGCTCATGGTCGTCACGCACGACCGCTGGTTCCTGGACGAGGTGTGCACCGAGACGTGGGAGGTGCACGACCGGATCGTCGAGCCGTTCGAGGGCGGGTACGCGGCGTACATCCTGCAGCGTGTCGAACGCGACCGGATGGCGGCGGCGACCGAGGCCAAGCGGCAGAACCTCGCCCGCAAAGAGCTCGCCTGGCTGCGCCGCGGCGCTCCGGCGCGCACCTCGAAGCCGAAGTTCCGCATCGACGCGGCGAACGCGCTCATCGCCGACGTGCCGGAGATCCGCGACCGGATCGGGCTGCAGTCGCTCGCGGTCTCGCGCCTCGGCAAAGATGTCGTCGACCTCATCGACGCGGGCGTCACCTTCCCGGCGACCGCCACCGCGCCGGAGCGCACGGTGCTGCGCGACGTGGAATGGCGGATCGCGCCGGGGGAGCGTACCGGCATCCTCGGGGTGAACGGCGCGGGCAAGTCGACGCTGCTGAGCCTCGTCGCCGGCACTCTGGCCCCCACGAGCGGACGCGTCACGCACGGCAAGACCGTGCAGGTGCGCACGCTCACGCAGCGGCTGGACGAGCTGCAGGACGTGTGGGACGAACCCGTCCGGGTCGTGATCGGACGCCTGCGGACGACGTACACGTTCGGCACCGGATCCAAAGCCGCCGAGCTCACCCCCGGTCAGCTGCTGGAGCGGCTGGGCTTCTCGTCGGCGCAGCTGTCCACGCCGGTCAAGGACCTCTCCGGAGGGCAGCAGCGCCGGCTGCAGCTGCTGCTCGTGCTGCTGGATCAGCCCAACGTGATGATCCTCGACGAGCCCACGAACGACATGGACACCGACATGCTCGCCGCGATCGAGGATCTCCTGGACTCGTGGCCGGGCACGCTCCTCGTCGTCAGTCACGACCGGTACTTCCTGGAACGGGTGACGGATCAGCAGTACGCCATCCTCGGCGGGCACCTGCGGCATCTGCCCGGAGGCGTGGACGAGTATCTGCGTCTGCGCGCGCTCGAGCAGGCTGCGCCGAAGGACACCGTGACGGCTCCCGGATCCACGCCGACGGCGGCCGGATCCGCCCTCGCGGGCGCCGACCGCCGTGCGGCGGAGAAGGAGGTGTCGGCGCTCGAACGGCGCATGCAGAAGCTCGCCGAGCAGATCGACCGCGCCAAGCACGCCCTCGCCGACCATGATCAGTCCGACTACGCGGGTCTCGGCGAGAAGATGAAGGCCATCCAGGAGCAGCAGGACGAGGTCGACGAACTCGAGCTGCGCTGGTTCGAGCTCACCGAGCAGCTGGGCTGAGCGCGGCCTCGCCGGCCAGCCGGAAGTCGTCCTCGACGAGCGCCCCGTTGACGGCGGCACCCGCCATGGCGCCCGCACCGATCGCCATCGGCACGGTCGTCATCGGGTTCACGACGTTGCCCGCAGCCCAGATCCGGGGATGAGAGGTCTTGCCGGCGGCGTCCGCCTGCAGGAACGCCCCGAGGCCCGACGGGAGCTCCGCGCGGGCGAGGCGCAGCTCGTCGAGGAAGCCGTCGTGCGGCACCGGCCGGCCGCCGGTGAACACCGCGTCCACGGGGATCTCGGCACCGTCGGCAGTGCGGATCGCGGCGACCGCGGTCCCCTCGCCGATCACCTCGATCGCCGGCGACGCGACGATCTCGACGCCGCGGGCCCGCAGCAGGCGCTCGTCCTCGGGGTCGAGGGCGCCGAGCCCCGCCGAGAAGAGCACCACGTCTCCGCTCCACTGCCGCACCATCTTCGCCTGATGCAGGGACGCCGGTGAGCTCGCGAGCACCGCCAGGCGGCGATCGCGCACCTCCCAGCCGTGGCAGTAGGGGCAGTGCAGCACGCTCGTGCCCCAGCGCTCGGCGAGCCCGGGGACCGCGGCGAGCTCGTCGCTGATGCCGCTGGCGACCACGAGCGCGCGGGTGCGCTCCTCGGCGCCCTCCTCGAGGACGACCGTGAGCGCGTCGCCGTCCTCGCGCACCGCGGCCACCGCGCCCGCGCGGAACGCGACGCCGTAGGCGGCGGCCTCGGCCCTCCCGCGCTGCACGAGATCCAGGGGCGGGGTCCCCTCGTTGCCGAGGACGCCGTGCATGTGCGCGGCGAGGCGGTTGCGCGGCAGGCCGGCATCGACCACCAGGGTGCGGCGTCGCGCCCGTCCGAGCAGGAGGGCGGCGGAGAGGCCCGCCGCCCCGCCTCCGATGACGATCGCATCCCACGAGGGGGAGTTCAGGGTTTCCATGGATCCAGTCCACGGGTAGCATCGCGGAATCGCAATCGAGTTTGCGGAATCGGCAAGAGGAGACGATCGTGCAGGACGAGCTCGCCCAGGTGGGACCGCGGCTGCGAGCGGCCCGCAGGGCCCGCGGGTGGACTCTGGACGAGCTGGCGGAGCGGGCCGAGATGTCGGCCAGCACGCTGTCCCGCCTGGAGTCGGGAAAGCGTCAGGCCAGCCTCGAGCTGCTGCTGCCGCTGACCCGGCGCCTGGGCATCCGGCTCGACGACCTCCTGCCCGACGAGGCGCCGGATCCCCGCATCCGCCGCCCGGTGATCCGCCGGGACGGACTCATCATCGTGCCGCTCTCGCCGGAGGGGTCTCCCGTGCACACCTACCGGATCACCTATCCGCCGGTGACCCGGCTGCCGGCGCTGCGCGTGCATGACGGGTACGAGTGGTTCTCCGTCATCTCCGGCCGGCTCCGCCTTCGGCTCGGTGCGCAGGATCTCGTCCTCGGCCGCGGGGAGGCCGCCGAGTTCGACACCCGTACGCCGCATGCCATGTCCGCGGCCGGCGGACGTCCGGCGCAGATCATCAGCATCTTCAACGACGAGGGCGTCCGCATGCACACGCACGTCGCGGATCCTTCCTGACCCCTGGGCGGCGCGCACCTCGCTCGGTATCCTGAGCCCATGACCCCCGGAGCGGCGCCGGACGCGACGCGGGCGAAGCTCCTTGCCGCGGCGGCCGAGGAGATCGTCGCACGTGGCTACACCGCGGCGTCGCTGTCCCGGACGGCGGAGCGGATCGGTCTCACGAAGGGCGCGTTCAGCCGCCACTTCCCGACGAAGGACGACCTCGTCGAGGCGATCATCGCCGAGGCGGCCCGCCGGGGCCCCGGCCTTCTCCGGGCCGCGCAGGACGCGTTCCCCGCGAGCCCCCTCCGCGCCTGCATCTACGCGGTCGGCGAGATCTCCGCGGCCGGGCGCACGGATCCGGTTCTCGCCGCATCGCTCCTCCTCGTGCAGGATCCGGCGATCGACGCCCGCCGTGTCGCTCCGCTGCGCCGTATGGTCGCCGACGTGCTGCGCGTGCCTCTGACGGCGGCGGTGGCGGAGGAGGGCTATGACCTCACCCTTCCCGTGGAGGACGCCGTGCAGTTCCTCGTGGTGCTGCTGACGGGGATCCTCTCATCCGCGCGGTTCGCGGACGATTTCGGACCCCAGCACGAGGTGCTGTCGGTGCAGGCGGCGCTGGCGGGGCTCGGCATACCGGACGCCGCCGAGGTCGTGGCCGACGTGATCCGGCGTCTCGGAGCCTGAGCGGGCTGCGCCGCTCAGGCCGTTCACTCCGTCGTGCTACGCTCGCTCGCGGGGGAATTGTAGACGATCGTCTACGCGCTGGGGGCTGCAGCCCGTCGCCGTGGATGTGGGGACATCGATGGCGGCGGGCTCCCACCGGGAATACCGTGGACGCATGCAGCGCTGTGCCCTCAGCGGACGGCGCTCGCGGTCCGCCCGGGCGAGAGGAGACGGCGCATGGAAGGCCTCGAGGTCACCGTTCTGCTGGGGCTCACGATCCTCACGGGGGCACTGCTGGCCCCGCGGGTGCGACTGGCGCTGCCGCTCGTGCTCGTCGTGCTCGGCCTCCTCCTCGGATTCGTGCCCGCGCTGCGCGAGATCCAGCTCCCGCCGGAGACGGTGCTGCTCCTGTTCCTCCCCGTGATGCTGTTCTGGGAGAGTCTGACCACCTCGCTGCGCTCGATCCGGCGCGACTTCCGCTACATCCTTCCGATGAGCACGCTGCTCGTGGTCGCCTCGGCCTTCGCCGTCGCCGGCATCGGACTGCTGTTCGGGCTGCCGTGGGAGACGGCGCTGATCCTGGGCGCCGCCGTCGCTCCGCCCGACGCGACCGCCGTCGCCGCCCTCGGGCGGATGCTGCCGCGACGCATGTTCATGAAGCTCAAGGCGGAGAGCCTCACCAACGACGGCACCGCGCTGGTCCTGTACGCGATCGGGCTCTCGCTCGCGGTCGGCGGCCACATCACGCCGCTCAGCATCGGGTGGACCGTGGTGGTCTCGTATCTGGGCGGCATCGCCGCGGGAGTCGCGGTCGCCGCCCTGGGCTACTTCCTGCTGCGCGCGATCTCCTCCACGATCATCATCAACACCACGCTGCTGCTGATCCCGTTCGTCGCGTTCCTGCTCGCCGAGCTCATCGGCGCGTCCGGCGTGCTCGCCGTCGTCGTCGCCGGCGTGATCATCGCCTACGCGTCGCCGACCGTGACCACCGCTCCGTCGCGACGTCAGGCGGAGTCGGCCTGGCCGTTCGGCGTGTTCCTGCTCAACGGCGCTCTGTTCGTGCTGATCGGGCTCGAGGTGCAGTACGTCGTGCACCAGATCTCGGCCGGCGCCATCGGCCGCCTCGTGCTCGTGACGATCGCCGTGTGGGTGGCGCTGCTCGTGGTGCGCTACCTCTTCCAGCTGCTCAGCGTGCCGTTCTACGGACGCTCCGGTCCGAGGCCGCCGCGCGGCGTGCGCGCTCGCTCCCGCGTGCTCAGCACGTTCGCCGGGATGCGCGGCGCCGTCTCCCTCGCGATCGCGCTGTCGGTCCCCGCGGGCGCCGTCGCCGGCGGAGCGGTCGACGGCCGTGACGAGATCGTCTTCGTCACCGCGGGCGTCATCCTGCTGAGCCTGCTCGTGCAGGGCATGCTCCTGCCGGCCATCGTGCGCTGGGCGCGCATCCCCGCCGACCAGGCGGAGGTCGAGGAGTACGAGCTCGCCGAGCGCACCATCTCCGGCGCGGCGCTCGCGGCGCTGGACGACCTCGCCGTGCAGCACCAGGTCAGCGACGAGGTGCGCGACCGGATCCGCTTCGAGGGCTACCAGATGCTCGAGTACACGAACGCGCGCACGCTCGCCCGCGAGCAGGCGCTGGTCGACGCGGAGGTGCGCGCACTCGACGAGATGCTCGGCCAGCCCGACCCCCTCGCCGCCGGCACCGACGCCCGCGAGGACGGGGGCGATCCGCTCGCGGCGGGGACCTCTTCCGACACGGTGGACTCCGCGCCGGACGCGGACGGCTCGGGAGGTTCCTCGCGCCGCACGATCATCGAGGGCGCGACCCTGCAGATGATCGCGACCTCGGAGGACGTCGACCTCCTGCAGCGCTCACCGTTGGTCCGGCACGACGAGCTCACCCGGCTCAAGCTCGCGCTCCTCGACCGCAAGCGCGAGGTGCTGCTGGGGCTGCGTCGCTCCGGCACGGTCGACGATCTCATCGTGCGGCGGATCTCCGCCCGTCTCGACCTCGAGCAGCTGCGGCTGCAGGGGCTCGAGGACTTCGACTGAGCGCGCTGACGGCGCGCCCGCCGGTCGTACTCCGGTAGCAGACCGGCCGCGGAGGATCATTCCGCAGAGGGACGCGATCGCCGACGGGGCCGACCTACCGTGAGGTCATGGCCGACCTCCTCAGTGCTTTCCTCCTCACGCCGTGGGCGCCGCTGCTGATCCTGCTGTTCTGCTTCCTGGACGGCTTCTTCCCACCGGTGCCGAGCGAGACGGTGGTCGTGGGAGCCCTGACGATGGCCTTCGCGACCGGGGCGCAGGCCGCGCCGACCGCGATCCTGATCCTGTTCGCGGCCGGGATCGGCGCGGCGGCGGGCGACAGCGCCGCCTACGCGATCGGGCGTCGTGCGGGCATGCGGCGGTGGGGGTGGATGCGACGTCCCCGGGTGCAGTCCGCGCTGGTCTGGGCGGGGGAGCGTCTCGCCGCACGCCCTGCGATCCCGCTGCTCGTCGCCCGGTACATCCCGGTCGGCCGAGTGGCCGTGAACATGACCGCGGGAGCCACGCGGCTGCCGTACCGCCGGTTCCTGCCGCTCTCCCTGGTCGCCGCCGCCGGGTGGGTCGGCCTCAGCGCGCTGATCGCATCGGTCGCCTCGGCCTGGCTCGGACATTCGCCGCTGCTCGCGGCCGGCGTCGGCGTGGCGCTCTCGATCGTGCTGGGACTCGCGATCGATCTGGGCGCCCGGCTCGCGCGTCGGCTTCGGCCGCAGAGCGCCCCCGCCGATCGCGACGGCGCACGGCAGGAGGGCGAGCGGGCCCTGGTGGACGCCTCGGCGGAACGCTGTGACGCCGTGTGACGGATCGATTCGAGGGGCTCTCGACGCCCGCATACCGTGGTCGAGTCCCCCAAGAGAGGAACTCACAGCCATGTCCCGCAAGCTCACCACCGCACTCGCCGCCGCCACCGCGGCGGCCGCACTCGTCTTCTCCCTCGTCGGCTGCTCGTCTGCCTCGGGCGCCGGATCCGACCCCACCGCGGAGGCCGGCAAGACCGTCAAGGTCGGCGTCGTCGGCAAGAGCGACCCCCAGTGGCCGGCCTTCGTCGAGGCGGCCAAGAAGGAGGGCATCACCGTCGAGCTGGTGGACTTCGGCTCCTACGAGCAGCCGAACCCGGCACTGTCCGAGGGCGAGATCGACCTCAACCAGTTCCAGCACATCGTGTACCTCGCGCAGTACAACGTGAAGTCGGGCAAGGACCTGCAGCCGATCGGCTCGACCGCCATCTACCCGCTCGGGCTGTACTCCAAGAAGTACAAGAGCGTGAAGGAGATCCCCGCGGGCGAGACCGTCGCCGTGCCGGACGACGCATCCAACCAGGCGCGCGGCCTGCTCGTGCTGCAGTCCGCCGGCCTCATCACGCTGAAGAGCGGCGGGTCGATCTTCTCCGACCTCGCCGACGTGGACACGGCGAAGTCCAAGGTCAAGGTGACGGCGCTCGAGGCGGCTCTGATCCCGACCTCGCTGCCCGACGTGGCCGCGGCGATCATCAACAACGACTTCGTCAAGGACGCCGGTCTGACGTTCAAGGACGCCATCGCGCAGGACGACCCGAAGGATCCGAACGCGCTGCCCTATGTGAACATCTTCGCGGCGCCGGCCAAGGAGAAGGACAACGCGACCTACAAGAAGCTGGTCGAGATCTTCCAGACCGACGCCGATGTGCAGAAGGGCCTCGCCAAGGCCTCCGGCGACACCGGGGTACCGCTGAAGGTCGACGCGGCCGAGCTGCAGAAGACCCTCACCACGGTCGAGGGCGACGTCAAGAACCACAAGGGCTGACCGAGACCCGCGAGAGAATCGGGCGGTGCGTTCTGCGCCGCCCGATTCCCGTGCCACCGCTACCTCCGGAGTGACCATGCCGATCGTGAGCCTGCAGGGCGTCACCAAGTCCTATCCGCCCACGTCCCGCGACGGCGCTCCCGTCGTCGCCGTCGATGACGTCTCCCTCGACATCGCGCAGGGCGATGTCTTCGGGATCATCGGATACTCCGGCGCGGGCAAGTCCACGCTCGTGCGGCTGATCAACGCGCTCGAGCCGGCGACGAGCGGCCGCCTGGTGGTCGACGGCGTCGACATCACGACGCTCTCCGAGCGGGAGCTGCGTCGCGTGCGCGGCGGCATCGGGATGATCTTCCAGCAGTTCAACCTGTTCTCCGCGAAGACGGTCAGGGCGAACATCGCCTATCCGCTCAAGCTGGCCGGCTGGGCGAAGGCGGACATCGACGCGCGGGTCGCCGAGCTGCTCGCGTTCGTCGGCCTCTCGGACAAGGCGAAGGCGTTCCCGGAGCAGCTGTCGGGCGGTCAGAAGCAGCGCGTCGGCATCGCGCGCGCCCTCGCCACCCGTCCGGCGATCCTGCTCGCGGATGAGGCGACGAGCGCGCTCGACCCGCAGACCACCCACGAGGTCCTGGAGCTGCTGGCGCGGGTGAACCGCGAGCAGGGCGTCACGATCGTCGTCATCACGCACGAGATGGACGTGATCCAGACCCTGGCGACCAAGGTGGCCGTCATGGAGAACGGCCGGGTCGTGGAGCAGGGGGACGTCTTCGAGGTGTTCTCGAACCCGCGGAACCCCGCGTCGCAGCGGTTCGTCGGCACGGTGATCAAGGGCGTGCCGAGTCCCGCCGAACAGGCGTCGCTTCAGGCCCGTCACGACGGACGGCTCGTGACCTTCTCGTTCCGCGACGGAGACTCGTCCCAGGCGCAGGTGTTCCTCGACCTCGCCGAGGCGGCACTCGAGTTCGAGCTCGTGTACGGCGGGATCAACGACATCCGAGGCCGCGCCTTCGGGCACCTCACGCTCGCGATCCGCGGATCGGATGCGGCAGTCGACGCCGCTCTCACGAAGATCCGCAGCCACGCGTCCGTCACGGAGGTGCCGCGTGCGGCTTCCGCGGGCACAGCGCGGACCGAAGGGGAGGTGCGCTGATGGACCGCCTCATCGAACTGCTGCCGGACTTCTGGCAGGCCGCCGTCGAGACCCTGTACATGACGACGATCGCGCTCGTCATGTCCGGAGTGATCGGCACGATCATCGGGATCGGTCTGTACGTCACCCGTCCGGGCGGACTGCTGCCGAATCGTCCGGTGAGCATCCTCATCTCGTTCCTGGTGAACTTCATCCGCCCGATCCCGTTCGTGATCTTCATCGCGGTGCTGCAGCCGTTCACGCGGATCGTGATCGGCACCGGCATCGGCATCAACGCGGGTGCGTTCGCGATCGGGGTCGCGGCCTCGTTCGCGATCGGGCGCATCGTCGAGCAGCACCTCGTCTCGGTGTCGCCGGGGGTGATCGAGGCGGCGCGGTCGATGGGCGCGGGTCCGTGGCGGATCCTGCTCACGGTCGTGATGCCCGAGGCCCTCGGGCCGCTGATCCTCGGCTACACGTTCATCGTCGTGGCGCTCATCGACATGACCGCGATGGCCGGGCTCGTCGGCGGCGGCGGCCTCGGCGCGTTCGCCCAGGTCTACGGCTTCCGGCAGTTCGAGCCCGTCGTGATGTGGGCGGCGATCATCCTCATCGTCGTGTTCGTCCACCTCGTGCAGACGCTCGGCACGTGGCTCGCCCGCAGGATCATGCGCCGCTGAGACGCGG
>JABLTH010031579.1_pt1 | contig 10190 bp, 10 predicted proteins | sample 7875711 | NCBI WGS metagenome assembly JABLTH01 (sample SAMN14941262, study PRJNA633318) | bioreactor metagenome | isolation source: bioreactor | place: China | collected 2019-03-05 | reverse complement strand
CATCCAGAACAGCGCCGCCTCGAAGGCGCCGATGGCGGCGGTCAGCAGCGTCAGCAGCAGCAGCCAGGGCCGCAGGCCCTCGGTGTTCTGCCACAGGAAGGCGAAGAACCGCGGCGGCAGCGCCTTCGGTGACGCGTCCGGGTACGGATCCACCAGGCGTTCGAAGAATCGGAACACGAGCGCTTCTCCCTGGCCCGCCGGTAGGCGGTGTTCTCGGGTGCCCGCCCAGCCGGTTCGGCTGCCGGGGGGAGCGGATTATGGCGAGAATGCTGCCCTGCGCCAGACGGGGGACATGGGATGAGCGAACAGCACGACGAGCGCTGGAAGCACGACGGGGTGCGCGTGGTGCCGGGCGACCGCCTGGATCCGAACACCGCGCAGACGCCGGGCATGGACCGCAAGGCGGCGATCAACTTCGCGCGCGTGGGGGCGCAGAAGCTGTGGGCCGGCACCGTGCACATCCACCCCGACGCCAAGACCGGTGCCCACCACCACGGGCCGCTGGAGAGCGTGATCTACGTCGTCAAGGGCCGCGCCCGCATGCGCTGGGGCGAGAGGCTGGAGTTCACCGCCGAGGCCGGCCCGGGCGACTTCATCTACGTGCCGCCCTTCGTGCCGCACCAGGAGATCAACGCCAGCCCGACCGAGACGCTGGAATGCGTGCTGGTGCGCAGCGACGGCGAGGCGACGGTGGTGAACCTCGAGATCGAGGCGGTCGAGAAGCCGCAGACCGTGCCCTGGGTGGACCCGATCCACCGCGCCTGATGCCGCGCCGGCGCACCCGCGTGCTGGTCCTGCTGGCGCTGCTGCCGGTGGCGCCGCTGCTGCGCGCGCAGGGCGACGAAGCGGCGCTGCTGGCAACGCTGGGTGAAGCGGTCTGGCCGGCCGACATCGTGCGCGCCGCCGAAGGCTACCTGCGGGCCCACCCGCAAGGCAGCAGCGCGGCTGCCGTGGAAAAGGACCGCCAGCGCGCGGCCCAGACCGCGCGCCTGATCGGCAGCAACGAAGTACGCCTGTACCGCAGCGCGTTCGCCGCCACCGAAGCCGACGCACGCGCCGAGCTGCGCCGCGCCGCCCTCGGGGACCGCGCCGCCGCGCTGCGCCTGGCGCGCGCCAGCAGCGGCGGCGCCGAAGGCTCGCCGGCGCAGCAGCGTTGGGTGGGCTGGATGCAGCTGGCCGCGCTGCAGGGCGAAGCCGAGGCCAGCTACGAGCTGGCGCTGCACTTCCGCCGCACCGACCAGCTGGCGCTGGCCGCGCGCTACGAGGCGCTGGCGCTGTCGCAAGGCTTCCAGCCGGCGCGCGCGCTGGACAACGTCCGCAAGTAGACGCGCGCCCCGAATAGCCACCACGGGCCCGGTGGCATGATGGTCCGAGGGCCCAATGCCCTCCACCGCATGTTCGACTACATCATCGTCGGTGCCGGTTCCGCCGGCTGCGTGCTCGCCGCGCGCCTGAGCGAAGACCCGCGCAACAGCGTCTGCCTCGTCGAGGCCGGCCCGCCCGACAGCAGCGTGCTGATCCACTGCCCCGCCGGGCTGGCGCTGCTGGCGCAGACGCGCCAGGCCAACTGGGGCTTCGAGACCGTGCCGCAGGCGGGCCTGAACGGCCGCCGCGGCTACCAGCCGCGCGGCAAGGTGCTGGGCGGGTCGAGCTCGGTCAACGCGATGATCTACCTGCGCGGCCAGCCCGAGGACTACGACGGCTGGGCCGCCGCCGGCAACCCCGGCTGGGGCTGGGCCGACGTGCTGCCCTACTTCCTGAAGGCCGAGCACAACGAGCGCGGTGCCGACGCCTGGCACGCCACCGGCGGGCCGCTCAACGTGATGGACCTGCGCAGCCCGAGCCGCTTCGGCCCGCTGTTCGTGCAGGCCGCGCAACAAGCCGGCTACGCCACCAACCCGGACTTCAACGGCGCGCGCCAGGAAGGCTTCGGGATGTACCAGGTGACGCACCGCAACGGCGAGCGCTTCAGTGCCGCCAAGGCCTACCTGGCGCCGAACCGTTCGCGCCCCAACCTGCAGGTGCTCACGGGCGCCCAGGTGCTGCGCGTGAAGCTGGACGGCCGGCGCGCGGTGGGGGTGGAGATCCGCGAAGGCGGCGCCACCCGCACGCTGCAGGCGCGGCGCGAGGTGCTGCTGTCGGCGGGCGCGCTGCAGTCGCCGCAGTTGCTGCTGCTGTCGGGCATCGGGCCCGGGGCCGAGCTGCAGCGCCTGGGGGTGCCGGTCGTGCACGACCTGCCCGGCGTAGGCCGCCACCTGCACGACCACCCCGACGTGGTGCAGGTGGTCGACGCGCCGCAGCTGACCGACCTGTTCGGCCTTTCGCTCACCGGCGCCTGGAACGCGTTCAAGGGCATCCTGGAGTGGCGGCGCCAGCGCAGCGGCATGCTCACGACCAACTTCGCCGAAGCGGGCGGCTTCCTGCGCAGCGGGCCTGACGTGGAGCGGCCCGACCTGCAGCTGCACTTCGTCATCGGCAAGCTCGTCGACCACGGGCGCAAGACGGTGTTCGGCCACGGCTATTCGTGCCACATGTGCCTGCTGCGACCGAAGAGCCGCGGCCGCCTCACGCTGGCCAGCGCCGACCCGATGGCGCCGCCGGCGATCGACCCCGCCTTCCTGTCCGACCCCGACGACCTGGCGCGCATGGTCAGCGGCTTCAAGCTGATGCGTCAGGTGCTTTCGCAGCCCGCCTTGGCCGGCTTCGGCGGGCGCGAGCTGGCGGCTTCGGCGGGGGCGGTGACCGACACCCAGATCGAAGCCTTCATCCGCGGCCACGCCGACACCATCTACCACCCGGTGGGCAGCTGCCGCATGGGGCCCGGACCGGACGACGTGGTCGACGCCGAGCTGCGCGTGCACGGCGTCGACGGGCTGCGCGTGGTCGACGCCTCCATCATGCCGAGCATCGTCTCGGGCAACACCAATGCGCCGGTCATCATGATCGGCGAGAAGGCGGCGGCGCTGATCCGCAGCGAGCAGTGAACATGAGGCTGTCGGTCCTCGACCAGTCGGTCAGCTGCGCCGGCCGCGACGAAGGCGACGCGCTACGCGACACGCTGCAGCTGGCGCAGGACGTCGAAGCGCTGGGCTACCACCGCTTCTGGGTCAGCGAGCACCACAGCCTGCCCACCATCGTGGGCAGCGCGCCCGAAGTGCTGATGGCGGCGATCGCGGCGCGCACGACGCGCATCCGCATCGGCAGCGCGGGGGTGATGCTGCCGCACTATTCGGCGCTCAAGGTGGCCGAGCAGTTCAGCGTGCTGCAGGCGCTGGCACCGGGGCGCATCGACCTCGGCGTGGGGCGCGCGCCGGGCGGCGACATGCGCACCGCCTTCGCGCTGAACCCGAATGCGGCGCAGGCGGCCGAGGAGTTCCCGCAGCAGGTGCTGGACCTGCAGGCCTGGACACGCGGGCTGCGCCACCAGGGCATCAGCGCGCACCCGCGGCCGGCCGCCGGCAGCCAGACGCCCGAGATCTGGATCCTGGGCAGCTCGGACTACGGCGCGCGGCTGGCGGCGCACCTGGGCCTGCCCTACGCGTTCGCCTACTTCTTCGCCGACGGCCAGGGCGTCGAGCAAGCGCTGGAGCTCTACCGCACGCTCTACAAGCCCAGCGAACGCCACCCGAAGCCGCAGCCGACCATCTGCATCTGGGCGCTGGCCGCCGATTCGGGCGACGAGGCGCGCTTCCACGCCCTCAGCCGCGAACGCTGGCGCGTCGACCGCCAGCGCGGCCTGCTCGGGCCGCTGGCGGCGCCGAAGACGGTGGCCGAACGCGGCTTCACGCCCGAGGAGATGCCCGCCGTGCAGGCCCTGCGCGACAAGGCCTTCGTCGGCACCGGCCCCGAAGTCGCGGCTCGCATGCGAGCGCTGGCTTCGCAGCTGGGCCTGGAAGAACTGGTGGTCAATACCTGGGCCCACGATCCCGCCGTGCGGCGGCGTTCGTACGCGCTCATCGCGCGCGAATTCGCGAGCCCTGAAAACACGAACCCCCCCGCACCTTGACGGCCGGAGGGGTGGTCGGCGAGGCCGACGATGGAGATCCGGAGAGATGAAGTCCGGGGCTCCTGATGCGCAGTGACTGCGCCATCGAAAGGTACCTGCCCGCGGCAGGCAACCCGACATTAGTCCAATGCGCCGCCGCAGGCAAGAGGTTCTTCGAATCCCATTCGTGCGGTAACGCTCAGGCGCCGGCCATGATCGAGGCCACCAGCGCTTCGGCGCGCGCCTGCACCGCGGCGTCCATGCGGATCGGGCGGCCCCACTCGCGCGTGGTCTCGCCCGGCCACTTGTTGGTGGCGTCGAGTCCCATCTTGCCGCCCAGGCCGCTGACCGGGGAGGCGAAGTCCAGGTAGTCGATCGGCGTCTGGCCCACCAGCGTGGTGTCGCGCACCGGGTCCATGCGCGTGGTGACGGCCCAGACCACTTCCTTCCAGTCGCGGATGTCGACGTCGTCGTCGGTGACGACGATGAACTTCGTGTACATGAACTGGCGCAGGAAGCTCCAGAGTCCGAACATCACCCGCTTCGCGTGGCCGGGGTAGGCCTTGCGGATGGAGATCACCGCCAGCCGGTAGCTGCAGCCTTCGGGCGGCAGGTAGAAGTCGACGATCTCCGGAAACTGCTTCTGCAGGATCGGCACGAAAACCTCGTTCAGCGCCACCCCCAGCACCGCCGGTTCGTCGGGCGGCTTGCCGGTGTGGGTGGAGTGGTAGATCGGGTCGCGGCGGTGGGTCAGGCGGTCGACGCGGAAGACCGGGAACCAGTCCTGCTCGTTGTAATAGCCGGTGTGGTCGCCGAAGGGGCCCTCCAGCGCGTGCAGGTAGCCGCCGCGCTCCTTCAGCCGAACGCCGCGCTCGGACTCGCCTTCGAAGCCGGGCGCAGCCGGCGGGACGTGGCCTTCGAGCACGAACTCGGCGCTCGCCGGCACCTGCAGCTTCGGGCCTTCGCCGACGCCGGTGTCCACGACCTCGGTGCGCCCGCCGCGCAGCAGGCCGGCGAACTGGTACTCCGACAGCGAGTCGGGCACCGGCGTCACCGCCCCCAGGATGGTCGCCGGGTCGGCCCCCAGCGCCACCGCCAGCGGGAACGGCTTGCCAGGATTTGTGAGCGCATACTCACGAAAGTCGAGAGCACCGCCGCGATGGGCCAGCCAGCGCATGATGACTTCGCGGCGCCCGATCACCTGCTGGCGGTAGATGCCCAGGTTCTGCCGCGAGCGCGGCTGCGCCACGTTCTGCGGTCCGCGCGTGACCACCAGGCCCCAGGTGATGAGCGGGCCGGCGTCGCCCGGCCAGCAGGTCTGCACCGGCAGCGTGCCCAGGTCGACGGCCTCGCCGTCGAACGAGAACTCCTGGCAGGGCGCCGACCGAAGCACGGCGGGCTTCATGTCCCACACCGCCTTCGCCATTTGTAACAGCCGACCGGTGTCTTTCAGGCCCTTGGGGGCCTCCGGCTCCTTCAAGGCGGCCAGCAGACGACCCACGTCCCGCAGCTCCTCCACCGAGGTGACACCCATGCCAGATGCCACACGTTTGGCAGTTCCGAAGAGGTTGATGAGGCAGGGGAATTTGTAACCGACGGGGCGTTCGACGAGCAGCGCCGGCCCGCCGGAACGCAACAGTTTGTCCCCGATTGCCGTCATTTCCAGGGCCGGAGACACCGGTTCGACGAGCTTTTTGAGCTCCCCGGCCCTTTCCAGCTGGGCCATGAAGTCGCGAAGGTCGCGGTATTTCATGCCTTCAGGGAATTAGAGGTGGTTTTCATATTCTTGACCGGGTATGAAGCGGTTCCTAGAATCCGCCCGAACCTGAACTTTCAGGGTTAACCCGTGCCACATCGTTGGGTTGGCTGGCCGGGGACTCCGCGGGACCTGCGACACGGCAGTCCCATTATCGCCAGCACCCCTTGGAGCCGACACGCGGCCGGGGCGGCGAAGAACGAAGAGGTATGCGATGAGAGCCATAGCGACGCTGCGCCGCGCGCAGCAAGCCATCGTGCGATCGCTCGCGGTGTTCGTCCAGGACGTGGGGCATGGCCTGCTGGAGGTCGGCCACAACACGCTGGCGGTGGTCGGTCTGGCGGTGGTGGCCGCGGTGGTGTTCACCGCCGGGCGCGCCGACCTGCGCGAGCAGGTCGAGGTGTTCGCCTACGAGTGGCTGCAGACCCGGCACGAGGAGCGCGCGCTCGCCAACGGCGACGTGCTCACTTCGGTGGCCGAACCGGAAGCGATCGCCCGTGCCACCGCGGCCGACCCCGAGGCGCTGACGCGCCAGCAGGCCGCCGTGACGCGCTGGATCGTGCGCCGCTACAAGGTGGCGCCGGAGCCGATCAGCGCCCTGGTGCAGGAAGCCTGGGCCATGGGCCAGCGCGCCGGGCTGGACCCGACGCTGATCCTGGCCGTGATGGCGGTCGAATCCAGCTTCAACCCCTTCGCGCAGAGCCCGGTGGGGGCGCAGGGGCTGATGCAGGTGATGACGCGCGTGCACGACGACAAGTACGAAGCCTTCGGCGGCACCCACGCCGCGTTCGACCCCATCAGCAACCTGCGCGTGGGCGTGCAGGTGCTCAAGGAGTGCATCGCGCGCGCCGGCGGCCTGCAGGAAGGCCTGAAGTACTACGTCGGCGCCGCCCTGCACGAAGCCGACGGCGGCTACGTGGGGCGGGTGCTCACCGAACAGGACTACCTGCGCCGGGTGGCCGACGGCAAGGGCGTGCCCTTCAACGCGCCCAACGCCGTGCAGCCGGTGGCCAAGGAGAGCGCGCCGGCCGCCTCCGGCGCCGCCGGCGAACAGGTCGCCCTGGCGCGCTGAAGTTAAACTGACGTCCCTGCGCGACTGGCGATAGGGGGCCGCCCGGCCCCCGAGGTGGACGACCACCGTGAAGCGCAGGGCCGGCCCTTCCCCGGGGCCGGTTTCTCCGCCGTGCGCCTGGGCAGCCCTCGACCGTGGCCGTCGCCGCACGGCACGGCCCGGACTCCGAAGGCCCTTCCACTTCTCGAAGAGGACTGCCGTGTTCGACCGTTCCCTGTCCACCGTTGCCAACGTCGACCCCGAGATCTGGGCCGCCATCCAGGCCGAGAACCGTCGCCAGGAAGAGCACATCGAGCTCATCGCGTCGGAGAACTACACCAGCCCGGCGGTGATGGCCGCCCAGGGCTCGCAGCTCACCAACAAGTACGCCGAGGGCTACCCCGGCAAGCGCTACTACGGCGGCTGCGAGAACGTCGACGTCGTCGAGCAGCTGGCCATCGACCGCTGCAAGCAGCTGTTCGGCGCCAGCTTCGCCAACGTGCAGGCCAATTCCGGCTCGCAGGCCAACCAGGCGGTGTTCCTGGGCCTGCTGCAGCCCGGCGACACCGTGATGGGCATGAGCCTGGCCGAAGGCGGCCACCTGACGCACGGCATGGCGCTGAACATGAGCGGCAAGTGGTTCAAGGTCGTGAGCTACGGGCTCGACGCGAAGGAGGCGATCGACTACGACGCGATGGAGCGCCTGGCGCAGGAACAGCGCCCGAAACTCATCATCGCCGGCGCCAGCGCCTACAGCCTGCACATCGACTTCGAGCGCTTCGCGAAGGTGGCGAAGTCGGTCGGCGCCTACCTGATGGTGGACATGGCGCACTACGCCGGACTCATCGCCGCCGGCGTCTACCCGAACCCGGTGCCGCACGCCGACGTGGTGACCAGCACCACCCACAAGAGCCTGCGCGGCCCGCGCGGCGGCATCATCGTGACCAACCACGAGGAAGTCGCCAAGAAGATCAACAGCGCCATCTTCCCCGGGCTGCAGGGCGGCCCGCTGATGCACGTGATCGCCGGCAAGGCGGTCGCCTTCAAGGAGGCGCTGGCGCCCGAGTTCAAGGCCTACCAGCAGCAGGTGGTGAAGAACGCGAAGGTGCTGGCCGAGACGCTCATCGCGCGCGGACTGCGCATCGTCTCCGGCGGCACCCAGAGCCACGTGATGCTGGTCGACCTGCGCCCGAAGGGCCTGACCGGCAAGGAGGCCGAGGCCATCCTGGGCGAGGCCCACATGACCTGCAACAAGAACGGCATCCCGAACGACCCCCAGAAGCCGATGGTCACCAGCGGCATCCGCCTGGGCACGCCGGCGATGACGACGCGCGGCTTCGGGGAAGAGCAGGCGCGCCAGACCGCCAACCTCGTCGCCGACGTGCTGGACCATCCGCGCGACGCGGCGAACCTGGCCGCGGTGCGGGCCAAGGTGGCGGCGCTGACGCGCGACTTCCCGGTCTACCGCTGAAAGGGCGGCGCGCCGCATGCGCTGCCCCTACTGCAGCCACGACGAGACCCAGGTCGTCGAGACGCGAGAGTCCGACGACGGCGGCGCGGTGCGCCGGCGCCGCCGCTGCCAGCACTGCGAGAAGCGCTTCACCACCTACGAGCGGGCCGAGATCGCGCTGCCCGCGGTGGTCAAGAAGGACGGCGCCCGGGTCGAGTTCGACCCCGCCAAGCTGCGCGCTTCGATGATGCTGGCGCTGCGCAAGCGGCCGGTGAGCATGGAGCAGGTGGACGCGGCGCTGGAGCGCATCCAGGAGAAGCTGCTCGCCAGCGGCGCGCGCGAGGTGCCCACCACCCGGCTGGGGGAACTGGTGATGCGCGAGCTCAAGCGCATGGACAAGGTGGCCTACGTGCGCTTCGCGTCCGTCTACCGTTCGTTCGAGGACGTGGACGAGTTCCGGCAGCTGATCCGGGACATCTGAGCCCACCCCCCGCGGTGGATCCCCCGCCCGGGGGACCCCGACCGGAGCCCCTCTCCAGGCCCGCCGCGCGAGGGACGCGCGCCGCCGGGGCGCTGCCTAGAGTGACCGCCATGCCGTCACTCACCGGAGCCCCCGCGATGAAGCACCTGAACCTCCGCCGCCAGCAAGGCGTCACCCTGGTCGAGGCCGCCACCGTGCTGGCCGTCGTCTCCGTGCTCGCCGGCGCCGCCGCGCCCGGCCTGATGGGCGCGCGCGAACGCGGCCACGTCGAAGGCACCGCCGCCCAGCTGGAGACCGACATTCAGTTCGCACGCGGCGCCGCCGTGCTGTACGCCGAAGGTGTGCGCCTGAGCTTCCAGGACACGCGCCAGGGCAGCTGCTACGTGGTGCACACCGGCGCCGAGAACGCCTGCACCTGCGGCGACAGCGGTCCGGCCGTCTGCGCAGGCGACGCCCGCTCGCTGCGCACGGTGCGGGTCGGCCGCGAACTGCCGGTGCGGCTGGCGTCGAACTCGGACTCGATGGTCTTCGAGCCCATGCGCGGCACGGTCACGCCGACGGCCACGATCCAGGTCGTCGGCGCCGGCGGCCACACCCTGCACCAGGTGGTGAACCTGATGGGCCGCGTGCGCACCTGCGCGCCGGCCGGCGGCTGGACGGTCTACAAGGCCTGCTGAGCCCCCCAGGTCAGAACTTCTTACGAAGCACCCCAGACGAACGGGCGCCGCCAGCCGATGAGCGGCGCGGTGGCCCCTTCGCAGCAGGGCCCGCAGCTTCGCATAATCGACCAAACCAAATCCCATGCGGAGGAGGCAGCAATGGCCGCGAGCCGTGGCGCCAGAGGATTCACCGTTCCGGAGCTGATGATCGTGCTGGCCATGGTGGGCATCGTCGCCGCCATCGCCTACCCCAGCTTCGTGGACGCGCTGCGCAAGGGCCGCCGCAGCGAAGCCATGTCGGCGCTCGCGCTCGTGCAGCAGGGCGAGGAGCGCTTCCGCAGCACCAACGCCACCTATGGCGACAGTACCAACTTCGGCGCCTGGGGCGTCACCAGCCCCACCGCGTCGGGCTACTACACGATCGCCCTGTCGGGCGTCAGCGCCAACGGCTACACCGCCACCGCCACCGCCGCTGGCGGCACGCAGACGGGCGACACCAACTGCTCCGTCATGGGCGTGCGGATGAACGGCGGCAACCTCGCCTACGGCGGCGGCAGCGGCTCCATCTCCTGGGGTTCCAACCCCGATCCCAACCGATGCTGGGCACGATGAACAGGACGCAAGCCGGCTTCACCGTCGTCGAGTTCATGATCACGGTGGCCCTGGTGGCCGTGGTCGCCTCGCTCGCCGGGCCCTCGATGTACCGCATGGTGCAGATGCAGCGCCTGCGCGGCGTCAACGCCAACCTCGTCACCGACATGCAGTACGCGCGCAGCGAGGCCGTCGCGCGCGCCAAGAACGTGTGGGT
>JABLTH010001350.1_pt1 | contig 10190 bp, 9 predicted proteins | sample 7875711 | NCBI WGS metagenome assembly JABLTH01 (sample SAMN14941262, study PRJNA633318) | bioreactor metagenome | isolation source: bioreactor | place: China | collected 2019-03-05 | reverse complement strand
CTGTGCGTGAACATGCAGACGAGCTTCATGCACCCGCCGTTCGGCTTCGCGCTGTTCTACCTGCGCGGCATCTCCGACACGCTGTTCAAGAACGGCGCGCTGCCGCGGAAGGTGGAGTCGAACGACATCTACATGGGCGCGGTCCCGTGGGTGCTGATGCAGTTGATCCTGGTGGCGGTGGTGATCTTCGTGCCCGAAACGGTGACGGCCTTCCTCGAGAAGGAGAAGGCGGTCGACCTGAACAAGGCGACCGAGCTGCTGCAGGAGATGGGCGGCGGCCGCAGCGACGAGCCCGCGCCGCAGCTGGACGTGCCGGCTGGCTCGGCCCCGGCATCGGCCGCCGAGGAGGACCCGATGGAGGCCTTCAAGCGCGCGGCCGAAGAGGACGCCAAGAAGAAGTGAACCCGGGGCCTGCCGGCCCCCTCGCCAACGACAAGGGCGGCCCGCGGGCCGCCCTTGCTGCTTTTCGAGCCCCCCCTTTGGCGCAGGGGGCCCGGCACGGTCAGAGCTTCTGCGACTGCATGAAGTCGTCGAAGCCCGCTTCGGCGAAGCGGAACCACAGGTTCTGGTCGCGGCGGAAGTTGGCGTAGTCCTCGTAGACCTTCTTCCAGTTCGGGTTCTTGCCGGACAGTTCGCTGTACAGCGCCATTGCCTCGCGGAAGCAGGCGTCCATCATGTCCTTCGGGAACTTCACGAGCTTGGTGCCCGAGCCGACCAGCTGCTTCAGCGCCGCCGGGTTCTTGGCGTCGTACTTGGCCTGCATGTCGAGGTGGGCGGTGGCGCTGGCGCACTCGATGATGGCCTTGTACTCGGCGCTGAGCGAATCGTAGGCCTTGGTGTTGATGAAGAAGTCCAGCTGCGGGCCGCCTTCCCACCAGCCGGGGTAGTTGTAGAACTGGGCGACCTTGTTGAAGCCCAGCTTCTGGTCGTCGTACGGGCCGATCCACTCGGCCGCGTCGATCGTGCCCTTCTCCAGCGCCGAGTAGATCTCGCCGCCCGGGATGTTCTGCGGCACGCCGCCGATGCGCTCGATGACCTTGCCGCCGAAGCCGCCGATGCGGAACTTCAGGCCCTTCATGTCGGCCAGCGACTTCACTTCCTTGCGGTACCAGCCGCCCATCTGGGCGCCGGTGTTGCCGCCCATGAAGTTGATGATGTTGTAGTTCCGGTAGAACTCGCGCATCAGCTTCAGGCCGTTGCCCTCGATCATCCAGGCGCTCATCTGGCGGCTGTTCAGGCCGAAGGGAATGGCGCAGCCCAGCGCGAAGGTCTCGTCCTTGCCGAAGAAGTAGTACGGCGCGGTGTGGGCCATCTAGACGGTGCCGTTCTGGACACCGTCGACCACGCCCAGCGGAGGCATCAGTTCGCCGCCGGCATGCACCGAGATCTCGAACTTGCCGCCGGACAGTTCCTTCACCTTCTTCGCGAACACGTCGGCCGCGCCGAAGATGGTGTCCAGCGACTTCGGGAAGCTGGAGGCCATGCGCCAGCGGATGTTGGCCTGCGCATGCACGATGGCCGGCGCGGTGCCCGCGGCCAGCACGCCCGCCAGGCCGGCGCCACGAACAAAGGAACGACGTTCCATATCAAGAGTCTCCTGTTGCGAGGGGAACGAACAATCAGACGCGGCAAATCTTAGGAGTGGCCCTCGCCGGTCGCGGGCGGGGATTACCCGCGCGCGACCGGGCGCCGGGCACGCCGGCCACGGTCCGGCGGCATGATCGGCGGCCGAAGCTTGCAAGTGGCTGAAATTCGGGAAGGTCCCTAGAGTGGTGGCGGCGCCGGCTCAGTGGCCGGCCAGCTTCATCCGCTCGATCAGCACCGAGCCGATGGTCTTGGAGCCCATCGTGTACGCATCGGCACCGACCGCGACGACGCCCCGCAGCATGTCGCGCAGGTTGCCGGCGATCGTGATCTCGTGCACCGGGTAGGCGATGCACCCGTCCTCGACCCAGAAGCCGGCCGCCCCGCGCGAGTAGTCGCCGGTCACGTAGTTCACGCCCTGGCCCATCAGCTCGGTGACGAACAGGCCGCGGTGCAGCTTGCGCAGCATCTGCTCGAGGTGGTCGCCCGGCTGGGTCAGCCGGCTGGTCAGGCGCAGGTTCTGCGAGCCGCCGGCATGGCCGGTGGTCTTCATGCCCAGCTTGCGGGCCGAGTAGCTCGACAGGAAATAGCCCTGCACGACGCCGCCGTCGACCACCTTGCGCGCCTGGGTGCGCACGCCCTCGTCGTCGAACGGGGCGCTGCCCTTGCCGCGCCGGACATGCGGATCCTCGACGACGTCGATGTGCGGGGCCCAGACCGGCTGGCCCAGGCTGTCCTGCAGGAAGCTGGCCCGGCGGTACAGCGCGCCGCCGCTGGTGCCCTGGACGAAGGCGCCCAGCAGCCCGGCAGCGACGGTGGACTCGAACAGCACCGGCACCTCGCAGGTCCGGACCTTGCGCGACTTCAGGCGCGCCAGCGCGCGCTCGGCCGCGTAGCGGCCCACCGACTCGGGCGAGGCCAGCTCGAGCGCGTCGCGCATCGAGCTGTACCAGTAGTCGCGCTGCATGTCGGCCCCCTTGCCGGCGATCGGCGAGACGGACAGCGAATGGCGCGAGCTCGCGTAGCCGCCCCGGAAGCCGCGGCTGTTGCCGGCCCAGAAGTGGGACTGCTGCGCCGACACCGAGCCGCCATCGGAGTTGGTGATGCGGCGGTCGACGGCGAAGGCCGCCGCCTCGGCTCGGCGGGCCAGCTCGGCGGCCGTCTCGGCATCCAGCGCCCAAGGGTGGAACAGGTCCAGGTCCACGGCCACCTCGGCGGCGGTCGCCAGGTCGTCCGCATCCGGCAGCCCGGCGGCCGGGTCCTCGGCAGTGAAGCGCGCGATGTCGTAGGCCGCGCGCACCGTCTGCGCCAGCGCCGCCGCGGAGAAGTCCGAAGTGCTGGCGTTGCCGCGGCGCTGCCCGAGGTAGACGGAGACGCCGACCGACTTGTCGCGGTTGCGCTCGACGTGCTCGACCTCGCCCTTGCGCACCGACACGCTGATGCCGCTGCCCTCGCTGACCTCCACGCCAGCGTCGCTGGTGCCCAGCTCGCGCGCCAGCGCGAGCACGTCCTCCACGATCTGCTGAAACTGGTCCTGGCGGTAGGCAAAGCCGATGCGGGCGTCGGAAGAGTCGGTCATCGTCGAAGGTGTGAATTGCTGGGACAATCATAGCGACCCGATCCACGACCGATGGCCCGATGGCCCGCCCCTGCCGATGCGCCGTGCGCCCGCCTCCCCCGAAACCGCCGTCGACCCCGACACCGCCGTGCCGGACGACGCCGGCCGCCCGAGCAAGTCGGCGCTGAAGCGCCAGATGCACGACCTGCAGGCGCTGGGACGCGAGCTGACCGAGCTGCCCGAGTCGCGCCTGGCCCGGCTCGAGCTGCCCGAGGCCCTGCGCGAGGCGCTGGCCGAGTTCCGGCGCACCCGCTCGCACGAGGGGCGGCGGCGCCAGCTGCAGTTCATCGGCAAGCTGATGCGCCAGGCCGACGAGGCGCCGATCCGCGAGGCGGTGGCCGCCTTCAAGCTCGGCAGCGCCACCGAGACGCTGGCCCTGCACGAGGCCGAACGCTGGCGCGAGGACCTGCTGGCCCACGACGACGCGGTGACGCGCTGGCTGGACCGGCACCCCGACACCGATGCGCAGCAGTTGCGCAGCCTGGTTCGCGCCGCGCGCAAGGATGCCCGGGCCGAGGCGCCCGACCAGCGCCACGGGCGGGCCTACCGCGAGCTGTTCCAGCTCGTGAAGAGCGCGCTGGCCGCCACGGCTGCCGTGCCTGCCGACGACTCCACCGACACCGACCATGACTGACCTGCCTTCCCGCCCCCACGACCCGGTTCGCATCGGCCTGGTCTCGATCAGCGACCGCGCCTCGCGCGGCATCTACGAGGACCAGGGCATCCCGGCCCTCCAGGCCTGGCTGACCCGCGCGCTGCGCAACCCGGTCGCCTGGGAGACGCGGCTGATTCCCGACGAGCGCGAGCGCATTGCCGCCACGCTGGTCGAACTGGTCGACCAGGCCCGCTGCGACCTGGTGCTGACCACCGGCGGCACCGGCCCGGCGCCACGCGACGTGACGCCCGAAGCCACGCTGGACGTGGCCGACCGTGTGATGCCCGGCTTCGGCGAGCAGATGCGCGCGATCAGCCTGCGCTTCGTCCCCACCGCGATCCTCTCGCGTCAGGTGGCGGTGATCCGCGGCCGCACGCTGATCATCAACCTGCCGGGCCAGCCCAAGTCGATCGCCGAGACGCTGGAAGGACTGCCCCAGGCGACGCCGCCCGCGCCGGGCATCTTCGCCGCGGTGCCCTACTGCATCGACCTGATCGGCGGGCCCTACCTCGAGACCGACCCCGCGGTCTGCGACGCCTTCCGCCCGAAATCGGCCCGCCGGCCTACTTGACCAGCCGGTTCAGCCGCTCGGCGTCGAAGGCCTCGGTGGTGCGCGCGTCCTGCGGCACGCAGGGCTCGGCCGGCAACTCGCGCGCCCGCACCGAGAGCTTCTCGATCGCCTGCCACAGCAGCGCGATCTGGTGCTCGTGCGCGCCGGCGTTGTCGATCAGGCCCTTCATCGCCTGCGCGACCGGGTCGTCCCCGTTGGTCACGCCGTAGGCCGAGAAGCCCATCTTGGCCGCGGTGGCTTCCCGCGCCGCGTCCTGCTCGGCGACGATGATGCGCGCCGGGTTGCCGACCGCGGTGGCACCCGCGGGCACCGGCTTGGTGACGACGGCGCCCGAGCCGATGCGGGCACCGGCGCCGACGGTGAAGCCGCCCAGCACCGCGGCGTTGGCGCCGACGATCACGCCCGCTTCCAGCGTCGGGTGGCGCTTGGCCCCCTTGACCAGCGAGGTGCCGCCGAGCGTGACGCCCTGGTAGATCGTGCAGCCGTCGCCGACCTCGGCCATCTCGCCGATCACGATGCCCATGCCGTGGTCGATGAAGACGCGGCGGCCGATGGTCGCGCCGGGGTGGATCTCGATGCCGGTCAGGAAGCGCGACAGGTGCGAGATGAAGCGGCCCAGCCACTTCAGGCCGTGCGTCCAGCACCAGTGGGCCCGGCGGTGCAGCACCAGCGCATGCAGGCCGGGGTAACAGGTCAGCACCTCCCAGGTGGTGCGCGCCGCCGGGTCGCGCTCGAGGATGCAGGCAATGTCTTCGCGCAGACGAGAGAACATGGTGCGTCCCGGGTCAGAGGCTGGATGAACGGTGGGCCGTTCAGTGTAGCCGCCGGTCAGCCGCCTGGCCGGCCAGGGGCTTTCGCCGCGGCGCGCTGCATCGCCGTCGCGATGCCGCGCAGGATGTGCACTTCCTCGGCGGTCAGTGCGGCGCGGTTGGCCAGCTGGTTCAGTCGCGGCAGCAGCTTCTTCGGGGCCGACGGGTCGAGAAAGCCGATCTCGACCAGCGCCTGCTGCCAGTGGGCGAGCAGGCCCTGGACGGCCGCGCCGTCGGCCCAGGCCACCGGCGGCGTGCGCGGCTGCACCGCGAAGCCGCCCAGCGCCTGGCGCCACTCGTAGGCCAGCACCTGCACCGCCTGCGCCAGGTTCAGCGAGCCGTAGCCCGGGTCGGTCGGGATGCTGAGGCAGGCGTGGCAGCGGTAGACATCGTCGTTGGACAGGCCGAAGCGCTCCCCGCCGAAGACGAAGGCCACCCGGTGGCCCTCGCCCGCCAGCGTGGCGAAGCGCTCGCGCGGGGCGTAGGTCGGGGGGCCGAAGTCGCGCGGCGTCATCGCGGTGGCGCAGGCGTAGCTCACGCCGTCCAGCGCCTCGGCCAGGCTGCCGACGATGCGCGCCCGCGCCAGCACGTCGCCGGCGCCGCTGGCCATCGCCAGCGTTTCCTCGCGATCGAGCACGTCGGCCCAGCGCGGCGCCACCAGCACCAGGTCGGCAAACCCCATCACCTTCATCGCCCGCGCGGCCGCGCCGACGTTGCCGGGGTGGCTCGTGTGGACCAGCACGAAACGGGTCGGGTCGGTGGCGGTCGGATCGGTCATCGGGCGGCTAAAATGGGCGGTTCACCGCGTGGATTGTCCCCACAACCGCCCGCCGACGCGTCCACGACGCGCCCACCGGGCTTCCGCGCACCGCTCTTTGCCCACCGCCAGCCCGGTTTCTTCCGCCTCGTCCCGCTTTCCAGGTCGCCCATGTCGCAATCCATCCACCCCATGCTGAACATCGCCGTCAAGGCGGCCCGCAACGCGGGGGCGATCATCAACCGGGCCTCGCTGGACGTGGACCTGCTCAAGGTCACCGCCAAGAGCACCAACGACTTCGTCACCGAAGTCGACCATGCGGCCGAGGCCGCGATCATCGAGACCATCCTCACCGCCTACCCGGGCCACGGCATCCTGGGCGAGGAGACCGGCCGCCAGCACGGCGCCAAGCACAGCGACTTCCTCTGGATCATCGATCCGCTGGACGGCACGACCAACTTCATCCACGGCTTCCCGGTCTACTGCGTCTCGATCGCGCTGGCCTTCCGCGGCAAGGTCGAGCAGGCGGTCGTCTACGACCCGACCCGCAACGACCTGTTCATGGCCTCCAAGGGCCGCGGCGCCTTCCTCAACGACAAGCGGCTGCGCGTGTCCAAGCGCACCCGGCTGGGCGACGCGCTGGTCGGCACCGGCTTCCCGTTCCGCAAGGGCGACAACTTCCAGCGCTACATGAAGATGTTCGAGGCGGTGGCACCCCACTGCGCCGGCCTGCGCCGCCCGGGCTCGGCCGCGCTGGACCTGTGCTACGTGGCCGCCGGCTGGTACGACGGCTTCTTCGAGACCGGGCTGAGCCCCTGGGACGTCGCCGCCGGCTCGCTGATGATCACCGAGGCCGGTGGCCTGATCGGCAACTTCACCGGCGAGGCCGACTTCCTGCACCAGCGTGAGGTGGTCGCCGGCACGCCCAAGATCTACGGCCAGCTGGTGCAGCTGCTGGCCCCGTTCACCCGCATCATCAAGGACGACGAGCCCGCCGCTCCGCCGCCGCCGGCGCCCGCCCCGGCCGCCGAGCGCAAGCCGCTGCGCGTGCGCCGCAAGGTGGCCGAGGACACTGCCGGCGACGAAGACGCCGACTGACCCCGCCCGCCGGCCGATGAAGAGCGAGACCCTGCCCGTGCAGGATTTCAGCGCCCACACGCCGATGATGCAGCAGTACCTGCGCATCAAGGCCGAACACCCGGACACGCTCGTCTTCTACCGGATGGGCGACTTCTACGAGCTGTTCTACGACGATGCGCGCAAGGCGCACCGCCTGCTCGACATCACGCTGACCACCCGCGGCCAGAGCGCCGGCGAGCCGGTGGTCATGGCCGGTGTGCCGGTGCACTCGGTCGAGAGCTATCTCGCGCGGCTGCTCAAGCTGGGCGAGTCGGTCGCGGTCGCCGAACAGGTGGGCGACGTCGCCACCGCCAAGGGGCCGGTCGAGCGCAAGGTGGTGCGGGTCGTGACCCCTGGCACCGTCACCGACAGCGAGCTGCTCGACGACCGCGCCGACACGCTGCTGCTGGCCGCGCACCGCCAACGCGGCGTGCTGGGCCTGGCCTGGCTGGGCCTCGCCAGCGGCCAGCTCGGCCTGGCCGAGTGCAGCGAGCGCGAGCTGCCGGGCTGGCTCGCCCGGCTCGCGCCGGCCGAGATCCTCGTCGACCGCGACGACGTCGCGCCGGCGCTGCGCCAGGCCGGGGCCACCCTGACGGCACGGCCGGCGTGGCAGTTCGATGCCGGGCTGGGCCAGCGCAAGCTGTGCGAGCAGCTGCGGGTGGCCACGCTGGCCGGCTTCAACGCGCAGGACCTGGCCACGGCGCACGCCGCCGCCGCGGCGCTGCTGGCCTATGCCGAACACACCCAGGGCCGGGCGCTGGCGCACGTGAACACCCTGACGGTGCAGCGTGCCAGCGAGTTGCTGGAGCTGCCGCCGGCGACCCACCGCAACCTGGAACTGACCGAGACGCTGCGCGGCGAGCGTGCGCCCACCCTGCTGTCGCTGCTCGACAGCTGCCGCACCGGCATGGGCAGCCGCGCGCTGCGCCACTGGCTGACCCACCCGTCGCGCGACCGGCGCGAGGCCGCAGCCCGCCACGCGTCCATCGCCCAGCTGCATGCCAGCGGCTACGAGTCGCTGCGCGAGGCCCTGCGCACGGTCAGCGACGTCGAGCGCATCGCCTCGCGCATCGCGCTGCGGCAGGTGCGGCCGCGCGAGCTGGCCGGGCTGCGCGCCACGCTGCTGGGCCTGCCGTCGCTGCGCGCGGCTGCCCCCACCGGCACCGCACTGCTGGACGAGTGGCACGCCGCGCTGTCGCCCGACCCGGCCGTCGGCGCACTGCTCGCCCGCGCGATCGCCGAGGAGCCTGCGGTGCAACTGCGCGACGGCGGCGTGATCGCCACCGGCTTCGACGCCGAGCTCGACGAGCTGCGCTCGATCGGCCAGAACTGCGACGCCTTCCTGCTCGAGCTGGAGGCCCGCGAACGCGCCCGCACCGGCATCGGCAACCTGCGCGTGCAGTTCAACCGCGTGCACGGCTTCTACATCGAGGTCACGGCCTCCGGCCTCGACAAGGTGCCGGCCGACTACCAGCGCCGCCAGACGATGAAGAACGCGGAGCGCTTCATCACGCCGGAGCTCAAGGCCTTCGAGGACAAGGCCCTGTCGGCGCAGGACCGGGCCCTGGCACGCGAGAAGTGGCTCTACGAGCAGTTGCTCGACCAGCTGCAGGCCTGGCTGGCGCCGCTGGCGGCGCTGGCCCGCGCGCTGGCCGGTCTGGACGCGCTGGCGGCGCTGGCCGAGCGCGCCGCGACGCTGGACTGGTGCGCGCCCGAGTTCGTCAACCACCCGTGCATCGAGATCGAGGCCGGCCGCCACCCGGTGGTGCAGGCCCGGCTGCAGGAGACCGCCGGGGCGGAATTCATCCCCAACGACTGCCGGCTCGACGCCCGCACCCGCATGCTGGTCATCACCGGCCCGAACATGGGCGGCAAGAGCACCTACATGCGGCAGGTGGCGCTGATCGTGCTGCTGGCGGCGATGGGCTCGTACGTGCCGGCCCGGGCCTGCCGGCTCGGCCCGGTCGACGCGATCCACACCCGCATCGGCGCGGCCGACGACCTGGCCAACGCCCAGTCGACCTTCATGCTCGAGATGACCGAGGCGGCGGCGATCGTGCACGGCGCGACCGAGCAGTCGCTGGTGCTGATGGACGAGATCGGCCGCGGCACCTCGACCTTCGACGGCCTGGCCCTGGCCTCGGCGATCGCGACCCACCTGCACGACCGCAACAAGGCGTTCACGCTCTTCGCGACCCACTACTTCGAGCTGACCGAGTTCCCGCGCCGGCACGAACGGGCGCTGAACTTCCACGTCAGCGCCACCGAGAGCGGCGACGACATCGTCTTCCTGCACGCCATCGAGCCCGGCCCGGCCAGCCGCAGCTACGGCGTGCAGGTGGCCCGGCTGGCCGGCATGCCGCCGGCGCTGATCCGCCAGGCGCGTGCGACGCTGGAGGCACTGGAGGCGCAGTCGCGCGAGCGCGAGCGCCAGGTCGACCTGTTCGCCGCGCCGCCCGCGCCACCGGCGGCCGCCCCGTCGCCGGTCGACGAGGCGCTGGCCCGCATCGAGCCCGACAGCCTGAGCCCGCGCGAGGCGCTCGAGGCGCTGTACCGGCTGAAACAGATCCAGCAGCAGAAGGCATCGTCATGACCTATTGCGTCGGCATCCGGCTCAACGCCGGCCTGGTGTTCCTGTCCGACTCGCGCACCCACGCGGGCCTGGACGCGATCAGCACCTTCCGCAAGATGATGGTCTACGAGAAGCCGGGCGACCGCTTCATGGTGCTGCTGTCGGCCGGCAACCTGTCGATCTCGCAGTCGGTGCGCGAGATCCTGCAGGTCGAGAAGCTGCCGCAGGGCGACGCCGAGCCCTTGACGATCTGGAACGCGCAGAGCATGTTCGACGCGACCCGCGTGCTGGGCAGCGCGGTGCGGCGCGTCTACGAGCAGGACGGCCCGTCGCTGAAGGCGGCCGGGATCGACTTCAACGCCAGCATGATCTTCGGCGGGCAGATCAAGGGCGAGGCGATGCGGCTGTTCCTGGTCTACTCGGCGGGCAACTTCATCGAGGCGACGCGCGAGACCTGCTTCTTCCAGATCGGCGAGAGCAAGTACGGCAAGCCCATCCTCGACCG
>JABLTH010023476.1_pt1 | contig 10197 bp, 6 predicted proteins | sample 7875711 | NCBI WGS metagenome assembly JABLTH01 (sample SAMN14941262, study PRJNA633318) | bioreactor metagenome | isolation source: bioreactor | place: China | collected 2019-03-05 | reverse complement strand
TCGCCGAACGAGAACGCGACGTCGAGGCCCGCGCCGGTGAACCCGCCCGGGCCCACAGTGCCGGCGAAGACGTGGAAGCTGATGCTCGCGTGGCCCGACGGGTCGGTTCGATCGACCGGTCCGCCTTCGGCGTACGCGTAGCGGTTGAGCGTCGCGGGCCGCAGCGGATCGGGGACGAACGAATCGGGCTGCAGGAAGCGGCCGGTCGCGGGGTCGTACCAGCGCGCGCCGTAGTCGTAGAGACCGGTCGCGCCATCGCGCTGCCGGCCGTTGAAGCCGCGCTCGGGAGGCGCAGCGCCGACCGCGCCTCCGTACGGCGCGTAGACCGCTCGCGAGAGGACGAGCGCCTCCCCGCTGCCCGAGGCCTTCGTCACGAGGACGCTGCTCCCGAGGTGGTCGCCGTGGCGAAAGACTACACCCGTGCGTGGCGCCGGGTCTACTCCGTCTTCGAGCCCGTCGCCGTCGGTGTCGCGCGTCAGCGGATCGCTGCCGCCGGCGACCTCCGCGCCGTCGCCGAGCCCGTCGCCGTCGCTATCGGCGACGCCGGGCGCGGTGCCGAGTGCGAGCTCCTGGGCATCGCCGAGGCCGTCTCGATCGGTGTCGGCCCGGAACGGGCTGGCGCCGGAGGCGAGCTCGATCGCGGCGTCGAGGCCGTCCGCATCGACGTCTTCGCCGCGGATCGCTCTCCACAGCAGGACGAGGTCGCCCGCATCGACGCGGGACGGCGACTGCGGCGTGGCCTCGAGCGGCGCGACGTCGCCGTGCTCGAGCTCCGCCGCCGACGGCGAGCGGCCTTGCGTCGCGATGCCTCCGGCGAGAAGCGCATCCGCCGCGTCGAGGCGCCCGTCGCGGTTGAGATCGCCGTCGGGGAAGGCGAGCGCGGCTCGCACGACGAAGACGTGAAACACGATGGCCGTTGCGCCCGCGAGCGCCGGGCGAAGCAGCGCCGTGCGGCGCCGCCGGAGAACGACGAGCCACCCCAGAAGCGCGAGCGCGCCGAGCCCGGCCGGAGCGAGAGCGGCGAGCGGCGTCAGATCTGCGCGCGCGCGCGGAGCGGCTGCCGCCGCGCTCGCCGCGCCTTGCGGCGAGAACGCATCGACGAGCGTCGCGATCGGACGCCCGGCGAGATCGACCTCGATGCGCCCGAGGCCGCGGGTCACGTCCCACGTGAAGTCCGCACGAACGAAGCGCTGCGTAACGGGCAGGCTTCCCGAGCGATCGGTCCATTCGATCCGCTTTCCCTGCGCGTCGTACACGTTCGTCGACCGCAGCGTGCCTGCGTCGGACACGCTCGCGAGGCGACCGAGCGCGTCGTACCCGAACGAGCGCGTCCCGAGCGCCGTGAGGTTCCCGACCGCGTCGTAGGTCGCGGCGAGGCCGCCGATCGTCGCGGGCGCGTGCGCGGGGTGAGAGCCGGTGCTGGCGGGATAGGTCATCGCGCTTCCGCCGGTGCACCCGGACGAGCTCGTCGCGTCCTTGCAGGTGAGATTCCCGGTCGGGTCGTAGGCGTAGTGCAGCGTCGCTGCAGCGAGCCCCGAGCCGTAGGGACCCGCGGCCTCGACGAGACGCCCCTGCGCGTCGTGCGCGAAACTGCGGCGCGCGAGGCCGCCCGGGCGGCGGTCGTCGATCGAAGTCACGCGGTCGCTGGCATCGAATCCGTACGCGAGATCCTCGAGGATCGCAGCACCCTGGCGCACCGAAAGCGTCGCGAGCCGTCCCGTCTCGGGATCGAACGCCGAGCGGCTCTCGACTCCGTTGGCGGCCTTCCAGACCGCGAGACGCCCGCGCGCGTCCCAGTCGATGTCGGTCGCGATGCTCGCCGCCGCCGCGCCGGCCGTCCGGATCGCCGTCGTGTATCCCGCCGCGTCGTGGTCGAAGACGAGCGTGCGGCCTCCGGGATAGGTGCGAGTCGCAACGGCGCCGAGCGGATCGAAGCTCGTCGCGAAGAACAGCGTCGCCGCCCCGAAGTCCTGCGAGTCCGCCGTCGCTCGGCCCAGCGCATCGTACGCCCAAATCCGGAGCGAGCCCGCGTCGTCCGTGCGTGACGCGAGCAGACCGGTCCCGCGCGCGGCCGCGTCGTACGCGTACGTCACCGTGCTCGCTCCGCTGCGCCGCGAGAGCGTGCGCCCGAGCGCGTCGTACGTCCAGGTCGTCGTACCGAGCGCGTCGCTTCGCGACAGAAGGTTTCCGTCGTCGTCGTACGCCGTGAAGCGCGTGATCCCGGCATCGGGATCGGAGAGCAGCGTGCGGCGGCCGAGCGTGTCGTACTCGATCGCCGTTCGGTTTCCGGCCGCGTCACGGACTTCGAGCAGACGGTCGAGCGCGTCCCACGCGTAGCGCGTGACCTCGCTCCCGCCCGCACCCTCGGCGATCTCCGCGACGTTCCCGAACGCGTCGTAGCTGCGCGTGTGCGCCGTCCCGCCGGCGTCGGTGACCGTCACGCGCGCACGGCCGTAGGCCATCGCCGTGACGCGACCCGCTCCCGCAAGCGACACGCGAATCGGCCGATCGAGGAAGTCGTACTCGAAACGCGTCACCGGCTCGGGGTCTTCCTCGAAATGCGGCGCGGCCTCGGTCGCGACGCGCCCGAGCGCGTCGTAGCTCCGCGCCGTACGCACCGCACGACCGCCCGCCCCGCTGCTGCGCGTCGCGATCGGGCGGCCGAAGCCGTCGAGCCACGAGACGCTCGCGCGCTCGCCGGAAGCCGTGCGGTCGTAACGCTCGGCGCGCAAGGCGCCGGGTGTATCGACGTAGACGCGGCGGGACTGCGCGAGATCGAGCGGCGCGCGCTCGAGGACGACGCGTCCGAACGCGTCGAGGCAGCGGCGAAGGCCGGGCTCTCCGGGCGCGACGTTGGGACCGCGCTCCTCCTGCACGACGCCGGCGCCCGCCGGATGGGCGGCGCAGCCCGCTGGCGTCGCCGTGCTGAAGGTCGTCACGTGGCCGAGCGCGTCGGTGACCGACGTTCGGAACGTGTGCCAGCGCGTGTCGACGCCGTAAACGGTCGTTCCTCCGCCCTGCCCCGCATTCGCGCGCGGCGCCCTCGCCCAGACGAGGTTTCCGTATTCGTCGTAGCCGAAGCTCGTTGCCGGACCATCGCTCGTTCCGGGCGTTCGAACGTCGATCTGGCGCGTGACGAGGCCGCGCGCCGGCGCGGCGCTTCCCGTCGCGTCGCCGTCGTACCCGTAGGCCGTCTCGCGAAGCACCGTTCCGGTTCCGGGCAGGCCCTGCCGGATGCGCTGCCGCCTCACGCGGTTCACGAGGTACGGCTCGGGATCGCCGGCCCCGACCGCGTACTCGACCTCGGTCGTCCGCGTGTCGCCGGGAGCGACGTCGACGAGCGAGCCGCCGGCGCCGGCCGACACCTCTCCGTAGTCGACGCGCTCGGTCACGTTGCCGAAGCCGTCGTAGCGGAACGTGCTCGCGACGCTGCGCGGGCTCGTCGCGTCCTCGTAATCGGTCTCGATGCGCCGCTCGAGCAGCGTCACGAAGGGAGGACTGCCGGCGTCTTCCGTGTAGAAGTACTCGACGCTGCGCCAGCGGCGCGCCCCCGCGCCGGACGAGAAGACGTCTTCTCGCTCGACGAGGCCTGCGCGCGGCTCGTCCTGGTGGAAGTGCGTGACCGTGTAGCTCCCGTCGGCGCGTGTGGCCGTGACGCGCCGGAAGCCCCGCATCTCGCGTGACGCTGCGTCGAAGACTCCACCCTCGTAGGCGTACGTGGTGCGCGACGGCCCTTCGGCTCCTCCGGCGACCTCGATCGCGGAGACGAGCTGGAGCACCTGCGGCAGATGCTGCAGACCGTCGGAGACTCGCGGCTCGAAAGGAGCCGCGAGGTTTCCCGTGTGATCGAACGCCGTCGACGGCGTGTAGCTCCACGTGGTGCGGGCGCCGAGCGGCGTCGTGAGCGTCTCGAGGAGATCCGGGACGCGGCCGCGGCTTCGGTACAGCTCGTTCGAGCCTCCGATCGAGCGGACCAGATCGAGCATCCCGTCGCCGTCGAGATCGACGAGGCGAAGGCCGAGATCCTGCCCGCCAGCGCTCGCGAAGGAGAGCGCTGCCGGAATCTCCCAGGCGCTGCTCGCGGTCCACGGCCCCGGCCCCGAGCCCGTTCCCGCGTCGCCGCGGTTGAGCCACGTGCGGCGCGCGCCGCTCTGCGCCGCCTGCACCACGTCGATGCGCCCGTCGCCGTTCACGTCGGCGATGCGAACGCCGAGATCGCGCGCGAAGCTCGATCCGATCTCGTAGAGGTGCGCCGGGAGCGTCCACGCCGGGGCGTCGAGGAATGCGCCGCCGCCCGCGTTGATGCTCGCCGCGAGGCTCTCGCTCCCGAGGACGACGTCGTAGGCCGCGCTGATCGCGTCGGCGAGGCCGTCGCCGTTGAGGTCGACCTCCTCGTTGCCGAGCTCCCAGTGAACGTACCAGTGTGCGTAGGAGCCGTCCGCGAGGAACCGCTGCGCGCGCGCTTCGTCGTGGATGAGGCGCCGCTGGCAGGAGACGTCGAACGGATCGCACGGCTGGAAGTCGGCCGACAGCCGAAGGCTCGCGCTCGCGCCGCACAGGTCGGACGTCACCGGGAAGTCCGAGGTCGCGCTTCGAAGGAAGCGAAGGCCTCCCTCGTTGAGGAAGTGATAGCTCGAGAGCGAGAAGGTGCAGCTCCGGCTTCCGGGGTAGAACGGCGGCGCGATGCCGCTCCAGCGATCGTGGATCTCGGTGCTGCGCACGATCAGCTCGGGAAGGCCGTCGCCCGTGAGGTCGGCGAAGCGCGCCGGCCCCGGTAGGGCGCCGGACTGGAAGCTCCCGTACCAGGCCGAGCCGTTCCAGTTCCAGAAGAAATCGATGAGGCCGTAGCGCGCGAGCGCCCAGCGATCGTCCTCGAGGAGCTCGCCGTAGTCGGCGGCGGCTTCGAATCCGCGGCCCGTTCCGCGGTGGAGCCCGCCGATTCCGTAGGTCGCCGCCGCGCCCGTTGCGTAGTCGAGCCAGCGCACACCGCCGGCGAGATCGGTCCGGCCGTCCCCATCGAGGTCGATCGGCGTGAGGCCCGTCGCAACGCCGTGGCCGCCTTGATCGCGAGCGAAGCTCGCCGTCATCGCGCCGATCTGGCCCGCGAGCTCGGGGAGCGCGAGCGTCGCGCTCGCCGTCGCCTCGAAGCCGCCTGCGGCGTTGCGGTAGATGCCGCTGTCGGACGAACGCACGAAGCCGTCGATGCTCGGGCCCGTCGCCGGGACCGCGTAGGCCTTCAGCAGGTCCGGCCGGCCGTCTCCGTCGACGTCGGCGAGGCGCACGCCGCGGTCTTCGCCTCCCGTGTCGACGAGCGAGAGCCCCGCCGGCCACTCGAACGCGACCGGCCCTTCCCATCCCGTCGCCGGCGGATCGACGCCCGCGTTCGTGCGGTAGCTCATTCGCGTCACGAACGGCGGCGTCGGAGCGCCCGCGCCGTCGCAGCCGCCGTCGGTCCCGTAGAGCGACACCGACGCCAGCAGGCTCCGCGCCGAGTCCGGGCTCTCGGAATACGAGAGCTCCCAACAGCGAAGGCGCTCGCTGCCGATCGTGACGTTCACCGCACGCAGGCGATGGGCGAGCACGCGCTCGAACCCGGTCGCGTAGCTGGTCGAGACGTCCGGCCGGGGCTCGAGGACGAAGCGGACGATCCGGTCGCGCGACGGGTCCGCATCGAGGCTCGCGGGCGATCCGCCCGAGCTACGCCGGAGCGTGTAGCGCACCTCGGAGGGATAGGCGGTTCCGGCGTCGGCCCTGTCGTAGCGGAAGACGACGACGTTTCCGTGGACGTCTTCTTCCTCGGCGAGCAGCCACGCGAACGCGGCGCCCGATCCGGGAGCTTCGATCCGCGATTCGGCAGAGAGGCCGAAGCGACGCTTCGCGCCGCCGGGTGCCGTCACGGTCCAGCTCCCGTCGGTCTCGCGCACGATGCGTTCGAAGCCTTCGCGCCGCGCGTGGTAGCGGCGCGGAAGAACGGGCGTGTCGCTCTCCGGAACGAGCTTCTGGCCGTCGAGCTCGAAGACGTCGAGCCCGTCGTCGTAGCGAGGCACGCCGCGCTCGAGCGAGCGAACGATCGCCGGGAGGGAGAGCGTCCAGCCCGATCCGACCCAGCTCTCCCCGCGCCCCGCGCTCGAGTAGCGCAGCGCGAGCGAGGGTGTGAGGCCTCCCGTTCCCGGCGGAAGGTCGAGCCGGATCGTCGTCACGGCGGCGCCCGTGAACAGGTCGGGCTGAGCGGCGCTCGCCAGCGCTTCGCCGGCCGGCGGCGAGACGCCGCGATCGGTGAAGAGCGTCGAGCCGTCGCTCGGAACCGCGCGGGCCGTTCCCGGCGGCAGCGCGACGACGAGGCAGAGAACGAAGGCCAGAGCGGTCCGGGAGGGGGAGGCGAGCGCCATGAGTGAGCACCGCTTCGGGACGCGGGGCGAGGCGCACCGAGGCGGAGCAAGCCTCGTGCCATCCGCGATCGCGGCGCTGGCGAGCGCTCGTGCCGTGCGGCCGCGGGAGCGTGAACTCCGCGCGGTCCGCGGGCCGTTTCCGCGAGGTTACGCCCGCGGCGCTCCGCCCGAGCCCTTCACCGCGTCGACGGCGCTCTGCGCGTGCTGCTTCACCTTGTCGAGCCAGTGCCGCGCCCAGGCGAACTCGACGCCGAGGATCGCGAGGCCGATCGGGATCACGACGAACGCCGGGCCGGGAAGGACGATCATCGCGATGCCGACCGCGACGACGCTCCCGCCGATGACGGTCACCGCCACGCGCCTCGCATGGCGATACGTCGCGTCGAGCGCCTGCTTCACGACACCGCCTCTGCGTAGCCGTCGGCGAACAGCGCCGGCGCGCCACCGGTGTGAAGGAAGACGACCGTCCCGGAGACTCGGCCGTCGCGAACGGCGGCGCGCAGGCCGGCCATCGCCTTTCCCGAGTAGACCGGATCGAGCAGCAGGCCCTCGGTGCGGGCTGCGAGCCGGATCGCGTCGAGACACTCTTCTGTGACGGATCCGTACCGTGTGCCCGTGTGATCCACCAGGTGGAGCTCGCCGCCCGGGAGCGGCCGGCCCGCGAGCTGCGCCGTCTGCGCCGCGAGCGCGGGGATGCGCTGGCGGTGCGGCACCGGGGGCCGTGCGACGTCGACACCGAGGATCTTCACGCGCGCCGGAAGCGCCGCGAGCAGGCCCGCATGGGTGCCGCCGCTGCCGTCGGCGAGCACCACCCAATCGGGGGGATCCGCGAGCTGCGACATCAGCTCGTCCGCAGCGAGCGCGTAGCCGAGCGCGCCGACCGCCGTCGCTCCGCCGATCGGCATCGGATACGCGGTCCGGCCGAGCTCCTGCGCCAGCTTCTCGACGCCCGCCTCGAGCACGCGCCAGTCACTCGATCCCGCGAAGTGGAGTGTCGCGCCGAGGATGCGGTCGAGGACGAGGTTGCCCGTCGGGCGCTCGGGAGCGTCACCTCCGAGCACGAGGTGGCAGCGCATGCCGGCGCGCGCCGCCGCGGCCGCCGTCATGCGGGCGAAGTTCGACTGCGCGCCGCCGGCCGCGATCAGCGTGTCGCAGCCCTGCGCGAGCGCGTCGGCGACGAGGTGCTCGAGCTTGCGCGCCTTGTTGCCGCCGAGCGCGAGCCCCGTGAGGTCGTCGCGCTTCACCAGAATGCGGGCACCGAGCACCTCCGAGAGACGGGGCGCTTCTTCGAGCGGAGTGGGGAGCTGGGCGAGGGGGATTCGGCTCACAAGTCCTCTTTCGGCGAAGGATACCCGAAGTAGACTGCGGCGATGCTCCCCTGGGCCGCCCTCACGCTCGCCGCGCTCGTCGTGCTGCTGCTCTCGCGCTGGCGCGGCTTTCTTCCCGGCGCGTGGATCGCGAAGCCCATCGCGTCGACCGGCTTCGTCGCCGCGGCGCTCGCCGCCGGCGCGACGCAGACCCGCTACGGACAGCTCGTGCTCGCGGCGCTCGTGCTCTCGTGGCTGGGCGACGTACTGCTGATTCCGAAGCAGGTGAAGGCCGCGTTCCTCGCCGGCCTCGTCTCCTTCCTGCTCGGGCACGTCGCGTTCGCCGCCGCGTTCGTCGCGCGCGGCGTGTCGGCCCCCGCGCTCGCGTTGGCGTGCGTCCTGCTCGCCCTTCCGCTCGCGCTCGCTCTGCGCTGGCTCGGACCGCACGTCAAGGGATCGATGAAGCTCCCCGTGCGCGCGTACGTCTTCGTCATCTCCGCGATGGTCGCGTGCGCGTCCGCGACGGTGTGGGCGGCCGGCAACCCCGTCGTCCTGCTCGGCGCGGTCGCCTTCTATGCCTCGGATCTCGCCGTCGCGCGCGAGCGCTTCGTCGTCCATACCTTCGCGAACGAGCTCTGGGGCCTTCCGCTCTACTACGGCGCGCAGCTCCTGCTCGCGTCGACGGTCGCGCCGTAGCGGCGGCTCGCTCCGCGCGTCGGCCGCTCCAGGCGGCGCGCTCTGGCTTGCCCTCGACGATCGCCTCGCGCCCCGATCGCCGCCGGCTCCCCCGCTCGTCTCAGCGGGACCCTTGCGTCTGCTTCGCGATCAGCTCGCCGAGTCGCCGCAGCCCCTCGACCGACTCGCTCTCCATCTTGCCCCGGAAGTAGAGCCGGTCGAAGAGCCCGAGGTGCCGCGGGAGCCGGTACTCGAAGGTGCGGTGGAAGCGCGTTCCGCGCGCGTGCTCCGAGAGCGCGTACGCGACGCGAACGCTCGCCTTCGACAGCAGCGGCACGTCGATCTTCGTCGCGACGATCGCCCAGGCAATGGGCGGCTCGCACGCAACGACGCGCCAGGTGATCTGACCCGGAAACACTCGCGCCGTCCGCATCTTTTCCTCGGCCTCGTCGCCGAGCTGGCCCGGATCATGCGTCTGCCCGGCGACGGCGTGCGTCGCCGGATGCCACTTCGGCCAGTGCCCCATCGTCGTCGCGAGGTCGAAGACCTCGCCGATCGGCCGTTCGAAGATCACTTCGTGATGCAGTGCGTTCGACATGCTCAACCTCGCTTTCTTGCGGCACCCGGCTTCGTGGACGACCCCCGTGCGCCGCGCGCTCCGGCGGCGGCGATGCGCCGGAGCGCGAACGCGCAGGTGTCGGCCAGCAAGTCTTCGACGTCTTTCGACGGCCCGGCGCCCGCCTCGATGTCGCGCCGCAGCGCGGCCGCGGGCACGTCGACGAGCGCGAAGCGAACGCCGCGGAGCTGCGCCGGCCCGCCGCGTCCGGCCAGCCGGAGCGCGTAGCGGCGCAGGCCGGCGGCGGATCGCTCGGCGAGCGCCTCGGCGCGCTCGCGGTGCTGCGGCGACCAGCGGTCGGACGCGAAGTCCTCGCGGCGGTGCAGGAGCAGAAGGCGCGCCTCGACGGGATGGCCGCGAACCCAGTCGCACGTGAACGCGACCGCCGCGAGGCCCGCTTCGACGGCGTCCGCCTCGGCACCCAGCGCAGCGAGAAAGCGGCGCTGGAACTCCTCGACGAGGTCGAGCCAGATCGTCGCGAGGATCTCGTCGCGCGAGGCGTGCCGGTAGTAGATCGACCCGACCGGGGCGCCGGCTCGCTCGGCGATCGCCGCGATCGTGAGGCTGCGCGGCCCGGTCTCGGCCGAGAGCTGCCGCGCGCACTCGAGGATCTTCGCCTCCTCGTGTCGTGCCGGTCGTCCCATGACTTTTAGAATATACGTTCTAGAATGTTTAGTCAACTATGACGAAGGCGACGCCGGGAGGGCTTCGAGCCCCGTCCCGAAGTCGCGCGGCGGCCGCCGAGCCCGCGGATCGCGTGCGCGCGGCCTGGCCTGCGGCGCCGCCTCCCGGAGGGTCGGCCCCGATCCGCGCCAGCACGTGGCGGATCATCCCGGCGGCGAGCCCCCGGCCGCGCGCGCTCTGCGGATCCCACCGCGACGTTCGAGGTCGCGCAGCCGTTCGCCGTCGATCGTTCCGGCGCCCGGCGCGAGCGGAACGATCTGCGCGACGGGGACGTTGCGGTCGGTGATCAGAATGGTCTCGCCGCGGCGAACCAGCTCGAGATACGCCGACAGGCGGTTCCTGGCTTCCGCGATCGAAGCTCTCTTCATCTGTCCCGAACAGCCAGATCGGCCTGTCCAATCAAGCGTGATCCGGGCGCCGGCTCTCGAACCGCGAGATCCGAAACCGCCCCGGCTCGACCTCCTCGACCCGCCCCGACGCGAGAAGGCGCGCGAGGTGCTGGGCCATGCTCCGGCGCTCGACGGGG
>JABLTH010001067.1_pt1 | contig 10199 bp, 8 predicted proteins | sample 7875711 | NCBI WGS metagenome assembly JABLTH01 (sample SAMN14941262, study PRJNA633318) | bioreactor metagenome | isolation source: bioreactor | place: China | collected 2019-03-05 | reverse complement strand
GGCGTAGAGGCGTTCGACGACCGGCTGATCGCAGTCGATGAATTCCACCACGTTTCGGCCAACCCCGATAACAAGCTCGGTCTGCACCTGGGGCAGTTCATCTCGCGGGGCAAGACCCACATCGTGGCCATGACCGGCTCGTACTTCCGGGGCGATGCCGAAGCCGTGCTCGCCCCACAGGACGAGTCCAAGTTCGATACGGTCACTTACACCTACTACGAGCAACTCAACGGCTACGAATATCTCAAGCAACTCGATATCGGCTACTTCTTCTACAGCGGGCCTTACGTTGATGACATCCTCAACGTTCTCTACCCCGGCGAGAAGACCATCATCCACATCCCCAACGTCAATTCGCGCGAGAGCACCAAGGACAAGATGCGGGAAGTGGAACACATCATTGAGGCGCTGGGCGAGTGGCAGGGCATCGACACCGAGACCGGCTTCCAGCTTGTCAAGCGGGCTGATGGACGGGTGCTGCGTATCGCCGATCTGGTTGATGACGATGCCGCGAAGCGTGACCGCGTTTCCGCCGCGCTGAAAGACCCGGCGCAGAAGAACAACCGGGATCATGTGGACATCATCATCGCGCTGGGCATGGCGAAGGAAGGCTTCGACTGGATTTGGTGCGAACACGCGCTGACCGTAGGCTACCGCGCCAGCCTGACCGAGATCGTGCAGATCATCGGCCGTGCCACCCGCGATGCGCCGGGGAAGATCCGCGCCCGCTTCACCAACCTGATTGCCGAACCGGACGCATCTGAGGATGCCGTCACCGAAGCGGTCAACGACACGTTGAAGGCCATCGCGGCGAGCCTGCTCATGGAGCAGGTATTAGCGCCGCGTTTCGAGTTCAAGCCCAAGAACGCCGACAGCGGCCCCTCGCCTGGCTTCGACTACGGCGAGGGCGGCTACAACCCCGACAAGGCCAACGTTGGCGTCAATCACCAGACCGGCCAGGTCCAGATCGAGATCAAGGGTCTTGCCGAACCCAAGAGCAAGGAAGCTACGCGTATCTGTCAGGAGGACTTGAACGAGGTGATCGCCACCTTTATTCAGGACAAGACCGCCATCGAGCGCGGCTTGTTCGATGAAGACCTGGTGCCGGAGGAACTGACGCAGGTCCGCATGGGCAAGATCATCAAAGACAAGTACCCCGATCTTGACGCCGACGATCAGGAAGCCGTGCGCCAGCGCGCCATCGCCGCCCTCAACCTGACCCAGCAAGCAAAGCAGCTTGTCGCCGGTGGCGACCGGAACGAACCTACAGCCAACACCGCCCTGATTGACGGTGTGCGCAAGTTTGCGATGGACGTGCGCGAGCTGGACATCGACCTGATCGACCGCATCAACCCATTCGGCGAAGCCTACGCCATCCTCGCCAAGACCATGAGCGAGGACAGCTTGAAACAGGTCGCGGCGGCAATTTCCGCCAAGCGCACGAACCTGTCGCCAGAGGAAGCGAAGGAGCTTGCCGTCCGCGCCGTCCAGTTCAAGAAGGAGCGGGGGCGAGTGCCTGCACTCGACTCTCAAGATGCGTGGGAGCGCCGCATGGCCGAAGGCGCGTCCGCCTTCATGCGATTCAAGAAGGAGGGGCGCTATGAGTGATCCCGACCTCGACGAGCTGGCGGCGGAGCTTTCCGAGTTCGACGCGCCGGAGAAAGCGGGCGGCCGCCCGCCGCGCGAGGAGCGCGTCATCGCCGGGTTCGAGGAAATCCAGCGTTTCTATGAGAAGTACGGTCGCCCACCGCAGCACGGCGAAGACCGCGACATCTTTGAGCGGCTTTACGCCGTGCGGCTTGACCGCCTGCGGGCGCTCCCGGATTGCCGCGCCATGCTGGTTCCGCTGGATCATCAAGGCCTGCTCGCTGGCGCTCCGACACTCGCTACACCCGGTGAGGCCGAGGACATCGACATTGACGACTTGGCCGCCGAACTGGAGGGTGTAGCGGACGCGGACGACATCACCGTGCTGCGCCACGTCCGCACCAGCGCTGACAAGCGGGCCGCCGAGGAAATCGCCGACCGCAAGCGGTGCGAGGACTTCGAGACTTACAAGCCCTTGTTCGAGCGCGTGGCGACCGACCTCAAAACGGGCCTTCGCCAGTCGCAGCCCATCGAGGCGGGTAGGCGGGCGATTGAAGCTGGGGACTTTTTCGTGCTTGATGGCATCACGCTCTACGTCGCCGAGGTCGGCGAGCCGCTGAAAACGACCGCCGGGGAAGTGGATCGCCGCCTGCGTCTGATTTTCGCCAATGGCACCGAGAGCAATCTTCTACTGCGCTCGCTGCAACGCGCTTTCTACAACGATCCCGCCGCCCGACGGCTTGTCTCGCCGGAGAGTGGGCAATTGGCCTTCGGTGGCGAGTTCGAGGCCGATGATGTCGAGAGTGGCACGATCTATGTCCTGCGCTCGCTATCGACCGACCCCTACGTGGCACAACACCGCGACCTGATTCACAAGATCGGCGTGACAGGCGGCAAAGTCGAGACGCGCATCGCCAACGCCGAACACGATGCGACCTACCTTCTGGCGAAGGTGGAAGTCGTTGCCACCTACAAGCTGGCGGGCATCAACCGGACGCGGATGGAGAACCTGTTTCACAGGCTGTTTGCGGCGGCGCGGCTCGACATCACCATCAACGACCGCTTCGGCCACCCCGTCCAACCCGAGGAATGGTTCCTTGTGCCCCTCCATGTGGTTGATGAAGCGGTACGGCGCATTCTGGATGGTTCAATCACCAATGTGGTCTATGACCCGACGACTGCCCGATTGGTTGGGTAGGTTGGGGGTAGCCGAGGGTCTACGTAACGGACAAAGGCGCTAGGCATAAGGTCGCGCAGACGGCAACAGCCACGCTTTGCAAGTCAGGGAGAAAAATGAGCGATCAATACACCTACGCGAAATTTTGGCGCTGCGCCCTACAGGTCAACCCTGTCGGCTACAACGGCACTTACAGGGGAGCCGATCACGGACTGGACGAAGGCGGATACAACCAAGCCCTACTCCAAAAGTGTCTTGAGCTGGGTATCACGGTTGTCGGTTTGGCCGACCACGGCAGCGTGGCCAGCGTCGATGCCTTGCGTCAGGTTCTACAGCCGCATGGGATCGTGGTGTTTCCCGGCTTCGAGATCGCCTCGAATGACAAGACCCACTACGTCTGCCTGTTTTCCGAGGAAACGACGGGACAGCAACTCGAACGCTACCTCGGTAATCTCGACCTTCTTAACCCAACAGACGGTGTTCGCCCGTCTCGGTTGAGTTCCGAGCAGTTGATCGAGAAAGTCGATCAACTCGGAGGCTTCATCTACGCTGCGCACTGTACGTCGGACAGCGGCCTCCTGAAGAACCGGCTCAACCATGTGTGGAAGCTCCCCAAGCTGCGCGCGGCTCAGATACCGGGGCCGATAGATGACTTGGCGGGGGTGGAAGGTGACTTCTACCGCAAGGCGCTGCTTAACAAGGATGACGCCTACCGGCGCGAGCGGCCCGTAGCAGTCATCAATGCCAAAGATGTCGCCAAGCCGGAAGACTTGGAGCAGCCGGGGGCCACTTGCCTCATCAAGATGACGCGACCCAATTTTGCTGCATTCAAGGTAGCCTTCCTCGATCCGGGGTCGCGTGTCCGGCTCAACTCCCAGCAAGCCCAAAGTCCGATTGGCAAGGTGGTACGCATGACGGTGGCCGGTGGCTACCTTGATGGCGTCCGGGTCGATTTTTCCAACCATCTCAACACGGTGATCGGTGGCCGTGGAACGGGTAAGTCAACCTTGCTCGAATGCCTGCGCTTCGCCTTGGACTTCCCACCCAAAGGCAAGCAAGCCCAGAAGCTCCACCAAGAGATCATCAAGGAAAACCTTGGCCGCTCAGCCGGTCGGGTTGAGCTGACAGTGGTGTCCTCTGCCCAGAACGGCAAGCAGTACACCATCTCCCGCCGTTACGGTGAGCCGCCGATGGTGCGTGACATGGACAGTAATGTCTCCACCCTGCTCCCCCGCGACCTGCTGCCGGGCATCGACATTTACGGCCAGAACGAGATTTATGAGCTGGCCCAAGATGAAACCAGCCGAGTGCAGTTGCTGGATCGCTTCCTTCCTCAAGACGGAGAGTACGAGTCCAAGAGCGCCGACGTGCATCGGCGCCTGAAGGACAACCAGCAGAAGCTCACGAAGTCCCTGACCGATCTCGACGAGCTTACTGCACAGGTTGAGCGGTTGCCCAAGCTGGAAGAGCAGCTTCGCGGTTTTGATGAGCTGGGTATCAAGGAGAAGCTGGCCAAGACCTCCTTGCTCGCACGCGAGCGAGAGATTGCCAAGACCGCGACCGAGGGCGTACAGAGCTTTCGCGACGCGCTTAAAGACCTGCGTGACAGCTTGCCTGACCTTGACTTCATCAATGATGAGGCGCTTGAGGGCTTGCCTGACGCTGCCGAGTTGCTCGCCATGCGCACGACGCTGGATGCAGTCAAGCAGGGGTTCACCGGCCATCTGACCGCGATGCAGGCCTTGCTTGATGACAAGGCAGGACAGTTCACCACCCAGCATGACGCATGGCAGCAGGCGATTCAGGCGCACGACGTCGAGTTGGAGAAGGCGCTGCGGACGTTGCCCGCGACTGCTGGAAAGAGCGGGCAGGAGGTCGGCGTTGCCTATCAGAAGTTGATGGGGGAGATCGAGCGCATCAAGCCCATGAAGACGCGGGCGACTACGCACGAGTCCCAGCGCGACACCTTGCGTCAGGAACGGCGGAACCTGTTGGCCGAGCTGTCCGATTTGCGTGGGCAGCGCATACAAGCGTTGCAGAAGGCCGCGAAGAAGCTGAACAAGCGACTTGAGGGCAAGCTCAAGGTGGAGATCGTGCCGGAGGCTGACCGCACGCCCTTGATGACCTTCCTGCTGGGTTGCAAGCTGGACGGTGTTGGCGAAAAGCGGCTTGCGTTCATAGAGGATGCTGAGACGATCAGCCCGTTGTCGCTGGCCCAGTCGATTCAGAAAGGGTCTGCCGACGTGCAACTTGATTGGGGCGTCACGCAGATGGTGGCCGACGCACTCACCAAGCTCCAGTCGTCTCAGCTCATGGAGTTGGAGGCCTTGGAACTGGAGCATCGCGTGGACATCTTCTTGAATGTCGCGCACGGCCAAGCCGATGCGGTATTCCGGCCGCTCAACAAGCTCTCTACGGGTCAGCAGTGCACTGCAATCCTGCACATGCTCCTGCTTGAGAACGTTGATCCCCTTCTCATGGATCAGCCGGAGGACAACCTTGACAATGCCTTCATCGCAGATCGGATCGTCGCCGAGTTGAGGGAGGCAAAGACCAGTCGGCAGTTCTTGTTCGCAACACACAACGCGAACATTCCGGTGTTCGGTGATGCCGAGTGGATTGGCGTGTTCACGGCCGCTGAAAACCAAGGGCGTCTCGGGCTGGAGGCGCAAGGCTCGATTGACGTTCCAGTGATTCGGGATCAGGTGGCCAGCATTCTGGAGGGCGGGCGCGACGCCTTCATCCAGCGCAAAGAGAAGTACGAGTTCTAGCCAGACCATCCGTCGCGCCTGGTGGTCATCACCTCCACGGCCAGGCTGAGTTTCCCCAAGGAATCGAACCAATGACCGCAAGCAAATATGCCGCCGAGTGGGCCGCTGCTATCGAACGTTCCAAGCGCTTCAACCTCACCGTCCCCACTCACGAGTTGAAGCTCGCGCACCGCTACCTAAACGATGCCCGGCATGCCGAGTTCCCCTATGTTGTGCAGAAGGGCCTCGGCGACTTAGATTTCCCAGACGTGGTGGCGCAATGCCTATCTCTCCACTATCGCCTTGTCCCGGTTTTGGAGGCATGGTTGGGATGCCCTGTGTTCTACACCCTTGGGTGGGTCGATGATGGCACGGACAAGGGTATGTTCAAGTTCGACGAGCCGTTCATCGCTGAGAAGCTCCAGAGCGGGCACGTCGGCGGCACCGTCAACATGCACGCATGGCTCACGCTGCCAAGTTTGGAGGTAATCGACGTAGCCTTGGTGACTTCCCTTGCGGTCCTAAATGGGTGGGACGAAGGGCATGGTGCTGTGCTTGCCAAGCACGCGGATGAGGTCACTGGCATGGCTTACAAGCCAATGCTGATCGGCCCTGACTTCTTGCGGAAGACCGGCCTCATGGTGGAGTGGGGCGTATACACGCTCTGATCGCTCGCTGTGCTCTGTTATTGCGTGTCAGGCCAGCCGCCAAAGTCCTCGCAGTGATAATTGAGGTGACTGCCCTGTAGCGGCGTTTTCCTCCCTGATGCCCGCAGTCTTGGCCGCCCCACTCAGTTGGGGCGGCTCTTTTATACTGACCAAGGCAGCAGCTTGGCGATGTTGCTGGCGTCGTCGAGGCCTCGGTGGTGCGCTCCATCGAGCGGCAGGCCGACCATCTGCAAGGCTCTGGCCATGCCGACTTCCTTGATCTTTCTGGCCTTGGCGAACCCGCGCTTGAGGTTCACATGCTCGAACGCTGCGAGCGGGTGCTGGATGCCGTGGCGCTCGCAATCTCGAACAAGCTGCTTGGCATCGAACTGGCCCCAACTGCCCCACGTTGCCCCCTCGGCTTGATGCAGTTGGGCGAAGCTGGCCAGCCTTGCTGCGACGGCCGGGAACAACTCGGCACCGTCCACGTCGGCCTGCTGGATGTTGGTGAGCTGCCGACAGAACGGCGTGAGTTGAGGGCGTACCACGGGGCGCACCAGCGCCTGAAACGTGTCGAGCACGGTGCCCTCAGCCGTGGCCCAGACCGCGCCGATCTCGATGATCTCCATGTCGCTCGCCGGGAGGCCATCGTCCTCGTCGCAGGTGGCCTCAAGGTCGATGACAAGGACCAGCGTCACAGAACACCTGCGAGGGCGTCGAGCAACGAATGCCCGTCCGTGCGATCCAACCAGCGGGCCTGCATTCCGAAGGCCTGCGGCCCCTCGAAATCGCATCGTTTGCTGTCGCCCACAAAGACCGCCTCGGCCGGAGCGCAGGCCAGCTCGGCGCACGGCAGCCGGTACATCGTCGGGTGCGGTTTGGTCACGCCAACCTCGTAGGACAGCACGTAGGCATCCAAATCAGGCACGAGGGCGCGCACGGCTGCACCATATTCGTAGGCAAGGTTCGAGCAGACGGCCAGCCGCAGGCCAGCGGCCCGCGCTTTCGCCAGCACGTCAGGCACCTCGGGAAACAGGCGCAGGCCGGACAGCTCTTCGGCCAGGTCTGGCAGCATCAAGTCGAGGTTGTCGGCCACACCGACTTCGGTGGCAAGGGTTGCCAGCGGAACGTCGCGCGTCAAGCAGGTGAGCCGATCCATCGGCTGTCCGGCAGCGTCCACGAGGCGGTCATACGGCGCGAGGCGCGCGGTATAGCGGATGAGGGTGCCGAAGGCGTCGAAGACGATGGCTCTTATGGTTTGCATGTTTATATATATAGCTACATAGCTACTCGAACAGCTCGCGCTCGAACTCGACGCCAGCTACGACCAAGGGCTCTCCGCTGGCCCAGCGCTTGGGCGGCTGCTGGTCGCAGATGACCTGTACGTCCGTGTCGTCGTTGACCACGGCCACGTTGGCGTCGTGCAAAGCGGCTTGCTTGCTCGACCGCTCGAAGCGGCAGGTGTTCGGGTCGAAAGTCCAAAAGCGCATGTCAGCCTCCTTGGTCTTGAGCCTTGCGGCGCTCGTGCTCTTCGAGCAGTCGCTGGTAGGAATCGAATTCCGGGGTGCCGGGCGTGGCGAAGTTGGGGAGCAGTAGTGCTTCGTACTCTTCTTCGATCACCGGACGCCCCTTCACTGGCTCTGGCATCAAGTGAGCGAGCAGGCGCAACACCGCTCTCGCTCCGGTGCGAATCGCGACGGCGTTCTCGGTGTCAGTGGCGGCATAACCCTTCTGTATGCCGGTGCGGATGACGCTCAAGCGCTCGGCGAGCGTGTCCAGTTCGTACTGGGCTACCGACTTCAAGTGTTCTTCGTCCTGCTTGACGCGCCATTCCTTCCACTCTTCCCGCTCGGCCGGGGTGAGGAGGGCCGCCACATCCGCAGGCAGCTCGCGCGCTGCGCGGTCGAACTTGGCGACCACGCGCTGCACGTTCTTCCCCTCGGGATGTTCTGGCGTCACCTCTCGCACGCGGCGAAGGCACTGCACGGTGCTCCCGTTGTGGTACTTGCCGTCTTGATCGCGGTGCCGGACTGTCTTGAACTGCATCTGTTTGCTTTTTCTGATGATCTGCGTATGTGTAAAACTATACGCAAGAACGAAGTTTCGTGCTACGATTTCTCGGCGAGCGAGCCAGCAGGCGAGTCGCCGTCCGCAGCCGGTCAGCAGACCGGCGAGGGCAGTTCTGAGGGCAGCAGCCCGGAGGACTGCATCCTTGTGCTCAATGACCGGGACCGGCGCACGCTGGCCTGGTTGCGCAGTCAGGTGAGCGATGAAGCCATCGCTGCGGCCGTGGAGCAGTTGGCCGGGGCCAGAAGGCCATTCGTCTCGAATGTCGCCAAGGTGCTCGGGTTGACCGTCCCGGAAGGCATGGATCGTTCGACGCGCGAGGAAGCGCTGCGACATCTGGCCGCGATCCGCGCCAAGCTCAAGAGCGTCGGCCGCTGATCGCTTTGGGCGAGTCCCTGCGGGCCGAGCTTTTCGGGCTTCGCCCCGAGCCGCATGCGCGTCTCGGCCATTCGGCTTCAATCCCTCTCGCACGCCGCCCACAGGGCGGCTTCATGTGCCAATTTTGGGTGGAATCGGGGGCGGTGAGGCCATCAGCAGCAGTCCGCCTTTGACCAGCTTGACCTTCGCTTCCGGGTACACCACAAGCGCCTGTCGTAGCGCGGGCAAAAACGCCTTCTTGAAGTCGCGATCCGCGTCTTTGCTCTGGGAGTCCTGAGCGAACTGCTGCCTCAACGGCTTCCAAGGGAGCATGACGGGTCGGCCTTCAATTCGATGAAGGCGATGTGCGAGCCATGTGTAGACATCCAGGGCGAAGGCGGAGCCCTTGAGCGCGATTAGTGCTCGCCTATCGAGCGGGACGCCATGCTCCTGAAGTTCTTTGTAGTACTTCTCCGAAAGCACGAGCACGCCCGGCCACAGCGCCTTCTGCCCAGTTGCTGCGTTAGCAATCCAAGCGTCGAAGCGCTCTACGGGCTGTCCGTTGAAAGTTCGACCGTAGTAGCCCATCTGAAAGTGGGCGACCGCCATTGCGTGCATCTGTTCGCGCAGCTTCGAGTAGCGCGCGCCCTGGTCGTCCATTCCGAGCATTTCGAGAAACTCGGTAGGGTTGTCTCCAATGAAGACCTCGCGCGTCTTGTCTCGCTTGGCTATTGTCGAAACCAGTGCGAGGGAAAGGCGTGACATCGGGCCATAGGGGACCGGTTGAGCGACTGGTCCGTTGCCCAAATCAAGCCAACCCGCTTGGACGTTGATCCACATGCCTCCCGACTGGCGCTGGAACTCTCGGCCAACGACCTTGCGCCTTGGCAGGCCGAGCTGGCAGAGCACCGTGTGCAAGAACGCGAAGTCGTCGCCGGCCGGCGGTGTCATTGCAATCTCGTGACCTGCGTCAAGTAGCTTGTCTACCTTTTTGGGGCGCGACCGTGGTGCGTCTTCGGGTCGTTCCTCGGACGGGGCAGGAGTTGTAGGTGAGGACGCTTGCGGGAAAGCGTCATGGGTAAGCGGATACAGGTCGGCGCGGAATGCCACCTTTGCTGCCATGTCGGCCGCCTGATGTGGCGGGACTGACTTGCTGATCAGGTGGCGGCGATAGCCCTCTCTCCATTCGCGGCTGTCCGCGACGTGGGCCATTTGTCGAGCCGAGGCAGCGTGCCCTGCGAGTGGCCCCAGCAGCGCGCCTGCCGCCGCAATCGCCTTGAACGGTGAGTCCATGCCTCACCCCTCAAGCGTTCGACTGGTGTGTTGCTGTTTCCGCCCAGCGCTGCCGCGCGAGTTGTTCGACCTTGGTGGGCCTGCCGCGTGGTCGCTTCTTCGGTGGCGGTTCAGCCGGGCGCGTGGAGTTGATCCACGCCAGAACGTCGTGCTCGTACCAGCAGAGACGGCGACTGTTGGGAAGCTTGAAGGGGCGAGGGATCAGATGCGCGTACTTGGCGTTGGTCGCGCAAGTGCGGATCGTGGTTGCTGTCTTGCCTATCAAGGCGGACAACTGCTCAATGAACAGAATTTTGGGCAGGTCGTCCGAGCTTGCAACCG
>JABLTH010129711.1_pt1 | contig 10200 bp, 7 predicted proteins | sample 7875711 | NCBI WGS metagenome assembly JABLTH01 (sample SAMN14941262, study PRJNA633318) | bioreactor metagenome | isolation source: bioreactor | place: China | collected 2019-03-05 | reverse complement strand
GCCTCGACGGTGCGCGAGCTGGCGAAGGATCCGCAGCCGCCGCGCAAGGTGTTCTGCGTCGGCCCGGTGTTCCGCCGCGAGGCGATCGACTACAAGCACCTGCCGGTGTTCCACCAGGTCGACGGCATCGTCGTCGACGCGCACGCCTCGTTCGCGGCGCTGCTCACGCTGCTCGGCACGTTCTACCGCAAGATGGGTTTCCCGAAGTTCCAGTTCCGCCCGGCGTTCTTCCCCTACACCGAGCCCTCGGTCGAGGTCTTCGTGTGGATGGACTCGCGCCAGGACTGGGTCGAGATGGGCGGGGCCGGCGTGTTCCGCCCCGAGGTCACCGAGCCGCTCGGCTGCCGCGTGCCGGTGCTCGCGTGGGGCCTCGGGCTCGAGCGCGTGGCGATGTTCCGCTTCGGCCTCGGGGACATCCGCGAGCTGTACCTCGCCCACCTCGAGTGGCTGAAGGAGACGCCGCTGTGCCGGTCGTAGCGATCCCGCTGGACGAGCTGTTCGGCTACCTGGGGCGCGAGCTCGCGCCGAAGCAGCTCGAGCACGAGCTGCACCGCTTCGGTTCGTCGGTCGAGGGCTGGGCGACGCAGCGGCGCTGGCGCTGCGCGGCGTGCGGCGCGCTGTCGGAATCGGGCGAGGGCGACGAGCTGCCGCCGCCGGCGTGCGACGCGTGCGGCGCCGACCTGCGCAACCCGCCCGCGCAGCTCGCGGGCACGGTCGAGGTGCTGCGCATGGAGCTGCTCGCCGTGCGCCCCGACCTGTTCGATCCCGCGGGGCTCGCGCGCGGCCTCGCGGGCTTCCTCGGCTTCGCGTCGGGCTCGCCGGCGTACCGCCTCGAGCCCGGCCCGTTCACGATCGACGTCGACCCGGCGCTCGCCGGGCCCGACGTCGTGCGTCCGCGCATCGTCGCCGCGACCGTGCACGGGCTCGCGCTGAACGACGCGAAGCTGCGCTCGCTCATGAAGCTGCAGGAGAACGTGCACTGGGCGCTCGGGCGCGACCGCAAGCTCGCGTCGATCGGCGTGTACGACCTCCGGACCGTCGCCGGCCCCGCGCTGCGCTACCGCGCGGTCGCGAAGGACGGCGGCGCGCGCTTCGTGCCCCTCGGCTACGACCCGGCCGACCCCGCGGCGGCGCTCGACCCCGCGGGCATCCTCGCGCGGCATCCGAAGGGCAAGGCGTTCGCGTGGCTGCTCGAGGCCGGCGGCAAGGTGCCGCTCTTCGAGGACGCCGCGGGCGGCGTGCTGTCGATGCCGCCGATCATCAACTCCGAGGCGACGCGCGTCACGACGGCCACGGCCGACGTCCTGATCGACGTGACCGGCCTCGAGGACCGCCACGTCGACCGCGCGCTCAACATCGTCGTCACCAGCCTGCTCGAGGCCAACCCGGGCGCGTTCGCGCGCACGGTCGAGGTGCGGTACGCCGCGGGCCCGCGCACGACGCCCGACTTCACCCCGCAGCAGGTGGTCATCGACCACGCCGCGGCGGCGCGGCTGATCGGGACGGGCTGGTCGCAGTCCGAGGTGCTCGCGCTCCTCGGCCGCATGCGCCACGAGGCGCGCGCGGAAGGCGACCGGATCCGCGTGTTCGTGCCCGCGTGGCGCGCCGACATCCTCCACCCGCGCGACCTGACCGAGGACATCGCGATCGCGCACGGCTACGACCACCTGCCCGAGGTGCCGCTGACCTCCGCGACGTACGGGCGGCCGCACCCGCGCGAGGAGCGCGCGGCGCTCGCGCGCGCCGCGCTCCTGGGCCAGGGCTTCCTCGAGGTCCTGACGCTCTCGCTGACCTCGGCGGAGGCGACGTACGGCGACTGCCGCCTGCCCGACGAGGGGCGGGCGGTCACGCTCGAGCACCCCGTCTCGCAGGAGCAGACGATGGTGCGCGTCTCGCTCGTGCCGGGGCTCATGGAGACGCTGGCCGTCAACCTCGGGCACTCCTACCCGCAGCGCATCGGCGAGGTCGGCCTCGTGTCGACGGTCGACCCTGCGGCCGAGACCGGCGCACGCGAGCGGCTCCTCGCCGCCTTCGCGCTGGCCGGCGACGGCGCGGGCTACGCCGCGGTGCGCACCGCGCTCGACGCGTTCCTCGCCGACATCGGCGTGGGCGCGGGCGACGTGACGTTCGCGCCGGCGGCGCCCGGGCTGTTCCTGGCGGGCCGCGGCGCCGTCGTGAGCGTGGGCGGCACGCCGGTGGGTATGCTGGGCGAGGTGCACCCGGCCGTGCTCGAGCGGTTCCGGATCATCCACCCGGTCGCGATCGCGGAGATCGCGCTCGGCGAAGGGGACTGACGTGCGCGCTCACGCGGCGCTCGTGACCTGCATCCTCCTCTCGTTCTGTCTCGCCCTTCCCGCCCTGGCGGCGCGGCGCCGCAAGCCGCCCGCCACGGCGAAACCCGCCGCGAAGTCCGCGCCCGCGATCCCCGCGGTCGTCGACGCCGAGACGCCCTCCTACGCCGACCGCGTGCCGATCCACTACCACGCGGAAGGGAAGGGCCAGCCGGCGCTCGTGCTGATCCACTGCTGGGGCTGCGACAGTTCCGACTGGGACAACCAGGTGCCGGCCCTCGCCGCGTCGCACCGCGTCGTGACGCTCGACCTCGCCGGGTTCGGACGGTCGGGGCGCGACCGCAAGGCGTGGACGATGACCGCCTTCGGCGCCGACGTGAAGTCCGTCGTCGAGGCGCTGCGGCTCGACAAGGTCATCCTCGTCGGCCACTCGATGGGCGGAACCGTGATGCTCGAGGCGGCGCGCATCATGCCCGAGCACGTGCTCGGGATGATCGCCGTGGACTGCCTGCACGACGCCGACCAGGCGCACGACCCGAAGGAGCGCGAGGCGTTCCTCGACGCGATGCGGGCCGACTTCCGCGGCAAGGGCGCCGAACTGGTGCACTTCATCGCCGGGAAGAAGAACCCCGAGGCCGCCGAGCGCTACGTGAAGCAGCTCGACGCCGTCGATCCCGCGTCCGCGATCGCGATGATGGCCGAGCTGCAGGCCTACGACACCGCGGCCGGGTTCCGCCGCGTGGCGACGATCCCGCTCGTCGCGATCCAGTCCACCGCCTTCCCGACGAACGTCGAGGGCAACCGGAAGTACCTCAGGCACTACGACGCGCTGTACCTGCCGGAGGGCGTGGGCCACTATCCGCAGTACGAGGACCCGGCGGCGCTGAACGCGCTGCTCTCCAGGGCCGTGGAGCTGCTGACGGCGAAGCGCTAGCCGTTGCGCGTCAGGAGCACGCCCACGCCGACCAGCACGACGGCCACGGGCCAGTACACGTGGATCGTGTGCCACGGCTGGCGCACGAACGGCACCGCGCCGATCCCGAGCAGCACGAGCGCGGGCACGAGCGTGCCGTGCTCGGTCCGCCCGCCGATCCAGTAGCGCACGCACAGCGCGACCCCGACGACGCCGGGGAACACGCCCCACAGGCGACCCATCTCGCCCCAGCCGAAACGTCCGCTGGTGAACAGCAGCAGGAACACGCCGAAGGCCGCGAGCACGAGCCCGGGCACGACGCGCGTCTCGACGTCGGTGGCCTGCGAGAAGAAGAGCAGGTAGAGGCCCGCGCCGGCGACGGCGAGCGGCCACCACGCGCCCAGCGGCGGCATCGCGAAGGCGGGGAGCCACCCGAGGTTGCGTCCGAGGAGCGCCGCGCCGAACAGGACGAGAAGGATTCCGAGTACGAGGTGACGTTTCAAGCTAGCGGGACTCCATGCCCAGGCGCCGCGCCAGCTCGCGCTGGAACGGCTCGACGAAGAAGCGCTGCAGCAGGTCTTCGGGGGCCGACGCGGCGAGGTCGGCGTGTTGCGTCTCCAGCGCGGCGAGCGCCGCCGGGCCGCCGAGGAGGCCGAAGAAGCGCAGGTGCCGTTCGCGCGCGCCGCGCGGCGCCGTCTCGGCGAGCAGGCGCTGCACGCCGGCCGGGATCGCCTCGCGGTACGACTCGTTGAGATCGAGCAGGAACTTGCGGTTGCGCTCGAGGATGCGCCGCAGCCCGTCGAGCCCCGCGGCGTTCCCCGCCAGCACCTCGGACGCGCGGCTCGCGACGGTCTGGCCGTAGCCCTTCATCTGCAGCGTGCTGAGGGCCGGCCCGACGTTGAGCTCGAGCAGGAAGTAGGTGACCCCGACGTCGATCGCCTGGGCGAAGCGCAGGAGTTCGAGCCCGAGCTCGACCACCGGGCGCTCCGCGTCCGCGAGACCGAGCGTCGCGAGGTCGGTCTTCTGGCCGCGCAGCTCCTGCGCCCACGCGCGACGCAGGGCGTCGAACGCGGGTGAGGGTGCGGCGGCCGGGCCGGGACCCGTCGGCGTCTCCATGCCGCCGATCGTAACAAAGCGGTTCACGGGCGTTCAACCGCGTGGGACTTGGGTTATAACGAAGCGGACACCTCGCGAGGATCCGTGATGGATGCGCTCAGGCCCGTGCGCTGGACCGAAGGGATGTTCCTCCGCCCGCAGCACTTCCAGCAGCACGACCTGTGGACCGAGACGTGGGCCGCGAACCTCCTGCGCAGCGTCCTGCCGTACGCCTGGGGCGTCGTGTCCCTCGAGCTCCGCGCCGCGGCCCTCGACAACTTCACCGTCGACGTGCCGGCGCTCCGCGCCGTGTTTCCCGACGGGACGCTGGTCGACGTGCCGGGCAACGCGCGGCTCGCGTCGCGCTCGTTCGAGGGGGCAGTGCTCGACCCGGGGCGGCCGATGACGGTCGCGATCGCGTTGCGCCGGCGGGACGACCGCCGCGCGCAGTCCGCGGAGGACAACGCCGCGGCGGGCGCGCGCTACGTCGTGCGGCGCGAGGACGTGGCCGACCGCGAGACCGGGCGCGAGGCGCAGGTGCTCGAGTTCCTCGAGCACGACCTGCGTTTCCTGTTCGGCGACGAGCCCGGCGACGGGTGCGAGGTCCTGCCGCTGTTCCGGCTCGTCGGCACCGGCAACCGCGCGCAGCCGGTCGCGCTCGACCGCCGGTTCGCACCGCCGGCGCTCGCGGTCGGGGCGGCGCCGGCGCTGCTCGACCCGGTGCGCGGCGCGGCCGAACGGGCGGCGACCGTGCTCCGCGCGATGGCCGAGGACCGTGGCGGGGACGATCCGGGGCAGCAGCTGCTCTACGCGACGCTGGCCGCGGCGCTGCCCGTACTGCGCGACCTCGCCCAGGGCCGGGCGCACCCGGCCGAGGCGCACCGCGAACTGGCCCGGCTCGCCGGCGCGCTCCTGGTGCGCGACGAACAGGGCCGCGGTCCGGACGACCTGCCCGGCTACGACCACGCCGATCCCGCGCCGGGACTCGAGCGGCTGCGGCAGCTCGTCGTCGAGCTGTCGGAGCCGGCCTTCCGGCGCCGCTGGCTGCGGGTCGCGATGGTCCGCGAGGGCGACCTGTTCCAGTGCGCGCTGCCCGCCGACGCGAAGCGGCCGGGGGCGCGCCTGGTGCTCGAGGCCGCCGCGGTCGAGTCCCAGCCGCGGCTCCGCACGATCCTCCTCGGGACCAAGGTCAGCACGCCGTCCCGCATCGAGACGCTCAGCAAGCACGCGCTGCCCGGCATCTCGACCGAGCCCCTGACGAGTCCGCCCGTCGAGCTGCCGCCCGGCCAGACCGCGAGCTACTTCCGCCTGAAGACCGAGGCGGGACAGGAATGGCTGTCCCACGTCGCGGGCGGGGGCGAGATCGCGGCCTTCGCCCTCGGCGCGCCGCAGGACGTGAAACTCAACCTCGTAGTGCTCCTCTCCGAGTCGTGACCGCGGCGCGGGAGCGCGCGCGCGGCGCGCGTTCCGGGCCGGGCGTGGAGGCGTGGGACCGATGGGCAACAACGACGGGAAGGGCTTCGACTGGTCCGCCGTGAACGAGGATCCGCAGCCGACGGGTCCGCCCTCCGCGTCCGCGGCCGCGCCGCCGCCGCGCACGGCGAGCGTGATGCTCGACGCGCCGGCCTCGACGACGACGCTGATGGACCTCTGCACCCCGGTGTTCGGGCTGTGCGCGATGCTGCCCCGCGAGGCCGGCGCCCCGCAGCCGTCGTACCAGCAGTTCCGCGGCGAGGTCATGCGCGGGCTGCAGCGGCTCAGCGGCGACGCCGCGGCGAGCGCGGGCATCGAGCGCGAGGACGCGCAGCTCGCCTCGTACGCCCTCTCGCTCCTGATCGACGAGCAGGTCGCCGAGTCCGAGTGGACCTCGCGCGGCCTGTGGGCGAGCGAACCGCTGCACCTCGTGATCCACGAGGACGCCGAGGGCGGCATCAACTTCTTCGAGCGCCTCAAGGGTCTCGGCGAGCGGCAGGCCGCGGTGAAGGAGGTCTTCCTGACCTGCCTCGCCTTCGGTTACCGCGGCAAGTACGCCGAGCTCGAGCCCGCGCAGCAGGCGGCGCAGCTCACCGCGATCCGGCAGGAGATCACGCGCGCGCTGCAGCGCGTGCCGCAGGACAAGCTCCCCGTGCTGTTTCCCGAGGCCTACCGGCCCGCCGCGCCGGCCGCGCCGCAGGCCGCCGGGTACCCGCGCTGGTGGCTGTACGCGGGGTTCGGCACGCTCGCCGCGTGCCTCCTCCTGTGGATCGTCCTGTTCGTGTACGCGGGGACGATCTCGCGCAACGCCGAGGACGCGGTGCGGCCGGCCGTCGCCGCGCAGGGGGCCCGCTGATGATCGCCGCCGCGCAGCTGCCGGTCGGGCTCGTCTCGCTGCTCTGGCCGAGCGTCGTCGCCCTCGTGTTCGTGCTGCTGTTCGTGCTGGCGCTCGTCCTGCGCTGGAAGCGCCTGCGCTGGCCGTTCCTCCTCGCGGCGGTCCTCGAGTCGGTCGCGGCCGTCCTGGTGTGGCTGCGCGCGCTGAGCGTGCCGCGCGGCGCGATCGTCATGACGGTCGTCGCGGTCCTGGCGGCGGTGCTGCTCGGCGTCGTGCTGTGGCTCGTCGTCGTCCTGCGCGCGCGCGCGCTCGAACGCAAGATGGTGCGCGGGCTCGCGGCGGAGGCGCCGGGCGCCGACCAGCAGCAGATCGAGCGGCTGCGCCGCGACATGGCGGAAGCGCTCGAGCTCTTGCGCAAGGCGGGGAAGGGCAAGAGCGCGATCTACACGCTGCCCTGGTTCCTCGTCGTCGGCCGGCCACAGGCCGGGAAGACCGTCGCGATCAAGAACAGCGGCCTCAACCTGCCGGTGCGCAAGGACTGGGTCAAGGGCGTCGGCGGGACGCACACCTGTGACTGGTTCTTCACCAACGAGCTGATCTTCCTCGACACGCCGGGCAAGTGGGTGAGCGAGGGCGGCGCCGCGGCGGAGCGCAAGACGTGGAGCGAGCTGTTCCGCATGCTCCGCAAGCACCGCGCGCGCCGGCCGCTCGACGGCGTGGTCGTGGTCGTGCCGTCCGAGGACCTCCTCGGCCGGCCCGAGACCGAGGTGCGCGCGCAGGCGGCGCGCGTGCGCGAGCTGATGGACCTCGTGCAGGAGGACCTCGGCTTCCGCTTCCCGGTCTACGTCCTCGTCAGCAAGTGCGACCTCGTCGACGGCTTCGTGGACTTCTTCCGCGGCCTGCCCCCGCAGCGCAAGCAGGAGATCCTCGGCTGGAGCAGCGCGGGCGGCGGCGCGAAGGACCCCGGCCGCCAGGTGCGCGACGGGATGGCGCGCGTGCGTTCGAACCTCGCGGCGTGCCGCGTCGAGATGCTCGCGCGCGTGTCGTCGCGGCGGCAGGCGCGCCGGCTGTTCTACTTCGCCGAGGAGTTCGGCCGGCTCACCGAGCCGCTCGCGGCGTTCGCCGACGTCCTGTTCCGCGAGGACCCGTACCACGAGGCGCCGTTCCTGCGCGGGTTCTACTTCACCAGCGGCACGCAGGGCGAGGGCACGACGCTCGGCCGGGCGATGGCCGAGCTCGCGCGCAGCCTCGGCGTCCCCACGCCGGCCAAGGCCGCCGGCGGGCCGGACGAGGAGCCCAAGCGCAGCTACTTCCTCCTCGACCTGTTCCGCAAGCTCCTGCCCGGCGACGGGCAGCTCGTGGGCCGCACGGCGGGCTCCGTCGGGGGACAGCGCCGCTCGGGCCTCCTCTTCGCGACGATCCCCGCCGCGTGCGGCGTGGTCCTGCTCGTGCTCTCGCTGATCTCGCTCACGCTCAACGCGGGCGTCTACCGCGGCGTCGGGGCCGGCGTGCCCGAGGCGGTGAAGAAGCTCGGACAGATCGCCGCGGGCCGCAGCGCGAAGGACGTGCCGGCGGCGCTCGCGCTCACCGACGAGCTGCGCGGCTACGAGCGCAAGCTCGCCGGCTTCTCGTTCTTCCGCGGCTTCGGCATGCGGCGCGCGCACGAGCTCGCGGGCCTCACCGCGCAGGCGTTCCAGTCCGGCTACCGCCGCGCGGTGCTCGAGCCGACGCTCGCCGCCGCCTCCGCGATGGCGAACGACGCCAACGTGTCGTGCGCCGACCGCGTGCAGGTCCTGCACGGCGTGGTGCGCCTGCGGCTCGGCGGCAGCTGGTTCAGCACGGCCGCGCCGGCCGGCTTCGAGAAGGTGTGGCAGGTCAAGCCCGAGCAGGCCGAACACCCGCGCGAGCAGCTGCTCGAGCAGTACGCCGTGTACCGCGACGGGCTCGGGGAGCACGCCGGCGCGGCGCTCCTGCCGGGCTTCTCGATCCGTGGCGCCGCCGACAGCATCCGCAAGGGCTGCTTCGGGCGCAGCGGGGTCACGCCGCTCGAGGCGTACCAGCGCTTCCAGTCCGGCTGCGCGACGCTGTCGGCCCCGGCGGAGATGGCCGAGTGCTACCGCCAGCTCAACGAGGTGCTGCGCCAGGCCGACGCGTCGGCGGGCGCCGCGATCGGCGACCTCGACGCGCTGCGCGAGGACCTCGGCAAGCTCGCCAAGGACGACCCCGAGGCCGCGGACGCGAAGGCCGGGCTCGACGCCGTGCAGGCGCAGGCCGCGAAGGCCGACGAGTGTCTCGGCCAGTTCGCGACCGACCTCGCGCCCGCGATCCGCGACTACGCCAACCAGGACCAGCTGCTCGAGCAGTGCAAGGACGAGCTGAAGCCGCTCAAGGACCTCGCCGGCAAGCAGGCCAAGCGCGACGAGGTCATCAAGGCGCAGAACGCCGAACTCAAGGCCAAGGAAGACCCGCTGAAGGTCAAGATGCAGAACTTCAGCGACAAGTGCCGCGGCGCGGTGAGCGGGTTCCAGAGCCTCGACATGGGGCTCGTGCGCCGCATCACCGAGGGCTACCGGCGCGTCCGCTGCCTCGGCATCGGCAGCGAGTTCGGCGAGATGGGCCAGGCCGTGGCCGGGCGCCTAAAGGGCAAGTTCCCGTTCGCGCCGCAGGCCGCGGAGCTCGCCGACGAGCAGACCATGATCGACCTGTTCGGCGGCAAGAGCGGGATGGTGGTCGCGTTCCTGAACGCGACGGGCGGGAAGGGCATCAGCCCCGCGGTGCAGGCGTGGCTCGCCGAGGGCGCGGCCGTCTCGCGCCTGTTCTTCGACGAAGGCTCCGACACGCTGCGCCCGCTGCGCCTGCGCGTCACGCTGCAGCCGGTGACGTTCGAGCCCGCCGACGCGGGCAAGGACTGGAAACTGCAGCCGGTGATCCTGCGCCTCGGCCCGGGACAGGAACTCACCTGGAAGGAGGGCGACCCGCCGACGCAGCAGGCCACCGTCGAGCTGTTCGGCGCGCGCGCCAGCGAGGTGAGTTCGGCCGCGGCGGTGATCTCGCAGCGCAAGGGCTTCCTCGGGCGCACGTTCGGGTCGGACTACAAGGAGGGCAAGCCGAGCGAGATCGCCTCCGTGCAGGGCACGTGGGCGCCGATCCGGCTGTTCCAGAAGGGCACCGACGCGTCCGGCACCGTGTCCTTCACGATCCCGCTGGGGGACAAGCAGAAGCAGAAGGCCACGCTGCACTTCAAGGTCGAGGGCGCGGACCTGCCCCGGCTCTACGGCCTCATGCGGCGCGGACTGCCGGCGCCGCCGGCGCAGGCCGCCGCCGAGTAGGGACCGGTGGCCGCGCCCGCCCGGCTCGGGCTTTCGTGCTACGGCAAGCTGCCGTTCTGGCCCGAGTACATCGAGGCCGGGGCGCCCGTGTCCCTCGCCGGGCCGATCAAGGAATGGCTGCATCGCGGCCGCGAGCAGGCCTCGCTCGCGCCGGCCAGTCCGGGCGCCGAACACGAGGGCGCGCGGAACTGGTTCCTGATCGGGACGCCGGGCTCCGCGGACCTCGCGGTCGGCGTCCTCGGACCGAGCACCGACGCCGGCGGG
>JABLTH010032927.1_pt1 | contig 10205 bp, 6 predicted proteins | sample 7875711 | NCBI WGS metagenome assembly JABLTH01 (sample SAMN14941262, study PRJNA633318) | bioreactor metagenome | isolation source: bioreactor | place: China | collected 2019-03-05 | reverse complement strand
TCGCGACGCTCGTCTACGCGCCGTCGTTCGCGGGCGGGCCGATCTCCGACGACGCCATGTACCTGCTGAACCCGTGGGTGACGGGGCTCGAGCCCGGCTCGATCGGCGTCGTGTTCGACCCGCGCAGTCAGGCCACGCTCTCGCTCAACAACTACGCGCCGCTTCGCGCGATCGCCCACGCCGCGCAGTGGAGGCTCCTCTTCGACGAGACGGCGATCCCGCTCACGAACCTCTCGTATCACCTCACGAACGTCGTCGCGCACGTCGCGGCGTCGGTTCTCCTCGCGCTCCTGCTCGCGCAGGCCGGCCTCTCGTTCGGCGCCGCGTGCGCCGGGTCGGCCTTCTTTCTGCTCCATCCGGCGAACGTCGAAGCCGTGGGATGGCTGTGCGAGCTCTGGACCTCGCTCGCGCTCGCGCTCGGCATCGCGGCGCTGCTCGCGCAGCGCCGCCGGCCGGCGCTCGCGCTCGTGCTCTTCGGGCTCGCGCTGCTCACGAAGCCGCAGGTCGTCTGCGTGCTGCCGGTCGCGCTGCTCCGGCAGCGGTCGTGGCGGCGCGGGAGCGCTTCCGGCGCTCCCGGATGGGGCTGGATGGCCGGCTGGATCGCCGTCTTCGCGGCGGTGACGGTCGCCGAGCTCGTGACGTTCTTCGAGTCCGCGTCCGCGGCGCGCACTCCGCTTCATCCGGACCCGTGGGTGCAGGCGCGGACGATCGTCGCGCTCGCCGGACGCTACCTCGCGATGGCCGTGACAGGCGCCGGTGTCGGAGCGTTCCAGCAGCCGCCGGCCGCCGTCTCGTGGCTCGACCCGTGGTGGCTCTTCGGGCTCGCGGGCTCCGCGGCGATCGCCGCGCTCGCGCTGCACGCGCTGCGCGACGGCCGCGAGGAGGCCGCGTGGTGGGCGTGGGGGCCGGCGGCATTCCTTCCCGTCTCGCAGATCCTGCCGTTCCTGTTTCCGTTCGCCGATCGCTATCTCTACTTCATGCTCCCGGGCCTCGTCGGCGCCGTCCTTCTCGCCGGCCGGCGCGTGCAGATCGTGGGAGCGCTGCCGGCGCGCGTCTGGCTCGCTGGCGCCGTCCTCGTTTGTCTTGCGTTCGGCGCGTGGAGCCACCAGCGCGCCGGCATCTGGGTGTCGGAGGATCGCGTCCTCGCAGACGCCGCGCGGCGCTGGCCCGATGGAGTTCCGGCGCACCTTCTCGCCGCGAGGCGCGCTGCGCAGGCCGGCGACGCCGGCACCGCGATCGCGCATCTCGAGATCTGCCGCGCGCGGGGCTGGGACTATTACGATTACCTGCTGCAGCATCCGGCCTTCGCGCCGATTCGCCCGACGGCGCCGTTCCAGGAGCTCGTTCGGGCCTTCGCCGGCGACGCGATCGAGCGCGCGTCGAAGACGCGGCGCAAGACGCAGCTCGATTGGCGCGACATCGCCGAGGCGCACCGCAGACGCGGCGAGATCGCCGAGGCGATTCGCGCGCTCGACCAGGCGGTCGCCCTCGGCGGTCCGATCGACGCCGAGGTGCGGCGATCGGCCGATTCGCTGCGCGCGCAGCTCCGCGCAAAGGGACCGTGAGACGATGGCCACGTCCGGGCCGCCGACCTCCGGCCGCACCGCGCCCGACGGCGTTTCCGCTGCGCCGGCCGCGCGCCCGCGCGGGGCGGGCGCCGCGCTCGCGCTGGCGGTGGTCCTCGGTGCGGCGCTCGTGCTGCGCGCGCCCGGGATCGCGATGCCGTTCGAGCGCGACGAGGGCGAGTACGCCTACGTCGCGCAGCACTGGCTCGCGGGAGAGGCTCCGTACGCGAGCGCGTTCTTCCAGAAGCCGCCGGGGATCGCCGCCGCGTACGCGCTCGCGTTCGCGATCGGCGGCGAGGACGTCGCGGCTCCGCGCTGGGCGGCGGCGGTCGCGGCGCTCGGGACGCTGCTGCTGACGTTCTTCGTGGTGCGCCGGCTCGCCTCGGAGCGCGCCGCGCTCGCCGCGAGCGCGTTCGGAGCGCTGCTGTGCGCCGATCCCGCCTTCGGCGGCAATGCGGCGAACACGGAGCTGTTCATGCTGCTGCCGCTCACCGCGAGCCTGCTCGCGGCGCTGCGCGCGTCGGACGGCCGGAGCGCCGCCGGATGGTCGTTCGCGGCGGGCGCGCTCGGCGGTGCGGCGCTGCTGTTCAAGCAGCCGGCGGCGCCGAACGTCCTTCTCGCGGCGCTGATCGCGTCCGCGGGCGCCGGGAGAGGGGGCACGCTGCGGCGCGCCGCGGCGTTCGGCGCCGGCGCGTGCACGGCGATCGCCCCCACCGTCCTCTACTTCGCGTGGGCGGGCGCGCTGCGCGAAATGTGGGACTGCGTCTTCGGCTACAACCTCGCGTACGCCTCCGCGCTCGCTCTCTCCGAGTATCCGAAGGCGATCGCGATCAGCCTGCCGCGGTCGCTTCGCCCGTTCGGAGCGATCTATGCGCTCGCAGCGGTCGGTGCCGCCGCGGCGGCCTTGCGTGCGGCGCGCGCGGGGGGCGGAGCGGGGGAGCGCTCCGGCGCGTGGCTCCTCCTCGCCTGGTTCGCGGCGTCGCTGATCGGTGTTGCGGCCGGAGGCTACTTCCGCGAGCACTACTACCTGCAGGCGGCGCCGCCGCTCGCCGCGCTCGCCGGCGCCGGCGCTGCGGACGTGCTCGCGCCGGCGCTCGCGCGCCGCCGGCGTGGCGGGGCGCTCGCGGCGATCGTCGCGTGCGTCGTCGGGATCGGCGTCGCGGTCTCTCTCGCGTACTACCTCGCGGACTCGCCGGAAGCGCGCTCGCGGGCGGTCTACTTCGAGAATCCCTTCGCCGAGTCGGCGGCCGTCGCGCGCCTCGTCGCGCAGCGCACGCAGCCGGGCGAGAGCGTCTTCGTCTTCGGCTCCGAGCCCCAGATCCTGTTCCTGTCCGGCCGGCGGAGCGCGAGCCGGTACATGTACGTCTATCCGCTGATGCTCCCGACCGGCGACGCGCAGCGCCGCCAGCGCGAGGCGCTCGCCGAGATCGAGCGCGCGCGGCCCGCGGCGATCGTCACCGTCACGGCGGGGACTTCGTTCCTGCGATCGCCGCAGACGCCGTACGACCTGTTTCTCGGCCTCCAGCAACTGCTGCGGCGCGAGTACCGACTCGTCGCACGCGTTCCGGCCGATTCGCGCGAGCGCCTCGACGCGGTGTCGGCCGCCGAGGCCGAGCGCGCGTGGGCGGCGGACCCGGGCCTCGGCCGGCCCGAGGTGTGGGGCACGCTGGCGGTGTGGGAGCGGGTGAGAGCCGGCGCCGAATCGCAAGACCGCAGGCCCTGACGCGGCGCGTCCTGCGGGCGCGGTGCGCTCAACGAAGACCGGCGTTCTGCCGATTCGCGCGTCGATGGATCCCGGCGTCCTCCAGGGCTCGGTGACGCTCGCCGCGGCCGTGGCGTTCGCCGGCGGCGTCGCGCCGCGGGCCGGGCGATCGCCGCAGCGGCGGCTCCTGCTCGGCCTCGCGGGGGCTGCCGCGCTCTGGTCGGCCGGGACGCTGATCGGGCTCGTTTCGCCGCGGCCGGCCGCCGCGCACGCCGGTGCGCTCGCCGCGTTTCTCGGCGCGTCGCTCGCCGCGCCGCTGTGGCTCGCGCTCGCGGCGCTCGAGTCGCGGATCGGCGTGGTCGCGCAGCATCTGCGCGGTGTCACGTGCGCGCTGCTCGTTCCGTCGGCGCTCGCCTTCGGTGCGCTGCTCGCGAACGCGCCGGGCTACGCGCCCTTCGCCGCGGCCGTCGCGCCGGGCGCGACGGCCGCGCAGCTCGCCGAGGCCGCGGGGCCGGCGTTCTGGGCCTTCGAAGTCTGGAGCCAGCTCTGCGGCCTCGGCGGCGCGCTGCTCCTCGCGAGCTCGACGCGGCGGATGCCGCCTCCGCGCCGCCGGTCGGCGCTGCTCCTCGCCGCCGCGGCCGTTCCGCCGCTGGCCGCGAACGCTCTCTTCGTTGGCGACGCCGCCCCGGGTCAGATCTCCCCGGCGCCGCTCGCCGTCACGCTCTCGATCGCGCTCGCGACCGCGGCGGTGTCGCGGCTGCGAGGCTTTGGCGCGGCGCTCCCTCTCGCGCGGCGCGACGTGATCGAGCACCTCGCCGACGGCCTGCTCATCGCCGACGCCGAAGGATTCGTTCTCGACCTCAACCCGGCTGCGGCGCGCCTGCTCGGGCGCTCCGATCTGCGCGGAGAGCGGCTGCGCGACGTTCTCTGCGCGGCCGGCCCGGATGCGGACGCCGCGCAGGTCGAGAGCGCGCTCGCCGACGGCGGCGCCGCGCGCGAGCCGCTCGTTCTCCGCGACGAGGGCGGACGCTGGATCGAGGCGCGCAGCGCGATCGTTCGCGGACGGCGCGGCGAGCCGGCCGGACGCTACGTCGTCCTGCACGACCGCACCGAGCAGCGCCGCTACGAACGCTTCGTGCACCAGAGCCAGAAGCTCGACACGGTCGGCGGCATGGTCGCGGGAATCGTTCACGAGGTGAACAACCCGCTCGCGTACGTCCGTTCGAACCTGCACGCGCTGCTCGGCGTCGCCGCGCTCGTCGAGAAGCGAAAGGACGCGTTCGAAGCCGACGACCGAGAGGCTCTCACCGAGATGCGCGACATCGTCGACGAGACGCTCGACGGCGTCGAGCGGATCGCGCGCATCGTCGGCGGCCTGCGCAGGTTCTCGCGGGCGGACGCCGACGAGGAGCTTCCCGTCGACCTCAACGCCGTGGCCCGGCAGGCGATCCGGCTCGCGGAGCTCGGCGCGCGGAGCGACGTCGTCCTCGTCTCCCGGCTCGCCGAGACGCTGCCCGCCGTGAAGGGCTCGGCAGACCGGCTCGGCCAGGTCGTCCTCAACCTCCTGCTCAACGCGCGCCAGGCGATCGAAGGCCGGCCATTCGGGCGGATCCTCGTCGAGACGCTCGCGCAGCACGGCGGCGTCGAGCTCCACGTGAGCGACAACGGGCCCGGCATCCCCGAGGAGATCCAGGACCGCATCTTCGACCCGTTCTTCACGACGAAGGGCCCCGCCGAGGGAACGGGCCTCGGCCTCTCGATCGCGTTCGACATCGTTCGCGACCACGGCGGCTCGCTCGAGATCGCGTCGCGGCCCGGAGAGGGGGCGCGCTTCATCGTTCGGCTTCCGTCGGCCTGAGCCCGCGAGACCTCGCGCCGCTCCGCGGTGCGGGTACACTCCCCGGCCTCCGCTTCATTCACGTCGCTGCAGGGGGAGGCCGGTGGCCCATCAGTTCGTGTTCACGCTGCGGGACCTCCGCCGCGTGGTTCCGCCCGATCGCGTGATCCTCGACGGCATCACGCTCGCGTTCTTCCCGGGCGCGAAGATCGGCGTGATCGGAGCGAACGGCGCGGGCAAGAGCACGCTGCTCCGGATCATGGCCGGGGTCGACAAGGACTACCTCGGCGAGGCGCACCCGGCCGAGGGCATCCGCATCGGGTACCTCCCGCAGGAGCCGCAGCTCGACGACACGAAGGACGTTCTCGGAAACGTCGAGGAGGGCGTCGCCGAGACGCGCTCGCTGCTGCGCCGCTTCGAAGAGGTGAGCGCGAAGTTCTCCGAGCCGCTCGGCGACGACGAGATGAACGCGCTGCTCGAGGAGCAGGGGCGGCTGCAGGACCAGATCGACGCGGCCGGTGCGTGGGAGCTCGACCGCACGCTCGAGATCGCGATGGACGCGCTGCGCCTTCCGCCGGGCGACGCCGACGTCTCGAAGCTCTCGGGCGGCGAGCGGCGCCGCGTCGCGCTGTGTCGCCTGCTGCTCTCGAAGCCCGACGTGCTGCTCCTCGACGAGCCGACCAACCACCTCGACGCCGAGAGCGTCGCGTGGCTCGAGCATTTCCTGCAGGAGTACCCGGGGACGGTCGTCGCGATCACGCACGACCGCTACTTCCTCGACAACGTCGCGGGCTGGATCCTCGAGCTCGACCGCGGGCGCGGGATTCCGTGGCAGGGCAACTACTCGTCGTGGCTCGAGCAGAAGCAGCTCCGGCTCTCGCAGGAGGAGAAGCAGGCCTCGGCGCGGCAGCGAACACTCGCGCGCGAGCTCGAATGGGTGCGTCTCTCGCCGCGTGCGCGGCAGGCGAAGAGCAAGGCGCGCGTGCGGGCGTACGAAGAGCTCGTCGCGCAGGAGCAGCAGCGGCTTCCCGAGACGGTCGAGATCACGATCCCGCCCGGCCCGCGTCTCGGCGACGTCGTCATCCAGGCCGAGAAGATCCGCAAGGCGTACGGCGACCGGCTGCTGATCGACGAGCTCAGCTTCTCGCTTCCGCCCGGCGGGATCGTCGGCGTGATCGGCGCCAACGGCGCCGGCAAGACGACGCTGTTCCGCATGATCGTCGGCGAGGAGAAGCCCGACGCCGGGACGCTGCGAGTCGGCGAGACCGTCGCGCTCGCGTACGTCGACCAGTCGCGCGCGCTCGACCCGAAGAAGACGGTCTGGGAGGAGGTGAGCGGCGGCGAGCAGGTGATGAAGGTCGGCCGCCGCGAGCTGCAATCCCGGGCCTACCTCGCGTCGTTCGGCTTCAAGGGCCCGGAGCAGCAGAAGCTCGTCGGGTCGCTCTCGGGCGGCGAGCGCAACCGGCTGCATCTCGCGAAGCTGCTGCGGAGCGGCGGCAACGTGCTGCTGCTCGACGAGCCGACGAACGACCTCGACGTCGACACGCTGCGCGCGCTCGAGGACGCGATCGTCGGCTTCTCGGGCTGCGTCGTCGTGATCTCGCACGACCGCTGGTTCCTCGACCGCATCGCGACGCACATGCTCGCCTTCGAGGGCGACAGCCGCGTCGAGTGGTTCGAGGGGAACTACCAGGAGTACGAGGCCGATCGGCACCGGCGCCTCGGCGCGGATGCCGACCAGCCGCACCGGCTGCGGTTCCGGAGGATTTCGGGGTAGGGTGGGCCGCATTTTCGCCGCGAGCCGGTAGACTCCGCGCCGCCGCACCCGAAGCCGCAGTGCTGCGCCGGAGCCTCCCGTGGCCGACATCGACCTCGTCCGACTCAACTTCGATCCGCACACGCTGCTGCTGATGAACGTCGTCCTGGGGTTCGTGATGTTCGGCGTCTCGCTGGAGATCGGGCCCGACGACTTCCGCCAGGCGCTGCGAACGCCGCGCGGGCTCGCGATCGGCCTCGTCGCGCATCATCTCGTCTTCCCGGCGTTCACCTACCTGCTCGTGCTGCTGCTCCAGCCGCGGCCGAGCATCGCGCTCGGCATGATCCTCGTCTCGTCGTGCCCCGCCGGGAACATCTCGAACTTCCTCACGCACCTCGCGCGCGGCAATACCGCGCTCTCGGTCTCGGTGAGCACGCTCTCGACGCTGACGGCGATCTTCATGACGCCGATCAACATCGCGTTCTGGGGCGGACTCTACGCGCCGGCCGCGGCGATCCTGCGCGCCGTGAACGTCGACCCGGTCGAGATGTTCCTGCACGTGGTGCTGCTCCTCGGGCTTCCGCTCGCGGCCGGAATGTTCGTGACGCGGCAGTGGCCCCGCTTCACGCAGCGCGCGCGAGGGCCGATGAAGCTGCTCTCGATCGTCGTCTTCCTGCTCTTCGTGGCGGGCGCGCTCGCGGCGAACTGGGAGTACTTCGTGCGTTACGTCGGGCTCGTCGTCGGCGTCGTCCTCGTCCACAACGCGTCGGCGCTCGCGACGGGCTACGGCCTCGCCGGCGCCGCGGCGCTCCCGGAGCGCGACCGCCGCGCGGTCTCGATCGAGTGCGGCATCCAGAACTCGGGGCTCGGCCTCATCCTCATCTTCGACTTCTTCGGCGGGCTCGGCGGGATGGCCGTGGTGGCCGCCTTCTGGGGCATCTGGCACATCGTCGCCGGCCTCTCGGTCGCGACGCTCTGGTCGCGGCGGCCGCCGCCGGCTCCCTCGCTCGCGAGCTGAGCCGGCCGGGCGCCGGGGCTCTCGCCGGCGCCGCCGCGGGCGAGCCTCGCGGCCGCGGCCATGCGGCGTGCGACCGGATCGGTCACACGACGAGCGCATCCTCGCCGTGCCGGGTGCTGCCGCCCGGCCTCGCGCTCCGCGGGGCCGGCGCTCCGGCGCGCTGCCGCTGGCCCCGGCCCGGCGGCCGCGCGATCGTTCGAGGAGCCGGATCGTTCGGAGGTGCGATGCCCGAAGCCCTCACGCTGCCCACGTGGGCCCTCATCGCGGCCGGCGGCGTTCTCGTCGCGCTCGTCGCCGCGGTGGTGCTGCTGGCCGCCGCGAGGAGGCGCGCGAGCCCCGAGCTGCTCGCGATGGCCGCGCGGCTCGAGGCGATCGAGAAGTCCGACGAGCGCAGCGAGCGCGCGCTGCGCGAGGAGCTCGCGCGAAGCGGCGAGGCGGTCCGCGGCGAGATCGCGCGCAACCGCAGCGAGCTCGCGACGTCGTTCTCCGACTTCGGCGAGGGCGTCGGAAAGCGCATGGGCGAGATCGCGACGCTGCAGGGCGACCGCCTCGAGAGCTTCGCGCGGCGGCTCGAGGGCCTCACGCAGAGCACCGAGCAGCGCCTCGACCTGCTGCGGACCGCGATCGATCAGAAGCTCCAGCAGATCCAGGAGGAGAGCACGGCGAAGCTCGAGCAGATGCGCGTCACGGTCGACGAGAAGCTCCAGGGAACGCTCGAGAAGCGCCTCGGCGAGTCGTTCGCGCAGGTCTCCGAGCGCCTCGCCGCGGTCCACGCGGGGCTCGGAGAGATGCGGACCCTCGCCGCGGGCGTGGGCGACCTCAAGAAGGTGCTCAGCAACGTGAAGCAGCGCGGCGGCTGGGGAGAGGTGCAGCTCGGCGCGCTGCTCGAGCAGACGCTCGCGCCGGCGCAGTACGAGCCCAACGTCGCGACGCGGCCCGGATCGGGCGAGCGCGTCGAGTTCGCGATCAAGCTGCCCGGCCGCGATGCGGACGGCGACGCGCCCGTCTGGCTCCCGATCGACGCCAAGTTCCCGCTCGAGGACTACCAGCGGCTGGTGGACGCCCTCGAGCAGGGAAACCGCGAGGCGGCCGACCTCGCGGGCCGCGAGCTCGAGAAGCGCGTCGTGCAGTGCGCGAAGGACATCCAGATCCGCTACGTCGAGCCTCCGCACACGACCGACTTCGCGATCCTGTTCCTGCCGGTCGAGGGCCTCTTCGCCGAGGTGCTGCGCAGGCCCGGCCTCGTCGATCAGCTCCAGCGCGAGCAGCGCATCGTGATCGCCGGCCCGACGACGCTCGTCGCGATGCTGAACAGCCTGCAGATGGGCTTCCGCACGCTCGCGATCGAGAAGCGCTCGAGCGAAGTCTGGAAGCTGCTCTCCGCCGTGAAGAGCGAGTTCGAGAAGTTCGGCACGATTCTCGACGGCGTGCAGAAGAAGCTCAACGAGGCGTCGAACAAGATGGACGAGGCCTCCCGAAGGACGCGCGCGATCACGCGCAAGCTGCGCGACGTCGAGGAGCTTCCGCCGGGCGAGGCGAGCCGGTTGCTCGAGGCCGGCGGCGACGATTCCGCCGAAGCAGACGAGACGTGAGCCTCGCGCGCTCGGACGCGAGGAGGGCGCGATGTCGACGCGCGTGAAGCGCAAGGCGACCTACGCGGACCTCGCGGCGCTGCCCGTGTGGCAGGTGGGCGAGATCGTCGAGGGCGACCTCTACGCCTCGCCGCGGCCTGCGAGCCGCCACGCGGTCGCGTCTTCCGTGCTCGGCAGCGAGCTGCTGGGGCCGTTCCAGCTCGGGCGGGGCGGGCCGGGGGGGTGGTGGATTCTCGACGGGCCGGAGCTCCATCTCGATCGGGACGTCGTGGTTCCCGACATCGCCGGATGGCGGCGTGAGCGCCTCGCGGTGGTCGAGGACGTGCCGCACTTCACGCTCGCACCGGACTGGATCTGCGAGGTGCTCTCCCCGTCCACGGCGCGCTTCGACCGCGTGAAGAAGCTCGGGGTCTACGCCCGTGCGGGCGTCGTGAACGCGTGGATCGTCGACGCGATCGGGCGCACGCTCGAGGTGCTCCGGCGGGACGGGGCGCAGTGGATGCTCGTCGCGACGCACGGCGGAGACGACCGCGTCCGCGCCGAGCCGTTCGACGCCGTCGAGATTGGCCTCGGCGCACTCTGGCTGCCGGACCCGCCGGCGTAGCCGATCCGCACGGCTCGCTGCGCTCGCCGGCAGCGGCCTTCGCTCGGCCGCAGACGGCCTCGCTGCGCGGGCGCTCCGCGGCCATCTTGGCCGCACGGCTCGCTGCGCTCGCCGGCAGCGGCCTTCGCTCG
>JABLTH010131833.1_pt1 | contig 10211 bp, 7 predicted proteins | sample 7875711 | NCBI WGS metagenome assembly JABLTH01 (sample SAMN14941262, study PRJNA633318) | bioreactor metagenome | isolation source: bioreactor | place: China | collected 2019-03-05 | reverse complement strand
GTCGCTGGCCATGCTCGTCGACGTCGGCCTGGGCCTGGTCATCGCGTACCTGCTCGTGCGCGCGAAGGTCCGCGGGCGCGCCGTCCTCGACGCCATGTGCATGCTCCCGCTGGCCGTTCCAGGGCTGGTCATGGCCTTCGGCTATGTCGCCATGACGCTCCGCTGGCCCTTCGCCAAGGGAGATGTTCTCGAAGGCGTGGTCTCCGTCGTGAGCGCCGACCCCAACCCGGTCCCGCTCCTCATCATCGCCTACGCCATCCGCCGACTTCCATACATCGTCCGGTCCACCGTCGCGGGGCTCGAACAGACCTCCGGCGAACTCGAAGAGGCGGCCATCAACCTCGGCGCCACTCGCCTCTACGCCTTCCGCAAGGTCATCCTCCCCCTCATCATCGCCAACGTCATCGCCGGCGGCCTGCTGGTCTTCAGCTTCTCCATGCTCGAGGTCAGCGACTCCATCATCCTCGCCCAGCAGGCCAAAAACTACCCGGTGACCAAGGCGATCATGGCCTTCACCGAACGACTGGGCGACGGCCCGTACATCGCCAGCGCGCTCGGCGTCTGGGGCATGGTGCTGCTCACGATCACGCTCGCGGGTTCGAGCGTGCTCATCGGCAAGAAAATGGGCTCGATCTTCCGGGTGTAAAGCCGGCGTCCGAACGACCGCGCCTCGGACCAAAACTCGTCCGGGAGCGGTGTCTCCGGGGCGAAGCGTTCGAGTGCGATGCGGCCCGCGCTAGAGCGGCGGCACGAGCGGCGATGGCCCGAGCGTCTGGATCGTCACGTCACCCAACGTCCGCCCCTCAAGATACTGATTCACCTGCGGGAGCGTGACGCCGTCGATCTTCGCGCTCAGGTCGGCCAGCGAGCGGGCGTACCCGAACCGGAAATAGTCCGACGCGATCGCCCCGGCCCGCGCCGCGGTCGATTCGCCGCTGAAGATCAGGCGGCTCTTCATGCCGAGCACTGCCCGCTGGAACTCCTCGGGCGTCACGCCGCCGCCCGACGATGCCGCCGCGTTGATGCGCAGCAACTCCGCCGCCAAGACATCGAGCGACTCCTGGGCCCGCTCGGGGGTGGTGCCGACGTACGCCGTCACCCCGCCGAAGTCGCGATCGCCGCGATACCCCGCGGAGACGGAGTAGCACAGGCCGCGCTTCTCTCGGACCTCGGTGAAGAGGCGCCCCGACATGCCGCCCGAGAGCACGGAGACGACGATCTTTTCCAGCCAGGACCGATCGTCCGTCTCCTTGGGGGCATCGTGGACAAGCACGATCTGGACCTGGTTGGTCTGGTCGACCTCGTGCGCGTACCCGCGCGGGGCGGCGGAAGCCACGACCGGCTCGGGAGTTGTCCCTTCCCAGCCGGTCAGAAGTTGATCAAGCTGACCGGCCAACGCGTCGGGGTCGATCGCACCCGCCGCGGCGAAGATCGAACGCCCCGGACGCGCGACCTCGGACCAACCCGACAAAAGCGCCTCGTGGGTCAGCGCGGCCAAACCCTCCTCCGTTCCGAGCCCGGAGCGGTTGAGCGGAGAAAAAAAATGTCGGTCACGCGCCGCCAGCACCGCCCGCTCCTGAGGATCGTCCCGGAGCGATTCGAGCGCCTGCATCGCCAGATCACGCGCTGGCTCAACGGCGTCGGCGGCGAGATGGGGACGCCGGACGACGTCAACGATGAGCGGGAGCGCCGCGGCGAGCCGATCACCCAGGAGGGTCGCGCCGACCTGCAAGAAGTACGAGCCAACCGACACGCCGCGCGACACGCCCAGACGGTCCATGGAATCCGCGAATTGCCTTGAATTTAGGGCTCCCGAGCCTCGGAGCAGAAGCTCGGCCCATATCGCCGCGCGACCTTGAAGATGCTCCGGGTCGTACGCGCATCCGCCGGGAACCAGCCACGTGATCGCGGCGGATCGCACGCCGTCGATCACTTCGACGACGAGCGGCATGCCGCAGGACAAGATGCGAGTGACGAGCTTCGACATGCGCTGACTCCGATCGTGGTTGGCCAGTCTATGGAACGCGCGGGGATCGTGCCTCGGACGATCCGTGCTCACGATTTCTTCTTTGTTCAAGACACGAGCTTGAATTTTCCGATATGCTTTCCGTCGGAGAGACCCATGACCGAGGTGGTCAAGGAACCGGTCTCTCGATGAGAACTCTTTCAGGAGTCTGACATGGCCAAGAAGAAAGGCAAGAAGAAGGGCAAGACCGCCAAGAAGAGCAAGAAGCGCAGCAAGAAGTAAAGCGCTCTTGCGGCGTCGGAAACGACGCCCGGCGCCGGGCCATCTGCCCGGCAGCCTCACACAAACGAAAAGTCAACTGCGATCGTGGGGCTGGTTCACCGGCCCCACGGTCGTTTTTGCTTCCATCCCCGCCCCCGGCGAAGTGTTCTGGCCATCCATCGGCGCTCCGTCAACAATCCCGCATGGCTGACGACAGCCCGCGCGACATCACCCGGCGCCTGCGCTCTCTCTTTGAAGGCGTACTCCTCTGCGACGAGCACGCCGGGAGCGTGAACTTCGTGCTCGACCCCGAGAGCGGGCAACCGGTCGCTCCCATTCCCGCCTGGCTGCTAGACGATGAAGGCAACCATCAGGCGGCGGACATCGTCCTGATGACCCCCGACGAGAACGCCGACGCCCTGCAACTTCTGTGCCGAGCGCGTTCGATCGAGCCGAGCGTGTTCGCCTTTGCGTACTACGAAGCCCACCACGCCAAGCCCGCCGAGGGCACGATCTGTTTGCTTGAGGTCGAGTCCATCAAGTCGGGCCTGACGCTCGCCTCGGGCGAGGATTGCTGCGTCCCGAACCCTCTCATCAAGGTGATCGGCGCCATCTGCCGGACCGTGAACGCGGATCGTGGCCTGCTCGCCGAGGCGTGCGATCGCGCCTTGCACGTCAAGCCGCAGTCCCCGGTCTGCGTGGGTGTCGATCCCGACGGGCTTTCCATCCGCGCGCGGTTCGGAATCGTCAGGATTCCGTTCGACATTGAGCCAAAGAACGCGGAGCAGGCGCTCTCCGTGGTGGCGGATATCCTCGCGCACGCCAAGGACAGGCCGTGAAGCCATCGCCGATGAGAGAGGCCCACGCCCACATCGCCGCGCACGGACGCGCGATGGAGATGCTCGACCTTTCCTCGTGCCGATCCCTCGACCACTGCCTCCGCGTCATTTCAGACGCGGCGGCATCGGCGGATGACGGGTGGCTCCTGGCGCACGGCGTGCGTGTCGAGGCGTGGCCCGAAGCCCGCTGGCCCCACATCGCCGAGCTTGATCACGCCTCGCGCGGCCGCCCGTGCGTCGTCATGTCGTTCGATCATCACTCCGCCTGCGCCACCTCCGCCGCGATTCATGCCGCGGGCATCAAGCCCGGGGATCGCATCGAACCCGGCGGCGTCGTGTGCATCGACGATCGGGGCAGGCCCACCGGGCTTCTGCTTGAGGCCGCCGCCGCCAAGGCCTGGAACGCCGCGCCGGAACCCGCCGTCGAGGCGCGCCGGCGGCACGTCCGATCGTCACTCCACGCGTTGGCGCTGCTCGGCTTCTCCCGCGTCGACGACATGCTCTCGCAACCCTGGCTCGGCCCGATCCTGAATCAGCTCGAGCGGTCCGGGGCGCTGGCGTGCGACGTCGGCCTCTATGCCCCCATCGCGTCGTTGTCAGAGGTCGCCGGCACCCGCGCGACCTGGGAGTCCGCGCGTGTTCGGCTCCGCGGCGGAAAGGTCTTTGTCGACGGCACGCTCAACAGCCGCACCGCCGCCATGCTCACGGACTATCGCGACCCCGCCCCCGCATTCCCCCGTGGGCAGCCGCTCATGTCCGTCGCCGACATCGTGAACGCCATCCGACACGTCCATGAAGTGCTGGGTGACGGAGGTGAGCTGGCGGCCCATGCGATCGGCGACGCCGCCGTCAGAGCGGTGCTCGACGCCGCCGAACTCTGGAGGATGGAACACGCCGCCGGTCGCGGGCGAGAGGCGGTGAGAGTCCGCATCGAACACGCGGAGGTGATCGATGCCCAGGACGTTCCGCGATTCGCGGCGCTCGGGATCACCGCGAGCCTCCAGCCCTGCCACCTGCTGGCGGACATCGAGGCACTGACGCGTTACCTCCCCCACCGCCTCGGCCGCGTCCTTCCGATCCGCGATCTGCTCGCGTCCGGGCTCGTCCCCGGACGATCCCTGGTGTTTGGGAGCGACGTCCCAATCGTGCGCGCGAATCCTGAAGACTCGATCCTCGCGGCCACGACCCGCAAGAGGGCGGACATGCCCGGCTCCGCCGCCATCGCGCCGGAGCAGGCGATCGACGAGGCGACCGCATGGGCGTGCTTCGCACCGGGCCGCTGACGCGCCGAAGACGGGTTTGATATCGTGGCGACATGGACCTCGCCGCGCCTTTACCGGTTTCTTCCGCCGAAACGACGCCGCCGGCGTGGCCGATCGCCAAACGCATCGCGTTCAGGATTGCGTTCGTCTATTTCGTGCTCTATAGCTTTCCGTTCCCGCTGAACATGATTCCGGGCTTCGAGTCCTCCACGACTTGGTTCAGCGATCGTTGGCAGGCGGGTATCAAGTGGGTGGGCCTGACCGCCTTCGGCACCGAGATCTCCGTGATGCCGAACGGCAGCGGTGACACCACCTACAACTACGTCGAAGTCTTTACCCTCGCGATCGTCGCGATGCTCGCCGGAGTCGTCTGGACTGCTGTCTCGCGCGCCAAGCGTCACGATGTGCTGCACGACCTGCTCCGCGTCTACCTCAGATATGTGCTGGCGTTCACGCTGCTGAGTTACGGCATGGCCAAGGTGATTCCCACGCAGTTTCCCACGCCGACCCCGGATCGATTGATGCAGCCCTACGGCGAGTCCTCCCCCATGGGCATCCTGTGGACATTCATGGGAAGCTCGCCCGCCTACACGATCTTCGCCGGCGCCGCCGAAGTCCTGGCGGCGATCCCCCTCCTGTTCCGTCGGACGACGCTGCTGGGCGCGCTTCTGGCGGCCGGGGTTCTGACCAACGTCGTGATGCTCAATCTCTGCTACGACGTGCCGGTCAAGCTGTATTCAACCCACCTCTTGCTGATGGCTTGCCTTCTCATCGTCCCCGACGCCGGGAGGCTCTGCGGCCTTCTGATCCTGAACAGAGCGGCCCCCAGGCTCGAGACGGCGCCGGCGGGGGTCCTGGCCCGATGGCGGGTCGTCCGTTGGGTGGGGAAGTCGATCATGTTGTTGGCCGTCGCGGTCAGCGTGGCCGGCGAGACGATCGGCGGGATCGAGTTCGTCGATCAGCCTCCCAAGCCCCTGCAGGGCGTGTACGACGTCGTTGAATTCAAGGTGGACGGGCAGGTTCGCCCGCCATTGACCTCGGACGCGGAGCGCTGGCGCCGCCTGGCCTTCAACAACTGGGGGGGACTGGCCATCCGCCGCATGGACGATTCACGCCTGAGGTACATGGCGACGGTCAACGAATCCTCACGGTCCGTCGCGCTCAAGACCATGAACACCGATGCGCCGGACCTCTCGCTGACCTACGAAGTCACGGGCGACGGAGGTCTGATGCTTCGTGGTCCCACGGATCGCGGCGCCATCGAAGTAACCCTTTCCAAGCAGCCGGACAATTCGTTTCTGCTGCTCAACCGAGGGTTCCACTGGATCAATGAGTACCCATTCAACCGCTGAGACCGCCCGAATGACGGGTCAGGGCAGGAAGCGAGCGGCCTGCTCTGGGGTCGGCAGGGAGCAGGAATCGGAAGTCCCGAACCAATCCAGACGGTGACGGGCGATGAACCGGTAGACCGCGTCACGGATCGGACGGGGCACGATGAGTCCCGCCCGACCGACGATCCGCCAGACCCCCCCGAGGACCAGCATCGCTCTGAGGACGGCCGTGCTGCGCACGTGGAGCCCGCTCGCATCCTGGTAGACGATCGTGTCGAGCCCACGAGGCTTGTCTCGCCAGGCCAGTGAGGCGTAGGTCTGCCCTTGGAGCGGAGCGAATCTCAGCCTGGCGTGCCGGTCCCGTCCGAGAAACCAGCGCACGGAACCGCTGCAGAGCCCGCACTCTGCGTCGTAGAACACGACCCTCTCCTCGATCGGGCGATCCGACACGGGGTGTGCGGTTGCTTGAAGCATGCCGCGTTCATTGTTGGCGGCATGTGCTGATCGCGCTGCGGAAGGGCGAAGCTCCGCTCGTGGCGCGCACCCGCCGGAGAATCGTTTGGCGACTTTGCGCTCGCTCGCGCTTGCTTGGCGGCGCGGAGTCGGTATTGTTTTGATGGTGGTGGCAACCGGGGACGCGTGCCGGGGTGGAGCCGGAAGCGTCTCGCACGGATCGGTCAGCACGCGGCGAGCTTTCGCCGCCGGATCAACGGATCGCGACGCACGCGCCCACACCAAGCGCACTCGCACGCGGGTAGGCCGTTGATCGACCGAGCATTCGCCACCAAGTCCGGGCGACGACTCAAGTCGGCCCATTGCATCGCCCCGCGTGCCTCTGGGGCTCTTTCGACAAGCGGTGGCGGGGCTCAACCCCGAGAACGCACGAGTCGATCCGTACACCATGGCAACCTTCACGCCCGGAATACAGCCGTCGGCCTCGCCAGGCGCGGCCAGCAGCCCCCAAACTCCCCGACCCTGGAGCATCGAGGACTCTGCGAAGCTCTACGGTGTGCACAACTGGGGCCATGGGTACTTCACCATCAACCAGGCGGGCCACCTGGTCGTCATGCCCGAGCGTGACCCCAAGCGGCAGATCGATCTCTGCGAGGTCGTCGAGGGCTTGCGCGAGCGTGAAATCTCGACGCCCGTCGTCATCCGCTTCCGCGACCTGCTCCGCCACCGACTCACGGAGATCCGCCAGGCGTTCGACGCCGCGATCACCGAGCACCAATACACCGGCTCCTACTGCTGCGTCTATCCCATCAAGGTCAATCAGCAAAGGCCCCTCTGCGAGGAACTGCGCGACATCGGGCGGGACCTGGGCTTCGGCCTCGAGGCCGGCAGCAAGCCCGAGCTTCTCGCGGTGCTCGGCCTGACCGAGAACCTTCCCTCCATGCCCATCGTCTGCAACGGGTTCAAGGACTCGGAGTTCATCGAGACCGTAATCCTCGCCACCAAGCTCGGACGCCACATCATCCCCGTCGTCGAGCGATTCAGCGATCTCGAGCTCATCATCCGCCACGCCGCTAAGTACAACGTCCGCCCTCGGATCGGCCTGCGCGCCAAGCCCAGCTCGCAGGGCACCGGGCGCTGGGGCTCCTCGGGCGGCATGCGCTCGAAGTTCGGCCTCACGGTCACCGAACTCATCCAGGCCGTCGACTATGCCAAACAGCACGGCATGGCCGACTGCTTGAACATGATGCACTTCCACATCGGAAGCCAGGTCGGCGACATCCGCAAGGTCAAGGCCGCCGTCAACGAACTCGTCCATATCTTCTGCGAACTGAAGAAACTCGGCGCCGGTCTCGACACCATCGACGTCGGCGGCGGCATGGGCATCGACTACGACGGCAGCCAGTCCGACAGCCCCTCCAGCGTGAACTACGGCGTGTCCGAATACGCCGCCGACATCGTCTACCGCGTCAAGAGCGTCTGCGACGCCAACAACTTCCCGCACCCGCGCATCCTCTCCGAGTCCGGACGCGCCATGGTCGCCCACTCCTCGCTCCTGATCGTCGACGTCCTTGGCAAGACCCACTTTCCCAGCGACCCGAATCTCCCCGGCGTGAAGGATCTGATGGACAAGGAAGGCAAGCGTCCGCAGCCGGTTCTGGAGCTGATCGACGCCTTCGAGGCCCTCGGGCAGCCTCGCGTGAACCTCGTCGAGGTCTATCACGACGCCGTGCAGGCCCGCGACGAGGCGATGAGCCTCTTCAACCTGGGCTATCTGTCGCTCCCGCTGCGCGCCGCGACCGAACGCCTCTTCTGGGCCGTCGGTCGGCGGGTGCTGTCCACCGCGAGCCAGAAGGGCGAGTTGCCCGACGATCTGCAGGACCTGCCGCAGATCCTTAGCGACATCTATTACGTCAACTTCTCGATCTTCCAGAGCATGCCCGACCATTGGGCCATCGACCAGCTCTTCCCGATCGTCCCGGTGCACCGCCTCGACGAAGAACCGACGAGGCGGGCCGTGCTCGCCGACATCACCTGCGACTCTGACGGGCAGGTCGATAAGTTCATCGACAAGCGCACCGCCTGCAAGACCGTGCTCGAACTTCACGAATTGAAGCACGCCAACGGGCACGACCCATCGACCCCGAACGGCGCGGTGCCCGCCGACGGGAAGCACGAGCCGTATTACCTCGCCGTCGCCCTCGTCGGCGCGTACCAGGAAGTGCTCGGCGACCTTCACAATCTCTACGGCGACACGCACGTCGTGCACGTGTCGTTCGACGATTCGCCGGGCGTCGGCGACTGGGACCTCGACGAGGTCGTCGAGGGCGACACCGTCAAGGAAGTGCTCTCGTACGTGCAGTACGACAGCGAGGACCTCGTCCGCGCGATGCGCCGCGACGTGGAGCGCGCCGTCAAGGCCGGGACGATGACCGTCGCCGACGGGCAGGCGCTGCTCAAGTTCTACGACCAGGGCATGGAAGGGTACACGTACCTGGAGTAGCGGGATCGGATTTTCAGATCCCGGCGAATGCGGCAGCGGCGCGAGCCTCATCGACTATTGCACCGACGCAGAGCCGCGCGCTCACCGTGGCCGAGGTGTGCCGCGCTCCATGTGCTCCGATGACACGACGACAGCAGATGCTCATGCCATCCCCCTCCCGGTCGGCTCACTGCCGGAGAGCGCCCCGGTGACGCGATCGGACCGTACAAGCGTCTCGGGGTCATCGGCGAAGGGGGCTTCGGCGCCGTATGGCTCGCCGAACGCCGCGCGCCGGTGGTGCAGCGCGTCGCGCCCAGGATCATCAAGCCCGGCACAGATTCCAAGGCCGTGATCGCCGGCGTGCTCACGCGACCGTCACGCTCTTGTCGAGGTACACGTCCTGCACCGCGTGCAGCAGCGACACGCCGTCCTTCAAGGGCTTCTGGAACGCCTTGCGCCCGGAGATCAGGCCCATGCCGCCCGCGCGCTTGTTGATGACGGCCGTGGCGACGGCCTCCGCAAGGTCGCTGGCGCCCTTGCTCTCGCCGCCCGAGTTGATCAGCGGCACGCGGCCCATGTAATTGTTCAGTATCTGGTACCGGCAGAGGTCGATCGGGTGCCCGCCGTTGCCCGCCTCGTCGCTCCCGCACAGGTTCGTGTACACGCGCTTGTCCCACTTGCCGTAGGACGAGCCGCCGGCGTTCAGGGCGGCGTACCCGCCGTTGTTCGTCGGGAGCTTCTGCTTGATGATGTCGGCCTTGATCGTCGCGCCGAGGTGGTTGGCCTGTCCGGTCAGGTCGGCGGACGCGTGGTAGTCCGTGCTCTTGCCGTCGGCGCCCTTGACCTTGAACCCGGCCGATCGCGTGTAGCACCAGAGCACCGTGACCATGCCGAGCTGGTGGGCCTCCTCGAACATGTCGGAGACGTACGCGATCTCGTCGCGGGCCGAGTCGTTGCCGAAGTAGATCGTGGCCCCCACCGCGATCGCCCCCATCTCGTAGCACTGGCGGATCGAGCCGAAGTAGGACTGGCGGTGCACGTTCGGGTACGTCAGCATCTCGTTGTGGTTGAACTTCACGAGGAACGGGATCTTGTGGGCGTACTTGCGCGACACCGCCGCCAGGACACCGAGCGTCGACGCGACCGCGTTGCACCCGCCCTCGATCGCCAGCTTCACGATGTTCTCGGGGTCGAAGTAGTCGGGGTTCGGGGCAAACGACGCGCCCGCCGAGTGCTCGATCCCCTGGTCGACCGGAAGGATCGACACGAAACCCGTGCCGCCGAGGCGGCCGGCGTTCAGCATCGTCTGGAAGTTCCGCAGCACCACCGGCGATCGGTCGGACTGCGACACGACGCGGTCGATGAAATCCGGCCCCGGGAGGTGGAGGCGCGAACGGTTGACGGTCTTGGACTCGTAGCCCAGCAGCGCGTCGGCCTGCGGGCCAAGGATCGATCGGACGTCAGTCGCCATGAGAATCTCCATATCTGGGAGTGCACGCCGCTCGCAGGTCACCCTCCCGTGTGGAAAACTTGACCATAGCATCCCCAGGCGAAAAACCGGGGAGGGTTCGGTACCTTACCACCCCGAAGAAGCCCAAGGCCGGCCAAAAAAAGCGC
>JABLTH010081756.1_pt1 | contig 10212 bp, 13 predicted proteins | sample 7875711 | NCBI WGS metagenome assembly JABLTH01 (sample SAMN14941262, study PRJNA633318) | bioreactor metagenome | isolation source: bioreactor | place: China | collected 2019-03-05 | reverse complement strand
TGACGAAGGTGAATGGGGTCGCTGCCGGCGCGGTGGCGGCGGGCGCGTCGACTGCGTCGAACGCTTCAACTTCATCGACCACATCGACTGCCGAAATCGTCGGCGAAACCGTCATCGACATCGCCAGCGATCTCGACTGGATCGAGATGGTTGCCGAATGGTTTTTCAACTGACCGGTATGAGGACGAAACCCGGTGTCATGACGCGCGGGCTCTTGTGTTCGAGAAACATGGTTTCAAAAAAAGATGCAGAAAAAATGAAGCCGGAATCGTGTCGCTCGGAAAAATAGAATAAACCTGCTTTGACAGCCGCCGCGACTTGCCGGAGACTTGCCCCGGGCCTGAAAATATCCGCTTGCATTAAAACAAGATCAAATTCCAGACAGAAAAAGAAGAGCGCTGCTGACGGCGGGCGTGATCGTTGTCGCCGCCGGCCCAACAGGCTGCACGGCAATGCTGTTCGAAGATGGCCGATACGAAGAGACGGCCGACCGATTCCTCGTCAGCGAGGACGGCAAGAAATTCGTCGTGCTCGGCGAGAAATATCACTACATCTTCGATATGCCCGAGCATCTCGGTGCCGTGCTGGCATCGCCCTACCGCAAGTCGATCAACGCGTCGCTCTATGGATTCGTCGCGCAGGGCAGCAAGATCTCGGGCAAGTTCCGGCTCCAGCTCCGTCGCGCCGATATGACCGACGAGGGCTGGGACCGCGCGCTGGAGGACGGCTTCACGAAGCGCGGGAGCAGCGATCTGGAGATGAAGGGTGAACTGGCCGGTTCGCGTTATCTGGCCGACGGTTTTGCACAGGGCAAGACGTGGTCGTCGTTTGCGCATTCGTACAAGATCGACGTCACCGACCGCGTCACCACGGCGGGCAAGGCCGTGCGCGTGCTCGCGACCCCCGTTACGCTCGCGGCCGACGGCGTGATGATGATCGGGGCGGTGGTGTTGTCGCCTGTCATCGTGGTGTTGCTCGCGCCGGTCGCGGGCGTCGCGCTCGGGCCGTGACGCGATCCGCGCGGCACGGGAGCGTGCCGGTTGCCGCGGCATCGTCACCAAATGGTGAGTTGCCGCACAGATCGTTGCGCGGCCGGCGCTCACAATCTGGCCGGTTGACCGTTCTTCCCCGGCCCGGTCAACCATTTCCCCGCTCGCTCGCGCAGGAGCGGGGGCTTTTTGCCCGTCCGACGCCGCAAGGCCGCGTCGGCGGAACCGGACAGGCGTTCGGCGGGCAGCGCAATCGCACCGGTTGCGTGCCCTGCATCCGATCGCCTGGTCCGCACGCATCGCTTTCCTCGTGCCTGAGCGAACCCTCAGGCCCATCGCCGGTTTCGGCCGGTGATGCCTTGGTCCCGGCGGCGCGCATCAATGCCGCCGGGATGTTTTTTGCGCCGGATGCGGTGCATCACGTCACTTGCGGCGGGTAGGTCAACCCGCTCGGCCAGCCTGTTCGATGCTGGTTTCCCATCCGTCGTATTCCCCTCCGAACGAATGTACCTCGCGATTGATCGCGACCGTATGGCGTGTGATGTCGGCCAGTGCCATGGTGCCCTCGTGCGAGAACCGTACGGCCGACTTGCCGTCCTCGGTAGGGGCGACCGATTCGACCGGATAGCCTTTCGCTTCGGCCCAGTCCGCGAACTGATGCGCGTCGCTCTGGTCGGGGAAGTACGCCCAGTGCATCACGCGCCGGCTGACATCGCCGGCGTCGCCTTTCTTCCGCAATTCGTCCAGCACGCGCATGTCGCGCATGATCTGCCGGTCGTCGTCGGTCGGGTAGAGCGTCTGCCAGTACGCTTCCTTGTCCGGATCGTCCTGGTGCGCGTACTGCAACGCGTAGGTCGTCTGATCGGCCAGCGCGTCGATGATCTCCGCCGCGGCCTCTTCGTCGAGCGATACGTAGAAAAGGAAATCCCGATGGCCGTCGACGGTGATGCGGCCGACCTGCACACCACCTTTCGCCGTGATCGCGGCGTCCAGCAGGTCCTCGATCTTCGCGAGACCGGCGAATTCGTCGCCGGTCGGCAGGCCTTCCGGCGTCGGATGCGCAAAGGGGACGCGCACGCTGAGCAGCGACGTGCGCGGATCGCCTTCCGCGATTTCCGCAAAGTCGTGGTTGAAGCTGATGAAAGCCTGATGGTCGCCCATTCTGGCAGGGAAGGTTCCCCAGGCGTCGGTCATGTGTTTCTCCCGTGCACGATTGTCTGTTGACGGTTGTAAAGCATCCCAATGTATCATCGAAAATCGCGTTGACCGGAGGGGCGCACATGATCGCGAGTCTGGGCATCCTGGTGCCGGTCGAAGACGATCGCTTTCGGGCGGTGGTGGATTTCTACCGTCTGGCGCTTGCGCTGCCGGTTCACTCCGAAGGCGTGTCGGCTGCGGGGAATCCGTGGCACCGCTTTGTGATGGGCGGAGCAACGCTTACCGTTCACACCGGCAGCGGCGGCAGGTTTCCGTATCCGGAGTTCCGGCCGACCGGCCATGGCATTGCGCTGGCCGTCGAAGTCGCGCACGTGTCGGAAGCCGTCGCACGGCTCGAGTCGTGCCGCATCGGCATCCTGAACGAGTGGGACTACGGCGACGGCACGGTTGCGATTTCCGTGGCAGACCCGGCGGGAAACGTCTGCGAGATCTGGGGCCGTCCGTGACCGTGCATCGGTACGGCGGGCCGCAAAAATATTCGAAGGAGATGCCGATGTCGATGTTTGCGGTGAATGGTGTGCGAATCGATCCGCTCAGCGCGCGCGTGACGCACGTGCGCTGGGCGGCCGTGAATCCGTCCGACCGGTCGTGGGCGGCGACGCCGAGCGAGGCGCCGGTGGCGGACGTGGCGCGTGCGCTCGCGTCCGGCAACGATGTCCGCGCAATCTTTTCGGCATCGGACGCCACCGCGATCGGGCCCCGGCTCAAACGCGTGCTGTATCGCGATGCATCGGAAGGCATCGAGCTCGACATCGATGCAACGAACGAATCGCGCACGTTGCGCGATCTGCCGCAAATCTGACCGAAGGGGCATGCGCCGTCGCTAGCACGTGTCGTCGCATGAATGGCGGCACCTGGCCGAACGGTCGCTCGCACGACGTCGATCACGAGGAGTAGTATTGGAGGATCGTCATGCCGCGTGGCCGGTTGTGCCGAACGGTTTGACGGGTCACGCGATCTTCAGCGAGCCATTACCGGAAGCGAACTTCGCAAACGCGTACGAGATCATGTCCAGATCCCTCATCGCTCCGTGGGCGTCCGCGCTTTGTCTGGCGCTGTCGGCTTGCCAGACGGCGTCCGAGCCGCCTCCGCTGCCGTCGCCCGACACCGCGTCGGCAGCCGCAGCCGTTCCGGCGTCGTCGCCAGCCGCGCCGATCCGTGGCATCGGCCTGGCGCCTCATCTGGCAGGGCAGAGTCACTGGGCCACCGGTCAATGCACGACCAACGGCACCGTCAAGGTGTGCAACTGAATATGACAGGCGCCGGCCGGGCACTGCCCGTTCCGCGTGGACGAGTGCGTGCTGGCGTGCGTCGATGCGTACCTTTTTCGATCGCGATCATTTCCTGTCGGCACGCCGACCATTTCAGCGCATCGACTGGGTGTCCGACTTCGATCACCCGGCGGCGGCCGAGGTGAGCGATCGCACAATGAAAGACGCACTTGCATCCACCGATTCCGGCTGGCACGTCGATCCGGTCGCGGGAACGATCGCCGGCCAGTTGCCGGTGACACTGGCGATTGACGGCCGGAGCCTGAAAAGAAGGGCGATCGTATGCATGGTGCTGGCCGCGGCAAGCGTGTGCGGTTATGCGGCCGCCCCGGCGCTCTGGCCGGTAGCGGCGCTGGCCGGATTGCTGGCGCTGGCGGGGGGCGCCTTCTTCGTGTCGTCGCGACGCAGGATGGCGCTGCATGTCGACGAGACGGGTTTCAGGCTGATCGGAGGCTTACGCGAACAACCCGTCACGCCATGGCGTGATGTCACCGAATTCCGGATCATCAGCGTCGCAGGCAATCGCTACATCGGTTACCAGTTCTCGGCGCATTCGTCGCGCACCAGGGTGCCGGGCGGCGTGATGCTGCCGATTGCCCGGTTTGCCGATCTTCCGCTCGATGCGGTGGCAGGACTGCTCGAGGCATGTCGCCGGCAGTTCGGCACGCCGGACAACGACGCCGGCCGAACGGGCGGGTGACGCCCGATGCGGCGACCCCGAGCGCCCTGAAACTCGAGAAAACAAAAAAATGCGGGGCGCCGTGTCGATTTCCGCCGGGGTCGTCCGTCGTAGCATCGGAGGCGTGCGCATCGCGCGTCCGTCCCGATTCCGATACGACAACCGACCGAAGGAGCGACACCCATGTCCACGTCCGTCAAACCGATCCCGGAAGGGATGCGTACGCTGACGCCGCACCTGATCTGCGCCGACGCAACCGCAGCCATCGACTTCTACAAGCGCGCGTTCAATGCGAGCGAACAGTTTCGGCTGGCGATGCCTGACGGCCGGCTCGCGCACGCGTGCCTCGTGATTGGCGATTCGACACTGATGCTGGTGGATGAAATGCCCGAACACGGCGCGCTCGGGCCGAAGGCCCTGAAGGGCACGCCGGTTTGCCTGCACCTTTACGTGCCCGATACGGACGCGGCGATCGCGAAGGCGGTCGCGGCCGGCGCGACGGTGACGATTCCTGCCGCAGACATGTTCTGGGGCGACCGCTACGGACAAGTCGAGGATCCGTTCGGACACCGCTGGTCGCTTGCGACGCACCAGCGCGACCTGACGCCCGAGCAGATCGCGGAGGCGATGGCCAGCGCGCCGCCGTGCGGCAGCTGACACAGCCGCGCCACCGCAATTGACCGGCAGGGCGGCGGCATGCGCCCGCGATCACGCGCCGGCCGTCTTGCCGCGCTGCTTGTGCTCGTACATCCGTTGGTCGGCCGATGCGAGCAGGCCGGCCACGTCGCGATGGTGCGCGGGGTTGTAGTCGACGTACCCGACGCTGAACCGGATGTCATAGCCGCGCGCGTCGGCCGTGTTGCGCAGCGCGAGCGCCTGCGTCACGCGCTCGACCGGCTCGGCGACGTCGGCCGGATCGGTGGCACTCAGCAGCACGACGAACTCGTCGCCGCCAAGCCGTGCGATCACGTCGCTGTCGCGTAGTGCGCCCGTCAGCGTGTCGGCGAATGTCTTGAGCGCGCGGTCGCCCTCCGCGTGGCCGAAGCGGTCGTTGATCGCCTTGAAATCGTTCAGGTCGAAGAACAGCAGCACCGCGTGACGACCCAGGCGATCGCACAGGCTCAGCACGTGGCGGGCCAGGATCTCGAAGCCGCGGCGGTTCGTCAGCTGGGTGAGCTCGTCGGTGGTCGCGAAATGCAGCGCGGCGATCTCGCGTTCGGTCATGTGGGCGAGATCGCCGAGCAGCGCGAGCTCGTCGGCTTCGAGCGAGCGCGGCCGCGTGTCGATCAGGCACAGCGTACCGATGGGCGCGCCGTTCGGCGCCACGAGCGGCCGGCCGGCGTAGAAGCGGATGCCGGGTGCGCCGGTGACGAGTGGATTGTCGTGGAAGCGATCGTCGTTCAGCGCATCCTGGATCACCATCGTATTGTCCGCGAGCAGCGCATGGGAGCAGAACGACACGTCGCGCGACGTTTGCGTGACGTCGAGCCCCGCATGGCTCTTGAACCACTGGCGATCGTCGTCGACGAGACTGACCAGTGCGATCGGCACGTCGAACAGCCTGCGTGCAAGACGGGTCAGGCGATCGAAGCGTTCTTCGGGCGGCGTGTCGAGGATCGAGAGCGAATGAAGCGTATCGAGGCGGGCCGCCTCGTTGGCCGGTTTCGGTGCAATTTGCATGGGTCGTGTCCTTTGTCCCGGCTGCGAGGCCGGTCACGGGATCGTATGCCGGACAGTATCGCGCATTGCGCGGCGTATCGCCATGCCGGCGATCCGGAAGCGGGCGGTTTCGGTCTGGCCCGGATCGTTGCAGATGCGGTGAGAAGCGGGCGTCATGGGCCCGCGTTTCGCCCCGATGCGCAATCCGGCGCGCGACGTCTCAAGGTGCCCGGCGCAGTGCCGTAAACAGGGCGAGTCCAATCGTTCATCGCCTTCCATTGCACCATGGTTCGAATTCTGTACGCGGGTTATCTCGCGTTTGCGCTGTATCTTCTTTATCCGATGGTCCAGAACACGCTGGTATTCGGCGTCGCATGTGTGAGCAACGCGCTGCCGGGCGGCGCCAGCGGCTTGTCGACGTCGTCGGCACGCGGCGCGGGTGAGCACGCGAATCGCTGCACGCCGACGACGCAGGCCGGTGCCGCGACGGGGCGGACGGCTGAAATCCATTAAGCAGGCAACGCTTTGGCCGTTCGGCCGAATTGAGCTTCGCGCGATGCTCGCCGATCATCTGCAACACGGCGGATCGAACACGATGTGAGCGCGGCGCGTGTCAGTAGCTGGAACGGTACGGCGTGCCCTGGTCGAAACGGCTTTGCCAGTGCGTGAGATAGCGCGACGCGAGTTGCGGGTTGTTCCACACCACGACGACGTTCTCGGAATTGCGGCTGGCCGCCGACGCGCTGTAGTTGAACGAGCCCGTTTCGACGTGCTCGGCGTCGATCACGAGGTACTTGTCGTGATGGATCGCATAGGCGTCGATCGTGCGTGTCGGGATGCCTGCGTTGACGAGCAGGTTCAACGCCTGCTTGCTGCTCTTCGCGCGATTGCCCTTGTCGTCGACCACCACCGCGACATTCACGCCGCGTCGCTTGGCGGCGAGCAGTGCGCGCGTGACGGGCGGCGACGTGAACGAATAGGCGGCGACGCGGATCGAACTGCGCGCGGCGCCGATCGCTTTCAGCACCAGCGCTTCGGCACCGCCATCGGGCGAAAACGCCGATTCGACGACCTGTGTTGCGGGCGCTTCGTGAGTGGGGGCCGGTAGCCACCGCGACACGAAGTCGATCGCCTGCTGGAGCAGCGATTCGCTTTGCGTCTTGCCGAAAGCGGTGAACGGTGTGGCGAGCAGGGAGGCGGCGAGACAGGCAGCGGCGAGGCGATTGCGCGACAACATCTTGGACAGCGAATAATTTCGAGACAGCGGGCCGTGAGTGTAACGCACACGTGGCGGCCCGGTCACGTGCGGATGCCAAGCGATGACGCATCGCGAAGACCGGCGATGGCAGAGGCGGTGACGCAAAGTTGCGTTGTGCGGGATCCGTGCATGCGATCGGGTCGATCGGTGGATGGGGGGCGATGGCGGCGCGTGAATGCGCATGCGCGGCAGGGTGTCGGCGTGCAAGCCGTGCGAGAGTGCAACCAGGTCGGCTCGCTGGAACCGGCGACAGCAGCGCGAACGCAACGAACGATCCGTGTGCGTCACGCGCTCCCGTATGTGCGATGCGTCAGTCCTCGGCCGAAGTCGTTCCGGCGGCTTCGGCTGCGACCCATCCGGGGCCACGCTCCGGCTGCACGTCGCGCGCGTCGAGCGGCTCGCCGCACGCCGAGCATACGGTGACCGCGTGCATCAGATGGCCGCAGGTACGGTGACGCAACTGCACCGGTGGCCCCTGGCCGTCGTCTTTCCAGCGGTCTCCCCATGCGGTCAGCGCAAGCAGGGTCGGGTAGAGGTCGAGGCCCTTGTCCGTCAAACGATATTCGAAACGCGGCGGGCGTTCCTGATACGCGTGCTTGGCCAGCACGCCTTCGTCGACGAGCCGCGCGAGCCGCTCCGCCAGCACATGGCGCGTGATGCCGAGCTGGGTCTGGAACGCGTCGAAGCGGCGGCAGCCGAGGAACGCGTTGCGGAGGATCAGCATGGTCCAGCGGTCGCCGAGCACGGCAAGCGTACGCGCGACCGAACAGTTCAGCGTGCCGATGTCATCCCATTTCATCGTCAAGTCTCTTGCGGCGGTTCAGCGAAATAGCGGGCTCGATTATAGAACCCGCCTTCGACTGCAACGAGCCCGGCCTCGTTGACAACGACCGTGGTCGTTGTGAATAATGAGTTCCAATTTGGAACTTACTCGCGCGGCGACGCGCTTTCAACCCGGAGACAACCCGATGAACCCGCTTTCCCTGTCTGGTCTCGATCTGCTGCGCGCAGCGGTATCGGGCGATGCGCCGCTCGCGTCGATTTCCGAGACGATCCCGATGCGTCCGCTCGACGTCGAGCTCGGTTATGTGAAATTTTCGGCGCGGGCGGACGGCCGGCACCTGAACCCGCTCGGCGGCGTGCACGGCGGGTTCGCGGCGACGGTGCTCGATTCGGTCACGGGGTGTGCGGTGCATTCGATGCTCGATGCGGGCGTCGGCTACGGTACGGTCGATCTGCATGTGAAGATGCTGCGACCCGTGCCGCGCGATGTCGAGTTGGTTGCGGAAGGGCGCGTGATTCACCTGTCGCGTTCGCTCGGCGTTGCCGAGGGCACGCTGAAGACGCCGGATGACAAGATCGTCGCGCATGCGTCGGCGACCTGTTTCATCCAGCGGCCGCAGTAACGGTGGGCCGCAACGCGTTCGTCTGGGCCCTGCGCGTGAACGCTCGCCCCCGTACCGAAGGCCGCCTGTAAGCGTGTGCGGCGCCTGTCTGAAGCGGTCGCTCCAATGTGATAGCGTTCCTGCTTTCCACCGACGCGACAGGAACAGCATGGAATACCGCACACTTGGCGATTCGGGCATCGAGGTCAGCCTGATCGGCCTCGGCACGATGACGTGGGGCGAGCAGAATTCGGAGCGCGATGCGCACGAGCAGATCGACTACGCGATCGGGCAAGGCGTGACGCTGATCGATGCCGCGGAGATGTATCCGGTGCCGCCGAAGCCCGATACGCAGGGGCGCACCGAACAGTACATCGGCACGTGGCTCGCGCAGCATCGCGCGCAGCGCGAGCGCATCGTGCTTGCGACGAAAATCGCAGGGCCGGCGCGGCAGCCGCACAATCCGCGCCATATTCGCGGCGAAGGCAACCAGTTCGACCGGAAGAACCTGACCGAAGCGCTCGACGGCAGCCTCAAGCGCCTGCAGACCGACTACGTCGATCTTTATCAGCTGCACTGGCCCGACCGCAGCACGACGACGTTCGGCCGGCCCGCCTATCCGTGGGTCGACGACGCCTACACGGTGCCGATCGAGGAAACCCTCGGCGTGCTCGCGGAATTCGTGAAGGCCGGCAAGGTACGCGCGATCGGCGTGTCGAACGAAACGCCATGGGGCGTCGCGCAGTTCCTGCGCGCGGCCGAGAAGCTCGGGCTGCCGCGTATCGCAAGCATCCAGAATCCGTACAGCCTGGTGAATCGCACGTTCGAGAACGGGCTGTCGGAGTTTACGCATCGTGACGGCGTCGGCCTGCTCGCGTATTCGCCGCTCGCGTTCGGCTGGCTGTCCGGCAAGTACGAGAACGGTGCGCGTCCGGCCGGCGCGCGCATCACGCTGTTCGAGCGCTTCCAGCGTTACAGCAAACCGCAGGCCGTCGAGGCGACGTCGCGCTATGTCGCGCTCGCGCGGCGTCACGGGCTGTCGCCCGCGCAGCTCGCGCTGGCGTTCGTCAACAGCCGGCCATTCGTACGCAGCAACCTGGTCGGCGCAACGTCGCTCGAGCAGTTGAAGGAGAACATCGGCAGCGTCGACGTGAAGCTGTCCGACGAGATCCTCGCCGAGATCGATGCGCTGCATGAGCTGCAGCCGAACCCGGCGCCGTAAACGGTGCACGGCCACGGCCCGCGCGGCGACGATGCCGATGCCGCTACGGGCCGCACCGGCGGCGCGTCGCCGCGCCGTCGTTTCTTCCGTTATCGCATCTTGAGCCGGGTGCGCGCGACGAACAGCGCGACGAGGCTCAGCACCGCACACCCCATCAGGTAGAGCGCCGGCGACAGCCGGTTGCCGGTCGCGCTGATCAGCCAGGTGATGACGAACGGTGCGAAGCCGCCGAACAGCGTGACTCCCGTGTTGTAGCTGACCGCGAGCCCCGTTGCGCGCGTCTGCGACGGGAACAGCTCGGCCATCAGCGCCGGCAGCGCGCCGCAGTACATCGCCTTCAGCGCGCCGATCCAGACCAGTGCGGCGAGCATCGTTGCGAACGACGCGTGGCGCGTGAGCCAGGCGAACGTCGGCCACACGCTGACGAGCATCAGCACGGCCGCTGCCGCCATCATGCGGATCCGCCCCGTGCGATCGGACAGGTGGCCGACGACCGGCGTGACGAGCGTGAGCACGAACCCGGTCGCGAGC
>JABLTH010016851.1_pt1 | contig 10213 bp, 7 predicted proteins | sample 7875711 | NCBI WGS metagenome assembly JABLTH01 (sample SAMN14941262, study PRJNA633318) | bioreactor metagenome | isolation source: bioreactor | place: China | collected 2019-03-05 | reverse complement strand
TGGACCATGGGCAACTGGAGCCTGCACGGCCAGCTGACCCGTTATGGAGAATGGACCAGCTTCGCCACCGTGCCCAGCGGCGATCAGACCTACGGCGCCGCCGTGCTGCTGGACCTCTCGGCCAGCTACAACTGGAACGACTGGAGCTTCACGGTCGGCGGCAACAACGTCACCAACCGCTACCCGGACAAGAACCAGCCGCGCTCCAGCGCATTCAACATCATCCTGCCGTATCCGAACTCCTCGCCGTACGGCTTCAGCGGTTCGTACTACTACGCCACCGTGGCTTACCACTGGTAAGCCGTTCCATGCAGGAAACGAAAAAGCCCGCCTCACGGCGGGCTTTTTCATGGCGCGGCACCCCGGCGCTCAGACCTTGCGGAACGCCAGCTGGCCGCCTTCCGCATCGACCGCCACGGTGGCGCCCGGTGGGAAATGGCCTTCCAGAATCTCCCTCGACAGCGGGTTCTCCACCTGCTGCTGGATCGCCCGCTTCAGCGGCCGCGCGCCGTAGACCGGATCGAAGCCGACGTTGCCCAGCAGATCCAGCGCCTTCTCGCTGATGGTCAAGCCCAACTGCCGCTCGGCCAGCCGCTTCTCCAGGCTGCGCAGCTGGATGCGGGCGATCTGCCGGATCTGCGGCTTGGTCAGCGGGTGGAACACCACGATGTCGTCCAGCCGGTTGATGAACTCCGGCCGGAAGTGCGCCTGCACCACGCCCATCACCGCCGCCTTCATCTGCACGTAGGCCTCGGGGCTGTCGTCGCCGGCCAGCTCCTGGATCTGGTGCGAGCCGAGGTTCGAGGTCATCACGATGACCGTGTTGCGGAAGTCCACCGTGCGGCCCTGGCCGTCAGTGAGGCGACCGTCGTCGAGCACCTGCAGCAGGATGTTGAACACGTCCGGATGCGCCTTCTCCACCTCGTCCAGCAGGATCACGCTGTACGGCCGACGACGCACCGCCTCGGTGAGGTAACCGCCCTCTTCGTAGCCGACGTAGCCCGGGGGCGCACCGACCAGTCGCGACACCGCGTGCTTCTCCATGAACTCGCTCATGTCGATGCGCACCATCGCGTCAGCCGAGTCGAACAGGAATTCGGCCAGCGCCTTGCACAGCTCGGTCTTGCCCACGCCGGTGGGCCCCAGGAACAGGAACGAGCCGCTGGGCCGGTTCGGATCGGACAGGCCGGCGCGCGAGCGGCGCACCGCGTCGGCCACCACCTTGATCGCCTCGTCCTGGCCGACCACGCGGGCGTGCAGCACATCCTCCATCTTCAGGAGCTTCTCGCGCTCACCCTCAAGCATCTTGGACACCGGAATGCCGGTCCAGCGCGAGACCACCTCGGCGATTTCCTCGGCCGTGACCCGATCCTGCACCAGCTTGAAGTCGCCCTGCTGCTCGGCCGCCTGGGCCGCGGCGAGCTGCTTCTCCAGCTCCGGCAGGCGTCCGTACTGGATCTCGCTCATGGTGGCGTAGTCCTGCCGGCGCTGGGCCGCTTCCAGCTCCACGCGCGCGGCCTCGATCTGTTCCTTCACCTTGGTCGCACCCTGCAGCGCGGCCTTTTCGGATTTCCAGACCTCGTTGAGGTCGGAGAACTCCCGCTCCAGCTTCTCGATATCGGCCTGCAGATCGGCAAGGCGCTGCTTCGATGCCTCGTCCTTTTCCTTCTTCAGCATCTCGCGCTGGATCTTCAGCTGGATCAGCCGGCGCTCCAGGCGGTCGAGCTCTTCCGGCTTGGAGTCGATCTCCATCCGGATGCGCGAGGCGGCTTCGTCCATCAGGTCGATCGCCTTGTCCGGCAGCTGGCGGTCCGGGATGTAGCGGTTGGACAGCGTGGCGGCGGCGACGATCGCCGGGTCGGTGATCTCCACGCCGTGATGCACCGCGTAGCGCTCCTTCAGGCCGCGCAGGATCGCGATGGTGTCCTCCACCGTCGGCTCGCCCACGAACACCTTCTGGAAGCGGCGCTCCAGCGCGGCATCCTTCTCGATGTACTTGCGGTACTCGTCCAGCGTGGTGGCACCGATGCAGTGCAGCTCGCCGCGCGCCAGCGCCGGCTTGAGCATGTTGCCGGCGTCCATCGCGCCGTCGGCCTTGCCGGCGCCGACCATGGTGTGCAGCTCGTCGATGAACAGGATGATCTGGCCCTCGTTCTTGGCCAGGTCGTTGAGCACCGCCTTCAGGCGCTCCTCGAATTCGCCGCGGAACTTGGCACCGGCGATCAGCGCGCCCATGTCCAGCGCCAGCACGCGGCGGTCGCGCAGGCCTTCCGGCACCTCGCCCTTGACGATGCGCTGGGCCAGGCCCTCGACGATCGCGGTCTTGCCCACGCCGGGCTCGCCGATCAGCACCGGGTTGTTCTTGGTGCGCCGCTGCAGCACCTGGATGGTGCGGCGGATCTCCTCGTCGCGCCCGATCACCGGGTCGAGCTTGCCGCTCTCGGCGCGTTCGGTCAGGTCGATGCAGTACTTCTGCAGCGCCTGGCGCTGGTCCTCGGCGTTCTCGCTCTGCACCTTTTCGCCGCCGCGAACCTTCTCGATCGCCGCCTCCAGGTTGGCCTTGGTGGCACCGGCCGCCTTCAGCGCCGCGCCCAGCTCGCCCTTGTCCTCCAGCGCCGCCAGCACGAACAGCTCGCTGGCGATGAACTGGTCACCGCGCTGCTGCGCCAGCTTGTCGGTGAGGTTGAGCAGGCGCGACAGGTCGTTGCCGACGTTGATGTTGCCTTCCTGCCCGCTGACCTGCGGCAGGCGCGACAGGATCTCGCCCACGCGCTGGCGCAGCGCCGGCACGTTGACCTGGGCCTGGGCCAGCAGCGGCGTGGTCGAACCGCCCTGCTGGTCGAGCAGTGCGGTCATCACGTGCGCCGGTTCGAGCATGTTGTTGTCGCGGCCGACCGCCAGCGACTGCGCATCCGCCAGCGCCTGCTGGAAACGCGAGGTGAGTTTGTCCATCCGCATGAGGTGATTCCCCCTCCGACAAAAGAATTTGGCAGCCCTGCCGCCACTGAGCCGCAAGATGCGGACGGGCCGGGGCGATTCAAGCGACGCGCCGGTCTTCACAACCGGTTGGCTAGACTGGTCGACCGATGGATCACGCCCCCCGGACCACGCACCCAACCCTCCTCCCGGCGCCGCCCCTGCCTGCTGCGGGGCAGCGCTGGGCCCTGTTCCTGGACGTCGATGGCACGCTGTTCGATTTCCAGGACGATCCAGCCGTCGTAGCCGCGGACGCGTCGCTGCGGGCACTGCTGCACGACCTGCACGACGCGCTCGACGGCGCGCTGGCACTGGTCAGCGGCCGCGCGCTGGCCGACCTCGACCGGCTGTTCGACGCCCCGTGGGCGATGGCCGGCCTGCATGGCCTGCAACTGCGCGGCGCCGACGGCCAGCGCCGCGACACGCCGGTCGATCCGGTCGTCCGCGACCGCCTGCGACAAGCTGTCCGGCTGCTTGCCGACACGCTCGGCAACGTCCAGGTCGAGGACAAGGGCATCGCCGTCGCGCTGCACTGCCGACGCCATCCGGAGCGCTTCGACTCGCTGCTCGGCGCGGCGACCGAACTGGTCGACGCATTGCCAGGGTACGAGCTGCAGGCGGGGAACTTAGTGACCGAGATCAAGCCGGCCGGCATGGACAAGGGACTGGCGATCCGTGAACTGCTGGAGCGACCGCCATTCCGTGGGCGCCAGCCGGTCTATCTCGGTGACGATCTCACCGACGAGCATGCTTTCGCCACCATCCGCCACGCCGGAGGCCTGGCGATACGCGTCGGCGACCGCACCCCGACCGACGCGCGCTTCACGTTACCTAGCCCTGCGGCTGTGCAACGTTGGCTGGCTCGTGTTCTCGACGCCTGCCAGCAAGGAGCCCCGCCACATGTCATCCGCCCCGAAGGAGACCCCGCCCGCGACACTTGAACTGGGCGTGGTCGGCAACGGCACGGTCGCTGCCCTGATCGACCCGCGGGGCCGCATCGTCTGGTCGTGCCTGCCCACCTTCGATGCCGACGCCAGTTTCTGCAGTCTGCTCTCGCCGAAGGCCGAAGGCGGCGACTGGAGCATCGAACTGCTCGGCCTGGCACGCAGCGAGCAGCACTACGACACCAACACCGCGGTGCTGATCACCCGCCTGTACGACCGTCACGGCGGCGCCATCGAGATCACCGACTTCGCCCCGCGCTACCGCACCCGCGGCCGGCTGTTCCACCCGGTGATGCTGGTGCGGCGGGTGCGCCCGATCGAGGGCTCGCCGCGCGTGCGGATCTGGCTGCGGCCACTGTGCCGCTACGGTGCGGAGCCGGCCTCGACCACCAGCGGCAGCAACCATCTGCGCTATCGCCTGGCGGACACCACGCTGCGCCTGACCAGCGACGTGCCGGTGCCGATGATCGAGCGCGCGCTGCCCTTCAGCCTGGATCGTCCCGCGCATTTCGTGTTCGGCCCGGACGAGACGCTCGGCGAGAGCCCGGCCGATTTCGTCGCCCTCGCACTCAAGCGCACCCGTGAATACTGGCTGGACTGGGTGCGTTACCTGTCGATTCCCTACGAGTGGCAGGACGCGGTGATCCGCGCCGCGATCACGCTCAAGCTGTGCCAGTACGAAGCCACCGGCGCCATCGTGGCCGCCCTCACCACCTCGATTCCCGAAGCGCCGGGCAGCGCGCGCAACTGGGATTACCGCTACTGCTGGCTGCGCGATGCCGCCTTCACGGTGCGCGCACTCAATCGCCTCGGCGCCACCCGCACGATGGAGAACTACATCCGCTACGTGTTCAATTTGGTTGCCGCCAGTGGGGACGAGGAAGAAGTCGGCCCGGTGTTCGGCATCGCTTTCGAACGGGAGCTGCCCGAGCGCATCGAACCACAGCTGACCGGCTACCGGGGCATGGGGCCGGTGCGAGTCGGCAACGACGCCTGGTGCCAGCGCCAGAACGACGTCTACGGCTCGGTAGTGCTCGCCTCCGCCCAGTTGTTCTTCGATCGCCGTATCGAACATCGCGGGGATGCGCGCGCTTTCGAACGGCTCGAACGCATGGGTCGGCTGGCCGTCCGCATGGCCGAAGAGCCGGACGCCGGATTGTGGGAATTTCGCGGCCGCGCGGCCGTGCACACCTATTCGGCAGCGATGTGCTGGGCGGCCTGCGACCGACTCGCCCACATCGCCACCGAACTGGGGCTGGACGAGCGTGCATGCCATTGGCACAACCACGCCGTCTGCCTGCGCGAGAGCATCCTCGCGCGAGGCTGGAACGAGCGACTGGGCCACTTCGTCGACGCATACGGCGGCGAGCACCTGGACGCCAGTCTGCTGCTGCTCGCCGATATCGGCTTCATCGACCCGATGGACCCGCGCTTCGTCGCCACCGTGGACGCAGTGGGTCGGGTCCTGGGCCGCGGCGACTACCTGTTCCGCTACATCGCGCCCGACGACTTCGGCATGCCGGAGACCAGCTTCACCATCTGCACGTTCTGGTACATCGAGGCGCTCGCGGCGACCGGCCGCCGCGAGCGGGCGCGGACGATGTTCGAGGGCATGCTGGCACGTCGCAATGCGCTCGGCCTGCTTTCGGAAGACCTGGCCCCGGCGTCGGGTGAGCACTGGGGCAATTTCCCGCAGACCTACTCGATGGTCGGCCTGATCCAGGCGGCGATGCGCCTGTCGCGCCGTTGGGAAGATGCGCTATGAGCGGCGTAAAGACCTCGGGTCGACTGGTGGTCGTATCCAACCGCGTCGCATTGCCGAAGCAGACTGCCACCGGCGGACTGGCCTCGGCGATGCGCGCTGCGATGCGCGAGCGCGGCGGACTGTGGTTCGGCTGGAGCGGCAAGGTCGGCAACGACACCGGCCGTGTCCGCCGGGTGCGCGACGACATGGTGGAGTACGTCACCATCGACCTGTCGCGCATCGACCATGACCTTTTCTATGCCGGCTTCGCCAACCGCGCGCTATGGCCGCTGCTGCACTACCGTCCCGACCTGGTCGATTACCGGCGCGAGCAACTGGAGGGCTACCTGCGGGTGAACGCTTCGTTCGCCGACCATCTGGTGCAGATGCTCCAGCCGGACGACGTCATCTGGGTCCACGACTATCACCTGATCCCGCTTGCCGCCAGGCTGCGCGCCCGCGGGGTGAAGAACCGCATCGGCTTCTTCCTGCACACGCCGCTGCCTGCTGCCGCGCTGCTGATCGGACTGCCGCGCCACCAGGCCCTGTTCGAGACGCTCTCCGCCTATGACCTGGTCGGCCTGCACACCTCGCGCGACCTGCGCGCGCTGGAGGACTACTTCCTGCACGAGATCGGTGGCGCCATGCGTCCGGGTGGTCGGCTGCGCGGGCCGGACGGCCGCAGCTTCCGCGCTGCGGTGTTCCCGATCAGCATAGACACCGCCCAGGTTGCGCAAAATGCACGCGAGGCCACCCGGCTGGACGAGATCGCCCGGCTGGAGACCAGCCTGCAGGATCGCGCACTGATCATCGGCGTCGACCGGCTGGATTATTCCAAGGGATTGCCCGAGCGCTTCCGCGCCTACGACCACCTGCTCGAACACCATCCCGATCTGCATCGGCGGATCAGCTTCCTGCAGATCGCGCCACCGTCGCGCGGAAGCGTCCCGGAGTACCGCCAGATCCGTCGCGAACTCGAGCGCCTGGCCGGGCATATCAACGGCAAGTACGCTGCGCCGGACTGGGTGCCGATCCGCTACGTCAACCAGTCCTTTCCGCACTCGCTGCTTACCGGCTACTACCGCACCGCCCGGGTGGCGCTGATCACCCCGCTGCGCGACGGCATGAACCTGGTCGCCAAGGAATATGTCGCCTGCCAGGACCCGAAGAACCCGGGCGTGCTGGTGTTGTCGCGCTTCGCCGGGGCGGCAGCCGAGTTGGGCGATGCGCTGCTGGTGAACCCGGCCGACCCGGCCGAGGTGGCCGATGCGCTGGGCCGCGCGCTGACCATGCCCCTGCGCGAGCGGCGCTGGCGCTGGCGCTCGATGATGGACGTGCTGGAGCGGCAGGATATCGACGCCTGGTCGAGAGCTTTCCTGGACCGCTTGACCGGTTGAAGCTCAGGTCTCCTCCAGCCAGATCAGCGAGGCGAAGCGCCCGCTGCCGGCACCGTCGCGACGGTAGGAGTAGAAGCGCGCATCGGCGAACGTGTCGAAACCGCCGCCGTCGATGCGGCCGACCCCGGCGCCCCGCAGGGTGCGTCGCGCCAGCCCGGCCAGGTCGCACAGCCAATGGCCCGGACGGGTCGGGACGAAGCAGTCGGCGTGGCCGGCATCGCGTGCCAGGAAGGCCTCGCGCACCTCCGCCCCGACTTCGTAGCTCGGCGCGCCGATGCAGGGCCCGAGCCATGCAACGATCCGGGAAGGCGCCTCTCCCATCGCCGCCACCGTCCGCTCCAGTACCCCGGCAGCCAGCCCCCGCCAGCCGGCATGAGCGGCACCGACCACCCCACCGGCGACATCGCAGAAAAGCACGGGCAGGCAATCGGCGGTAAGGATCGCCAGTGGCCGCCCCGGCTCCCGGGTCACTGCTGCATCGGCGACAGGCTCATCGGGCACCGGCGCGGCAGTCACTTCGACCACCTCGCGACCGTGCACCTGCTGCAACCAGCACGGAACGGATGGCAGCACCAAGGCAGCCGTCACCGTTGCGCGGTTGGCCATGACGACGCCAGGCTCGTCGCCACTGCGCAATCCGAGGTTGCAACGATCGAACGGAGGCATCGAGCCGCCCGGTCCCTGCCGGGTGGTAACGGCGGCGCGTACCCGCGCAGGCGCCGGCCAACCGGGCATGAGCCAGGCGGGGCCAAGGTCCGGCTGACGATCAGAAGTCGTCATCGGCCGGCCCCCGCTCGGCGAGATCCTGCCGCAGGGCATCGAGCAGGGCATCGAGATCGGCCGGACGAGGCGCCGAAAACGCCAGAGCCTCACCGGTGGCCGGATGCACGAACGCCAGCCGCTCGGCATGCAGGGCCTGGCGCCGGAAGCCGCGCAGCGCGGCGACGAGCGCTTCGGAGGCGCCCTTCGGCAGGCGCAGTCCACCGCCGTACAGCGGGTCGCCGACCAGCGGGTGGTGGATGTGCGCCAGGTGCACGCGGATCTGGTGGGTGCGCCCGGTCTCGAGGTTGCACTGGACCAGGGTGTGCGCGCGGAAACGCTCGCGCAGGCGGTAATGGGTGACCGCGCGTTTGCCGTCCTCCTCGTCGCGCACCGCCTGGCGCAAGCGATCGCCGAGATGACGACCGATCGGCGCATCGACCGTGCCACCGGCGACCAGGGTTCCCAGCACCACTGCCTCGTACTGCCGCTCGACATCATGGCGGGAGAGCATGTCGACCAGCGCGGTATGCGTGGCCAGGGTCCTGGCCACCACCATCAGCCCCGAGGTGTCCTTGTCCAGCCGGTGCACGATGCCGCCCCGCGGCAATTCGGCCAGTACCGGGTCGTGATGCAGCAGCGCGTTGAGCACCGTGCCGGTCGGATTGCCCGCCCCGGGGTGCACCACCAGCCCGGCCGGCTTGTTCAGCACCAGCAGATGCTCGTCCTCGTGGACGATGTCCAGCGCAATCGCCTCCGGCGCGGAACCCACCTCGACCGCCAGTTCGGCCTCCAGGCGCACCTTCTCCCCCCCCTTGAGCATCTGCCGCGGAAGGGCCCTGGTGCCGTCCAGGGTGACTGCACCGGCCTTGATCCAGCCGGTCAGGCGGGAACGGGAATACTCCGGGAACATCTCGGCCAGGGCCTGGTCGAACCTGCGACCTGCGGCCGCCAGCGGGACCACGGCCTCGTGACGGATCACGGTCATACCTTCCCCCGCGGGGCCCGGCCGGTTTCGGCTATCATGCCTTTTCGATCAAACATCTGAATTCCTTGCCCATGCGCATTTCCAAACTGCTCGTCGTGCTCGGCGTCACCCTCACGATGAGCGCCTGCTCGCTGTTCCACAGCAAGCGCCCCACTATCGACACGATGCCGCTGCCGCAGTTGTACGCAAAGGCGCACGGCGACCTGGAGAACAGCGACTACGCCGCGGCGGCCAAAGCTTATCAGCGTCTGATCGCCCGCTTCCCGTCGGGCGAGTACAACGAGCAGGCTCAGCTCGAGCTGGCCTACGCGCAGTACAAGGACAACCAGCCCGACGACGCCTATTCGACGATCAACCGCTTCATCAAGACGTACCCGACCAACAAGCACGTCGACTACGCCTACTACCTGCGCGGCCTGATCAACTTCGGTCGCACCTCGGGCATCATCGAACGCTACATCTCGCGCTCCGGCGCAGAGAGCCGCCGCGACCAGGGCTACAACCTGAAATCGTTCGACGACTTTACCGAGCTGACCCGCCGGTTCCCGGACAGCGCCTACGCCGCGGACGCCCGCCAGCGCATGATCTACCTGCGCAACGTGCTGGCCCAGTACGAGATCAACGTCGCCGAGTTCTACCTGCGCAACAAGGCCTACGTGGCCTCGGCCGACCGCGCCCAGTACGTGGTCGAGCACTACCAGCAGGCGCCGCAGGTCGGCGATGCGCTGGCCATCCTCTCACGCAGCTACCTGGCGCTGGACCAGAAGAAGCAGGCCGACGAGGTGCGCAAGGTGCTGGCCATGAACTATCCGGACCACCCGTTCCTGACCGACCCGAAGTGGCCACATGCTCCGTCCACGCTGCGCAAGATGGTGCCGTTCTCCGGTCACCACTGACGCCCCCGGGTCACACGGAAAAGCCGGCGAACGATCGCCGGCTTTTTTGTGCCCGGGCGGAGGCGGGGGTTCGCCACGCTCACCACCTGGCCGGCGCCCGCCGGCGTATCGCGACCGCAGCTGGCCGGGAAAACAAAAGGCCGCGCATTCGCGCGGCCCTTTGCGTCGACGCCCGCGGGCGACCGGCTTACTTCATCAGCTTGGCCAGCGTCCTGCCCAGGTCGGCCGGCGACTTCACCGTAGTCACGCCCGCCTTCTCCAGCGCAGCGAACTTGGCTTCCGCGGTGCCCTTGCCGCCGGAGATGATCGCACCGGCATGGCCCATGCGCTTGCCGGCCGGGGCCGACGCACCGGCGATGAAAGACACCACCGGCTTCTTGACGTACTCGGCGATGAACTCGGCCGCATATTCCTCGGCCGAACCGCCGATCTCGCCGACCATGATGATGCCCTCGGTCTGCGGATCGTCCTGGAACAGCTTCAGGCAGTCGATGAAGTTCAGGCCGTTG
>JABLTH010103900.1_pt1 | contig 10215 bp, 7 predicted proteins | sample 7875711 | NCBI WGS metagenome assembly JABLTH01 (sample SAMN14941262, study PRJNA633318) | bioreactor metagenome | isolation source: bioreactor | place: China | collected 2019-03-05 | reverse complement strand
GCTGGGGCTGCCCTGCGTCGCCACGAACGCGGTGCATTTCGCGGAGCCGACCCGCCACCCGCTGGCCACGGCCCTCGCCGCGGTGCGGGCACGCCGGAGCCTCGATGAGATGGACGGCTGGCTCCCCGCGAGCGACGGGGCTCATCTGAGAAGCGGGGCGGAGATGGCCCGGCGCTTCGCACGGTATCCGGGCGCGGTGGAGAACACGGTCCTCCTGGCGGATCAGCTGTCCTTCTCCCTCCGGTCGGCCCGCCCGAAACTGCCGAAACAGGACGTTCCCGCAGGCCATACGCCCATGTCGTATCTGCGGGAACTGGTGGAGCAGGGCATCACGGAACGGTATGGCACTCCCGGGCCGGGGTGGCGTGGGCCGGCGCCCGTGGAGGAGGTAAGGGCGCGAGTCGAGCAGGAGCTGGCCGTGATCGAGAAGAAGGACTTCCCGGGCTATTTCCTGATCGTCCATGAGATCACCCAGTTCGCGAAGAGCCGGGGCATCCTCTGCCAGGGCCGGGGATCCGCCGCGAATTCCGCCGCCTGCTACTTCCTCGGCATCACGGCCGTGGACAGCATCAAGTACCGCCTGCCGTTCGAGCGTTTCCTTTCGAGCCTGCGGGAGGAGGAACCCGATATCGACGTCGATTTCGACTCGGACCGGCGCGAGGAAGTGATTCAGCACGTCTATGCCACCTACGGCCGGGCCAATGCGGCACAGGTGGCGAACGTCATCAGTTACCGGCCCAAGAACGCCGTACGGGACGTCGCGAAGGCCTTCGGCTACAGCCAGGGGCAACAAGACGCCTGGTCCAAGCAGCTGAACCGCTGGGACGCCCTCTCGGTAGCCCGGGAATCCTCCGCGGATCCGGCAGCGGCAGAAGGCGATGAGGCGGAGGGCAAGTCCACGGAGAGCCGGCCGCAGTCCTCCCCTTCCTCCAGGCCATCCAGGTCGTCACGACCCTCCGGGTCCTCGTCCTCCTCGAAGGGAGCATCGGATTCGGCCAGCCCCTCGGACGACGCCGTCATCCCGGAACCCGTCCTCGCCCTCGCGGAGCAGCTGCTCGGCTATCCGCGGCACCTCGGCATCCACTCGGGCGGCATGGTCCTGACCGAACGCCCCGTGGGGGAAGTGGTGCCGATCGAGCACGCACGCATGGAGAACCGCACGGTCCTGCAATGGGACAAGGACGATTGCGAGTGGATGGGGCTCGTCAAGTTCGACCTCCTGGGCCTCGGGATGCTCGCAGCGCTCCAGTACTGCTTCGACCTGGTCGAGGAGAACTTCGGCGAGCGCTGGACCCTGGCCGATCTGCCGAAGGAGGAGCCCGCCGTCTACGACATGCTCTGCCGGGCCGATTCGGTGGGGGTCTTCCAGGTGGAGTCCCGGGCGCAGATGAGCACCCTCCCCCGCCTGCGACCACGCTGTTTCTACGACCTGGTGGTGGAGATCGCGCTCATCCGACCCGGCCCCATCCAGGGCGGCGCCGTCCACCCCTACATCCGGCGCCGCTCCGGGGAGGAGGCGGAAACCTACCCGCACCCCCTCCTCAAACCGGTCCTCGAACGGACCCTCGGCGTCCCCTTGTTCCAGGAGCAGCTCATGCAGATGGCCATGGCGATCGGCGGGTGCAGTGCCGAGGACGCCGATCTCCTGCGCCGGGCCATGGGCTCCAAGCGCGGGATCGAAAGGATCGACAGTCTGAAGAAGAAGCTCTTCGCCGGCATGGCGGAGAACGGGCTGAGTCCCGAGGAGGCCCAGACCATCTATCTGCAGATCAAGGCGTTCGCCAACTTCGGTTTCGCGGAATCGCATTCCCTGAGCTTCGCACTGCTCGTCTATGCGAGTTCCTGGCTCAAGCTGCACTATCCCGGCGCATTCCTGGCGGCTCTCCTCCGGGCTCAGCCCATGGGCTTCTATTCGCCGCAAACCCTGGTGGCCGATGCCCGGCGCCACGGGGTGCGGGTGCTGCGCCCGGACATCCTGCGGTCCCGGGCGGAAGCCTGCCTGGAGCCGGAGGACGGCGCGGAGCTCACCGACGCCGGACACGACACGGCCGGACGCGGTACAACCGATCACACTGCGGGCCGGCACAACGCAGCCGGACGCCCCGCAGCCGGACGCCGGCAGGACAGCACCTTCCAGGACAGTGCGGGGTCTACGCATCCAACCCGTAGGCCCTTCACCCCCTCCCGCGGGCTCGATTCCTGCCTGGACGACCTCCAGCCGGAGGTCGGCCTCTTCGATCCCGAGGCCCCGGATGACAGCGAGGCCCACCGCCGCGACGGCACCCATGCCGTGCGGCTCGGGATCGCCGCCGTCACGGGTATCGGGAAGGACCTTGCCGAACGCATCGTGACCGAACGGGAGGCGAACGGGCCCTTCCTCAGCCTGACGGACCTCTCCCGGCGCACCGGCCTCACCGCGGAACAGCTCGAAGCGCTCGCCTCGGCCGGAGCCTTCGAATCCCTGGGGCTCAGCCGTCGTGAGGCCCTCTGGCAGGCGGGTTCGGCCGCGCTCGAACGGCCGGGTCAGCTCCCCGGCACACAGCCCTACATCCAGCCGCCCCTCCTGCCCGAACTGGGTGACGAGGAGGCCGTGGCGTATGAGTTGTGGGCCACCGGCATCGCCACGGACGACCACCCGGTCCGGCACGCCCGGGGCCCCCTCGACGCACGCGGAGTCCTGCGGATCACGGCTTTGCGCAGCGCGGAGGACGGCACCAGGGTGGAGGTCGCGGGGCTCGTGACCCACCGCCAGCGGCCTCAGACCGCGCAGGGCATCACCTTCATGAATCTCGAGGATGAGACCGGGATCCTCAACGTGGTGTGCAGCGTCGGGGTGTGGACCCGCTATCGCCGCGTCGCGCAGACCGCCAAGGCCATGGTGGTGCGAGGCCTGATGGAGCGCAGCAAGGAGGGCGTCATCAATCTGGTGGCCGATCGGCTGGAAGCCCTCCCCCTGCGGGCCAAGACCTCCTCGCGGGACTTCCGGTGAGCGCGCACCCGGCGGCGATGAAAGGAACCCCCATGAAACGACCCGGCGAAAGGAAGCGTCCAGTGTCCCGTGACATGATGCTGCAGTGACCTCCGTGCTTCCCGTCTCCCGTGCCTCCGGCACTGCGGCACCTGTCGCACGCCCGGTCCCGGTCGCCGCGTCGCCCGACGCGGAGGGCGTCTGGGAGGCGCCGGCACACTACTCGCTCGCGGCCACCTGCTTCCCCTTGCAACGCGGCGACGGCGACCTCACCTTCGCCCCACACCCGGGTGGACTCTGGATGGCATTCCGCACCCCCGAGGGCACGGTGTCCCTCCTGCTCACGCACCACCGGGACGAGCTGAGGGCGCGGGCCTGGGGCGACGGCGCGGCGCACGCCATCGCCTCCGCTCCGGCCCTCCTCGGCCTCACCGACGACTGGACCAGCTTCGATGCCGGCCCCTTCCACAGCTCCCTGCCTCCCCTGGTTCAAGAGGCACGACGCCGGAATCCCGGCCTGCGGGCACCTGCCACGGGGCGGGTGGTCGAGTCGCTCGTGCCCACGATTCTCGAGCAGAAAGTCACCACGCTCGAGGCCCGCCGAGGCTACCGCTACCTGGTGCGCCGGTTCGGCTCACCGGCGCCGGGATCCGGCCGGGTGGCTCCCGCCGGGCTGATGGTGGCGCCGTCGGCCGCTCAATGGCTGCGCGTGCCGTCCTGGGAGTGGCACCGCGCCGGGGTCGGCCCCCAGCGGTCGGCGACGGTCCTGCGAGCGCTGCGGTCGGCGTCGGGCCTCGAACGGCTGGCGGAGAAGAGCGCCACCGAAGCCGCCGCGGGGCTCCAGAGCATCCCGGGCATCGGGGTGTGGACCGCGGCGGAAGTCACCCAGCGCACGCACGCCGATCCCGATTCCATCTCCGTGGGCGATTACCACTTGGCCAAGTTCGTGGGCTTCGCGCTGACCGGCGAACGGACCGACGATGCCGGGATGCTGCGTCTCCTCGCACCCTGGGAAGGCCAGCGGCAACGGATCGTCCGGATGCTCTACGCGGCCAGAGTCCGGGCGCCGCGTTTCGGACCGAAGATGACGATCCAGGATCATCGACGCCACTGAGGACTCGATGCCGGACGCCTTCAGGCCCGCCGCTCGGTCAGGTGGACTGTCACCTCGTCGCCCGCGGTCTTGCCGCTCCGTCGCCGCAGCGCAGCACTGATCGGGAGCTTGTGGGTGCCGTCGCCGAGGGCCATGAAGGAGCTTTCGAACGGCTCCCCGTCGACGGTGCCGCTGACCCGCACGAGCCCACGGGTTCCGAAGAACTCCGCCGAGCCGTCCATCTGCACATAGGTCCAGCCGCCCTTGGCGGGACTCGTCACGAGCGTGGCGGTGAACGTCACGTCCAGTGGTCCGGGCTGTGTCGCGTCGGCCATTCGGGTTCCTCTCCTCGCTGAAAGCCTGCCCTCCTGCCACGCTACGCCTCCGGACGGCTGCCGTCAGCCCCCGGCAGGGACCCGCTCCCGGTCGAGCAACCGGACGATCCCGTTCACGGCGTCCCGTCCGGCGCGGTTGGCCCCGACGGTGGACTGCGAGGGGCCGAAACCGATCAGATGCACCCGCGGATCGGCCAGCACCTGAGTGCCCCGGACCTCGATTCCTCCCCGTTCGTTGCGCAGGCCGAGCGGCTCCAGATGCGCCAGTGCCGGCCGGAACCCGGTGGCCCAGAGAATCACGTCGACTCCGGTGAAGGAGCCGTCCGCCTCCCGCACGCCGTAGGGCTCGATGGCCGTGAACATCGGACGACGTTCCAGCGCTCCGCGGGCCTTGGCCGCCCGAGCGTAAGGCGTCCAGGCGAGCTGGGTGTAGGAGACGATGCTGCCGGTCGGGTTGCCGGCCTCCGCATCGGCGGTGACCTTCTCGATGGTCTCGCGCCCTTCGACTTCCGGGCTGAATCCCGCCTCGCGGAAGACCGGTTCGCGCCGGGTGTACCACCGGACCGTGGCGACCCGGGAGATCTCCTCGAGCTGCTGCACGGCCGAGATCCCGCCGCCCACCACCGCCACGCGGAGCCCCGCGAACTCGTCCAGAGAGACGTAGTCCTTCGTGTGGAGCTGTCGGCCCAGGAACGTGTCCTGTCCCGGGTAGTCGGGCAGCACAGGGTTGGTCCAGGTGCCGCTGGCATTGATCACCGCACGGGCGACCCACCGGCCGGCGCTGGTCTCGACCAGGAGCTCGCCCGCCGGATCATCGTCCACACGGGACACGGAAAGCACCGTGACCGGCCGGAGGATCGGGAGATGCTCGGACTCTTCGAACGCGGTGAAGTACTCCGGAACGGCGGTCCGGCTGGGTGTGCGGGGATCAACCGAGGGCTGCCGGAGTCCGGGCAGGTCGAAGATGTTGTTGACGGTCGCCATGGTGAGCGACGCCCAGCGGTGCTGCCACGCGCCGCCCGGCCGCTCCTCGGCGTCGAGCATCACGAAGCCCCGCTCCGCGTCCGGCTCCGCGAGCGCGCTGACGAAGCCGCTGCGCCGCAAGTGGTGACCGGCAGAGAGACCGGCCTGCCCCGCCCCGATGACGACGACGGCGGCGCGCCGGGCGCCGTCGCCCGCCACGGCGCCGCTCACTTCCGCCCGCCCTGCTCGAGCCCGAGATTCCGGCGCAGGGCGTGGCTCACCCGGTCGACGTCCACGAGCTCGTCCGGGGTGAAGGCCTCGAGGAACAGCTCGTGCACCGCTTTCAGGTGGGGGACGGACGCCGCTCGGAAGGTCTCAAGACCGTGGTCCGTGGCGCGCACGTCGATGCCCCGCGCCTCATCGGTGCAGGTGTTCCTGCTGATCAGTCCGCGTTTCTCCATCCGGCCCAGATGGTGCGACAGCCGGCTGCGTTCCCAGCCGACCAGCTCCGCGAGTTCGGACGAGCGCAGGGTGTTCCGTTCCGCCTCGCTCAGCGCCAGAAGCACCTGATAGTCGCCCGCGGAGAGGGCGGTCTCGCTCAGAAAGCGCGCCGCGAGCCGTGACTGCAGGGCCTCGGCGGTCTCCAGGTAGTTCCGCCAGATGCGCAGTTCCTCCCGCGTGGGCAGATGGTCCCGGGTGGATCCGGGGTGGTGCGGTGCGTGGGCCATGGTTCCTCCCGAGTTGACATGTCAACTGTAGAAGCGGACTATTGACATGTCAATTCATTTGCCCAGCGGAAGGCGTCCGACCATGACGGCACAGCAGGAGAACCCCCTCACCCTCGGCATCCTCGGCGCCGGAAAGGTGGGCACCGTCCTGGCCCGCCTGGCCGTGGCGGCGGGCTACAAGGTGCTGATCTCGGGCTCCGGCGACCCTGCAAAGATCTCCCTCATCACCGCCGTGCTGGCACCTGGCGCCGTCGCGGTGCGTCCGGAGGAAGCCGCGCGACGGGCGGACCTGGTCATCCTCGCCCTGCCCCTGGGCAAGTACCAGAGCCTCCCGGTCGACGAACTCCGCGGGAAGCCGGTGATCGACGCCATGAACTACTGGTGGGAGACGGACGGCCTGCGTGAGGATCTGCGGAACCCTGCCACGTCCACGAGCGAGATCGTGCAGGATTTCCTCCCGGGGTCACGAGTCCTGAAGGCCTTCAACCACATGGGTTATCACGACCTGGACGAAGGCGCCCGGCCCGCCGGGGCGCCCGGACGGAAGGCGATCGCCGTCGCGGGCGACCTGGAACCGGATCTGGACGCGGTCGCAGGCCTGGTCGACGCGCTGGGCTTCGACACGGTGGTCCTGAGCCCGTTGTCCGCGGGAGCGCGCCTCGAGCCGGGGAACCCCGCCTTCGGGGCGAATGTGGAGGCAGACGAGCTGCGCGAACTCATCGGAGTGGAGTCCGCCGCCGCCTAGCACTGCGGGGTCACTTAATGCCACCCGCAGGGCCAGAAACCGGCATTAAGTGACCCCGTATTCAGGCTGCTCTGTATTCAGGCTGCTCTGCGAAGTCCCCGCCGGATCCGTTCGATCGCTCCGACGAATCCTTCTGCAAGGTCGTCCGCGTTCATCTTGAAGTAGAGCCAGCCGGCATTGATGAAGGCCTCATCCCGTCGACTGTCCCTGCTCTGCTGAAACCGGCTTCTATGGTGCGCCCCTTCGTATTGAATGGCCAGCCGAAACTCCCGGTAGCCGAGATCCGCGGGAGGCGACCACGGGTCGGTCGGTTCCACCCGGATCTGAAGTTCCGGTTCAGGCAGCCCGGCCTCGAGCATTGCGAGCCGGAGAAACGTCTCAGGGAGCGAATCAGCACCGATCCGCATCTGCTCCAGGGCCAGCCCGGCCTTCCGGACACCCTTCATCTTGCGATGATTCCGGATGATCGCGGAGACGTCCGACGGCGACGCGTACGGATCCACTCGACCCTCGAACCGTTCCCGCGGAATCCGGATCAGCTGGTCCCCCATCGCGATCAGATACGGCAACGGAAGGACATGCGCGAGATCGAGCCATGTCCTGAGAGGAGTGGACATCGGGATGCCGTCGAATTCCTCGACGTCTCCAGGGAAGACCCGGACGCGATGCCCCACCACGCCTTCCCGACGTACTCGCGGCAGACCATGCGGTTTGCTCAGGTGCACCTGCGTCTCGTCCGCCAGCCACGAGGGCAGACCCAGCCCGCTCAACAGCGCGGCCGTCTGATGTGAGACCCACGCGGTCGGCGTCGCTTTCGTCAGGACCCTGCTCCGCTCCCGGAGATCGGGAAGCACACCGCTCGGCACTCGGATCAGCCGGCCGGCCGTTTCGAGATCTTTCGCACGCAGCCGCCCCGGAGAGACCCCCATATCCCGGGACTCGTACACCGTGAAAGGCCGGGCCCGGAGTGCTTCCGGGAGCGGTTTCGGCTTGGTCATGCTCTCAGCTTGGCGCAAAGTTCCTCGACCCGCTGACGATATCCACAGCCTCCCGATGTGGGGTCAGTTAATGCCGTCCGAAGGGGCCGGAGCCGGCATCAAGTGACCCCGCATTCGCGAAGAACCCTACAGCCCCATCCTCTGCACCGCTTCCTCCCGCATCTCGACCTTCCGGATCTTGCCGGAGACCGTCATGGGGAAACTCTCCCGCAACTCCAGATACCTCGGGATCTTGTAATGCGCCAGGCGTCCCGCGCAGTACTCACGGAGGCTTTCCACCGTCAGCGCAGGCGCCCCGGGCTTCAGGATGACGCAGGCCATGAGCTCCTCGCCGTACTTCTCATCCGGGACACCGATCACCTGGACGTCCTGAACGTCCGGATGCTGGTACAGGAACTCCTCGATCTCCCGGGGATAGATGTTCTCCCCGCCCCGGATCACGAGGTCCTTGATACGGCCCTCCACCACCACGTAGCCGTCCCGGTCCATCCGGGCGAGGTCCCCGGTGTGCATCCAGCCGTCGGCGTCGATGGCCTCCGCGGTCTTGTCCGGCTGGTCCCAGTAGCCCTTCATCACGACGTAGCCGCGCGTGCACAGCTCGCCGATCTCACCCCGCGGCACCACCTCGCCGCTCAGCGGATCGATGATGCGGCTTTCGCAGTGCGGCATCGTGCGTCCCACCGACTCGGTGCGCTGTGCCAGGGTGTCGCCTTCGCGGGTCATCGTGGAGACGGGTGACGTCTCGGTCATGCCGTAACAGATGGCCACGTCCTTCATGTGCATCTCCCCGATCACACGCTTCATGACCTCGATCGGACAGAGTGACCCCGCCATGACGCCGGTCCGCAGGGTCTCGAGGCGGTACGAGTCGAAGTCGGGAAGCGCCAGCTCGGCGATGAACATCGTCGGCACCCCGTAAAGCGACGTCGCCCCGAACTCCTGCACCGCCCGCAGCGCGGCCGCCGGATTGAACGAGCGCGACGGGATGATCGCCGTGCCCCCGTAGGAGAAGATGTTCAGATTCCCGATCACCATGCCGAAGCAGTGATAGAACGGCACGGGGATGACCACCTTGTCCTCCTCCGTGTACTTCAGGAGGGCGCCGATCTGGTGTCCGTTGTTGAGGATGTTGTGGTGCGTGAGGGTGGCGCCCTTCGGGAACCCCGTGGTGCCGGAGGTGTACTGGATGTTGATGGCATCGTGCGGATCCAGTCCCGCCATCCGCTCCGCGAGCGCTTTCGGCACGACGACGGCGGCCTCCTCGAGCAGCCCGCTCCAGCTCCACTCCCCGGGGCTCTGCGGGACCCCCTCCCGCAGGCTCAGCTGCGGATCGGTCTCGGCGTTGCCGGGCAGGAAGACGAGTTCCCGCAGTTCGGGACAGTGCTCGACGGCCGCGCGGGACATGGCCACGTAGTCGCTGTTCCGGTCGTCCGGGGCGAGGACCAGCATCCGCATGCCGTTCTGCCGGGCCACGAATTCGAGCTCGTGCGTGCGGTACGCGGGATTGACGTTCACCAGGATGGCGCCGATCTTGGCCGTCGCATACTGGAGGACCGTCCACTCGGCGCAGTTCGCACTCCAGATGCCGACCCGCTCCCCCACGCCGAGGCCCACGGCGAGGAGAGCACGCGCCAGGAGGTCGACGTCGTCGTTCAACTCGCGGTACGTCCATCGGCGCGGAGGATGGCCAGGAAGTCCCGCCTCGACGAGTGCCTCCCGCTCGGGGAAACGCTGGACGACGGTTTCGAAGTCGTCGCCGATCGTCCGGTTCAGCAGTGGGACGCTGGCGTCCCCGGCGGTGTAGGAGTCCATGTGAGGCAGGTTACTGGTTGGTACGTGTCGGCGGCCAGACCTCGGGGCTGTCCTGCCGGGGCTTCTCGAGGCGGGCCGCCAGCCCTCCGCCGATCGCGCCGAACAAGTGCCCTTGCCAGGAGATCCCTGTCTGGCCGGGGAAAACACCCCAGAGAACGGCCCCGTAGGCGAGGAGGATGACCACTCCGAGCGCGATCTGGAGCACGCTCCGGGTGAAGACGCCGCGCAGGACGAGATAGACGATCCAGCCGAACACCAGCCCGGAGGCGCCGAGGTGCAGCGATCCCGGCCCACCCGTGAGCCAGGTGCCCACGCCGCCCACCAGCCAGACCACGGCGGTGACGCGCAGCCACGCCCCGACCCCGGACAGCAGGATCACGAAACCCAGGACCAGCAGCGGGCCGGTGTTCGCGATCAGGTGCCCCCAGTCCAGGTGCAGCAGCGGCGCGAACAGGATCCCGCTCAGCCCGGACGGGTTCCACGGCCTGATCCCGAAGGAGTCGAGCCGGTGGCCCATGACGGTGTCGACCAGTTCGATGACCCAGAGCAGCAGGACGAACCCGCCGATGGTCG
>JABLTH010094061.1_pt1 | contig 10216 bp, 9 predicted proteins | sample 7875711 | NCBI WGS metagenome assembly JABLTH01 (sample SAMN14941262, study PRJNA633318) | bioreactor metagenome | isolation source: bioreactor | place: China | collected 2019-03-05 | reverse complement strand
TCATTCAAGGATGGTATTGAAGTAGAAACCGTTAACCAGGCCGCCGCTTGATCAAAACCTTGAACACCAGATTTGACAATAGCTCTAAGAATTGTGAGACAAATTTAAGAAATTATGAGATCTGACACGACTGTCAGATCTCAAAATTAATGAAAAACTGACTTATTCAGAATTCAATGAGTTACATAAATTATGAGATCCAGATTTTCGTAAAAAATCTCACAATTAAAGGTTAAAACTTAACGAAATCTCATAATTTATGAAATCTTAACAAACTAAGCCACCTACTCCAATGCCGCTGCTTTTCCAAACTTTTCAGCTCGGGTTAAGCTGTCAAGAGCTTGCTGATGAAATACGTTGTACTTTTTTAAGAGTTCTATGTGCTTACTTCTGGTAGAACCGGTGTATATTCTTGGTTGGATCGTGCTGTTGCGAATTTGAAGCCGATTTGTCGACTGTTGAGGGGTACCGCCACACAGGATGACGGCGCCCATATCACTGTTCATGAGAGCATAACGCCATGACCATTTTAACCGCTAAAATCCGAACATTCCCTAAAACCTCAAAAGCGCATTATCTGACCGGCCTGACGGCGCTGAACATCCCGGCGCCCGAAGGTACTGGCGACTGGCATTTTGCAGAGACATTTGAGGGTTTTGCCGGCCGTCCGCCGGGGCCATATCAACTTGCTGGTGAAACGTTGATAAACACTCAGCCCTTGTTAGGTGATATGGGTATTTTCGACGCACGGCCGCGATTGGAACCCTATCATCTGGAATTGCCGCCAGGGCCGGTCTACGCCGCCGACCATTACCGTGCAATTGCCGATATGGTTCTGAATGCCGTTGTTCGCGACCAGCCGTTCGAGGAATCAATTGACCCGGACGATTGGCTACCGAAAGCTGATGAACAGGCACGCTTGCTGCGGCTATTTGAAGTCGCAAAGCCATTTTTGAACGTTGAACAATGGAACAGGATCATTTCATGGATTTCTCAATCGATGATGTGATCAATCGTTAGTAATTACCCTCAGGAAGAACAAGAGCGACGCCTAAAGATTAAAGGGCGACGTATCCAAAAATTTTCCTTAAAAACAATAGATTACCGACTTCATAATAATTTTAGCCGCTAAAAGCAAGGGGAGGAATTATCCGTTTTGGCCTAAGCAAAAAATCAGCACAAATCCTTTCATAAACCTATTGTATTAAGAAGCTCGCTGCTTATCGGTGTTTTTAATAAATAACGATATATCTACATAAGCAATTGATATTAAAAACAAACTTGCAAAGCAACCACGTTTCTATTAATCTAAAAAAATGTACTCGGATCAGGATGTTTTGTGACCCCATTCGGCCTCTTTCTAGAAAAGATCAGGCGCAACCGCCAATTACGGCAAAAACAATTGGCGGCGGACTTGGGTGTGCAAGCTTGTTACATTAGCGCGTTGGAAAAAGGCCGAAAAGCACCTCCGTCCAAGCAGGTACTGGAGAAGCTGATCATGGCCTTGGAATTAGATGAACAAGAGCAAGCCGCCCTATGGGAGAGTGCGGAACAGTCCCAGCGCTCGTTTCAGCTACCGGAAGGGATGATGCTTGCCGAATATCGGATGGTAAACGAACTGAAAAAACAATTAGGGCGATTAAGCGAAGGACAAATCACGTTGATCTTGGATGTCCTTGCCTTAAGCCCATCCGTAAATAAACAATCAAACGCAAGGAGAATAGATATGTAAAGCGCAGCACAGGACAAACCTTGTCGGCTTGCCCCATACTGCAAGTGCGGAGCAGATACCCCGCCCTCGGAAAGCTTAGTATCCTCTCGCTTCCAGCTCTCGTCAAGCCGACTCCGGCATCCATTACGACACACCTGAAACTTTATTACCGAAATCGGTAAGGATTCGTTATGTCTGTAGATTTTTATGGCGAGCGCAAAAGCGCTGGCCAAAGGGCTGCTTTGCGTCTGAATATTACGCCACAGCCCAAAGCCGAACGAGCGAGAGAACCCGTGACACGTTCCCGAGGACTGGTCAGGGGGCAATTCCCGTCCACCAAGATGAAGCGCATGATCGCGTGGGAATCTCAGTTGGAGCAAAAAGCTTGTTACCACTTTGAATTTTCACCCGCCATCGCGGCTTTTCGAGAACAACCGCAAACATTTTATCTTCCCTCCCTTCAAGGGATGTTCCGGTATACGCCGGATTTCGAACTGACCTTTAACGACGGCAAAATTTGCTATGTGGAAGTCAAGCCTTTATCCAAATTGCATTCACCGCAAATACTGGACCGGCTACAGGCAGCCAGTCAATTTCTGACGGAAAAAGGCTGCCACTTCATTGTGCTGACCGACGAAGAACTAAATTTTCCCACTCGAATCCGGAATTTATCGATTCTACGGCCTTATCTGCGATTCGAAATACCGACGCACATTTCAGCACAGGCCAAAATCTGGGTAACGGATACAGGCAATCAAACCTTTGATGCGTTGAGCCATTTATTTGGCTTGCAATCCACAGCGTTTGCTTTGCTCGCCCAGTTACATATCGGCTTCGACTTCGACAAGCCGCTCAGCACCACCAGCCGACTATTTACCTCACCCCTCGGAGAACATCGCAATGATACTTGCCTCTTTGCATACCGGACAGGACCTGATTTTGAACCATGTACCGTACCGCCTCATTCGCATGCTTGAAGACGGGCAATGTCAATTGGAACGAAAAAGCGATTTGGCCTTAAGCAGTTACTTCAAGCACGAGCTTTTAGGTTTTATCAGTACGGGACAGCTCATTTTAGGTGGGCAGCAGAACTCCCTTACAACGCCTGCCAATAATCAGCGGCTCGAAAGCGATTTATCGGCCTATTCCGAAGCCATCCAGCAACAAGTTTATTACCGGCTTAACTATCTGAAAAAGACGGAAGAGTTGTATGGCGAGAATGTGGCTTGCCAGCCATTAACCGAAGTCATTAGGCTGGTGGCCCAGGAGTGCTGCGACCTTCAACCTCCATCCTCACTCACCGTCTATAGATGGTGGAAACGGTGGATTAAATCGGATCGCTCAATTACCGCTCTCGTTAAAAACAAAAGAGGCCCTAAAAATGGACGTCGAATCACCCAAGAGGTGGAGCACTTGGTCCAACAGCTCATCGATGAAATTTATCTGAAACGTGAAGGGAATAGCATCGAAGACGTCTATACGGCGCTGAAACAAAACATTAAACGATTGAACGTCCATCGCAATACCTCTCTTGCCATTCCCAGTAGGGCAACGTTTTTTCGTTACGTTGGCACCTATGACCAATACCTGGTAATGGCGGCCAGAAAAGGCAAACCAGCGGCTGACCAGCATTTCCGGGCGTCCGGTAAAGGTCCAGAACCCAAATACATTCTCGAACGGGTGGAAGTTGATCATACGCCGCTGGATTTACTGCTCATCGACGACCTGACTGGTTTAACCATCGGTCGGCCGACGGTCACATTCATTACTGATCGCTATTCCAGATTGCCACTGGGAGTTGAAATCGGATTCGAACCGCCGTCGGAACTGGCGGTGATGCGAGCACTTCGGCATGCGATATTGCCCAAGACCTACCTGCCGCAGGACTACCCGAAAATCGAAAATCAATGGTTCGCCTATGGCATTCCCGTCACTCTGGTTTGCGATAACGGGTTGGAGTTTCACTCGCAACAACTGCGGCGCATGTGCGCGGAGTTGAATATTGAGCTCTTGTTCTGTCCGAGGAAACAACCGCATTACAAAGGCGCCATCTAGCGATTTTTAGGGACCTTTAACCGGCAACTTAGCCATAAAGTGGCAGGAACAACATTTTCGAATATTTCAGACAGAGGTGATTACGATGCTGAAAATCTAGCTAACCTCACTCTGGCAGAATTTAAGAAATTGTTCCACGTCTGGCTGATCGATGTTTATTGCCAAGCCCCTCACAAAAGCCTTGGCATTACACCCGCCCTGGCCTGGAAAGACGGCCTGAAAGTCATTGAACCTGTGCTGCCGGAAAGCAAGGAAAAGCTGGATTTGATTCTGGCCATGCAGCAAGCCCGCCAGTTAAACCATGAGGGCGTGCAATTCAAAGGCCTGATGTATAACTCAGCGGAACTGGTCACTTTACGCAAGCGCGGCATTGCCTCGGTCCACATCCGGATTAATCCGGAAGACTTGGGCGAAATTTGGGTATTCGATGAACATCAAGAGGATTATTTCAAAGTACCCTGCACATACCCGGAATACGCCAACAAGCTCACGCTGGCACAACATTTATTGATTCGTCAACAGGCGAACCAGACTAATGCAGAACGCGTAGACATTGAGCTTTACGAACGTGGTAAAGAAAAACTCCGTCAGTTAATCGCTCAAGCCAACAATAGCAAAAAGCTGAGCCAACGTAAAAAAGCCGCCCGCTACAACACCGAAGCGTTTCAACAAACGCCTTTTTCCTCCAATGCGTTACCGGAAAAAGTTCGCAAGAAGCCGTCCGACCAAAACTATCGTATCGATGAAATCCCTGATTTCGACATCGATAGCAGGGAGCTTGAGCATGTATGAGCAAAACACCCTCAGCCAAACTTGGGCCAGTGTGTCGCATCTCATCGTTAAGTATCCGGCTTTCAACGAGGCCTACCGGTTGCTGAAGGATGCTTATCTCTTCACTCAACAAACAGGGCTTTCCAAAAACTATTGGCTGGTTGGTCCCTCCGGAACGGGTAAAACCACGTTGATGGATATGCTGGTGAAGGAGTTTCCGCCGGCCGATCAGGGCGATCGGAAAGACATTCCGGTGTTGGCGATCAATATTCCGGCATTACCCACGATCAAAAATCTGGCGGAAGAAATGCTGGTTCAATTGGGCGATCCGATTTTTCACCGGGGATCGGCCATCGATAAAACCCTCCGTATTCTGCATTTGCTCAAGGCCTGCAACACCAAGTTGATCTTGTTCGATGAAATGCAGCACTTCATCGACCGGGGGCATAAGCGAGCCCCCGCCGAGGTGGCCGACTGGCTGAAAACCTTGATCGATAAAGCCCAGGTATCGGCCGTGATTATGGGCTTGGAGCGTACACAGGTCATTCTGGATGCCAACGAACAGTTACGCCGCCGCTTTTGCCGACGTATCGATCTGAAACCTTTCGATTTGGAATGCCCGATCAGCCGTAGCCATTTTCTTGGCGTCATCAAGAAGATTGACTCTGCATTGGCGATGCCGTCGCCTCTGGATTTACAACAAGAAGGGCTTGCCAGACAGTTGCACTTTGCGACCAATGGGATCATAGATTACATGGTCAAGCTGATGCTGGGCGCCTATCACATTGCCATCAGCCGTCAAATGCCGGGGATAGACCGGCAATGCCTGGAACTCGCTTTCAGCGAGTCGATTTGGGTTGAAGGCGTCGGCAAATTTAATCCTTTTAATGCAGATTTTTTCGGACAACGATTAGATCAACGCGGCATGGTTTTTTACAAAGCCCCTGCTGTGGTATTGCCCAAAAATCAAGGGAAAACACTATGAACGAAGCACCATTAACCCTGGTTTGCCCGCCAATCCGTACACGCTGCTGCCCGGATGAAAATCCGATCGGCTATTTAATGCGGCTGGCCGATGCGAATGCCTATCCCACTTATCGCTGGTTGTTGGAAGGCAAAGGCACCGCAACTGTGGATTTTGAACGCCTTTACCACGCATATCTGGCTGCCGACTGGACGGGTTATCGACACGCTGACCCCCAGTTAACGCAAATTTGCGCATTGCCGAACATCCACCTGAATTCCACACGGCTGCGCTATTGCCCGCTCTGCTTGCGAGAAGAAAGCCATTGGCGAATGGGGTGGCAAATGAAAGTTGCGGCAGTATGTACACGGCATCAGGTGTGGTTGCACGATGAATGTCCCCATTGCCTTAAGGAACAAAGTTTTTTAAAAAGGCGGGGCAATCAGAGCAAATGTCTGAACCAATTAGCCAACGCGGAAGCGCGTCCGGCACCGGAATCGGTTATTCTCATGCAACGTTTTTTGGAAAAGGGCATTTTGACAACTGACAATCCCTTGTTCGATGCCGAGCAGATACCCACGTTGCGCCAACGCTGCGAATTGGTCGTCTTCCTCATGAAGTGGCTGGAGATCGGTGACGGTCTGGCTAAACCGGCCAGACAGAACTTTCAACACGTTGCCGACTTTAAAACAATGGCGAGCCAATGCGCAGAGGCGTTGTTCTCCGACGCGGGTGGATTTTGGCGGTATTTACAAACCGTTCACTTTAACCGTGCCAGTTTCATTGGCATTCAGCAGAAAAGATTGGTTTATTTTTACCGGCAGTTCTTCCATGAATTTCCGGACCCCGCCTTTCAGCCTCTCAAAGCTGTGGTTGAACGATACGCCACGATGCATCTGATTCGCGACATTACGGAAAAACATACCCTGTTCAGTACCAATGCCAAAAAAGTTCAACTGTGGTATTCGTTCAGCCGGGCCTGCAAGGCATATGACCTGGCCCCTTCGGTGCTAAACCGGGCCATCATCGATAAACAAGTCAATGTGAATCATGAGCGCACCCGGAAAGACTACACCAAATGTGCGATTTATCGCCCAGACCTGGAAAAGGTTTTACCGCATTTGAAAGGCTTGATGACGGCTCAGGAGGCCGCGCAGCTTTTGGGCGTGACGAAAGCGCAATTTGCCCAGTTACAAAACAGCGGCTGTTTTAAATTCGAAATCCCGCCCCGCGAGGGCTATTGTTCGACGTGGCAATATTCCCGCTTGGAGCTGGAATCCCTGATCGAAAATATCAATTTGGGGGCAGCGCCGGTGACGGCAGCGTGTGCGGCCGTGTCGGAAATCATGCAGCATCAAATCCAGGGGCGTATTGAAATGCCGTTTTTACAAGTGGTCAAGGCCATTGTGGCCGGACAGCTTGTTGTCCGCAAGCCCGATGACCAACACTATGAAATCCGGGACTTATGCTTGGATAAAGCGGAATTTGCCGCCTGGCTTGACCAACTGCGCCCGAATGCGGATGCGCTGTCGGTTACGGAAGCCGCCAAGCTTCTCGGGATCAACGAGGAATTTGGCTATCAGTTGGTAAACCGCGGCTATCTGAATCACAAAGCGGATTCGCGTCGTGCCAGACTAATATTTCCTGATCATATACGGCAATTCAAACAGGAGTACGTGATTTTATCCAAGCTTGCAGAAGACTCGGAATGCAGCTCGGCAAGGATTATTGAGTTGCTGGACGCTTCGGAAATCTATCCGGTTGACTATAACGATGCCGATAAACTGCGGCAAAAGCTGTATGCGCGGGCGGAAGTGCTGAAATCGAATGTGTTTTTTCGATACGTTCAATATCTACCGGAAACTGGCTTGTAAACAAGGGTGTTTTAAACCCATACTACATCTTTCGATGATGCAAGGTCGGTATCGGATCGCTGATTCATCGTACTATTATCTCACTAATCTGGCGAATTTCGAGTGCCTAAATTCGGCCAAGAATAGTCTACAGGTATTTGCATTTAGTTCGGCAAGTCTTTGACGCTAATTAGCCATTTAAACAAATATTATCCTGATTACTTACAAGCTTCAGTTAAATCTGGCAGCATTTGATTCCCGTAAGTCCTGTTCTTTCTGGCCCTTAGCGAAAAGGGGATTGCTTCGCAGGCTCGATCCGGGACTCATTTCACGAATCAAGGGTGGTCACCGAAATTCTCCATCCGAGGCTGGATTGTAAGTCGTTGTTTAATAGGGGCTTAATCTGGCTGCTTTTGGCTGAGGCTTATACGTAATCAAGAATATTATTGTGTAATTACAAAACCTGACCCTAACTAGGTTAATCAGCGATGAGTGCTCAGTATCTAAAATTCAAGATAGAATATCAAATACTCTTACAATAGCTAATCGATATTGGATACCGTTACAAAAGAAAAGCGTAGCGAAATTATGAGTAAGATCCGCTGCAAGAACACAACTCCCGAACTTGCGGTTCGTAAGTTGGTGTTCTCCTTCGGCTACCGTTACCGCTTGCACGCCAAAAATCTCCCTGGAAAGCCGGATTTGATCTTCCCCAGCCGCAAGAAAGCCATCTTCGTGCATGGGTGTTTTTGGCATTACCACGATTGCAAAATTGGGCATATTCCGAAATCACGGCTCGACTATTGGGAGCCTAAACTGCTAGCTCGTCGTGAGAGAGATATCTCGAACATCGCCGCACTAGAGGAATTAGGCTGGAGCGCACTTATCATTTGGGAGTGTGAGATTAAGGACCAGAAAAAGCTTTCGCAAGCCATCTGTAATTTTTTAGATTGATCAGAAAGGTAAACCAGCATGGTTACATATGAAAAATAACATTAAACCGCTAAAATATTACCAGCCAAATAACCTCTATTATTAACTCAAAGGTCATTCAGCCTGGCTCATTTAACGGATTTATGCCATAGTGGCTCTCATAGCACTCAAATACACCTAAGATATAACAACAGACCAGCGTATGGCTTTTATAATGAATACAGGGAATTTCACATTTATTGATGTCTTTGCCGGTTGCGGCGGTTTAAGCCTTGGCCTTATGCAAGCGGGTTGGCAAGGCCTGTTTGCCATTGAGCAAGACATTAATGCCTTTGAAACGTTTGCTCACAATTTGGCCACTGAAAACGCCAGATACCGATTTAACTGGCCGAGCTGGTTGCCCAAAACCCAACACAGCATCAATGACATCTTTCAAAACCATCGAACAAATCTTGCCGCACTAGAAGGCACAGTCGATATGATTGTTGGCGGCCCCCCTTGCCAAGGTTTTTCGAGCGCTGGACGGCGCGACCCCAGCGATCCTCGTAACCGGCTAGTAGAGTCTTACCTTGAATTTGTTGACTTAATCAAGCCAAAGATCGTACTAATAGAAAATGTTAAGGGCATTACCCAAGATTTTGTAGATAACAATGCGTCTGACGGAAAAGTCAACTATTCCAAAAAAATTATTGATTCGCTTTCTGTTGATTATTTTGTTTCTTCTAGAATGATTGATACGTCCGCATTTGGTGTACCGCAAACAAGACACCGATTTTTTATTATCGCAATCAAAAGAAAATTGATACCATTTTTCGGTGAAAATCCATTTGATGCGATAGAACAATTCAGATTTTCTTTTTTACGTTTAAAAGGTATTCATTCCATTCCTATTTCTTCAAAATCCGCTATATCCGATTTAGAAATCACACGAAACGGAAAGCAACCAAGCAGAGATACCTCCGGCTTTGAAGAAATCGCTTACATTGGCCCTCAAACTTCTTATCAGCGCCTCATGCATTGCGAGTTTGGCCCATCAATTCCAGATACTCGGCTAGCTCGTCATAAACCTGAAATTGCCAACCGATTTAAAAAAATCATCGAGCTTTGCCATGCAGATGGGCGACTGAATATCACATTATCTGCTGAGTTGAAAGCCAGTTTTGGCCTGCGTAAATGTGCCATTCGCGTACTTGATCCGGATAATCCTTCGCCCACCATCACTAGTATGCCAGATGATCTTATTCATTATAGCGAGCCGAGAACCTTGACTGTCCGCGAAAATGCGCGCCTTCAGAGTTTTCCTGATTGGTTTGCATTTAAAGGCAAATATACAACCGGTGGCGATCGTCGTAAAAAGGAAGTTCCAAGGTTCACACAAGTAGCAAATGCTGTTCCCCCACTAGTGGCTGAAGCTATCGGTCGTGTATTGGCCAAACAATTGCTCACTCTAAATCAGAATGTTGATTCGAACTTAACTTCTGTAGTAGTTGATCAAAGTGATCTTGAATTGCTAGAAGATCTTGCCTAAGTGATTTCATGTCCCCGATTTGCAATTCGGCTCCTTTGTCATCAACAAGCTTCCGACTGAACCCATGACCATTAATAACTTGCGTATGAGCTAATTTATTTCTTTTTGGAATTGTATCTTGTTTATAACTCTCAATTTTATCGACAGACTCTTTATTAGACTCGTCGGTTTTTAGCAATCTCTGTAACAAAAATAGTTTATCTGAGGCTGTATAAATTCCGGAAAATTCCTTTTTGTTTAGCTCAGAAACATGTTGAATTTGAGCAATATTAGTTGAAACTTCGTCTAAGCGTTCGAACTTTTTCTTCATATCCTTTCCTGATTACCCATAAACCTCAGCAACTTTGAAGCCTCCCGCAAGTCCAACGAAAACCCTAACCTGACTGGAGATCGTGCCATGA
>JABLTH010067034.1_pt1 | contig 10222 bp, 7 predicted proteins | sample 7875711 | NCBI WGS metagenome assembly JABLTH01 (sample SAMN14941262, study PRJNA633318) | bioreactor metagenome | isolation source: bioreactor | place: China | collected 2019-03-05 | reverse complement strand
GACGTTGCGCGAAAACGGGCACGGAGGGAACGTGGAGCCGGCGGTGAGCGTTCGGCGCGAGCGCGAAGGCGACGAGCCCGCCGTCGACGCGCTGCTGCGGCGCGCATTCCCGCATCCGGCCGAGGCCGAGCTGGTCTCGCGCCTTCGCCGCGAGGTGCGCGGATGGATCGCGCTCGTCGCGCAGCGCGAGGACGCGATCGCCGGCCAGATCTTCTTCAGCCCCGTCGTGATCGAGGGCGAAGGCGACCCGTGGCCGGCCATCGCGCTCGGGCCGATGGCGGTCGAGCCGGCGGCGCAGCGCCGCGGAATCGGATCTGCGCTCGTTCGCGCAGGGCTCGCCGCGTGCGCGGCGGCGGGCGAGCGCCTCGTCTTCGTCCTCGGCCACCCCGCGTACTACCCGCGATTCGGCTTTCGCCTCGCCGCGCCGCTCGGGCTCCGCTACGGCGACGGCCCGTTCGATCGCGCGTTCTTCGTCGCCGAGCTGCGCGCGGGGACGCTGCCGGGACCGCGTGGCCGCGTGCGCTACCCGCCTGCATTCGACGCGGTCTGAGTGGCGCGCGCGCTGCAGGCGCGGCGTGGCGGATCGTCTCGCGTGCCGCCATCGTACGTCGCGCGCGGCCGCGGAGCGCGCGGGCTTCGCGTGGAGGCACGGAGGAGCGATGACCGTTCTCGAGTTCTCCGCGGTCGTCTTTGCCGGCTCCGCCGTCGCTGGGCTGCTCGGTGCTCTCACCGGCCTCGGCGGCGGAATCGTCGTGATCCCGCTGCTCACCCTCGGCCTCGGCGTCGACATCCGCTATGCCGCGGGCGCAGCGCTCGTTTCCGTGATCGCGACGTCGTCGGGCGCCGCGTCGTCGTACGTGAAGGAGGGCTACAGCAACCTGCGCATCGGAATGTTCCTCGAGGTCGCGACGACGTCGGGCGCGGTCGCCGGAGCTCTGCTCGCGGGTCATCTGCCGGAGAAGGCGATCACCGTGCTGTTCGGCGTGGTCCTCCTGCTGTCCTCGGGACTGTCGCTGCGGTCGCCCGGCGGCGGCGACGCGGGAGCTTCGTCCGATCCGATCGCGACGCGGCTTCGCCTCGACAGCAGCTACCCGACGCCGGAAGGCCCTCTCGCGTACCACGTTCACGGCGTTCCCCCGGCCTTCGGCCTGATGTTCGTCGCCGGCGCCCTGTCGGGCCTGCTCGGAATCGGTTCCGGCGCCGTGAAGGTCCTGGCGCTCGACCGGGCGATGCGCCTTCCTTTCAAGGTCTCGACGACGACGAGCAACTTCATGATCGGCGTCACTGCGGCGGCGAGCGCCGGCGTCTACCTCGGCCGCGGCTACATCGACCCGGGTCTCGCGATGCCGGTCATGCTCGGTGTCCTCGTCGGCGCGCTCGCGGGCGCGCGGATCCTCGCCCGCGCCGAGAGCCGGTCGCTGCGCGTTCTCTTCGCCGCGGTGATCGCCGTGCTCGGCGCGCAGATGATCTACGGCGGCGCAATGGGGCGAGTTCCGTGAGCCCGTTCACGGCGGATCGCCGGCCGGTCCGCACGAGAGCACGTCGGGAGACTCGATGAACGCGGATCGCCGCTGGACGGACGAGCAGGTCGAGCAGACGATCGGGAATCTGCCCCGCGCCGGGCTCGTTCTCGCAACGCTCGTCGTCGTGGTCGGAGGCGCGATCTACCTCTCGCATCACGGTTCGCAGACGCCGGACTATCGGATCTTTCGCGGCGAGCCGCCCGCGCTGCGAGGCATTGCCGGGATCGTGAGCGAGTCCGAGGCGGGCCGCGGCCGAGGCATCGTGCAGCTCGGGCTGCTGCTCCTGCTCGCGACGCCGGTGCTCCGCGTCGCGTTCTCGGTGATCGCGTTCGTGAAGCAGCGGGACGGCCTCTACGTCGCGATCACGCTCGTCGTCCTCGCAACGCTCCTCTACAGCATCCTCGGCTCGCACTGACGCGCCCGCCCGCCCGCGGGACAGCCCCGGCGCGCGAACTACCCTCGCGGGCCGGATTCGCCGCGCGCGGGGCCGGCCGGCTTCGCTCGGCGACGGGCCGGAGACACGTCATGAAGTTCGGGATCTTCTACGAGCACCAGCTCCCGCGCCCCTGGGAGCCCGGCGACGAGCACCGTCTCTACAAGGAGGCGCTCGAACAGGTCGAGCTCGCCGACAGGCTCGGCTTCGACACCGTCTGGGAAGTCGAGCACCACTTCCTCGAGGAGTACAGCCATTCGTCGGCGCCCGAGGTCTTTCTCGCCGCGTGCAGCCAGCGCACCCGGCGCATCCGCCTCGGTCACGGAATCGTCCAGCTTCCGCTCGCGTTCAACCACACGGCGCGCGTCGCCGAGCGCATCGCGACGCTCGACCTCGTCTCCGACGGCCGCGTCGAGTTCGGAACGGGTGAAGCATCGTCCGAGGCCGAGCTCGGCGGGTTCGGGATCGACCGCGAGACCAAGCGCGACCAGTGGCTCGAGCACATCGACGCCGCGGCGCGGATGTTCGTCGAGGAGCCCTTCGCCGGCTGGAAGGGAAAGTACTTCGAGATGCCGCCGCGCAACGTGCTGCCCAAGCCGCTGCAGAAGCCGCACCCTCCCCTGTGGGTCGCGTGCAGCCGCCGCGAAACCATCCATCTCGCCGCCGAGAAGGGGATCGGCGCCCTCTCCTTCTCGTTCGCCGAGCCGGCCGAGGCGAAGCTCTGGGTCGACGACTACTACGCGACGATCGCGTCGCGCGCGTGCGTTCCCGCGGGCTTCGCGGTGAACGCGAATCTCGCGGCCGTGCTGCCGATGATGTGCCACGAGCGCGAGGACGAAGCGATCGAGCGCGGTCTCGACGGCGCGCACTTCTTCGGATACTCGCTCGCGCACTACTACGTCTTCGGCCAGCACCGGCCCGGCGCGACGAACATCTGGGAAGAGTTCCAGAAGAACCGCAGCCGGTTCGGCTTCGACCGTCGCATCGCCGCGCAGACGGGGCGTCCACTCGGCGCGCAGCTCATGGAGAAAGGCCTCGGCGCGCTGCGCGGAGCGATCGGGACGCCGTCGCAGATCCGCGAGCTCCTTCGAGGCTATGCCGACGCCGGCGTCGACCAGGTGATCTTCGTCTCTCAGGCGGGGCGGAACCGGCACGAGCACATCTGCGAGAGCATGGAGCTGTTCGCCCGCGAGGTGATGCCCGCCTTCCACGAGGGCGAGGCGGAGCGCGAGCGCAGGAAGATCGAACGGCTCGCGCCCGCCATCGAAGCGGCCCTCGCCCGCCGCGCCCCCGCGCGCACGGCAGATCCGGCGTACGTGATGCGTGCCGCGATGAAGGCGTGACCCGTCGCGGTCCTCGGGTCCGGGTTGCGGCCCGCCTGCGCATCGGCGAACCGCGGCGCAAAGATTTCTGAAAGATCGGCTCCCGGCCGGCCGATGCGTTCCGCCATGGACGCCTACGAGACGATTGTGCGATCGACCGCGCGACCGAGCCTCCGGCCGATCCTGCGGCAGATCGCGTGCGCCGACGCCGCGACGCTCCAGCGCGCTTACGAGCGGCTGCTCGACGCGGCCTGGGTCGACGGCTGCACGGTCGATCTGCCGAATCTCGTGCTCGAAGTGCGCGCGAGCGCGCCGTGGCGCGCGCAGACTGCGCTCGAGGCGCAGCTCGCGCTGGTCGAGCGCATCGCGGGCGGCGCAGGCCGCTGACGCGCGGGCGCCCGGCCGCGCCGGCGCCATCGCCTCGCTCGCCCCGCACCACCTCGGCGCTACTTCGTCGTCGCCACGTAGACGCCGTCCCAGTCCGGGAGCGGCGGCGAGACGCGAAACCCGCGGATGCGCTCTTCGTAGAGGTCGTACAGGTGCGCGAGGCCGAAGCCCTCGCCGAGCCGGCGGCAGCCGTCGAGCGCGGCCGTCGCGTCGTCCCAGCGCTGTTCGCGATACGCGGCGAGCATCGTTTCGTGCGCCTTCGCGAGCTCGCGGAGCGGCGCGCTCGATGCAACCGTCTCGTCGCCGAGCAGCGTGAAGATGCGAACCGGGCGAGTCTTGCCCTTCACGCGGATGAGGTCGAGCTCGAGCGCCGCGAGCTCCGGGACGCGCGCCTGCGTGTTCTCGCCGAGCACGATCGTGACGCCGTAGGTCTTCGACTGCCCTTCGAGCCGGGACGCGAGATTCACCTCGTCGCTGATCACCGAGTAGTCGAAGCGCTGGTCGGAGCCCATGTTGCCCACGCAGCACGATCCGGTGTTGATGCCGATTCCGATCGCGAGCGGCGGGACGGGGTGCCCGAACTCGGAGAAATCCGTCGCGAGCTTCGCGTTCAGATCGGCGAGCGCCTTCACCATCGCGAGCGCCGCATCGCACGCGTGCCGCGGGTGCTCTGGATCGTCGAGCGGCGCATTCCAGAACGCCATCACGCAGTCGCCCATGTACTTGTCGATGCAGCCGCGGCGCGCGAGGATGACGTCGGTCATGGGCGTGAGGAAGCGGTTGATGAGCCGCGTGAGCGCCTGCGGGTCGAGCTGCTCCGAAATCGTCGTGAAGCCGCGCACGTCGGAGAAGAGCAGCGTCATGTCGCGCATCTCTCCGCCGAGGCGGAGCCTGTCGGGGTTGGCTGCGAGCTCGTCGACGAGCGTCGGCGAGAGGTAGCGGCTGAACGCGCCGCGAACGCGGCGGCGCTGCGCCTCGCTCTGCAGATAGTTCTGGAGCGACCCCACGAGGTAGACGCCGAACGCCGCGAGCGCCGGGTAGACCGGATCGAGCAGCCAGTGCCACGCTTGGTACGCCCACCACGAGAGCGCGAAGGCGGCGGCGATGCCGCCGGCGCCGAGGAGGGCCGTCCCCACCGCACCGAAGCGCGGAACGAGGACGACGAGCAGCAGGCCGAGCGCGACGAGATAGACGAGCTCGGCCCCGGTCGCCCAGTCGGGGCGCTCGAGGTATCGGCCGAGCAGGATCTGCTCGATGATCTGCGCGTGGACCATGACGCCGGGAGCGACGGGATCGAGCGGCGTCGCGCGGATGTCGCGCAGGCCGGCGGCGGTCGTCCCGATGAGGACGATGTGCCCGTCGAGCTTCGCGCGGTCTGCCGTCCCGTCGAGCACCTTCCACGCGGGGACGTAGCGCTCCGGAACGCGCTGCGTGTACCAGACCCAGATCTCGCCGAGCGCGTTGGTCGGAATCGAGACCTGCTTCCCGATGCGGAGCTGCGTGATGCCGGTGCTCCCGCCGAAGCTCGTCTCGCCGCTCGCTCCCGCCGTCTTCACGGCGTACGCCTTCCCGCCCGTGGCGACGCGAACGGCCTCGGCGGCGAGCGAAGGGTAGAGAGTTCCGTCGCGAGCGAAGAGCAGAGGAACGCGCCGGTGCAGGCCGTCGTCGTCCGGATCGACCGTGAACGAGCCGTTTCCGGCTGCAGCCTCCTCCAGCACCGGGAGGTTCACGACCGTGCCGCGCCGTTCGAGGAGGTGCGCGAAGGGGTTGCCGCCGTAGCTGAACCCCACCTTCGCCTTCGGCGCTCTCCCGCCGGCGTCGTTGGTGAAGACGAAGCCCGTGACGACGCTTCCGCCGGCGAAGGCCTGCGCCAGCACGTCGTCGTGGTCGGGGAGCTGCTCGATCTCGCGCCGTAGCTTCGAGCTGAGCGAGAGGCCGGAGAGACCTTCGAGCGCGCGCACCGGCGAAGTGCGGTCGGGCTCGGCGAAGACGGCGTCGAACGCGACGACGCTGGCGCCGTCCTCGAACAGCTTGCGGACGAGCTCGGCCACGAGCGTTCGCGGCCATGGCCACTGGCCGACGCGTTCGAGCGTCGCGTCGTCGATGTCGACGATTCGGACCGGCGCCTCTTCGTACGGGCGCGGCGAGAGGCGCTGCAGCTCGTCGAAGACGCGGAGCTGAAGATCCTGGACCGGCGCGGGAGCCGCGACTCGAAGCCCTGCGGCCAGCGTGAGCGCTCCGAGCGGAACGAGCCAGCGCGGGCCGCGGACTCGCACGCGCCGGCTAATCGCGCGGAACCAGGACGTTCTGCGGCGTGAGGCTCGTCATGACCGGGCTCGCGGACGACGAGCCGGGAAGGATCTCCACGATGTGCGCCGCCTGCTCCGCGAGCATGTGCGGCCCGTTCACGAGCAGCGCGCCCGCGATCGCGTCGCACCCGCTCGCGCAGCCGCTGCTGTACGAGTCGGTGATCGTGCTCGAGACGAAGGCGAACGGGATCCCGACCTGGAACTCGTTCAGGCTCGAGCTTCCTCCGAACTCCGCATCCTGGAGGCCGAGGCTCGGCGAGTGGATGTTGAGGACCGACATACTGGCCGTCTGCGTTCGGAAGTTGACGTCGAGGTAGAAGTCGTACGCCCCGCCGTCGTCGAGCAAGACGCCGCTCCTCTGGAACGAAGCCTCCAGCCCCGACGCGCCGAGGGTCGCGACGTCCGCGAAGCTCGTGATCGTTCCGCTCACGAGGCCGGACAGGCCGCCGATCGGCAGGCCCGAGAGGTCGGGCGGCAGCTCCGGCGCGGATCCCGGCAGCTCGCCTTCGGAGGCCAGCTCGCGAAGGCCGGGGATCGCGTTCTGCTCCTCGGTCTGGTCCTGCTGCGCGTTCGTGGTCGCCCGGTCGAGGAGGTCGACGGCGCTGCCGCGCCTCTCCGACCGCTCCGCAGCGCCCATCCCTCCAGCGTCGGATCGCCCCGAAACCTCCGTGGCCGAGCGCGTGTCGCCGTCCTGCGCGCCGCCGCCTCCGCCGCCCGCCGCGACGTCCGTGCCGCTCCCCGACTTCGCCGTCTCGACCCAGCCCGCGGGGTCCGACACCGCCTGCGTGAGCCGGTCGATCTCGGGCAGCGGGACCTGAAACGGATCCGACGGCGGCGCGTCGGGGCCGTCGATCTGCAGTCCGTACCCGGGACGCCGCACCTGCTTGCACACGCCCGCGTTGCACGCTTCGAAGGCGCTCGCCGGGGACCCCGTATCGTTGTCGTGGCCCTCGCCGAGCAGCACGAGGAGTGAGCTCTGATTCGCCGGATCGACGCGCCCGGCGACGATCGTTCCGCGAACGCCGAGCGTCCCCGACGGCAGCCGAACGTTCATGTTGGACGGGTTCTCGTGCGCGACACGTCCGGTGACGAACCGGAACACGCCCTTCGAGACCTGCGCGCTCACCCGGCCCGCGCTCGTCTGCGGGTCGTAGACGAACTCGTCGACCACCATCTCGCTGTCGGGTCCGATCGTGAAGACCGTCTCGTCGAGCAGCAGGATCTGCATCCCCGAGCGCGGTCCGCTCCGGATCGCATCCTGCAGGAGGATCGCCTCGCCGCTCACGACCTGGCGTCCGACGGCCGCCTGCGGGCGGTTGAGCGCGACCTCGCCCCGCACGGCGGCCGAGACGCCGGCCTGGTCGGCGGCCGTGGCCGGAAGCGCGCCGAGCGCGAGGCCGACGGCGAGCGGTGACAGCAGCCTGACGCGCGGAGGAAACGAGCGCCGCATCATGAGCACCTCCGAGTCCGATCTCTTCGAAACGGTTCAGAAATCGAAGTTCTTGGTGAACAGGATCGAGATCCGCCAGTCGTCGAACGCGTAGTTGATGATGTTCGACTGCACGTTCAGATACTCGACGTTGGCGGTCATGAGAGTATCCCGAACTTGCCGCGGCGGCGACAGAAACGGGATCAGGACGCCGACCGGGACGCCGTAGCTGATGCGCCCCCGGTACCACTCGTCGCGGCGCGTCTTCGTCGAGACGAACGGCTCGGGCCCATCGTATCCGTCGTACTCGAAGAAGAACGTCGAGAGCAGAAACTGCCCGCGGCCGAGAAGCCACGTGGTTCCGATCGCGACCTGCGGGCCGGTGTACGCGTAGTATCCCTGCAGCGCCTCCTTGTCGACGCCGCCGAGACCGACGTCGACGCGCAGCGCCGGGAGCGGGTTCCAGGCGAGCCCGAGGCCGCCCTCCCAGCGGCCGCCCGTTCGCTGGTCGGTGATCGGGCTGGTGTCGAGGCTGTCGAAGAACTCGTAGTCGTACCGTACGCGCCCCGCGATCTCGAACGCCTGAGAGATCCGACGGCTCAGACGCGTTCCGAACCCGGCCGTCGTGACGTAGCTCTCGCCGGCGAGGTTCAGATACGTCGAGTACACGCTCGGCTGGATGTCGACCCCGGGCGCGCGGATGAGACCCCCGAACTCCCCGGCGAGCGCCCCGAGGTCGAGGCTCGTGATGTCGACCTGCTTCTGCCCGAAGAGCTGCAGCGATCCGAGCAGCATGTGGCCCGCGTCGTAGCCGAGATCGTGCTGGACGCGCGCGCCGGCGAGCATGAGGCCGCTGAAGTCGCCCTGCTTCTTGCCCGTCACGAGGTCGAAGGGCGTATCGAGGAAGAGCACCTGCCCGGTGTCGGGGCCCGCGTTGCGGTTGCTGTCCCACTGCATGCCGAGGCCGACGTTCCCGGTAACGCGCGTCACCTTACGTCTGGAGGCGATCTCTTCGAGATAGTGGTCGACCTCCTCGCGCAGACTCTCGGGCATCGGAAGCTTGCTCACCGTCTGGAATTCGCGCTCCGACTCGTTCAGGTTGTCGAGGCGGAACAGCACGACCGCGTAGAGCAGGCGAACGCGCGCGAGATCCGGAGCGAGGAGCAGGATGCGCTCGAGCGTCGCCGCCGCGCCGCGCAGCTCGCCGGCCGCCACCTGCGACTGCGCATAGAGGTAGTTGAGCTCGATGTTGTCCGGGTTCTTGAGGATGTCGGCGTAGGTGACCTTCTCGCCCGGTTCGAGCGGGCGCAGCTTCTCCGCGGCGGCGCCGGCGCGCTCGGCACGCTCGGTCTCGCGCAGGCTCTGCGTCGGTCGCTGCTGCTCCTGGACCGACGGGCCCTGCGCCGACGCGGGGAGCGCGGCGAGCAGGGTTGCAGCGAGAACGACCCGAGCCCCTGCGTGCATGCTCCCTCTCTTCCTCGGTCGACCGGCCGCGACGAAGCGCAGCCGGGGCCCGTCCCTGGCGGCCGGGCGCGCGCATGATGCCACAGGGCGCCGCGGCCTCGCACGCGCGGCGCGATACATTCCCGGTGCATGCCGGCCCCCTTCGACGTGGTCTTCCGCGGCGCCCTCGTCCTCGACGGGAGCGGGGCGGCCGGCCGGCGCGGCGACGTCGGGGTCGCGGGCGACCGGATCTGCGCCGTCACGGCCCCGGGCGGCCTCGCGCAGCAGGCCGCGAGCCGCGTGATCGACGCGCAGGGCCTCGCGCTCGCTCCCGGCTTCATCGACGTCCACACGCACGACGACTTCGCCGTGCTGCTCCATCCCGAGATGACGTTCAAGACGCTCGGCGGTGTCACCACCTGCGTCGTCGGCAACTGCGGCATGGGAGCGGCTCCGTTCGGGCCGGCGGCGGCGATGGCGCGCCTGTTCCATCCCGAGGGCCTGCCCGGAGCGTGGGAGGGCTACGCAGGCTACCGCGCACGGCTCGAGGCCGAGCCGGCGTCCGTGAACGTCGGCTTCCTCGTCGGACACGGGAGCCTGCGCGCGGCCACGATGGGCGGCGAGAAGCGGGCTCCGCAGCCGGACGAGCTCGAGGCGATGCGCGCCCTGCTGATCGAGGGACTCGAGGCCGGCGCGCTCGGCTACTCGTCGGGGCTCATCTACGAGCCCGGCCGCCACGCGGCGACGGACGAGCTGGTCGCGCTCGCACGCGAGCTGCGGCCCTTCGGCGGGCTCTACGCCACGCACATGCGCGACGAGAGCACGCGCCTGCTCGACTCGGTGCGCGAGGCGATCGAGATCGGCGAGCGCGCGGGGGCGGCGGTGCAGATCTCTCACCACAAGGCGTCCGGGCGCGGCGCGTGGGGCCTCGTCCGCGAGTCGATCCGGCTGATCGACGAGGCGCGCGCACGCGGCGTCGACGTGACCGCCGACCAGTATCCCTACACCGCGGGAAGCACCGTGCTCTCGGCGGTCCTCTCGTCCGGAGCCATCTCCGGCAGCGAAGGCGGAGGACTCGGCCGCATGACGGGCGACGACGTCGTCGTCGCCTCGTCGCCCGCTCGCCCCGAGCGCGAGGGGCGCTCGATCGCGGCGATCGCGCGCGACCTCGGCGTTTCGGACCTCGACGCCGCGCAGCGCGTCGCCGGCGACGACCCCGCGACGACGATCGTCGCGCACATGATGTGCGAGGACGACGTGCAGACCGTAATGCGCCACGGCGTCACGATGATCGGCTCCGACGGCATTCCGACGCTCGGCAGAAGGCCGCACCCGCGGCTGTGGGGAACGTTCGCGCGCGTTCTCGGCCGCTACGT
>JABLTH010104910.1_pt1 | contig 10226 bp, 12 predicted proteins | sample 7875711 | NCBI WGS metagenome assembly JABLTH01 (sample SAMN14941262, study PRJNA633318) | bioreactor metagenome | isolation source: bioreactor | place: China | collected 2019-03-05 | reverse complement strand
CGGCGTCAGCCCGCACTACAACGAGCTGCGACCGTTGCCCTCAGTTCTCGCGCGGCGCCCGACACAGACCGCGGATCTGGTCGCGCTCCCCCACTCGGTGGAATACAAGCACTTAGGCGGCGTCGTACGCGGTGACGACCGCGTACGGGATCCGGCCCCGGTCGGACACGGTGTAGCCGTTCGCGCGCGCCCACATGCGGATCTCGTCGGTGCGCGAGGGTGTGCTCGAGGTACGCCGCGGCCTCGGGTCGGGGGCGGCGAGGCGTCTTCCGGCGCGAATGTAGAGCGCGAGGGCCTGGCGCAACTGCTCGGCGTTCGCATGGCTGAGGTCGATCACGTACGTCGCGCCGTCGATACCGAAATCGACGGTCACGCCGTCTGCGGCGTCGAGCTCCGCGCCGTCGATGTCATCGATGAGCAGATGTGTGATCCTCTTCGCCATGCGCACACCTTATCCACAGACCTCCGTCTCTCCGCAGAGCTGATCAGTAGCGTTGAAGCATGAGCCGCGACCTTTTCTTGGCACAGGAGGCACTGCCTGTCGAGACGATTCCGCAGCGTTTCGAGGCATTCTTCTGGTTCCTTCGGCGGCGGCCGGCAGCGCCGCTCACGTTCATGGTCGCCACTGCGTTCCTTGTTCCTTTCATCGTGCTGAGCTCTGCCTCTGCGACCGTGCGGGCGAGTTGGCCGGCTGCGGCTCTGCTCGCGCTCGATGCCGTGGTCTCGACTTGGCTGGCGATGATGCTGTTGATCGGCATGGTGTGGTTCTGGCATGCTTCGCGCCCCTCGGTGACCATCTGGGCGACGAAGGATGCGCGCCTTGGGATCTGGGTCCGGCCGCAGGGGAAGAAGCCCGGGTGGTACGCGGCGGAGCATATTGCCCGTCCGGGTGCGGCCGGAGCGGGCCGCGAGATCCGACTGCTGCTCAACAACGCATTGCATGAGCTCGGGGATCGTGACGGAGTTTGGCTCTACGCGTCGACGAGATCGGAGAAGCTGGCGGCCCGGTATTGCGAGGACATCGCGGGGCTGCGCATCGTTCGCAAGACCTGGTGGGGTCAGATCGAGTTGGAGCGGCCACCGCGCGGCGAGTGGCCGTCCTCCGACGTCGTCTAGGCGATGGCGGCGCGGACGAGCTGCATTCCCGTGGCGGCGACGCCCCAGACGGCGTAGGCGGCGAGGGGGAGCATGAGCAGCCATTCTCGGAGCGAGCCTGCGTTCCCGAGGATCGGGATCGCGAGGTATCCGTTTCGTTTCCAGATTGCGCGGAGGACCGGTGTGTGGGCGATCGGCCTCGGCGGGCGCGGGTTGAGTGGCCAGAGCAACGGGATGCCTTCGGTCGTTAGGGCATCTCCGATGAGGTGGACTGCGAATCCGACGCCGATGCACACCGGCAGCCAGGAGAACTCGGAGGGAGCCCAGAGCGCGACGAGAGCGGCCGCGCCGGCGCCCAGCGCCCAGGCTGCCGGCCAGGACCGGACCAGGGTGAGGACTTTCACCGCGAACGTCACGCATGCCATGACGGCGAGAGCGGATCCGAGCTGAATCGGGTGGTCCCAGCCGGTCGGTGTCCATCGCAGTGTGCTGAGTGCGATGGTCGCGGCGAGGATCCCGAGGACGGCGAGCAGGGAGTGCATGCCGTGGCGGTGTCCGCCGGAGACGCTCTCGACCGTGCCGGCGGCGACCCGCCCGAGGACGGGGACGGAGTGGGCGATGGTCGCGTCGTGGTGGTCGGCGTCCGGCAGGAGCGCGGCGCCGGCGCAGACTGCAGCACCGAGCACGACGCCCGCGGGGGTCACCGGGTACAGGTGCAGTGCAGGCAGGGTTGTCGCGGTGACGGCGACCCAGGCCGCGGCGCCGGTCACGGCATGCGAAGTACCCATCATGTCGACGGTGATCTTTCTGCTCGAGGCGAGTTACTGGCGGCGCTGCCGCTTGCCGCCCCAGAAGGAGCGGACGGCCATGGTGACCGCCTCGTCTTTGGTGAGGCGATCGCCGCGCGCCGCAGCTTCAGCGCGGGCCTGATTGATCAGCTCGATCACGTCCGGGGGCAGCCTGTACGACGCCGGCACCTTTTCGACGCGCTGCACGTTGTACGGGCCGCGCTTCTTGCCTGCCTGAGAGGACTTCTTGGGGGTCTCCGCCGCGACTTCGGGGTGAGGATCGACCGGGTCGATGCCGTCGTCCGCAGCGGGGCGCGGCGCGCGCTTGAGGGATGCGGGGCGGGCGAGCTTGTCGTCGCCGGCGGCAGCATTAGCCATGGGTGATCCCTCCCTTCACGGTCGTCATGATGTGCTCCCCCGCCGGCCGCGGCGGCTCTTGGTGGCGTCGAGCTGCGCGCGCGCCTGCTGGCGTGCCTTCTCCGACTCGCTGAGCCGGCGGGTGCGGCGGGTGCGGCCGGCGGCCTGCTCACGGTCGTAGCCCTCGGTCTTCGGCGCCTGGAACACGTTCAGCTGCAGACCGGTGATCGGCACGCTCGTCGTGTCCAGGTTGATGTACCTGTTGCCGGCCTCTGATGCGAACCAGCCGAGCACGTCGCCATCGGAGTCCTTGATGCGCTTGAGCATCGTGGACGCGTTGTACGTGTTCACTTCCATCTGGCGGCCGTTCGCGAACGTGACGCGCGCGGTGACCAGCTTCTGGTTCTTGCCCCGCTGCCCTCGAGCGGCAGAGCGCACCATGTTCAGCAGCTCCACGTTGGCGGTCTGACGGCCTTTCGCGGTGCGCCCCTTCGGGATCCGCGCCTGAATGAGGCGGCCACCGTCGGTCATGAATCCGGTCTGCACCTGGACCCGGCCACCCTGCTTGGCGGCCGTGTACCGGCCTCCGGTGTCCTCGGGGACGATCATCTTGTCCTGGCCGTCAGCGACCTTGCCGCGCACGGGCATCAGGGTGCCGTCCTTGAGGCGACGCCGCGGCGGGATCTTGGTCGCCTGCCCGGTGGTCGCGAGCTCGTCGAGCGCCTCACGGTACAGCGCTCCGGAGGTCTGTCCCGCTTCGACCTTTCGGACCATTCGGGGGGAACGGTTCAGGACGCCGGCGATCTCCGCGATGCTGATGCCCTGACCGCGCAGCACGCGCACGAGCTCCTGAGCGGAACGTGGCTGATCTGCCATCACGCCACCTCCGCGATCGCGCGGAGTGCTTCGTCAAGGCCCGCGCGCTCCGCGCGGGCCTTCAAGGCGGCCCGCTGCCTGAGAGTCTCAGGGGTGGCGTACTCGCCGCGCGTGTAACCCTGCAGGCGCAGCCGTCCCGTCTTGCCGTCATCGCCGCCACCCTGGTCGACCGGAAGGGACCAGATCGGCAGCGAGGTCGTGAACAGGGCATCACCTTGGATACCAACGAGCGTTGCCGGATCCACGCGCAGCGCGCCCGACGTCGCGCCGCCGATGCTGCTCGGCCCCAGCAGGACCCTGGCCCGGGCGCGTCCCCACACCTGCGCGGCGAGCTCCGGGTGGTAGTACTGGCTGGTCCGGCTCGTCGGGTTCGATGGCACGTGGTAGACGTACAGCTTCCCCTGCTGCACGGCGTCGCCTTGGTACGCCTGCGGGATCTCACGCAGGCTCGTCGCCACACGCGTCTCGTCGCGGCCGCCGGCAGCGAACGCGCCGATGGAGTGCAGCATGATCGAGCGCAGCGCCGACATCACGGCCTGCCGGATCGTCGGGTTCATGTCTCGGTTCTCCGAGACCTTCGCACGGGCCCGCGTCATCCGGTCCGTGAACGTGTCCAGGGGCCTGGCCTTCTTGAAAAGCACGGCCTCGTGCGGGACGATCTCCCACCCCGCCGACTGCGCGACGTGCAGCTCCGCACCGTCGACCCACGTGTCGTGCACGGCGCCGGGACGGTTCGGGTAGAACCATCCCTCCTCGACGCGCTGGTGCTTCACCGGCAGCAGTCCGACGTGATGCCAGTTCTCCGGGACACGGAACCGCACGTGGAAGCGGGCCCGGGCGTACGGGTCCTGGAACAGCAGCTCGGATGCCGCCTCCCGGTTCAGCCGTCGCGCCGGGCCGATGCCGAGCTCGCGCCCCACTCCCGCGTACATGAACCGACCATCGACGTACGCGAACTCGCGGATCTTCTTCGTCTTCGCTGGATCGATCAGGGGCACGCAGTCCTCGTGCCGGCTGAAGTTCGCGCCGGCGACCAGGTGGTCGTAGTGGTGCTGTCCGCTGGTCGCATGGATCTCGGCGGCGATGTCCGGATCCACCGGCACCGGGTTGACGTTCTTCGGCAGCGACAGAGCCCAGAGGTTCGTCCCGGTCGCGGCGGGAGAGTTGAACATCCGCGCCCGCTCGTCAGCCGCGCGCATCACCGCGGCGGTCGTCTCCCAGGCCTCGCGCGCCTGCGCCGGCGTCAGCGGCGCATCGTCGAACCACTCCTCAGCAGTCCGCACCTCGATCTTGAAACCGGTGCTCTCGTGAGAGAACCGTCCCGTCGGAGGGCCTGCATTGATCCAGTGCGATCCGGGGATCCACCGCGGGGTCTGCACGTAGAGCCAGTGCTTCACACCCGGGACAGGCTCCGGACGCTTGCCGGTGAGCATGATCCGGTTCGCACCGTATGCGGCGGCAGTGTCCAACAGATCCGTCAGGTTCGGCTTCTGCCGGCGCTCGCCGATGACGGGCCGGACGGGCGCTCCGTCGCCGGTGACGCCGCGGCCAGTGGCCTGGTCGACCCAGATGGTGGGGATCGCCTTCGGCGTCCACGGCTTGGGCCGGTAGTCGATTTCGGTCATCGTGACGCCTCCTCTCGATCCTTCATCAAGGTTATATTAGGGAAGATTGATTGAAAAATGCAAGCACATTTCGCGGCAGGGGATTGCATCCCGCGCGCTCAGCTGGCGAGGGCCTGGACGTCGTGCTTGCGCCGATACGCATCGAGCGCCTTCTGCGCGCCGCGCTCGGTCATGCCCACCAGATCTGCGATCTCTCGGAAGGTGAGAGGTGGCTGCGCGCTGCGCGCCGCGTCGATCAGCTCCCCTCGACGCTCGAGGATCTCTTCGCGCGCCGAGAGCTCCTCGGCGACGTCACGAAGGTCCTGCCGGATCGCTTCACGGTTAGAAATCGACGTACCCATGCGAACGAGGTTACGGAACTGTGTTCGTGAACCGTGTTCATCCTGCGGCGCGCCGCATTCCGCGCCCTGGTCGCCCTGCGCCGTTATATTCGTGAACAGCCCGCCGAGAGGAGAGTCATGACCGCCGCCCACGATGCCGATGATGCGCTCCTGGACAGTGCGCAGGTCGCTGACCGCCTCAAGGTCAAGATCGGCACCGTCTACAAGCTCAAGGCCACGGATCCCGCGTTCCCGAAAGCCGCCAGCTTCAACGGTCCCTCTCCGCAGTACTGGCTCTCCGACGTCGATCAGTATGTGGAGGGCCGGTCGCGACGATCCCCGTCTGCGCGCGGCCGGCGGCCGCGACTCCTCGCGCCGGATGCCATTGATGCATCCGTGTTCGCGGAGCGCCTGCGCGCTCAGATCAAGGCCGGCGCAGGCCTTCCCGATGTTCGCACACAGGCGGACCTGATCCAGGTGCTCGGGTTGAACAGCATCACCTTCGGCCAGCGCATGCGTGGCCGCACCCGCTGGGCCGACCGCGAGCTCACGGCGATCGCGGATCGGCTTCATCTCGACATCACGGACGCGAACGCTGTCGTCGATGCGGCCCGGGCGCAGAAGGCCTGACCGCACGCTCACGGTCTGCGGCGGGGATCCGGCCTGGTCACGCTCTAGTGCGCCCGAACACACCGGTTCTCGACTCGTCTTCGACATCAGCTGCTCCTCCGTGGTGCACCCGCTGGATGCTCTCACCTACAAGGGGGGCTCTTCGGCGCACGTTCTGGACAAATTGGTGCCACCGCGCCGCGGCTCGCAGAGGTCGTGTCTCGATGGAATCAGCGTGCGGTAGCCGATTCGATAAGCAGGGTCCACGAGGATCCGTCCGGCAACGGCAACCAGCATCGTGCCCACCGCCAGTTACACGACCTTGCGTCAAGGAGCCTCTTGTGAAGGGGACGATCGAGGACTATGACTGCTACCTGAAGGGCTGCTGCCGTTGTTCACCCGAAGAGCACCTCACAACCCAAATCGATGCGGGAAGGGAAATGATGTTCCGATTCGGGTGGACGCCGCAAGCGGCAGGTAAGCGAAAGATCTGGCATTGGAGAGGTCCGGTCGCGCTGGCGCTCAGCGTTCTGGGCCTGTCGGGCGCAAGCCTCGCCACAGCTGCACCGTCTTACGCGTGCGATATCAACACCCACTGCTATGGGATCGCGTCATACGCGAACTCAAATGTCCATGCCGTCCACGCGACGATCTCACCGATCAACGGTCCCAGCGTCGGTGCAGGAAACTTCGCAACAGACGAGATCTGGCTGGTCGATACGACGGGCAGCTACTGGGTCGAGGTCGGGTACATCTACAACCTCGCGAACGTCGACGGGGTCTCAAGCGGTCTTTCAGAGTTCTGGTTCGACAGCCGCCCGGGCGGAGGTGCACACGGACATGTCCTACGTAGCAACCCATCCCTCGTAGCGAGGACCTTCTACATCACGCAAGGAACCTCAACCACATATGGGGTGGGAGACGGCCCTGGCTCAGGTGGAGCCTCCGGGACATCCTCGTTCAACAGCATGACGCCATACAACGGTGAAGTCGGCTCCGAGATTACGACTGGTTCGGGCGTGTGCTCCTGGGCCAGCTTCTCGGGAATGGCCTATTCAAACGGCTCCGGATGGGTTGGATTCCCCAGTGCGACGACGTCCGTCAACGCACCCCAACAGCTGAGCTGGGTCAGTAACCCTACGAGCATGAAGGCAGGTGTGACATGTTGAAGCGAGGGCCTCGCTGGCTGCTCGGCCTCAGCGTAGCCGCGGTCGTCGGCACAGCGATTCTGAGTGCATCCACGACCGCCGGAGCATCGTCATCAGCGGATTGGCCCCTGAACGATCACCAAATAGGGCAGGCTCGGCAGGCTCTGATGCTTGTGTCCACCCAGTCGGATCCAAATGCGGCAGGCAGAGGCGCACGAGCAACCGGCGCCTGGCCGGCCAACATACAGTCCGCACGCGCCTTCGGAACCAATCGGGCCGTCGCTAACGAAGCAATGGGGTCGCCCAAAGCAGCACCGGCCGACGACGAGGGACGCCTGGTCGTATGTACCGAAGCCCACGGCACATTCTCGACGGCAGGAGTACCGCGTCCGCCAGGTGCTCCGATCCAAACCTTCTCCTTCGCCATCGTCTGCTTCGACCCCGCCACAGGCGACATCCTGGACAGCGGCTTTGACGACAAGCCCGCGGTCGGAACATTCGATCAGGCGACCAAAGTAGATGTATCGCAGCCCATCACCGCCACGGTCAAGTAGGCCTAGCAAGCACGCCGTATGGCCGTGCAATAGAGCCTGTCGATGACCGAGATCCGCTCCCGAGCATGTCGCGTGCGCTACTCACGCGGCGTTCCTGAGGCTCTGGATCTGGCGGCGGCGGGGACGCTCGTCGGTGAGCGCCCGCCGATACTGCGGGTCTTCGGCGTACCGCTGCTGGCATCTGCGGATGAACGCTTCCTCCGCGGTTCGTGGAATGCAGGCCCGCATGGCGGCGATCTCGAGCAGGATGTGGATCGGTTTGCCGAGGCGCTCGCTTTCGGCTTCCCAGTACTCGAATGCAGGGCGGGGGAGATTGAGAACGACGGGGATGGTGCCCATGGTGTCCTCCTCGATGGATGGATGGGGTTGGGTTAGGCGGCGAGCGCGAACTTGTCGACGCGGTAGCCGAGGGATTCGACGCAGGCGGCGATGATGTCGCGGGCTGCGTTGGGGGTGACGGCGTTGCCGGCCATCTTGACCTGCTCGCGCTTGTTGCCGAGGAGGACGTATTCGTCGGGGAAGGACATGCCCCGCTTGATCTCGCCGGGCTCGAGCATCCGGAACTCGGCGTCGTAGACCATGTCCCAGATCTCGGCGTCGGTGAATCCGAACTCGAGCAGCCCTTCCTCGCCTGGTGTGAGGAGCGACTGGTTGCCGGCGGCGGTGAGTGTGCGCATCGGCTCGGTCACCGGCGTCGACATGCCCGCCATGGTGCCGCGCGAGTTCTGCTGACGGATCACGAGGGCGTGGTGGTTGCCGTTCGCTGCGACGGTATCGATCGGCGCGTCGGTCGGCTTCGCGACGCCGTGGTTGCGCAGCGGGACGACGAGCGCGGTCTCGTTCCGCGTCGACTGCGTGCGCAGCGGATCGGCGGCCAGACGTGCTCTCTTCCCGTCGCGGCCTTCAACCGGGATCAGTAGGGAGGCGTGGTTTCCGCCGGCGACGAGCGCTGGGAGCGGTGCGCCGACCGGGGTCGACCTTGATGCGTCGGATCCGGATACCTGGTTCACGATGAGGGCCTTCGACGCCGAGGTGTGCAGGGTGCGCAGCGGCTCGTCGACGGGCCAGGCACGGTAGTAGGCGCCGGGGTCGAGGTGCTGCGGGTGCCGCGGGCTGGTCGCATCGTAGGTGTTGCCCTGTGCCTCGACGACCATGTCCTGACCCCAGTGCTTCTTCACACCGTGGAAGGTGAGCAGCATCGTCTTGTGCTCGAGCTCCTTCATCCCGAGGGCGCTCCGGTCGCCGATGCGGACTCCACGCTTGGACCAGTCGATGATCGTGTCGGCGCCGGCGACGGCCGGGAACACCTCGGTGTTGCAGGCCGGGTCGGGGCAGCGGAGGGTGTACTGCGCGCCGTAGGTCTTCGTGACCGCGCCGCGAGGCTTCATGACCTGCGCGGACTGGATCAGGCCGTGCTCGGGGCAGATCGCTTCGGGGCGGATCCAGGACTCGAAGTCCGGGCGCGGATTCCCGACCCGCCAGAACACGATGTACACGCGATCCCTGCTCTGGGGTGCCCCCTCGCCGAGGCCCTGGGAGTGCATCGAGTTCAGCCAGAGCACCTCGTGCCGGTAGCCCATGTCGTGCATGGACGTGAGCCACCGGTTCCAGTGCACGCCCTTCACCACCCTGGGGACGTTCTCGACGATGACGATGTCGTAGAGGTGCACGGCGGTGAAGCGGGGCACGTCCCACATGCCCATGCGGGACCGGTCGGCGGCCTCGTTCGGGAGGGAGTCGCCGAAGAAGTCCCAGGCGAGCTGCCCGTCGGGGAGCTTTTCGCCCCTGGCCTGCGACCAGTAGGTGCACTCCGGGGAGAACCAGCCGATGTTGGTGCGCGGATACCGGTGCGGGTCGGCCTTGTTGATGTCGGCCTTGTCGTGGTCCGTGTCCGGGTGGTTCGTCCAGTGAGTCTGAATGGCCAGGTCCCAATGGTTGACAGCCATCTTCACGTCGACGCCGACCTGTCGTGCGCCCGTGCTGCTTCCCCCTGCACCGCAATAGAAGTCGGACATGGTGATCACGCGATCACCCCCGTCCTATGCGACGAGCAGGTACTCCAGCAGAGATCGAGTGCGCTTGCGACTGTTGCAGCTGAGACACGCCGACGTAAGATTCCACCAATCGTTGGTGCCGCCGTTCGCGACCGGAACGATATGGTCGATCGTCCCGCTGCGACTGCCGCAATATGAGCAGGGGTCGCGTAGGAGGATTCGAATGTACGCGCGGGCATCGTCGTCGAGAGGCAAGTCGCGGCGAGCGTGCCTACGCGCGATCTCCTTCTCTCGGTTAGCAGCGCGATACCGTTGCTCGTTCGCGAGCACGTTCCTTCGATTCGCGGCTCGATAGAGGCGGAAGTACTCAGGTGGGCGCTCAGGACGTTCGCGGTCGTAGGCGCGCAGACTCTCTCGGTTCGCCGCCCGCCACCGTCGGTTGTATGCGCTGCGGTCCCGGCCAGAGGTCCGCGTGACGAGGCACCTCTTGCATTCGTTCCGGTGCCCGTCCTTTGCGTCACGGCGGATCGCGTAGTCGTCAAGCGGCTTGACCTCGCCGCACATCCGACACTGCTTCTCCACGGCTCGATTCTCCTCTCGACCCTCGACATTTCGATCGCGAGATCCCAGTGCTTCACCGCCATCGTGACCCGCACGCCGGCGACCTGGATCCCAGCGGTCGACGAGCCGCCGGCGCCGCAGTAGTAGTCCGACATGGTGATGTCGGAGCAGCGCGGCGTCATGAGCGGGCCTCGTACTCGCGGATCGCCGCGGCGAGCGTCGCCGGGTCGATCGGGGTCGGTTCGGCGCGCAGCCAATGCCGGGATCCGGCGTGGCTCGTGTCGGCGCACGGCGGCATG
>JABLTH010083890.1_pt1 | contig 10231 bp, 9 predicted proteins | sample 7875711 | NCBI WGS metagenome assembly JABLTH01 (sample SAMN14941262, study PRJNA633318) | bioreactor metagenome | isolation source: bioreactor | place: China | collected 2019-03-05 | reverse complement strand
TCTGGGCCTTGTTCGCCCTCGGCGCCTCCGCCTCCGTCACCCATCCGATGCCGCTCTGGGTTCCGTTCGTCGTGGGAGGGGCGTCGTCGGCGGTGAGCCTGGCGTTGAGCCTCGTGGTCTGGCGGCTGGTGCCGGACGCGGCCGCCGGGGAACGGCGTCTCCGGGTCTCCAGCCCCTGGCGCGACGGAGTCATCCTGCGGCAGGCGCTGCGATACTTCGTGGCGGTCGGCGTCGCGGGGGCGGCCGGCATCGCCAGTGGCTGGGGGCATCCGTACTGGGCCATGGCGTCAGCCGCGATCCCTCTGGCCGCGGAGGCGCTGAGTGCCCGCCTGAAACGCGGTGTGCACCGGATCGTGGGAACCCTCGTGGGCATCGGGCTCACGGCGCTGATCCTCTGGCCGCAGCCGTCCACGATGATGCTGGTGCTGCTGATCCCACTCCTGCAGTTCCCGTCGGAGCTCTTCATGCGCCGCAACTACGGGCTCGCGCAGGCGTTCCTGACCCCGGTGGTCCTGTTGGTGACGCTGCTGTCCAACCCGGGCGATCCCGTCCCCGTGCTCACCGACCGTGCGGTGGAGACGCTGCTGGGCGCCGTCGTCGGCATGGCGGTGGCGGTGCTGCTGCGCGAACGGCGGCAGCCCGCCACCGATCACTGAGGCTCGGTGATGGCCGGGTGAGTCAGTGCTTGCCGGGGGAACTGGACGGCAGCAGCTTGAGCCCGCCCACCGCAGCGATGATCCCCGCGATGAAGAGGAGCTTCAGCGGGCTGGCGCTCTCGGCCCCCGTCGCCATGGCGTAGCCGACGGTCAGTGCCGCGCCGACGCCGGTCCACACCGCGTACGCGGTGCCCATGGGGATGTGTTTGGCGGCCCAGCCGAGGCCGATCATGCTCAGCACGAGGCCGATGGCGAAGACGATGGTCGGGCCGATCTCGGTGAAGCCGTGGGACAGGCCGAGCGCGGTGGCCCAGACGGCTTCCATGAGGGCGCTGGCCAGCAGGACGATCCAGGGCATTCAGCTCACCGCCTTCAGGCCGACGACACTGCCGACCAGGAGTGCCAGCAGCGCGATCCGCGCCACGGTGGCCTTCTCCTGCCGGGTGATCATGGCCCAGACGGCCGTGAGGCACGCGCCGATCCCGACCCACACGGCATACGCCGTGCCGACGGGCAATTCCCGCATCGCGTACGCGAGGCCGATCATGCTGGCCGCCGAGGTGATGACGAACAAAGCCGCCGGTTTCCACTTGCGGAATCCCTGGGACGCCGCGAGGGCCGAGGCCCACACCGCCTCCAGGACCCCGGAGATGATCAAAACGATCCATGCCATGACAAGGCTCTTTCTGAGTCAGTCTTGTCCTGTGCGGGTACTGCTCCCTCGTCCGCAGGCCGGTCAGGGCCTCATTCTCCAGTCTAGCCACGGGCGGATGCCGGGCAAGCTGAGAATGTGCCGGGAACTTTTCCGCCGGTGGGTCGTTGGAGTTGATAGCTTGGAACAACTCGCATTGAACGTCCAGGAGGGATGAGAGATGGCTGCCGGAGGCAACCCGATCTTCAACGGCAAGAACTTCCGTGGCGCGCTGCAGGCGCCGCCACCCCCGAACATGATGAACCCGTACGGCCAGCAGGCCCCGGGTCAGAACGGTTACGGGCAGACCGGTTACGCCCAGCCGGGTCAGCCGCAGTACGGCCAGCCCCAGTACGGTCAGCAGCAGCTCTCCGCCGAGCAGCTCCAGCAGATGTACTCGCAGCCCTCCGCAGGCCCCGCGCAGACCGGCCGGATGACCTTCGACGACGTGATCGTCAAGACCCTCCTGTGCCTCGGGGCCGTCCTGGTCGGCGCCGCGATCACCTGGTTCACCAGCCCCGGCCTGGCCCTGGGCCTCATGATCCTGGGCGCGCTGGGCGGTTTCGCGCTCGCGATGGTCAACACCTTCAAGAAGGAGCCGGTCCCGGCCCTCATCCTGGCCTATGCCGGCTTCGAAGGCCTGTTCCTCGGCGGCATCACCAAGGTCCTGGAGATGCGCCTTCCCGGCATCGGTCTCCAGGCCGTGCTGGCGACGCTCGCCGTCTTCGGCGTGACGCTGCTGCTCTTCACCTCGGGCAAGGTCCGCGCGACCCCGAAGATGATGCGCTTCTTCCTGATCGCGATGATCGGTTACGCGGCGTTCAGCCTCATCAACTTCTTCCTCATGATCTTCGGCGTCGTGAAGGATCCGTGGGGCCTTCGCGGCATGACGATCGGCGGCATCCCGCTGGGTCTGATCATCGGCGTGGTCGCCGTGATCCTGGCGGCCTTCTCCCTGATCATGGACTTCACCAACATCGAGGCCGGCGTCCACAACGGCGCCCCCGCACGGTACTCGTGGACCGCCGCCTTCGGCCTGACGGTCACCCTGGTGTGGCTGTACGTGGAGCTGCTGCGTCTGATCGCCATCCTGAGAGGCAACGACTAGTTCCCTCCGCGGGCCCGGCCAGGGCTCCGCTGACACACGACGACGGCGCCGCTCACCCGGAAGGGGAGCGGCGCCGTCGTCGTGTGCCGGCAGTGCTGTGGGCAGCCGTGTGGTTGGGGGCGTGCGGGGGAGGTCGCCGCTGCCGAGTCCGCTATCCAGGGCGTGAATTCGCTACACGATGTAGCGACCTCACACCTCGGATAGCGGACTCAGCCGACAGGGCGCAGGTGTCAGGCGAGGCGGCGCGCGCCGTCCGCGGGCGTCACCGTGAAGAGCCGTGGCTCGCCGAACCCGGCGGAGGCGAAGGCGCCGAGCACCGCCTGCCGGACCTCGTTCTCGAGGCCACGGGGCGTGAGCGCGATGGCCGAGCCGCCGAAGCCGCCGCCGGTCATCCGGGCGCCGATCGCGCCGGCCGCCCGTGCGGAGTCCACGGCGACGTCCAGTTCCGGGCAGGAGATCTCGAAGTCATCGCGCATCGAGACGTGGCTGGCGTCGAGGAGAGGGCCGATGGCCTTGGCGCCCTCGGCCCGGAGAACTGCGACGGTCTCGAGGACCCGCGCATCCTCCGTGACCACGTGACGGACCCTGCGGAAGGTCAGCTCGTCCAGGAGTTCCTCGGCGCGGGGCAGGTCCGCCAGGCCGAGGTCGCGCAGCGCGGGGACCCCGAGGGCGGCCGCACCCGCCTCGCATGCCGCGCGGCGGCTCGCATACCCGCCGTCGCTGTGCGAATGCGCCACGCGGGTGTCGACGACGAGCATGACCAGGTCATCGGCTTCCGCGTCGAAGGGGATGAGCTCGGCGTGCTGGTCCCGGCAGTCGAGGAACACGGCGTGGCCGCGCTCTCCGCGCAGGGAGGCCGACTGGTCCAGGATCCCGGTGGGCGCGCCGACGAAGTCGTTCTCGCCGCGCTGGGTCAGGAGCACCAGATCCTGAGCGCTCAGGGACGCTCCGGACAGCTCGGCGAGTGCCGTGATGGTGGCGCATTCGATGGCGTGGGAGGACGACAGCCCGGAGCCGAGGGGGACCGTGGAGTCCAGGTACAGCTCAAAGCCCGGCACGGCCACGCCGGACTGCTCCAGGGCCCAGGCCACGCCGAGGGGGTAGCTCGCCCAGCCGTAGTCGCCACCGGGCGTGATCCGGTCGAGCTCGAACTCGACGGTGTTTCCCGCCCCCTGGGCCGAGAGCAGGCGGACCGTGCGGGATTCCGGCAGGGTCCGCACGGCCACCCTGGCCTTGAGGTCGATCGCGAACGGGAGGACGAACCCGTCGTTGTAGTCGGTGTGCTCGCCGATGAGGTTGACCCGTCCGGGTGCCATCCACACGCCGTCCGCGTCGTGGCCGAACGCGTCGCGGAAGGCTTGGAGGATGTCCTGCTGCCCGGATTCCTGGCGGCTGGTGGCCTCGGTGTGCTGCGAGGTCATGGGCGGGCTCCTTCGGGGGAGGCGGCGGGGACGAGGAGCGGCGCGACAGGCGTGATCGAGCCCGCTGAACGGTACGGCGAGACGGAGTCCCGCAGCCGCGCGGCGACCGATTCCGGGGTCACATCGTTGATGAACGCCCCCATGGCGGCCTCGGATCCTGCGAGGTACTTCAGCTTGTCGGCGGCGCGGCGCGGTGAGGTCAGCTGGAGGTGGAAGCCCATGGCCTCACGGTACCCGCGCAGCAGCGGCGCCTGATGCCAGGCGGCGATGTACGGGGTGGGGGTGTCGTAGAGGCCGTCGACGCGGCCGAGGAGGTCCAAATACAGGGTGGTCAGCTCGTCCTTCTCCGCTCCCGTGAGGGCGGCGAAGTCCGGGACGTGACGGTGTGGGGCCAGGTGCAGTTCCAGCGGCCACCGTGCGGCGAACGGCACGTAGGCGCTGAAGTGCTCACCTTCCAGGACCATGCGGGAGCCTTCGCCGCGCTCGCGGCGGACCACGCCTTCCAGCAGCGTCTCGCCGTCGGACCGGCCGGAGCGGTACTCGACGGCGGTCCGGGCCATGGCCTCGGCGCGCGGCGTCACGTAGGGGTAGGCGTAGATCTGGCCGTGGGGATGATGCAGGGTGACGCCGATGTCCGCTCCGCGGTTTTCGAAGGGGAACACCTGCCGGACACCGCTGAGCGCCGAGAGTTCCCGCGTCCGGTGGGACCACGCCTCCACGACGGTGCGCGCGCGTTCCCAGGGGAGCTCGGCGAACGAGCCGCTGTGCTCCGGGGTGAAGGTGACGACCTCACACCGTCCGCTGGCCGGCGCGAGCGTCCCCCACCCGGGACTCGAGGGGATGTCGCCCACGACCGGACCGAGGGACGGGAAACGGTTCTCGAACGCGACCACCTCGTAATCCTCGGCGGGGATCTCGGTCGCACGCTCGGGCGTGCTGGGGCAGATGGGGCATTCGTGGGCCGGGGGGAGATGTGTCCGGGTCTGCCGGTGCGCGGCGACGGCCACCCATTCCCCGCTCAGCGCGTCATAGCGCACCTCGCCGGACCCTCCCGGGCCGAGGTCCCGCTGAGGCAGATCGCGAGTGTCCGGGACGTCCGCGGTGCGGCCCGGAGCGGCGTCGAAATAGATGATGTCGCGGCCGTCGGCCAGGTGTGAACGTGTCACCGATGTCATGGCTGCCCTCGCTTCCAACGCCCGCTCTGTGGGGCTCTGATCAGACTCTAGCAAAGAACGAATAATTTCTAACAAAAAAGAACATTAATGATCGCGTCACGTGCCGGTAGCCGTTTGACCGCTCGACTCCGACCGGTACGGTGTTGCCATGCCTGAATCATCCAGCAGCCCTGCCGTCCGCTGCGCGAGCGGCACCCAGTACCGCCTTGAGCGCGGGCCGGCCGTCGCCGTCGTGACCGAACTCGCCGCGGCGCTCCGCAGCTATTCCGTGGACGGCGTGCTCCTCACCGAGACCTTCGGTGACCACCAGATCCCACCCGGCGCCTCCGGCATCACGCTGGCGCCGTGGGCCAACCGGGTGGAGGACGGGAAGTGGACGCTGAACGGTGCGACTCAGCAGCTGGACATCACCGAGGTATCCCGCAACAACGCGAGCCACGGCCTCCTCCGCAATGCCGCCTACGCGTGCGTCGAGCAGAGCGGGACGCGCGTGGTCCTCGAAGCCACGGTCTTCCCGCAGCACGGTTACCCGTTCCTCGTCCGGCACCGGGTCGCCTACGAACTCGAGGAGAGCGGGGCGCTGCGCGTCACCCAGACTCTTCTGAACGACGACGACGCCGCGGCCCCGGTCGTGCTCGGCGCTCACCCGTACCTCCGGCTGGGTGAGCTCCCGGCGGAGGATCTGACCGTCACCGTCCGCGCGGACCGCTGGCTGGAGACCGACGAGCGTCTCATCCCGCGGGCCGAGCGCCCGGTGAGCGGTGGCACCGACCTGCGGGCCGGCGTCGTGCTTGCGGAACTGGACACGGACACGGCTTACACCGGGCTGGAGCGTGATGAGCAGGGGCGCGCCCGGACCACGCTCAGCGGCGCCGATGGCCGATCCGTCACGCTGTGGCAGGACGACCGGTGCGGCTACGTCCACCTCTACGCCACGGGAGGATTCGACGGGCGGGCGAAGGCGCTCGCCGTCGAACCGATGACCGGCCCGGCCAACGCCTTCAACTCCGGCGACGGACTGCAGTGGGTCCAGCCGGGTGCGGAGTTCAGCATGAGCTGGGGGATCGAAGCCTCCTGGTGACCGGTCCCCGGAGGCACCGGGTGAGGAAGACCGGATGGGGAGACGTCCCCATCGCTGCGGCGCACCGGGATCCCTAGGATGGTCACAACGGCCGGAGCGGCCGTTCAGGAACGGGGGACACCGATGGGTGGAGGGTTCTACGGCGCCGACGTGGCGCAGCTTCGCGCGCTGGCCAAGGCGATGACCTCGGCCTCCCAGAAGCTGCAGCTCTCCGCTCAGCAGCTCGGGTCCGAGGTGAACGCCGCCGCCCATACGGGCCCCGACGCCGCGCGGTTCCGGCAGCAGTGGCAGAGCGATCACCTGCCGCTGCTGCACCGGACCATCCTCGCGCTCAGGGCCTCCGGCCAGCTTCTCCAGGTGCAGGCGGACGAGCAGGAGACTGCCAGCACCTCGACCGGCGGGACCGGTGGCGGGGGTGCGCCCGGCTACGACGCCGGGGCCGCGCAGGAACTTCAGGACCGCCTGAAGGGGATGACCCCCGCCGAGCGCGAGGCCTACTTGAACAGCGACGAGTTCAAGCGCTGGGCCCTGGAACACCCCGAGGAGGCCAAGCGCGTCCTGGATGCCGCCGCGGATTCAGGGCTGATCAGCAAGACCGCCGGTGGCTACGGTGACTTCCTGAGCTCCTACTGGAACCAGCAGGCCATGCGGGAGATGGGCATCGACCCGGCCAAGTGGGACCCCTCCAAGGGCACGGCCTACAACTGGGACATCATCAAGAAGGTCTACGAGTATTACGGCAAGGCGTTCCTGGCCGATCCACGCCTCCAATGGGCCGGTATGGCGAATATGATCGGGCCGTCCTTCGCCGGCGGCTTTCAGGACATGGCCATGATGCGATCCGTGGCTCAGGAACTTCTCAAGAACATCCCCGCCGGATTCCCCTCGGAAGAACTCCAGTCCCTCCGCACGGTCGCGGCGCTGAGCGATGCCGAGGTGAAAGCGTACGAGACCCAGATGCTCTCCATGAACAAGGAGATCTTCCTGGACCAGGCTCGGCAGCATCAAGCGTTCATGAACGGCGGAATGGACGAGGTGAACCGTCTGCGGGACGCCGGTGTCATCGACACGAAGACCGGCAGGGCGTGGGAACAGATCGCCTCCGGTGATCCGTCTGCAGTCAAGGAGGGCAATACCTATCTCCTCCAGCGGGAACAGAAGGAAATCATCGCCGACGACTACGACACGATGCGGAGCCGGGCCACCGGACCGGCCGTGACGTGGCTGATCACCCTCGCGGGTGAACCGTCCATTCCGGGCGCCAAGAGCTACCCGGAGGTGTTCCCGTACAAGGTTCACATCGAAAGCCCGGGCCCCCACAACATCCCCTTCACGCCGCTGGACAATCCGCTGCAGGGATCGGTCGACTTCACGACAGGGCTCCCGGATGGCAACATCGCTCAAGTGGATGACCGTTGGAAGCTGATCACGCAGGACACCCTGCCGGCTTATCAGCACCTGCTCGCCACAGACCCTGAACGGGCCCGGCAGATCATCGCCTCGGATTTCGACCAGCGGACGCAGGACGCACGCCCGACCCACAACATCCCCCAGATCGCTGAACGGATCGCCAAGGGATTCATCCACATGCCCGAGGTCCACCAATGACCCTCAATCGGAAACATCTCGCGACCCGGCTCGGCATAGTACCGGCGGCCGTGCTGATCCTTGCGGGTTCGCTGTCCGCCTGTGGCATTCCCATCGCTCAGCCCGCGCCCGGCACTTCATCATCGACCCAAGGAGCAGCCATGTCAGGAAACTCCACCCTCGACGAAGCGGGTATCACCCGTATCAAAACCGATCGTTCGGCGCGGTTCGATTTCTCTTCAGGAACCCTGACCCGCAACGCGGTGGGGCTCGGACCAGGGCTCCAATCACCCATGGTGGATCTGCGGGGAACCGGAAAGATGGACCTGCGGATCTCGGCTCCTCAGGGAGAGATCACCGCGCGGACCGACGTGCTCAATGCCTTGGTCCACGACGGTAAGGACACCGTGGATGAGCTGAGTTACTTCCTGACCACGGAATCGAAGGACGAGTACATCGCCGCGGTCCGAGCCGCAGTCACCGACTACGGCATCGATCAGGCCAGGGTTGAGGAATGGATCCGGGGGCTGAACGACCACCCCACGGGCCGTCATTATTCGGCACTTCCACCCGGATACAAGACGGGTCTGGAGGTCATCTACGACCTCCGCTTCGACTATGACAAGAAGGTCCAGGTCATCATCGTCACGGTGAGCCCCAAGTCCTGACACGCCCGGCCCGCGACCGACCGTGGCGCTCCGTCCGCCCGCCATGCGAACCTGATTTCCAAATGGGGGGCGGCTGCGCCACGATTGATGCATGTCAGGTGTAGCCAAGAACGGTCAGTCAGTGGTGCCCCGTCCGACGCGTGGCAGAGAACTCGATGAGGACATCCCGTACGGCATCCGGATCGCCGCGGCCTGGTCCTGGCGCGTGGGGGTCATCCTCCTCGCCACGGGCGCGCTCATCTGGCTGCTCTCGAAGGTCAGCTTCCTGATCATCCCGCTCCTCCTCGCGGCGCTCCTCACGGCCCTGTTGAACCCGGTGGTCGGCTGGTTGAGCAGGCACAAGATCCACCGCGGTCTCTCCGTGGCCCTCACGCTGCTCGGCCTGATCGCGCTCATCACCGTCACGCTGATCTTCGTCGGGCGGCAGGCCACCGTGGGGTTCAAGGAACTCTGGGGTCAGGCGCTCGAGGGTCTCAAGCAGATCCAGGGGTGGCTCCAGGACGGCCCGCTGCACCTCACCGCCGACCAGATGGACGGCTACATCCGCAACGTCGTGGATGCCGTGCAGAACCAGAGCAGCACCATCCTGACGGGTGCCCTGAGCGTGGGCAGCGGTGCCGGGCACATCGCGGCCGGGCTCCTGCTGACCCTCTTCATCCTGATCTTCTTCCTCCTCGAGGGCCGCCAGATCTGGGGCTTCATCACCCGCCTGGCCCCGAAAAAGGCCCGCCCGGCCATCTACGGAGCCGGCAGCAAGGCCTGGATCTCGGTGGGCAACTACGTCCGGATCCAAGTGTTCGTGGCCGCCGTCGACGCGATCGGCATCGGCGTCGGCGCCGCCGTGATCGGCGTGCCCCTGGCCCTGCCCCTCGGCCTGGCGGTCTTCCTCGGCTCGTTCATCCCCGTGGTCGGCGCCCTCGTCACCGGCGCGGTGGCGGTCCTCCTGGCCCTCGTGGCGAACGGCCTGGTGAACGCCATCATCATGCTCGCGATCGTCCTCGCCGTGCAGCAGCTGGAGAGCCATGTGCTGCAGCCGCTCGTCATGGGCAAGGCCGTCTCCCTGCACCCGGTCGGGGTCATCCTGGCCGTCGCCGCGGGATCCTTCCTGGCCGGCATCCCCGGCGCCCTGTTCGCCGTGCCGATCCTGGCCGCGCTGAACACCGCCATCCGCTACATCGCCGGACGCGGCTGGGACGACGACCCTGCCGTCGCCGCTCTGGACGGCACGACGACGCCGGCCACCTCCGATGAAGAGATCGACGCCGCGGCGGGGGAGACGCCGTCGTCGTCCGCTGAAGAGCGCACTGAACTTCCGGCCCCCGTGAGCGGGCCGGGGACGCAAGAGAAACCGAACAATTCCAAGGAGGCGGCCAGTGATGACCACTGAGGCCCTACCCGTCACGCTCCAGGACGTAGTCCGCGCACAGGAATTGCTCGACGGCGTCATTACCGTCACGCCCATCGAGAAGTCGCGGGCGCTGTCCCGGATGGTGGGTGGCGACGTGGTCTTCAAGTGCGAGAACCTGCAGCGCGCGGGGTCGTTCAAGGTCCGTGGCGCGTACGTGCGCATGGCCCGCCTGAGTCCGGAGGAGAAGGCCCGTGGCGTCGTCGCGGCGTCGGCCGGCAATCACGCCCAGGGCGTCGCCTCCGCGGCCAAGGCCCTCGGGATCAAGGCCCGCATCTACATGCCGCTCGGTGTGGCGCTGCCGAAGCTGGCGGCGACCCGTGGGCACGGCGCCGAGGTCATCCTGCACGGTCACAACGTGGACGAGGCCCTCGCCGAGGCGCAGCGCTACGCCGAGGCGTCCGGGGCCGTGTTCGTGCACCCGTTCGACAATGTGGAC
>JABLTH010001014.1_pt1 | contig 10234 bp, 6 predicted proteins | sample 7875711 | NCBI WGS metagenome assembly JABLTH01 (sample SAMN14941262, study PRJNA633318) | bioreactor metagenome | isolation source: bioreactor | place: China | collected 2019-03-05 | reverse complement strand
TTGTGCTCAAACTTGACCAAACGTTTATAATCGAAGCTCATTTCCAATCCTCTCTGTGTTGTATTTATTTAGTCCTGACGCAAGGCTCTCCCTTTAAAGGCAAGCAAATATACACAGGTCCCCGAAATCTGCAAGCTATAAAAAATGGATGCCTCGTCTCTGATTGCCCCGTTAAACGACCAGCAACGCCTGGCCGTTTCGGCCCCTTCCCAAGCCATGCTGGTACTGGCCGGCGCCGGTAGCGGCAAAACCCGGGTGCTGGTGCACCGCATCGCTTGGCATATCAAAGTCAACCACGTCTCGCCTTACCACATCCTGGCTGTGACCTTTACCAACAAGGCGGCCAACGAGATGCGCGGCCGGGTCGAGGACTTGCTAAACACCTCCGCCCGCTCGATGTGGATCGGCACCTTTCACGGCCTGGCCCACCGTTTGCTGCGGCAACACGCCAAGCAAGCCAAACTGCCGGAAACGTTTCAAGTGATGGACAGCGACGACCAATTACGCATCGTCAAACGCCTGGTCAAGAATCTGAACCTGGACGACAGCAAATGGCCGCCGAAACAAGCGCAATGGTTCATCAACGCGCAAAAGGACGAAGGCATCCGCGCCCGCCACATGCAGGACAGCGGCGATTTTTACCTGCGGCAGATGCGCCAGATCTATCTGGCATACGAAGAACTGTGCGACCGCTCCGGCTTGGTCGATTTTGCCGAACTGTTGCTGCGCGCCCACGAATTGCTGCGCGACAACGCCGACCTGCTGAGTTTTTACCGCGAGCGCTTCCAGCAGGTTCACGTCGACGAATTCCAGGACACCAACACCATCCAATACGCTTGGTTGCGGCTGCTGACCGAAGGCAACAACAACCTGTTCGTGGTCGGCGACGACGACCAATCGATTTACGGCTGGCGCGGCGCCAAGATCGAGAATATCTACGCCTTCCAAAAACACTATCCGCAACACGGCGTGATTCGCCTGGAACAGAACTACCGTTCCAGCGGCCACATCCTGAAGGCCGCCAACACCCTGATCGCCAACAACGACAATCGGATGGGCAAGGAACTGTGGACCGATGCCGGCGACGGCCATGCCATCGCCTTGTATTCGGCCTTCAACGAACAGGACGAAGCCTATTTCGTCGTCGAAAAAATCCGGCAATGGGTGCTCGACGGCGGCTTGCGCAGCGAGACCGCGATTTTGTACCGATCCAACGCCCAATCCCGCCAGTTCGAAGAACGGCTGATGACCACCGCGACACCATACCGGGTTTACGGCGGTTTGCGCTTTTTCGAACGGATGGAGATCAAAAACGCCCTCGCCTATCTGCGCCTGTCCAGCAACCCGCACGACGACGCCTCGTTCGAGCGGGTGGTCAACACACCGACCCGCGGCATCGGCGCCAAAACCCTGGACGACATGCGCATTCTGGCCCGGCAACAGCAACTTTCGCTGTGGCAGGCGGCACAGGCCATGCTGGAGCAAAACCAGTTGCCGGCCCGCGCCGCCAACGCGCTGCGCGGCTTCATGAATCTGGTGCTCGAACTGGGAACGGCCACCCAAGGTTTCAATTTGCACGAGACCGTCAAGCACGTCGTCGAAGTCAGCGGCCTGATCGAACTATATAAAAAGGAAAAACAGGACAAGGGCGAAGCCCGGGTGGAAAACTTGGAAGAGCTGGTCAATGCCGCCCGCCTGTTCGACTACGACCGCGAGAATGCGGAAAACCTGTCGGAGCTGGACATGTTTCTGGCCCACGCCGCGCTGGAAGCCGGCGAAATGCAAGGCGAAGCCGATGAGGATTGCGTGCAACTGATGACGCTGCATTCCGCCAAGGGTTTGGAATTCAAGCTGGTGTTTCTGGTCGGCCTGGAAGAAGGCCTATTCCCGTCCCAACAGGCGCTGGACGATCCCGGCCGATTACAAGAGGAACGCCGGCTATGCTACGTCGGCATCACCCGCGCGATGCAACAATTGTATTTGACCCACGCCGAATCGCGCCGCCTTTACGGCAAAGACAGTTACCCGCGGGCCTCGCGTTTTCTGCGCGAACTGCCGCAGGAATCGATACAGGAAATCCGCTTGCGCGCCAACGTCACCCGCCCTGCCGCCGCTGCGCCATCGGCGTCCGCCACTCTGGGCGGCAGTACCTTCAAACTCGGCCAAACCGTCCGCCACGAGAAATTCGGCGAAGGCGTCGTGCTGCAAACCGAAGGCGAAGGCGAACAAGAGCGGGTACAAATCAACTTTCGCAACGCCGGTTTGAAGTGGCTAATGCTGGCTTACGCCAAATTAGACAAGGTATAAGCGGACTTCGTGGCCGGGCTTTGGTACGGCCGAAGCGTTAAGCCTTGGTCACTTTTGATTCCGGTCTCGCTAACGAGTCACCGAAATTCCGTAAGCCCCGGTACCCGTCGGGCTGTAATGCCGCACCCTAACGAAATACTGACCGGGCAACAAGACCCTAACAATTTGCGAATTGGTGCCGGGTCCACTATCGTCGTCTTGTGTCACAAAACTGGTTGGGCTGTTGGGCCCATACAGACTGATAAAGGTATCCATCGAACCTGAGGTCCCAATCGTATGACTGACCGCCGCCGAAACCATAAAGGTGTATACATCGCTTTCGTTCGCAGCGGCGATATTGCCTTGCACCACCGGGCCGTTGACCAAAATCTCCGGCAACCCAGGCGCTGGATTGGGCGACACATTGCCGCCCACCGCAATGCCGTATGGGCCGGTACCGCCAGCCTGATAATGGCGCACCTGGATAAAATAGGTCCCCGCCGACACTTGGGTTTCGATTCGCGCATTGGTTTCAGGGCCGCTATCGTCGTCGCTGGTAACCAGATCGGTTTGATTGTTAGGCCCGAATAGCGACATGAACACATCGGTTGGCCCACTTGTCTCCAGCGTATAGATCCCGGCTGTCGGCACCAAAAAGCGATACCAGTCGAGTTCGCTGGCAAGCCCGATATTGGCTGGTCGGAAAGCCGCACCCTCCGTCAAATCAACAATTTGCTGAGGCTGCGTCAATTCGTCGTCATAGCTGTATCCCAGGGCCGCATGGTTAATAACACTAGCAGGCGTCGGTGGCGATACCTCGTTTTGCCAGGGTTCTAGCGGCGTGTTCAGATTGAAATTGGCATCGCCTTGGAACGCGGCTTGGTCCGGGTGTTGGCGTTGCCACAGCGCCCAAAGCCGGTCTACATTGCAATGTAAAAGAAAAAAGATCGGATCGTTGGGCGAGCTGGCGGTACTCGCGGCACCGCCGACCGAAGTGTGTACGGTGTTATGACTTTGGTTTTCGGCGTTGCGTACGAATACTCGATAAGGCACGCTAGCCAATACGGCACGCGCCGTATTGGCGGTGGGGAGCTGACTGAGCTGCAGGTCGCGAGTAAGTTCGACGGGATCGCTGGGGGAATCACGCTCGGTCAATGGCCAACGACCGTTGTCGAATGCGAAAGGGCCGTTTTGTACTGCACCTCCGCGCGGAACGCCGTTACCGCCCATGAAATCGTCAGCCCAAAGACTCGAGTTGGCGTTACGATCCGTGGTCCAATCCCAATAGGGTAAGCTTACCGAGGCGTCAATAGCCTGCAGATCCAGCTCAAGTCGCCGCAAAAACTCCCGGTGCCAAGGCAAAAACAGCACACTGCGATGAATACCGTTGTTGAACAACTCCCGATGATGGCGCACATATCGGTCGTAGACGCCGTTAGCTTTGAGTTGCAAAAGGGCGGCAATGAAACGGGCCTTTTCGTCGGGCGTTAATGTGGTGTGATTTTTTCTGATACCCATGGCAGATCCTCCTCTGAGTAACTACGGTAAGCTTTCATTTTGAGCGGAGCCAATTTAAAGCAATCGCCGCCATTTGTCATGACACCTGCGTACCGGTACAAAAGTACGCGGTTGTCGATAACATAGCAAAGCTATATCCGGTCGTCTCGCGGAGAGGTCTGTCCAACGAGTGAATAAATCGCCAAGCTGTACATTACACCGCTAGCCGGCGGCACGCAGCGGATTCTAGCGAAACCAATCCTCCGGCTTGCGATTTACTCGTTCCCATAAAAAACGCGACGTCCAGCCGAAGCCGGAACGCCGCGTGTTGGTTTCGGGCGAAACCGCTTAGTCTTCGACGGTAACCACTTTCAGCGAATTGGTGCCGCCTTGGTGGCCGGTCGCGTCGCCTTTGGTGATAATGTAGGTATCGCCTTTGTTGACCACGCCACGGGTGCGCAGTTTGTCGATGATGGCTTTGTTGACTTCGGCTTTTTCCATCGACTCGCGACTGAACGGAATCGGGAACACACCACGGTACAAGGTCACCCGGCCCAGCGTTTTTTCATGGCTGCTGAACGCGTAAATGGGGATGTTGGAGTTGATCCTGGACATCCACAACGGGGTCGAGCCTGACTCGGTCAACGACGCCACGCCGCTGATTTTGGTGTGGTTGGCCATATACATGGCCGACATCGCGATGGCTTCGTCGATCGCCGAGAAGCTGTCGGTCATCCGGTGGTGGGAATGGGTCACGCTCGGCTGCTTTTCGGTTTCCCAGCAGATCCGCACCATGGCTTCCACGGTTTTCACCGGGTATTTGCCGGAGGCGGTTTCGGCGGAAAGCATGATCGCGTCGGTGCCGTCGACGATGGCGTTGGCGACGTCGAATACCTCGGCCCGGGTCGGGATCGGATTTTCGATCATCGATTCCATCATCTGGGTCGCGGTGATGACCGCCCTGTTCAATTCGCGCGAACGCTTGATCAAGTGCTTCTGCGCTGCCGGCAGGTTGGCATCGCCGATTTCCACGCCCAAGTCGCCGCGCGCCACCATGATGGCATCTGACGCCAGGATGATGTCGTCGATGACTTCCATCGCTTCCGCACGCTCGACCTTAGCCACCAAGCCGGCGTAGGAACCTGCAGCCTCCAACAGAGCGCGGGCCTCCTGCATGTCTTCGGCGGAGCGCGGAAACGAAATCGCCACGTAATCGGCCTGAATCACCGCACTGGTTTTGATATCTTCCTTGTCCTTGTCGGTCAAGGCCGCTGCCGACAAACCGCCGCCCAACAGGTTGATGCCTTTGTTGTTGGACAAGTAACCGCCGACTACAACTTTACAGTTGACGCGAGCCTGATTCTCGACGCTGACCACATCCATCACCACCCGGCCGTCGTCCAGCAACAAGCGGGTGCCGGGCTTGACTTCGCGCGCCAGCGGCTCGAAACCGAGGCCTACCTGGGTGTGGTCGCCATCGTATTTACCGAGGTTGATATCTAAGGCAAAGTCCTGGCCTTCGTCCAGCCAGACTTTGTTTTCCTTGAAACGCTCGATACGGATTTTCGGACCTTGCAGGTCGGCCAGAATACCGACCCTGCGGCCGGTTTTCTTGCTCAGTTCCCGCACTCGGTTGGCGCGGTCTATGTGATCCTGCGCCGAACCGTGCGAGAAGTTCGAGCGAACGACGTCGATCCCAGCCTCGAACAATTCCTCCAGCACGCCCGGCTTATCCGTGGAAGGCCCGAGCGTCACCAGAATTTTGGTTCTTCTTAACAGCATGGAATCCCTTTATTTGGCGTTAAACAAAGCAACGGTGGTGTCCAGCATCCGATTGGAGAAACCCCACTCGTTGTCGTACCAGGACAGAACTTTTACGAAGTTGCCACCGGTGACTTTAGTCAATGAGGATTCGTAAATGGACGAATGCGGATTGTGATTGAAGTCCATCGATACCAACGGCTCGTCGTTGACGGCCAGAATGCCTTTCAACGGGCCAGCGGCGGCGGCTCTCAAAACGCTGTCGATTTCTTCCTTGGTGGTGTTACGCGAGGCTTGGAAGCACAGGTCAACCACGGACACGTTGATGGTCGGCACACGCATCGCGAAACCGTCCAGCTTGCCCTTCAGTTCCGGCAATACCAAGCCGACAGCGGCGGCGGCGCCGGTTTTGGTCGGGATCATGGATTGAGTCGCAGAGCGGGCGCGGTGCAAGTCGCTGTGATACACGTCGGTCAGCACTTGGTCGTTGGTGTAGGAGTGAATGGTGGTCATCAAACCATGGTCGACGCCGATGGTGTCCATCAAGGGCTTGACCAGCGGGGCCAAACAGTTGGTGGTGCAGGATGCGTTGGAGATGACGGTATCGGTCGCTTTCAGGGTTTGGTGGTTGACGCCGTATACCACGGTGGCGTCGACATCGTTACCGCCCGGTGCGGCAATGATAACTTTTTTCGCGCCGCCGGCGATATGCGCGGAAGCTTTGGCTTTGCTGGTAAAGAAACCGGTACATTCCAGCACCACATCGATACCCAGTTCGCCCCATGGCAATTTGGCCGGATCGCGCTCGGCCAAAACCCGGATGCGGTCTCCGTTGACCACAATGTAGTCGCCATCCACAGCCACTTCGAACGGGAATCTGCCATGAACGGTATCGTATTTGGTCAAATGCGCATTGGTTTTTGAATCGCCCAAATCGTTGATCGCAACCACTTGGATTTCGTTGGTGCGACCGGCTTCGTACAGTGCGCGTAGAACATTGCGACCGATACGACCGTAACCGTTAATTGCAACTTTAATTGCCATAGAGTTTTCTCCGGAATGATTGTGAAAGACTGGGGTTGTGATGTGCCGAAAGCACCAAAAATTCGGCAGATTGTAGCAAACCCGGACAAACAACGTCTACCGCCGCGACCGGATTTGCGCCGCTCGCCGCTGCCGCAGCGTAGCGAGTACGTTACAATTGCATTCCGTTTTCGACAGCAGATCCCCGCTCATGCAAATCCAGTGGTACCCAGGCCATATGCACAAGGCCAGCAAAGAGATCAAATATGCGTTGCCCGACATCGATCTGCTGATCGAAATCCTCGACGCCCGCATCCCCTACAGCAGCCAAAACCCGATGCTGGCCAGGTTGCGCGGCAGCAAACCTTGCATTCGGGTGCTGAACAAAACCGACTTAGCCGATCCGGAACTGACCAAGTGCTGGCAGGAGTACTTGGAGCGCGAGCAAGCGGTGAAAACCCTAGCGGTAACCACGCAACAACCCGACAAGATCAAACAGATCATAGATTTGTGCGGCAAAATGCTACCGGACAGAACCGCCGCCGGTAAAGTGGTCAGAACCATGATCATGGGTATTCCGAATGTCGGTAAATCGACCATTATTAACGTGCTGGCCGGCAGGACCATCGCCAAAACCGGCAACGAACCGGCGGTGACCAAACAGCAACAACGCATCAACCTGGGCAAGAACATCGTATTGTCCGACACGCCCGGTGTACTGTGGCCCAACGTCGAAAATCGGCACAGCGGTTACCGACTGGCCGCCACCGGCGCCATCAAAGACACCGCTTTCGAACACGCCGATATTGCGTTGTATGCGCTGGATTACCTGCGCCGGGCCTATCCTGAGCCACTGCGCCAACGCTATCGGCTGGAAACCTTGCCGGCAGACGCGCAAGCCTTGCTGGAAACGATAGGCGCCAAGCGCGGTTGTCTGCGCGCCGGCGGCATCGTCGAGCTGGACAAAGCCGCCAAACTGCTGTTGACCGAACTGCGCGCCGGCACCATCGGCCGCATCACGTTGGAAACCCCGGACATGATAGCCGCGGAAATGGCCGAGCTGGCCGAGATCCGCACCGAAAAAGCCGCCGAGCGCGAAGCGCGCCGTCAGCGTTCCTAACTGGCGCTAGCGCAGAGCCCGGCCGCGCCGCGAGCCTTCGCCGTTGAAAACCAGCCGAGATTCCCCCACATCGTTGCGGAACCTTTAAACCGACCCGGCGGTCTGCTGCGCAACCGCCAAGCGGCCAATATTCTCAAAAACGGAGCCATTCGAATGAATCCTCAAGAACGCGACCAACTCAACCTGTTCCTAAAGCAATTGACCGAGGCCAGAGTCGGCGCCAAAGACGCAGAAGCGGCACAGTTGATTGCCGACAGCGTCGCCAAACAAGCCGATGCCGCCTATTTGTTAGTGCAACGGGCCATGCTGCTGGAACAAGCCTTGAACAGCGCCAAAAACCAGATCGCCGACCTGCAACAACAATTGCAAACCAGCGCCGCCGCAGCCCCGCGCGGCGGATTTTTGAGCAACGACCCCTGGGCGCAAGCGCCGACGGTCGGCGGCGTACCCGGCTCCGGCAATTACCAAATTCCGCGCAATTCACCGATGCCACCGCAAGTCAACGCTTTCGGCGGCGGCTCGAGCTTTCTGGGCAACATCGCCACCACGGCAGCCGGTGTCGTCGCCGGATCGTTTTTATATCAAGGTATCGAAAGCCTATTAGGCCACCACGGCGGCGGTCAATCGCTGTGGAGCCAAACCTCACACGATAATCTGGCGGAACCAACGGTCATCAACAACTACTACGGCGACGAGGCGATTGCCGCCGCCACGGCGGACGAGCCGAACGATTATGAGAGCGACGGATCGAACGACTTCGATAGCGCCGACTCCAACGACTCCGACTGGATTTAACCCCCCGCACTGGCTCGGTGCTAAACCATAAAGTATCGGTCCGAGCCAGTGCGCTAGCCGTCTGCCAAAGCACAAAACCTTCATCGCCAACGCTGCTCCGCGCTCACCTCTCGACGCGGCGGATAGCTGGCCGGCGCTACGGTCGTTACCGCCTTCCTTCCCCAAGAATATGGTCTACACTTTCGAAAAACCGGCGCAAGCCGGCGAATTGTCTAGGCCAGCAGCCGTCCGATACGCCTTCAACCTTTGGAAAATCTGCAATGCAACTCACCATACGGAACAAATTGATCGCCAGCTTTTCGGCGCTGGTACTGATCTTAGTCATATTCGGGCTGTTAGCCTGGATCTATATCGGCCGGTTGGGATCGAGTATCGACGAAATCGCAGAATGGAAGGTGCCGGCCGTTAAACTGGCCGTGGACGTACACGCCGGCGCCTACGACGCAACGATAGAACAGCTCAATTACCTGCTCTACGAACGCGAGGAAACCTATAGCCGGGCCAAGCAGGTGTTAAACACCATGGACGACAACCTGAACAAAGTCGACAGCATAGGCAATACCTTTTCCGACAAAGCCTTGCTGGAGCAATCGGCGTCGGTGCGCAACAATGTCAAAGATTTCCGCGAGCTATACGATAGCGGCGTCGCCGCATTGAAAAACAACCGGCAAGCGGTCGACACCATGGTCAACAGCGGCAGAGCGGTACTGGCCGAAGCCGACGCCTTTGCCGAAAAACAAGAAACGGAATACGCCAAACTCTTGGAAAACGGCGCCAGCCAGACCGAACTGAACGGCAAAGTACAAAAATACATTCTGGTAAACCGGATTAAGTCTCTGGCGCAGACCATCATTCAGCACGAAAAGGAAGAACGGCTGTACAAAGACCGTCAGTATTACCAACAAATGCAGCAGGAGTTACCGGCACTGATGGTGCTGTACGATAAGCTCGCAGCGATTACCCCGGAACCGACCGAACATGAACGCATCGATAAAGCTCGGGCGGAAACCGCAAAATACCAAAATGCCGCGGCGCAATGGATCGACAACGATAGCCGCCTGAAACAAATCGTCGCCAAAATGGACCAAATCGCCGCCAGCGCCCGACAATCGGCCGCCGCCGCCGAACAGGACGGCTGGAGCAAAGCTCAGGAAATCGCCGGCAAAACCGTGGCGCTGGTCGGCCAGGCCAACACCATTATCGTGGTGTGCCTGATTCTGGGCATTGTTATTGGCGTGGGCATGGCGATCACCGTGCCGACCAACATTGTCAACTCGATCAATGCCCTCAGCAAATTCGCCAAAGCCTTCGGCGCCGGCAATCTCACCGTCCGCACCCGATTCTCGCCCACCGACGAAATCGGCATCATGGCGCAAGACTTCGACCACGCTGCGGAAAGTATTCACAAAATTGTCGGCAAGGTCAGCGGTTACTCGCAAACCTTGCAACGTAATGCCGAAGTACTGCTTCGGGCCGTAGAGAACAACTCAGCCGGGGCGCAGTCGCAAAAGGAATATATCGAACAGGTGGCTTCTGCGATGACACACATGGCTGCAGCGGTACAAGCGGTGGCACGCAATGCTTCGCAGGCGGCCGGAGCCGCGGCCGAAACCGACCGCCAAGCCCGCGCCGGACAAACCGTGGTGCAGCAGGCGGTCGGCTCGATAAATGCTCTGGCCCGAGAAATTGCCGATGCGGCCGGAACGGTCAGCAATCTAGAAAACCACGTCAACGACATCAGCAGCATTCTGG
>JABLTH010040002.1_pt1 | contig 10242 bp, 7 predicted proteins | sample 7875711 | NCBI WGS metagenome assembly JABLTH01 (sample SAMN14941262, study PRJNA633318) | bioreactor metagenome | isolation source: bioreactor | place: China | collected 2019-03-05 | reverse complement strand
TTCGCCTTGGCGTTCTTCGCCTCCTTGGCGGCGTTCGCGCTCGCGGCGGCCGCGCCGGTGGCCTCGGCCTGCAGCGAATCGCGGTTCGCGGCGAGCAATGCCTCGATCTGCTTGGGGTCGACGCGCGTCATCAGGTGCTGGTACGCCTTGATCGGCTGTTCCGACGACAGCGGCTTCGCGGCATCGGCCCATGCGAGCGGCGCGATCCCGAAGAACGACTCGACGGCCTCGGCCACGCGCGGCATCACCGGCTTCAGCGCGAGCGACAGCAGGCGGAAGGACTCGAGGCTCACGCTGCAGGTTTCGTGCAGCGCGACCGCGTTGGCCGGATCCTTCGCGAGATCCCACGGTTTGGCGCCGTCGACGTACGCGTTCACTTCGTCCGCGAGCTCCATCGTGTGGCGCAGCGCGCGGCCGTACTCGCGTGCTTCGTAGTGCGCGGCGATCCCCGGAATCGCATCGCGCAGCTTCACGACGAGCGGATGGTTCATCGCGCTGTCCTGCACGCGGCCGTCGAAGCGCTTGATCAGGAAGCCTGCCGCGCGGCTCGCGATGTTCACGTACTTGCCGACGAGATCGCTGTTCACGCGCGCCTGGAAATCGTCGAGGTTCAGGTCGATGTCTTCCATCGTCGCGTTCAGCTTCGCGGCGAAGTAGTAGCGCAGCCATTCGGGGTTCAGGCCCGTGTCGATGTAGCTCTGCGCGGTGATGAACGTGCCGCGCGACTTCGACATCTTCGCGCCGTCGACCGTCAGGAAGCCGTGCGCGAACACGTTGGTCGGCGTGCGGTGGCCCGAGAACTCGAGCATCGCGGGCCAGAACAGCGTGTGGAAGTACAGGATGTCCTTGCCGATGAAGTGATACTGCTCGGTGGTCGAGCCCGGGCGGATCCACGCGTCGAAGTCGACGCCGTTGCGGTCGCACAGGTTCTTGAAGCTCGCGTAGTAGCCGACCGGTGCGTCGAGCCACACGTAGAAATACTTGCCGGGTGCGCCCGGGATCTCGAAGCCGAAGTACGGCGCGTCACGCGAGATGTCCCAGTCGGCGAGCTTGGCCTCGCCGGCGTCGCCGAGCCATTCGCGCATCTTGTTGGTTGCTTCGGGCTGCGCGAGGCCGCTCACCCATTCGCGCAGGAACGATTCGCAGCGCGGATCGGACAGGCGGAAGAAGTAGTGCTTCGACGTCTTGCGCACCGGCGTCGCGCCCGACACGACCGAATACGGGTTCAGCAGTTCGGTCGGCAGGTAGGTCGAGCCGCACACTTCGCAGTTGTCGCCGTACTGGTCCTTCGCGTGGCACTTCGGACACTCGCCCTTGATGAAGCGGTCGGGCAGGAACATTTCCTTGACGGGATCGTACGCCTGCTCGATCTCGCGCTCGGCGATGAAACCGGCTTCCTGCAGCGCGACGTAGATCTTCTCGCTCAGCACGCGGTTCTCGTCCGAATCGGTCGAGTAGAAATTGTCGAACGACACGCCGAAGCTGTCGAAGTCGCGCTTGTGCTCGGTCCACACGCGGTCGATCAGCTGCTTCGGGGTCAGGCCTTCCTTCTCCGCGCGCAGCATGATCGGCGTGCCGTGCGTGTCGTCGGCGCCGATGTAGTAGACCTCATGGCCATGCATTCGCAGCGTCCGCACCCAGATGTCGGTCTGGATGTACTCGACCAGATGGCCGATGTGGATCTGCCCGTTGGCATAGGGCAGTGCGGACGTAACGAGGATCTGGCGGCCACCTTGCGGCGCCGCAGCCTGCACGGAAGTGAGGTCGGATGCGGACATAGGGTCTGTAGAGGAACGGCGGAAAACGACGGGAAACTGCGATTCTAGCAGGGGCGCGCGCCAGCGACGCGGGCAGGGCGCCGCTGACCGGGCGCCGGAACGGGCGGGGCCACGCAAGCGGCGTGCCCGGAGGTGGCGTGCTGCGGCGCAGCACGAATTCCGCGGGCAAAAAAAACCGGGGCGGATACGGCCCCGGAGCAACAACGACAAGAGGAGAATGGTGACGCGCCGGCAACACCAGCCGCGTACCGTAAATACTGACCACGGCCTGCGACAGAAGTTCGAAAATTTTTTCGATTTGTTACCGGCTCCGCCGGAAGCCTTGTCCGGCGGGGCTGCGCGGGCGGCGGGCCCGCGCCTTCCCCTCGTCGTGCGCTTACTGCGCCTGTGCTGCGCGCAGGTAGATTTCGACGCGGCGGTTCTGTGCGCGGCCGGCTTCCGTCGCGTTGTCCGCGATCGGGTTCGACGGGCCCATGCCCTGTGCCGACAGGCGGCCGCCAGCGACGCCGCGCTGCACGAGCGCGTTCACGACGCTCTGCGCACGGTTCTGCGACAGCGTCTGGTTCAGCTGCTGCGAACCCGTGCTGTCCGTGTAGCCGACGATCGATGCCGTCACTTGCGGGTTCTGGTTCAGCGTCGTCGCCAGGTCGTTCAGCAGCGGCGTGAAGGCCGGCGTGATCGCGTACTGGTTCGTCGCGAACGTCACCGAGCTCGGCACGTTCAGCTTCAGCGAGCCGTCCGGCTGCTCGGTCACCTGCGTACCCGTCTTGGCTGCCGACGGCGCGAGCTTGTTCTTGATCGCCTGCCAGTTGTAACCCGTCACGCCGCCGACCAGTGCGCCGACGCCCGCGCCGATCGCCGCGCCCTTGCCGCCGCCCGCCAGCGCGCCGATGCCTGCGCCCAGCGCCGCACCCGTGCCGGTACCGACGGCCGTGTTGTTGCCTTGCTGCGTGGCGCAGCCTGCCAGCAGTGCGCCGGCCAATGCGAAGACGGACAGACGGGTCGCGATTTTCATGTTCATCTTGGATTCCTCTCTTGGTTGAACGAGTCGACAACGACGACAACAGTTACGGCTCCACGCGCGGGCCGCCCGAAAAAGGAGGGCAGGCCTGCGCCAGCGGCAGCCGCCGAGGTGGCCGCATGCCCTGTCCGTCAGCGTGGCTGTTCGGGCAGTGCGACGCGTCAGCCTCTACAATATAGGCGGTTGGCGGCCGATTTGGCCCCATAGCATGCCGCAGGCGAAGAGTGCGCCGGGTCGCGCGTTCGCGCAATGGCGTGCAACAGATTCTTTCACTTTTCCCGATTTTCGCAGCGTAATTTGATATTTTTTGACGTTTGCGCGCGAGAAAAACGTTTTCACGGAGTTTCGATGAGCATTGACCGGGCACAAGTCGACGCCGCTTTGGCGGCTGTCGTCGACCCCAATACCGGCCGTCCGTATGCGGCGAACAAGGGCGTGCGCAACGTCGCGATTGACGGCGACGTCGTGGCGCTCGACGTGGTGCTCGGTTATCCCGCGCGCAGCCAGCACGACGACGTGCGCGCACGCGTCACCGCGGCGCTCCAGGCCGTGCCCGGCGTGCGCGACGCGCGCGTCGCCGTGTCGCAGGAGATCGTCGCGCACACGGTGCAGCGTGGCGTGAAACTGCTGCCGAACGTGAAGAACATCGTGGCGGTCGCATCGGGCAAGGGCGGCGTCGGCAAGAGCACGACGGCCGTCAACCTCGCGCTCGCGCTCGCCGCCGAAGGCGCGTCGGTCGGCATCCTCGACGCCGACATCTACGGCCCGTCGCTGCCGACGATGCTCGGCATCCACGGCCAGCGCCCCGAGTCGCCGGACAACCAGTCGATGAACCCGCTCGTCGGCCACGGGCTGCAGGCGAACTCGATCGGCTTCCTGATCGAGGAAGACAACCCGATGGTGTGGCGCGGCCCGATGGCGACCTCCGCGCTCGAGCAGTTGCTGCGCCAGACCAACTGGCGCGAGCTCGACTACCTGATCGTCGACATGCCGCCCGGCACGGGCGACATCCAGCTCACGCTCGCGCAGCGAGTGCCCGTCACGGGCGCGGTGATCGTCACGACGCCGCAGGACATCGCACTGCTCGACGCGAAGAAGGGCCTGAAGATGTTCGAGAAGGTCGGGATTCCGATCCTCGGCATCGTCGAGAACATGAGCATCCACATCTGTTCGAACTGCGGCCACGAAGAACACATCTTCGGCGCCGGCGGGGCCGAGCGGATGGCGAAGGATTACGACGTGAACGTGCTCGGCAGCCTGCCGCTCGACATCGCGATCCGCGAGCGGGCCGACAGCGGCACGCCGACGGTCGCGGCCGATCCCGAAGGCGCGCTGGCCCGTCGTTACCGCGACATCGCGCGCGGCGTCGCGCTGGCGATTGCCGAGCGTTCGCGCGACATGACGTCGAAGTTCCCGTCGATCGTTGTTCAAAATACGTAAAACCCTTGCGGGGCGGGGCCTCACGCTGTTTACGGCGCCGCGAGGCGCGGTATCATGGCGACTTTTCCCGGGTCCCTTTACCCGCCCGGCGCGGCCGTCGTGTCAAACGGCCGCCAGCCGGCATGAGGATCGAATGAAACAACGACATCACGGCGTGCGCGCCGGCCGCGTGCGGTACGCGCTGCTGGCCGCCGCCGCGCTGGGCCTGCTGGCCGGCTGCACCTCCTTTTCCTCGTCGCACGAAAAACGGGCCGACGCACAACTGCAGCCGACGGTCGGCTCGCAGACGCGCGGCGCGGTGACGTTCGTCGAGCGTCCGGACGGCGTTCAGGTCACGTACAACCTGGCCGGCCTTCCGCCCAACAGCGATCACGCGCTACAGGTGCACGAACGCGGCGACTGCAACGCGGGCGACGGCTCGAGCGCCGGCCAGGTGTTCGCGCCGGCCGCCGACCGTTTGCGCGCGGGCGCCCGCGTCGCCGGCGATCTCGGCAACATCCATGCGGACGCGAACGGCGTCGCGGCCGGCTTCATCGTCGCGCCCGATCTGGCCCTCGATGGCGTGCGCTCGGCGATGAACCGCGCGGCACTGGTGCACCGCGACTCGAGCGATCCCGCGTTTCCGCAGCATGGCGCGGGGCCCGCGCTCGCCTGCGGCGTGATCCGTTGACGGCCGCCGCGTGCGCCGGCCGATGATCGCGTAAAATGTGCGCCTTTCCCGGCCGCCGCTTCGCGGGTATGGCCCTCACCGACTGTCACGCAGCGTTTCCAGGCGCCCTGTTATGAGCATCAAGTCCGACAAATGGATTCGGCGCATGGCCGAAGAGCACAAGATGATCGAGCCGTTCGTGCCCGATCAGGTCCGCGCGTCCGAGGACGGCCGCCGGATCGTCAGCTACGGCACGTCGAGCTACGGCTACGACATCCGCTGCGCGGACGAATTCAAGATCTTCACGAACATCAACTCGACGATCGTCGATCCGAAGAACTTCGACGAGGGGTCGTTTGTCGATTTCAAGGGCGACGTGTGCATCATCCCGCCGAACTCGTTCGCGCTGGCCCGCACCGTCGAATATTTCCGCATCCCGCGCACCGTCCTCACCGTCTGCCTCGGCAAGTCGACCTATGCGCGCTGCGGGATCATCGTCAACGTGACGCCGTTCGAACCCGAGTGGGAAGGCTACGTCACGCTGGAATTCTCGAACACCACGCCGTTGCCCGCGAAGATCTACGCGAACGAAGGCGTCGCGCAGGTGCTCTTCTTCGAAAGCGACGAAGTGTGCGACGTGTCGTACGCGGATCGCGGCGGCAAGTATCAGGGGCAGCGCGGTGTCACGCTGCCGAAAACCTGATCTGGTTGCATAACGTCTCACCAGTTTCCGGGTGACCGCTGCGCGTGACGCGCCGCGGTCGTTCTTTTTGGAGAATCGCCCATGAAGTTTCGTTTCCCCGTCGTCATCATCGACGAAGATTTCCGCTCCGAGAACATCTCGGGCTCCGGCATCCGGGCGTTGGCCGAAGCGATCGAGAAGGAGGGCGTCGAAGTCCTCGGCCTCACGAGCTACGGCGATCTGACGTCGTTCGCGCAGCAGTCGAGCCGCGCGTCGTGCTTCATCCTGTCGATCGACGACGACGAACTCATGCTCGGCGAAACCGGCCCGGACGGCGAACTGCCCGAACTCGCGACCGCGATCATCGAGCTGCGCGCGTTCGTCACCGAAGTGCGCCGCCGCAACGCGGACATCCCGATCTTCCTGTACGGCGAGACGCGCACGTCGCGCCACCTGCCGAACGACATCCTGCGCGAGCTGCACGGCTTCATCCACATGTTCGAGGACACGCCGGAGTTCGTCGCGCGCCACATCATCCGTGAAGCGAAGGTCTATCTCGACTCGCTCGCGCCGCCGTTCTTCAAGGAACTGGTGAAGTACGCGGACGAAGGCTCGTACTCGTGGCACTGCCCGGGCCACTCGGGCGGCGTCGCGTTCCTGAAGAACCCGCTCGGCCAGATGTTCCACCAGTTCTTCGGCGAGAACATGCTGCGCGCCGACGTCTGCAACGCGGTGGACGAACTCGGCCAGCTGCTCGACCACACGGGCCCGGTCGCGGCGTCCGAGCGCAATGCGGCGCGCATCTTCAGCGCGGACCACCTGTTCTTCGTGACGAACGGCACGTCGACGTCGAACAAGATCGTCTGGCACGCGACGGTCGCGCCCGGCGACATCGTGCTGGTCGACCGCAACTGCCACAAGTCGATCCTGCACGCGATCACGATGACGGGCGCGATTCCGGTGTTCCTGACGCCGACGCGCAACCACTTCGGCATCATCGGGCCGATCCCGCGCGACGAGTTCAAGCCGGAGAACATCCGCAAGAAGATCGAGGCGAACCCGTTCGCGCGCGAGGCGATGCGCCAGAACCCGGACATGAAGCCGCGCATCCTGACGATCACGCAGAGCACGTACGACGGCGTCGTCTACAACGTCGAGATGATCAAGGACCTGCTGGGCGACCTGCTCGACACGCTGCACTTCGACGAAGCGTGGCTGCCGCACGCGACGTTCCACGATTTCTACCGCGACATGCACGCGATCGGCGACGGCCGTCCGCGCACGGGCGCGCTCGTGTTCGCGACGCACTCGACGCACAAGCTGCTCGCGGGCATCTCGCAGGCGTCGCAGATCGTCGTACAGGATTCGGAGAACCGCACGTTCGACAAGCACCGCTTCAACGAGGCGTACCTGATGCACACGTCGACGAGCCCGCAGTACGCGATCATCGCGTCGTGCGACGTCGCGGCGGCGATGATGGAGCCGCCGGGCGGCACCGCGCTCGTCGAGGAATCGATCGCCGAGGCGATCGACTTCCGCCGCGCGATGCGCAAGGTCGACGCCGAATACGGCGACGACTGGTTCTTCAGCGTGTGGGGCCCGGACGAACTGTCGGCAGAAGGCATCGGCTCGCGCGACGACTGGATGCTGAAGCCGAACGACCACTGGCACGGCTTCGGCCCGCTGGCGGAAGGCTTCAACATGCTCGACCCGATCAAGGCGACGATCATCACGCCGGGGCTCGACGTCGACGGCGAGTTCGGCGAGACGGGCATCCCCGCCGCGATCGTCACGAAGTACCTGGCCGAGCACGGGATCATCGTCGAGAAGACCGGCCTGTACTCGTTCTTCATCATGTTCACGATCGGCATCACGAAGGGCCGCTGGAACTCGATGGTGACCGAGCTGCAGCAGTTCAAGGACGACTACGACAACAACCAGCCGCTGTGGCGCGTGCTGCCGGAATTCGTCGCGCAGCATCCGCGCTACGAGCGTGTCGGCCTGCGCGACCTGTGCACGCAGATCCACGACGTGTACCGCGCGAACGACATCGCCCGCCTGACGACCGAGATGTACCTGTCGGACATGGAGCCGGCGATGAAGCCGTCGGACGCGTTCGCGAAGCTTGCGCACCGCAAGATCGACCGCGTGCCGCTCGACGAGCTCGAAGGCCGCGTGACGAGCATCCTGCTCACGCCGTACCCGCCGGGCATTCCGCTGCTGATTCCGGGCGAGCGCTTCAACAAGACGATCGTGAACTACCTGCGGTTCGCGCGCGACTTCAACGAACGCTTCCCGGGCTTCCACACCGACATCCACGGCCTCGTCGCGGAAGAGGTGAACGGCCGCGTCGAGTACTTCGTCGACTGCGTGCGCGACTGATGGCGACGCACGGACGAATCCAGGCGATGCGTGCGGTGGTGGCCGCGCTCGTCGTCTGGGCGGCAGGCGTGTCGGGGCTGGCGGGCATGGGTGTCGCGCACGCGGAAGTCGCGGCGGCCGACCCGATCGACGTCGCGATGCGGCAATGCCTCGCGCGGCGCGACCGGTCTTCGCCGGCCGGCCAAATCCAGTGCATGGGCGAAGCGCAGCAGCAGTGGCAGGCCGTGATGGACGGCGCATACCAGCGCCTGTTGAAGGATGCGCCGGCCGACGCGAAGCGCGGCTGGCAGGACAGCCAGCGCCGCTGGCTCACGTGGCGCAAGGATGAAGTGCATCTGCTGAAGGCCGTGTACGACACCACGCGGGGCACGTCGTACGCGATGTCGAGTGCCGACCTGCAGCTGCAGCCGGTGCGCGATCGCGCGCTGGCGCTGCGCGGCGCGGCCGATCGTTATGCCCCGCCGCCCGCCGCCGTGCCGGTGGCGGCCACGAGCGGCGCGCAGGGCGGCACGAGCGCGGCCCAGGGCGGGGCCCGGCCGAACGGCAAGCCGGCGAACGCGCCGCGCGATCCGGCCGTGCGCCGCGTGCGCCCGTGCGAACAGGACGCCGCGTGCGAGCACGCGCTGTTCGACCTGAACCGCTATTACCAGAAGCTGCGCCGCAAGATGCCCGCGCATTCGGCCGCGACGCTCGTACGCGCGCAGCGCGCGTGGGTCGGGTTCCGCGATGCGACGGCGCCGCTCGTCGGCGAGGACGGCCGTGTCGACCTGATCGGCGCGCGCATCGCGACGATGAAACGGCTGTCGGAGACGGCGGGCAACAAGTAAGCGCAACCGCGACGCCGGTTGTTCGGCGATACGGCAAAACGGGCACCTCGGGTGCCCGTTTTGCATTGGGTGGCACGGGATCTACGCGGGCCGTCGCGTATCGTGCCCGCCGAACCACGACGGCACGAGCGCGAGCGCATCGTCGAGCGAGGCGAGCACGTGCAGGCTCAGCGCGATGATCTCGGGCGTCGGCGCCTTCAGGTCGGGCACGGTGACGACCGCGGCGCCCGCGCCGGCGGCCGATTGCGCACCGAAATCGCTGTCCTCGAACGCGACGCATGCGTGCGCCGGCACGCCGAGGCGTTCGGCCGCGAGCCGGTAGACGGCCGGGTCGGGCTTGCCGCGTGCGACTTCGTCGCCGCCCGCGATCGCGCGGAAGAACGGCAGCACGCCGACCGCGTCGAGCCGCGCGCGGATCACCTCGCTCGCGGACGACGACGCGACCGCGCACGGAATGCCGGCTTGCGCGAGCGTGTCGAGCAGCGCGAACGCGCCGGGCTTCAGCGGAAACTTCGGATGCGGTTCGGGCGCCGCGAGCTGCTCGCGCACGCGGGTGCGCACCGCGTCGAACGTGTCGGGGTTGCCGATCAGCCGCGCCAGGATCACCTGGCCTTCGGCGAACGAGCGGCCGACGATCTGCAGGTAGTCGGCGGTGGTCAGCGTGACACCGTGCGCAGTCGACACGTCGATCCACGTGTTCATGATGGTCCGCTCGGAATCGACGAGCAGGCCGTCCATGTCGAAGAGCGCGGCGGAAAAGGTCATCGGCGGCATTCGGGAAGCGGGGAAGGCGATGGGCGGCGCGACGGCCGCCCGAATGAAAAACGGACGCCGATGGCGTCCGTCCGGAACAGCGGGCTTACCGGCCGAGCGCGGCGCGGGCTGCCTTGACCGCCGCACGCACCTGGTCGGGCGCGGTGCCGCCAGGGTGATTGCGGCTGGCGACCGAACCTTCGAGCGTCAGGTAGCCGAACACGTCTTCGCCGATCAGGTGCGCGACGTTCGGCAGTTCCTGCTTCATCTCGTCGAGCGTCAGGTCGGCCAGGTCGATGCCACGGTCGTCGCAGATCTTCACGGCGTGCGCGACGGCTTCGTGCGCATCGCGGAACGGCAGGCCGCGCTTCACCAGGTAGTCGGCGAGGTCGGTGGCGGTCGAGAAGCCCTGCAGGGCGGCCGCGCGCATCGCGTCCGGCTTCACGGTGATGCCGGCCACCATCTCGGCGAAGATCCGCAGCGTGTCGGCGACGGTGTCGACCGTGTCGAACAGCGGTTCCTTGTCTTCCTGGTTGTCCTTGTTGTACGCGAGCGGCTGGCCTTTCATCAGCGTCAGCAGCGCCATCAGGTGGCCGTTCACGCGGCCCGTCTTGCCGCGCGCGAGCTCGGGCACGTCCGGGTTCTTCTTCTGCGGCATGATCGAGCTGCCGGTGCAGAAGCGGTCGGCGATGTCGATGAAGCCGACGCGC
>JABLTH010043922.1_pt1 | contig 10243 bp, 7 predicted proteins | sample 7875711 | NCBI WGS metagenome assembly JABLTH01 (sample SAMN14941262, study PRJNA633318) | bioreactor metagenome | isolation source: bioreactor | place: China | collected 2019-03-05 | reverse complement strand
TCGCGCGCATAAGCAAGAACGCCGGAGCGTCTTGCGACGACTCCGGCGTTGAAGAGATACCCAGCAGCCTTAAAGGCCCGCAGCGATACCGCCATCAGAGACGCAACGGCATGATCACGTGCCGCGCCTCATCGTTCTCGTCTTCCTGGACGAGACAGCTGGACTGAGCGTCGCGCAGATTCAAACGCGCGCGATCGCCCCGGAGTGCGGAAAGCGCGTCGAGCAGATAGCCCACGTTGAAGCCGACCGCCAAGTCCGAAACGACTGTTTCCGCCTCGAGTTCTTCCACGGCTTCTTCCTGCTCGGGGTTATGCGCCACGATGCGCAACTTGCCCGATGAAAGCTCCAGCTTCACGCCGCGGTACTTCTCGTTCGACAAAATCGCTGCGCGTTGAAGTGCGCTGCGCAAAACCTCGCGATCGAGAGTCGCCGTCTTGTCCGCGCCGAGCGGAATCACTGCCTCGTAGTCAGGGACCCGGCCATCGATGAGTTTCGAGGTGAAGACGACCTCGCCGCGACGGACGCGGAGATGATTGCGCCCGAACTCAAGTTCGACATGGCCGTCGCCAGTCTCGAACAGCCCGATCAATTCGTTGACGCCCTTGCGCGGAATGATGATCTGACGGCGCGTGGAGACCTTGCTGTCTAGCTTGGTTTCCTTCAGCGCCAACCGATGTCCGTCAGTGGCTACGCAACGAAGCGTGTGTTCCTGAAGGTCCAGCAGCATGCCATTCAAGTAATAGCGAACATCTTGATTCGCCATGGCAAAAGCGGTGCGCTCCATCAGGTCGCGAAGCACTTCTTCCGGGAGACTCACTCGCTCGACCAGTTCGATCTCGTCGATGGTCGGGAATTCCGGGGCTGGCAACGTCGCCAGCGTGAAACGACTCCGTCCAGCGTTGAGCGCTACGCGATCGCCGCTGAGCTTCAGCTCTATCTGGGCGCCGTCGGGAAGGGCTCGAACGATGTCGAACAGCTTCCGTGCCGGAATGGTGGTTTCGCCTTCGACCAGCTTGTCGGCGCTGGCGGTCGCGATCATTTCCACTTCCAGGTCGGTACCGGTCAGCGAAAGCTTGCCGTCGGCAACTTTAACTAGCAGGTTCGCGAGCACCGGCAACGTCTGGCGGCGTTCAACGACGCCAACCACCTGCTGCAGCGGCTTGAGCAGAGCTTCTCGTTGGATGCTGAATTGCATGTAGGCGCTTCCCCTAAACCTGCTGTTCTGTTTTTAAAAGAAGTTCGGTGGTAGCAGTAGAGGGCGTGGATAACTTGAGAAACCCATCTTTCTGCTTGAAAATCAAAAACTTAAGTAGAAAACACCGGTGGGGGTGAACAGGCCCGCAGAATGTGGGTCGATTGTGGATAACTGGGGAGCCCGAAATGTCCACCTATTATCCACAGCTTCCACCATCCCTTTTCAAGCGCTTATCCCACATCGCCTCCGTTCCTCAGCCGGTAAGGATGCGGATGAGCTGCTCCCAGTCCTGCCTCATCCGTGTGTCGGTCTCGCATAACTTCTTGATCGTGCGACAGGCATGCAGCACCGTCGTGTGATCGCGGCCGCCGAAGGCCTCGCCGATCTCCGGCAGGCTGTGCTCGGTCAACTCCTTGGACAAGGCCATGGCGAACTGCCGCGGGCGGGCCAGCGACCGCACGCGCCGCTTGGATAGCAGGTCCTGCAGGCGAACCTGGTAGTAATCGGCCACCGTCTTCTGGATGTTCGGCACCGTGACCGCCTGCGCATGAGTCGCAAGCAAGTCGCGCAATGTCTCTTCCGCGAACTCGGTAGTGATGGGCTTGCCGTAAAAATTGGCTCGAGCAGCGAGCGTATTGAGCGCGCCCTCGAGGTCGCGAACGTTGGAGCGGATGCGCTTGGCCAGCAGCATCGCCACGTTCTCGCTGACCGCGACGCCTTTCTCATGGGCCTTCGCCAGCAGAATTGCCGCGCGGGTCTCGAAGTCCGGCGGCTCGATCGCCACCGAGAGACCCCAGCCCAGGCGCGATTTCAGGCGCGGCTCGAGCTTGTCCACCTCTTTCGGGTAGCGGTCACAGGTAAGGATGATCTGCTGCTTGGACTCGAACAGCGCGTTGAAGGTGTGGAAGAACTCTTCCTGCGTCGTGTCCTTGCCGGCAAAAAACTGGATGTCGTCGATCAGCAGCGCATCCACGGAGCGGAAGCGTCGCTTGAACTCGTCCATGCTCTTGGTGCGCAGCGCCTCGATCATCGACCCCACGAACTGCTCGGAGCGCAGGTAGAGCACCTTGAAGTCCGGATTTCGCTCACGCATCAGATTGCCGGCGGCGTGCATGAGATGTGTCTTGCCGAGGCCGGTACCGCCGTACAACAGCAGCGGGTTGTAGGCACGGCCCGGATTCATCGCCACCTGCATGGCCGCGGCCTTGCCCAGCTGGTTGGATTTGCCTTCGACGAAGGTCTCGAACGTGTAATGCGGATCCAGGTTGTGGCTGAAAGCCGGCGGAGCCGGCGCTGGCGCGGGTTCGGCCGGGATGGTCGCAGCAGGGGCCGGGCGGCCGACCGCCGACGCCGGGCGCAGGGGCATCCGCGCCGCGCTGGAACCGACCTCCAGGCGCACCGACAGCTCGTGTCCGGTCAAGTGCGTGAGCATGGCCTCGATGCGCGGCAGATAACGCTCCCGCACGGTGTCGAGGGTGTAGGGATTCGGCGCGACCAGCTGCAAACCCATCGTGTCGTCGCGGGCCTGCAGCGGCATCAGCCAGGTATGCAGGTCCTCGGCGCTCAATTCGCCTTCGAGACGCTCGAGACAGCGCCGCCACATATCACTCATGGGTATTCTTCAACCACAGCAGGGGCGCTTGCGCGCGGGGTGGACCGGAAAGTCTAACAGCAGGTTACCGGTTCTCGGCCAGGGCCTATCCACACAATTATCCACAGGATACGCAAACTCCCGTCTCCCCAGGTGTTTGACATCGCTCTCGAATACCCCGCATACTCTCCAGCCTTTTACCCACATACCGAGAGGAGGAAGCCATGTCGAAGCGGACCTTCCAGCCCAGCAAGCTCAAGCGCGCCCGCACGCACGGCTTTCGTGCCCGCATGGCCACGGCCGATGGTCGCAAGGTGCTGAACGCCCGTCGCGCCAAGGGCCGCAAGCGCCTGATCCCGTAAGCGGAGTCCTTATGCGTGCCGGACTGCCGCGCGAGGCGCGGATCCGTCGCGCTGGCGACTTCGCCGCGATGCGCCATGCCAGCGGCCGCTTCGGCGGCCGCTGTTTTTCTGTGCGCTTCAGGGAGAACGGCCTCGATCATGCCCGGCTAGGGCTGGCCATCTCCAAGCGCGTCTCCAAGCGTGCCGTCGAACGCAACCGCATCAAGCGCCTCGTGCGCGAATCCTTCCGGCGTATCCGCGCCCAGCTGCCTCCGGTCGACCGTCTGGTGATGGCTCGCGACTGCGCCGCCGGCTTGCCGGGACCGGAATTGCTCGCCGACATCGACCTGCTGTGGAAGAAGTTTGCGTCGCGCCAGGCTGCGGCCGCATTGAAGCCGGACGACGCGGCCGGCACAATCGCGCGTTGACTTCTTTCCCGCCTGCCCCTCCGCGACCTTCCGTCGCAGCGCTCACCACCGGATCTGTCACGCGATGAATCAAACGCGCACGTTCCTCATCTTCGCCCTGTTGGCCGTGGCTTATTTGCTGTGGATGGAATGGGAGAAGGACTTCGGACCCAAGCCGCTGCCCACGCCGGCTGCCGCCGCCAGCGCCGCGGTACCTTCCGCAGACAACGGCGCTGTTCCCGGCGCCACGTCCACGACTGGCGCGGCAAACGTGCCTGCGACTGGTGCGGCCACCGAAGCGCAGGCCCAGCTGATCACGATCACCACCGACGTGTTGCGCCTGACGGTCGATACGCGTGGCGGCAGCGTGGTGCGTTCCGAGCTCATGCACTATCCCGCCGAGCCGGTGACCAAGAAGAATCCCGCTCCCGCGCCGGTTCGCCTGCTCGACGAAGAGCCCGAACATTTCTTTGTTGCCCAGAGGGGCCTGGCCACTGCGCAGGGCAACGGCGCGCCGGTCGCGCCCACGCACCTGACCGTGTTCCAGAGCGCGCAGACCGCCTATCAGCTCGCGGAAGGCAAGGACGAGCTGAAGGTCGACCTTACCTGGCAGGACGCGTCCGGTCTCAAGGTCACCAACTCCTACGCGCTCAAGCGCGGCAGCTACGATGTCTCCGTCGAGCAGAAGATCGACAACGGCGCATCGGTGGCATGGCAGGGCAATGCCTACGAGCAGCTGCAGCGCGCGGCGCCGCCGAGCAATCGCAGCTGGTTCCAGAACTTCACCGACCCGGCGGCGCACAGCTTCTTCGGCGCGGCCTGGTACAGCCCGCAGGACAAGTTCGAAGCCCTGCCCTTCGCCGAATTCCAGAAGAAGCCGCTCAGCCGTTCGATCACCGGCGGCTGGGCCGCGATGCTGCAACATTACTTCGTGGTGGCCTGGATCCCGCCGTCGCAGGAGTCGAACGCCTATTCCACCAGCGTCGTCAATCCGGACACGGCGCGGCCCTACTACCTGATCCGCACGGTCGGCCCCTCGCTCACGGTCGCCCCCGGCCAGAGCCTGACCAACACGTCTCGCCTGTACCTCGGTCCCAAGTTGCAGGGCACGCTGGATCAGATCGCTCCGGGTCTGGAGCTGTCCACCAATTACGGTTGGCTGACCGTCATCGCGCAGCCGCTGCATTGGCTGCTGTCCAAGCTGCACGCGATCAGCGGCAACTGGGGCGTGGCCATCATCCTGCTGGTGCTGTTGCTGAAGGCGGCGCTGTGGAAGCTCACCGCCGCGCAGTTCCGCTCCGGCGCAAAGATGCGCAAGCTGCAACCCCGCGTCACCGCGCTCAAGGAGCGCTATGGCGACGACAAGATGAAGATGCAGCAGGCCATGATGGAGCTGTACAAGAAGGAGAAGGTCAACCCGATGGCCGGCTGTCTGCCGATCCTCGTGACCTTCCCCGTGTTCCTCGGTCTGTACCGCGTGCTGATGGACAGCGTCGAACTGCGCCAGGCGCCGTTCTTCGGTTGGATCCATGATCTGTCGGCGCCGGACCCGTTCTTCGTGCTGCCGGCGATCTATGTGGCGGTGATGCTGGCCACGCAGTGGCTCACGCCCACCACTGGCATGGATCCGACCCAGGCCAAGATGATGAAGGTGATGCCGATCCTGTTCGCGGTCATGTTCGCCTTCTTCCCGGCCGGCCTGGTGCTGTACTGGGTGATCAACGGCGCGACCAGCCTCGCGCAGCAGTGGTTCATTACCCGGCAAGTCGACCGGGCCGACCACAAGGCCAAGACCGCCTGATCGAAAAGGCCGCGCAAGCGGCCTTTTCTTTTTGGGTCGAGTGGGTATGCCACGCCCCCGGCCCGCGGGGATAATGTCGTCTTCCGATGTCGCGATCCGCATGAGCCACGTCCCGGACACCATTGCCGCCATCGCCAGCGCTCCCGGAGCCGCGGGCGTCGGGGTACTGCGCGTGTCCGGCCCGGCGGTGCCAGCCATGGCACGTGCGCTGCTGGGTCGCGCGCCACAACCGCGCCGCGCGCATTTCGCCGCCTTCCGCGATGGCGACGGCGAGCTGATCGACCACGGTCTGCTGCTGTATTTCCCTGCCCCGGCGTCCTACACCGGCGAGCACGTGCTGGAACTGCAGGGTCACGGCAATGCGGTATTGCTCGATGCCTTGCTGCGTCGCGCCTGCGAATTGGGGGCACGCATGGCGCGACCCGGCGAATTCACCGAGCGCGCCTTCCTCAACGGCAAGCTGGATCTCGCGCAGGCGGAAGCCGTCGCTGACCTTATCGCCGCCGGTTCCCAGGCTGGCGCGCGCGCGGCCCTGCGTTCGATGGAGGGCGTGTTCTCGCGCAAGGTGGACGAGTTGCTGCATGCGCTCATCGCCTTGCGCGTGCACATCGAAGCAGCCATCGATTTTCCCGAGGAAGAGATCGACTTCCTCGCCGATCCGGCCATCGCGCGCCAGCTGCATGCGCTGCGCGAACAGCTCGAGAATCTGTTGCGCGAGACCCAACGCGGCGTACGCCTGACCAATGGGCTGCGCGTGGCCATCATCGGCCGCCCGAATGCGGGCAAGTCCAGCCTGCTCAATGCGCTGGCCGGCAGCGATCGCGCCATCGTCACCGATATCGCCGGTACTACGCGCGACGTGCTGCGCGAACAGCTCGACATCGATGGCGTGTCCCTTGAACTGATCGACACCGCCGGTCTTCGCGATACCGACGATCCGGTGGAACGCGAAGGTGTGCGCAGGGCGCGCCATGAGCTCACCCGGGCGGACGTCGTGCTCCTGGTGACCGACGCCGCGGGCGCCAACCCCGATCAGCAACTCTTCGCCGAGGTACAGGCCGACGTCGAGCGTGTCGTACTGGTCAACAAGATCGATCTGGACCGGCATCCTGCATCCAGCGAACACCGCGATGGCGCGTGGTGGCTGTGGGCGTCGGCCAGGACCGGCGATGGACTCGACCTGCTACGCACCCATCTCAAACACTTGGCTGGCGCTGGCAGCGGCGAAGGCGCTTTCAGCGCACGCCGCCGCCACGTGCTGGCGCTGGAGCGGGTCGCCGATCACCTCGATCGCACCGCCGAAGCACTGCGCGACATGCATGCGGGCGAACTGGCCGCCGAAGAACTTCGCCACGCGCAGCATGCGCTCGGCGAAATCACCGGCACCTACAGCAGCGACGACTTGCTGGGCGCCATCTTCAGTTCGTTCTGCATCGGCAAATGATGCGTGGTCGCTGACGCGACCGGTTTGCTTCTTCAATACAGCGCCTTACAGAAACCTCTGCTGCCGTTCTTGATGCATTGGCGCTAACATGCTGAGTTTGCAGGCGCTGTTCCGGTCGAAACCCAGGCATGCTCACCTTCTTCTTCGGCGCCTTCGGGCTGTCCACTCTCTGGCTCATTCCCCTGATCTGGCGCGGTGTCCGCGCCCTCATCGCCAAGGGCCGCAAGCGGCCGGTCGGTGGCGAGGGGACGATTCGCTATGCGCTCGGTGCGTTGCTCGTCCTGCTGGCAAGCGCCACGCTCGAGGGCATGGTCGTTGCGCATTACACGGACGATCCGACGGCCGGCGGCGCGGCGTGCCGGGCATTGGCTAGCAGTCTCGTCGGCATCCTTGGCTCCGCTCTGACGACGTTATCGATGCTGGCGCTGCTTGCCGTGGCGCTTCGTTGGTATCCCGGCATCTCGTGGCGCGCCGTCTTTGTCGGCACCTCGGCAAAGGTAGACGTCCTGGCCGCACTCATCGAACGCCTGCTCGCTTCGCGCGGCGTGCGCATGCCCACGCGTCGGCAACGCGGCGCGGTACGTCGATCGCGTGCCGCGCCATCGCCACGCCGGCCGACGCCGCAGGCAGCGGCGCAGCGAACTACGGCGGCACCGGCAAGTGCCGTTCCGACGATGGAGCGCGTCGCATCCCCCTCGGTCTCTTCGACCGACACAAGCCACCGCCGCTCCCCACCGCCAACCGAAGCCGTGATCCGCGAGCCATGGATGCAGCCACGCGTCATCCAAGCCGCCACACCTGCGCCGCCAAGGGTGTCCACGGCGCGCATTGCGGCCGCGATGGCCGCCGCGTCGTCGCGGCCGTCCGACGCGGGACTACAGCAAGCACCTGCAGCCGCGGAGTTCGCGGCCGACTCGGTAGCGGCCGATCCGGTACCGGCGCTCGCGGTGACGCATGACGTCCTCGACACCGCGGTCATGCCGATCGCGGCTTCGCCGGCCGAAAGAGTCGATCTGGAACCCGCGACCGCCGCATCGGCTGGCGAGCCGCTCGATATCCTCCCCGCGCCACAGGTTGCCCGTGCCGTTGCGGTGACGCGCCGATTTGCCGCGAACGACGACGAGCCGATACCTGTCGATCAGGTATCGCCGGCGATCGTGAGCCTGCCGGCTCACCCGCGCACGAGCGTCCTGTTGCCGCCGTTGTCGCTGCTGTCCTCGCCGCCGCCCGCTTCCGACGCGGTGAGCGAGCCGCAACTCGCGGAAACCGGCGAGCTGATCGAACAACGATTGCGCGAGTTCAAAGTGCCCGTCAACGTGGTCGGCGCATCTGCCGGCCCCGTGATTACCCGCTTCGAAGTGGAACCCGCCGTTGGCGTGCGCGGCAACCAGATCGTCGCGTTGATGAAGGACCGTGCACGCGGCCTTGGCCGCACCTCGATTCGCGTGGTCGAGACGATTCCGGGCAAGACCTGCATGGGCCTGGAGCTGCCCAACGAGCAGCGCCAGATGATCGCCCTCTCGGAAATCCTCGACTCGCGCGAATACCGCGGCTCCGATTCGCTGCTCACCCTGGCGATGGGCAAGGGCATCACCGGCGAGCCGGTGGTGACGGACCTTGCGCGCGCACCGCATATGCTGGTCGCCGGCACCACCGGGTCCGGCAAGTCGGTGGCGGTGAACGCGATGATCCTGTCGATGCTGTACAAGGCGACGCCGGACGACGTCCGCCTGATCATGATCGATCCGAAGATGCTGGAACTCTCGGTCTACGAGGGCATTCCGCATCTGCTCGCGCCGGTGGTCACCGATATGAAGCTGGCCGCCAACGCGCTGGCCTGGTGCGTGGCCGAGATGGAGAACCGCTATCGCCTGATGTCCGAGCTTCGCGTGCGCAACCTAGCGGGCTACAACGCCAAGGTGCGCGAGGCTCGTGCCGCGGGCCGGCCTTTGCTCAATCCTTTCCCCGCGCATCCGGAAGTGCCCGAAACGCTCGATACGCTGCCGATGATCGTGGTGGTGATCGACGAGCTGGCCGACCTCATGATGGTCGCCGGCAAGAAGATCGAGGAACTGATCGCCCGCCTGGCGCAGAAAGCCCGCGCGGCCGGCATCCATTTGATCCTCGCCACGCAGCGCCCTTCGGTGGACGTGATCACCGGCCTCATCAAGGCCAACATCCCGACCCGCGTCGCCTTCCAGGTGTCCTCGAAGATCGATTCGCGCACCATCCTCGACCAGATGGGCGCGGAAAGCCTGCTGGGCCAGGGCGACATGCTGTTCCTGCCGCCGGGTACCGGCTATCCGCAGCGCATCCACGGCGCTTTCGTGGCCGACGAGGAAGTGCACCGCGTGGTCGCGCACCTGAAGCAGTACGGCGAACCCGACTATAAGGACGAGATTCTCGCCTGGCCGCCCAGCGAAGGCAGTGGCGAGCTGTTCGCCGAGGAAGGCGGCGATGCCGAACTCGATCCGCTCTACGACGAAGCTGCCGCATTCGTCTTGCGCACTCGACGCGCCTCGATCTCCTTCGTGCAGCGCCAGTTCCGTATCGGCTACAACCGCGCCGCGCGCCTGGTGGAGGCGATGGAAGCGGCTGGCCTGGTCTCGCCCATGGGCATCAACGGCCAGCGCGACGTGATCGCGCCAGGGCCGGTGGAATAACCGGTCAGCCGCGCGCAGCGAGCCAGACGTTCAGTTCTTCCAGCGTCGGCATGCCACCCTGGGCGCCAAGCCGCGTCACCGAAAGGGCGGCGGCAGCGCAGGCTTTGCGCACGGCCTGGGCCAGGCCTTCGCGCAGGAACACGGCGAGCGCGCCGTTGAAGGTGTCACCGGCACCGGTGCTGTCGACGACATCGACGGCGAAGCCGGGCTGGTGGACGGGTTCGTCGTCTTCGCGGTACCAGGCGCCTTCGCCACCTCGGGTGAGAACGACGGGGCATGGAGCCTCGCGCATCAATTCGCGGAAATCGCGACCGGGATCGGCGCCGAGCAGCATGGCCAGTTCGTGCTGGTTGGGGGTGACGTAGCGCGCGAGCTTCAACCATGCCGTGGGAAGCCGCTGGGCTGGCGCGGGGTTGAGGATCACCGGCACGCCCAGGCGGTGGCCGAGGCGCAGCGTGGCTTCGACGGTTTCCAAGGGGATCTCCATCTGCACCAGCACGGCGTCGGCCCGGGCGATCGCGTCGCTGGCCTGCTCCACTTGCATAGGCGAGACCCGGGCGTTCGCGCCCGGCACCACGATGATCGAGTTCTCGCCTCCGGCTACGGTAATCGAGGCCGTGCCGCTGCCGGCATCCTCAACCTGCCGTACGTGATCCAGCGCAATGCCTTCGGCGGTCAGGCCGTCGCGCAGCTGCCGGCCGAAAGCGTCGTTGCCGAGCGCGCCAATGAGCGTTACTTCCGCGCCCAGCCGCGCAGCGGCCACGGCCTGGTTCGCACCCTTGCCGCCGGGGACGGTGAGGA
>JABLTH010049355.1_pt1 | contig 10253 bp, 5 predicted proteins | sample 7875711 | NCBI WGS metagenome assembly JABLTH01 (sample SAMN14941262, study PRJNA633318) | bioreactor metagenome | isolation source: bioreactor | place: China | collected 2019-03-05 | reverse complement strand
GTCACCTTCACCCCCGGCGGCGCGCCCGACATCCTGGCGCGCCTGCTGGCCGAGAAGATGGCCGCCACCTGGGGCCAGCAGGTCATCGTCGACAACCGGCCCGGCGCCGGCGGCAACCCGGGCGCCGACTACGTGGCCAAGGCGGCGCCCGACGGCTACAACCTGGTGGTGGGCACGGTGGGCACGCACGCCATCAACGGCGCGCTCTACGCGAAGATGCCCTACGACATGGTGAAGGACTTCGCCCCCGTGAGCTTCCTCGCCAGCACGCCCAACATGCTGGTGGTGAACAACGAGGTGCCGGCGAAGACGCTGACCGAGTTCATCGCGCTGGGCAAGAAGGAAGGGAAGATGACCTTCGCCTCCTCGGGCTCGGGCACCTCGATCCACGTCTCGGGCGAGCTGTTCAAGAGCCTGACCGGCATCGACATGACGCACATCCCGTACAAGGGCCGCGCGAGCGCCCTGCCCGACCTGCTGGGCGGCCGCGTGACGATGATGTTCGACAACATGCCTTCCAGCCTGCCGCTGGTGAAGGAAGGCAAGCTGCGCGCGCTGGGCGTCACCAGCCTCACCCGTTCGGCCGCCGCGCCCGAGATCCCCACCATCGCCGAGCAGGGGCTGCCCGGCTTCGAGGCGGTGTCCTGGTTCGCGCTCTTCGCCCCCGCCGGCACGCCGCGCCCGGTGGTGGACAAGCTCAACGCCGAAGTGGCCCGCATCCTGAAGAGCCCCGACGTCGCGAAGAAGCTGGCCGAAGGCGGCCTGGAGGCGGCGCCCGGCACGCCGGAGGCGCTGGCCGCCTACCAGAAAGCCGAGATCGCGAAGTGGGCCAAGGTGGTGAAGGATTCCGGGGCGCGCGCCGAATAGTCGCCCCGCGGGGGCCTCAAGCGGCGGCCGGCAAGGCCGATAGAGCCTGGGTGGACCGCGTGCCGTGTCGGCACGGTCCTGCCCGGAAAGCCCCCGTCATGATCCCCTCTCCCGACCGCCGCGCCCTGCTGGCCGCCGCCCTGGGCAGCCTGGCCGCCTGGCCGGCGCGCGCCGCCGCCAGCTATCACTTCTCGCCCGTGAACCAGTACGGCATCCAGGTCACCGCCGCCTACTGGAACCCGATCATGGAATACGTGTCGGAAAGGAGCGGCGTGCAGCTCAAGCTGAAGATCGGCCGCACCTCGGCCGACACCACCGCCTACGTGCTGGCGCAGGAGGTGGACTTCGTCTTCACGAACCACCTGTTCAGCCCCGAACGCGAAGCGCTGGGCTGGAAGGTGTTCGGCCGCCGCCTCACGCCGCCGGTGCACGGCCAGATCGTGGTGGCCGCCGACTCGCCCGTCACCGACCTGGCGCAGCTGGCCGGCAAGGAAGTGGCCTTCCCCGGTCCCGAAGCGACGGTGGCCTACAAGTTCACCTACGCCCAGCTGCTGGCGCGCAGGATCGACGTGCGCCCGGTGTTCGCCGGCAACATGGACGGCGCCTTCGCGCAGCTGTTCAGCGGCCGCGCCGCCGCCGCGGGCGCCAATTCGCAGCTGGTGGAAGGCTACACGCAGCGCGAAGGCAAGCGCTTCCGCGTGCTGTGGTCTTCGGCGCCGCTGCACGACCTGGCGCTGATGCGCTCTTCCAAGGTGCCCGAGGCGGACGCCAAGGCGGTGGAACGCGCCTTCCTGGGCATGCACGACGACCCCAGGGGGCGCGAGGTGCTCGAGCAAGCCGCCAAGACCGCCGGCCTCAACGGCGACCCGCGCTTCATCGCCTCCGACGGCAGCGAATACGCGGCCTACCGCGACTTCTACCGCACCGCCCCCGCCCAGCTGCGCTGATGGTCCGCCTGCCGCGCCTGCGCTGGCCGCGCTCCCTGATGGGGCGCGTGTTCGCGCTCTACACCGCCGCGCTGGCGGGCTTCGTCGTCATCGGGCTGGCGCTGTTCTACCGCCACCAGTTCACGATCGAGGTCGAGAACACCCAGCAGCGCGCCGAAGCGCTGATGGCCGTGGTGGCGCCGGCGGTGACCGACAGCGCCGTGATCGGCGACTACGACACCATCCAGCGCATGCTGGAGCGCGCGATCCGCGGCTCCGACTTCGCCAGCGCCACCTTCATCGACCCGCGCGGCGGCCGCCTGGTGGTGAAGGCGGAGGCGAATGCCGAAGCGGCGCCGCCGCAGTGGCTGGCCGAGCTCATCGCCAACCGGCTCTACGACACCAACCAGACCATCGGCGCCGGCGGGCGCGACTACGGCGTGCTGCGCTTCAGCTTCGCCGCCGACCGCATCGCCGGCGGGCTGTGGCAGCAGGGCCGCTTCGCGCTGCTGCTGGGTCTGCTGGCGCTGGCGGGCGGCCTGGTGGGCATCCACCTGCCGCTCAAGCGCTGGCTGGGCGACCTGGACCGGCTGCAGAGCTTCGACCGCCCGCGCACCGACGCCGGCCCTTCCACCCTGCCCGACGCCCACGACGCGCCGATCGAGCTGCAGCGCACCTTCCAGACCCTGAAGCGGGTGGCCGAAGCGCGCGAAGCCGCGCTCACCGCGCTGCGCGGCGTGCTCGAAGGGCTGATGCCGCAGGCCGCCGGCCCGCATTCGGGAGGCGACGACATCGAGGCCATCTCGCGCCTGATCGCCCAGCTCACGCTCACGCTGCAGGAACGCGGCGCGCAGCTGGACGCGATCTTCGCGTTGAGCCCCGACGGCTTCGTCTCCTTCGACGGCGAACGCCGCGTGCACTACGTGAGCCCGGCCTTCACCCAGCTCACCGGCCTGGGCGAACGCGACCTGCGCGGCCTGGCCGAGGACGCCTTCCTCTCGCTGTGGCGCGGCTTCGGCCGCCTGCGCCCCGAGCAGCTGCCCGGCTTCGCGGCGCTGCGCCCGGGCCCCGGCGGCGAGCCGCCGCAGCGCCTGCTGCTCGACCTGGAGCGGCCGCGCCGCCGGGTGCTGGAAGTGGCGCTGCGCAGCGGCGACGGCAAGGCCGTCTCGCAGCTGCTGCACGTGCGCGACGTCACGCACGAGACCGAAGTCGACCAGATGAAGAGCGAGTTCCTGTCGACCGCGGCGCACGAGCTGCGCACGCCGATCGCCAGCATCTACGGCTTCGTCGAGCTGCTGCTGCACCGCAAGATGAGCCCCGAGCGCCAGCGCGACGCGATGGAGACCGTGCACCGCCAGACCGGGCTGATGATCAGCATCATCAACGAGCTGCTCGACCTGGCGCGCATCGAGGCGCGGCGCGGCAAGGACTTCGTGTTCGAACGCACCGAGCTGGCGCCGCTGGTGCGCGAGTGCGTGCACGACTTCACCGTGCCCGCAGGGCGCGCGGCGCCGGTGCTGAAGCTGCCGGCGGCGCCGGTGTGGGTGTCGGTGGACCGCGGCAAGCTGCTGCAGGCCCTGCGCAACGTGCTGTCCAACGCCTACAAGTATTCGCCCGGCGGCGGCGAGGTCTGCGTCACGGTGCAGAGCGTCGCGGCCGAAGGCGGTTCGCCGACGGCGACACTGTCGATCCGCGACCAGGGCATCGGCATGACGCCCGAGCAGCTGCGCCGCGTGTGCGAACGCTTCTACCGCGCCGACAGCTCGGGCAACATCCCCGGCACCGGGCTCGGCATGGCGATCGTCAAGGAGATCGTCGAACTGCTCGGCGGCCGCCTCTCGCTGGCCAGCACGCCGGGCGAAGGCACCACGGTGCACGTGGCGCTGCCGCGGGTGGCCGAGAAGGCGGTCCGGCTCGCGCTCGAAGCGCCCTGACGGACCGGCTTCAGGTCTGCTGCAGGCGCCGGTCCCGGGCCGCCAGCGCGCGCTGCAGGCGCTTCACCAGGCGCGGCGAGTCGATCGGCTTGGGGGCGAAGAGCACGCCGGGCGGCAGCGCGCGCCGCGGCCGCCCCTCCGCGTCGCAGTCGGCCGAGACCACCACGATCAGGCGCGGGCCGTCGACCGGCAGCGATGCCAGCTGACGCAGCATCTCGAGGCCGTCCATGTGCGGCATCGCGATGTCCGTGATCAGAAGCTCGGGCGGCCGACGGCCGACCGCGACCAGCGCCTGCACCGCACTCTCGAAGGCCTGCACCGAAGCGGCGGGCAGCGCGGCCTGCACGATGGCCGTCAGCAGGTCGCGGTCGTCGGGGTTGTCGTCGACGACGATCGCGGCCGGCGTCGAAGGGGGTCGTTCGGACCGCACCCCAAGGCCCGACTCGAGCAGGCGTTCCGCGCTCGCCGCTTCGATGCGCCGGTGGCCGCCCGGGGTCTTCCAGGCGCTCAGGCGGCCGGCATCGACCCAGCGCTGGATGGTCGGGATCGACACCCCCAGCCGGTCCGCCAGCTCGGCAGTGGAATAGGAAGTCGGGCGGGCTGGCTTCTCGGCAGGTGGCACATGCCGAGTCTATTCGCTGCCCTCGGCAGCGCCCGGGACCGGCGGGTGCAGCACCGCCAGCGCGGCGCGCAACTGGAGCTCGAAGGCGTCGACGAGCGCCGGCAGCGCTTCGCGCCGCTCGGCCAGCACGGCCCGTTGCAGCGCCAGGGCCGCCGCGGCGAGCGGCTCGGCGCCGATCGTGCCGGCGCTGGACACCATCATGTGCGCGACGCGCAGCAGCTCTTCCAGGCGACCCTGTGCCAGCGCCGTGCGTGCCTGGCGCGCCGCGTCGGCGCCGCTGGCGACGAAGCGCGCCGTGATGCGTTCCAGCAGTTCCTCGCGTCCCAGGCAGCGTTGCAGCCCCAGCTCGCGCGAGACGGGCACGACCGCCTCGGCCGGCCGCGGGGCGGGGGCCTCGGGCCGCCCCCGCGTGTCGGGCACCGCGCGTGCCACGGCGGCGAACAGGTCCGCCGGGGCGAACGGCTTGGAGACGAAGTCGGTCATGCCCAGCGCCAGGCAGCGCTGGCGGTCTTCTTCCATCGCGAAGGCCGTCATCGCGATCACCGGCAGGTCGGCATGGGCCGGATCGGCGCGCAGGCGGGCCGTGGTCTCGTAGCCGTCCATGCCCGGCATCTGCAGGTCCATCAGCACCACGTCGTAGCGCGCCCGGGCGAGCTGGCCGAGCGCTTCGTGGCCGTCGCCGGCGTGGTCGACCGCGGCGCCGGCCACTTCGCCCAGCAGATCGCCGGCGACGATGCGATTGAGCTCGTTGTCCTCCACCAGCAGGATGCGCAGCCCGCGCAGCGCGGCCGGCGCGCGGCCCGCTTCCGCCGTCGCCGGCGCCGCAGCGGCGCGCGGGGTCGCCAGCAGGTCGGCCAGCGCCAGCGTGCCCACCGGCTTGGCCAGCGTGGCTTCGAAGCCTTCCTGGCGTGCGCGCGACGCCACCGCGTCGGCCCCATAGGCGGTGACGAGCACCAGCCGCGGCGGCGGCTGCAGGTCCTCGGCACGCAGCGCACGCCCGAACGCGAAGCCGTCGGTGCCCGGCATCTTCCAGTCCACCAGCACGACGTCGAAGCGCCGCCCGCTGCGCGCGCCACGGCGCAGCTCGACCAGCGCCTCCTCGGCCGAGCCCACGCAGACGTAGCTCTGCCCCAGCCCGGCCAGCAGGTCGGCAAGGATCTCGCGCGCATTCGCGCTGTCGTCGACCACCAGCACACGCTGCGGCAGCGTCGCCGGTGGCGCCGGCGGCTCGGCCGCCTGCGCGGCCAGGCCCAGCGGCAGCGTGAAGAAGAACTCGCTGCCCTTGCCCGGCTCGCTGCGCACGCCGATGGTCCCGCCCATGCGCTCGACGAGCTGGCGCGAGATCGCCAGGCCGAGGCCGGTGCCGCCGTGGCGCCGCGTCGTCGCCGCGTCGAGCTGGTCGAAGGGCTGGAACAGGCGGTCGAGCTGACCCGGGTCGATGCCCACGCCGGTGTCGCGCACCGAGAAGCGCAGCACGCACTCGCCGGGGTCGCGCCGCGTCACCTTCACCGTGACGACGACGATCTCGCCGCGCTCGGTGAACTTCACCGCGTTGCCGCACAGGTTCAGCAGCACCTGGCCCAGTCGCAGCGGGTCGCCCACCAGCACCCGCGGCACGTCGGCGGCGGTGTCGAGCAGGAAGTCCAGCCCCTTCTTCGTCGCTTCCAGGCCGACGAGCGCGGTCACGCGGTCCAGCACGTCCTGGAGCACGAACTCGTCGCGCTCGATCTCCAGCCGGCCGGCTTCGATCTTCGAGAAGTCGAGGATCTCGTTGATGATCGTCAGCAGCGAGCCGGCCGCCTTCGTGATGTGCGACAGGTAGCCCGCCGCCTTCGGCGGCAGGCCGCCCACCCGCTGCGCGAGGTCGGACATGCCGATGATCGCGTTCATCGGCGTCCGGATCTCGTGGCTCATGTTGGCCAGGAACTGCGCCTTCGCGCGCGTCGCCGACTCGGCGGCGTCGCGCGCCGACGCCAGCGCCTCGTTGCTGCGGGCCAACTCCTGCGTGCGCTCGGCCACGCGCTGCTCCAGCGAGTCGTTCAGCGCCTGCAGCGCGCGTTCGGCCTGGCGCCGCTCGGTCACGTCCTCGCCCGAGCTGAGAACGCCGAGGATGGTGCCGTCGGCGTCGCGCAGCAGCGCGCGCTGCCAGCGCACGAGACGCCTCTCGCCGCTCCGGGTGACGACCTCGTTCTCCGCGCTCGCCAGCGGCGGCGCTTCGCCGGCGACGATGCGCCGGTAGCGCGCCAGCGCCGTCTCGCGGTCTTCGGGCGTGCGCACGAGCTCGAACCAGTTGCGGCCGGCGAGCTCGCCTTCGGCGTAGCCCAGCAGCCGGTGACCGGCGATGTTGAGCAGGGTGACGCAGCCTTCCACGTCCAGCGCCACCAGCGGCGCGGCGTCGATCTGCAGGTAGTGCCGGGCGCGGTCGCGCTCCAGACGCAGCGCGCGCTCGGCGGCGACGCGGTCGCTCACGTCCTGCACCATCACCAGCGTCGACGGCCCGTCGGCCAGTTCGAGCGGCGTGAGCGAGACCAGGCAGTGGAATGGGCTGCCGTCCAGCCGCAGCACCTCCAGTTCGTAGCGGTTGGACTCCGACAGGCCGCGCTCGCGGCGCAGGCTGCGCGCCAGGAACCCCGCGCGCTCCGCCGGCGCGACGCGGTCCAGCACCGGGGCGCCCACCGCGTCTTCGGCACTGGCAAAGCCGAACAGGCCGGCGAAGGACGGGTTGGCGTACACCATGTGGTCACCGCGCGAAATCGCGATCGCCACCGGCGCGTCCTCGATCAGCCGGCGGAAGCGGGTCTCGCTGGCCTCGACCGCCCGCGCGGCCTCGCGCCGCGCCGAGACGTCGCGCACGACGCCGGCCATCATCGTCGCCCGGCCCTGCGCGTCGCGGACCGCCAGGCCGTGGGTCTCGAGCCAGCGCACCGTGCCGTCCGGCCACACCACACGCTCCTCGGCGCGGTAGTTGGGCACCCGGCCCTTCAGGCAGTCGACGAAACGGCTGCGCGAGGCCTCGACGTCGTCGGGGTGCATGCAGCGCAGGAAGTCGGGGAAGCGCCCGCCGAACCCGCCGCGCGGCAGCCCCAGCAGGGCCGCCATGTCGCCGAACCAGTCGACACGGTCGTCGGCGATGTGCCAGATCCAGGTGACGATGCCCATCGCCTCCTGGACCTGCGCCAGGGCGGGCGGCGCGACCGCCGGCGCGGCCGCCTTGCGTTTCGGCGGCGATGTCTGGCGCGACGACGCCATGCGCGGTCCCCCTCTGGCAAGGTCAGGCGTCTTCATCATGCCTGAGCCGCCAGCCGGCGCCAGCGGCACGACCCTGACGAACGGCAACGCGGGAAATGCCGGTTCCGACAGGGCCTGTTCATCGTGTGATGTTCATTTTGTTCACTATAAAGTGCCGCCACCAGCCGCCGACAACCTTTCACGGCGTCCGCGCCTGGAACCGGAGAACCCCGATGAGAACGCTGGATGGACTGAAGATCGGCGAGCGGCTGGCGCTGCTGCTCGGCCTGCTGATCGCCTTGCTGGCGGGCCTGGCGCTCACCGGGGCCTGGGGCCAGGGCCAGCTCTACGGCCTGTCGCACGACGCGCTGACCCACGACGTGCAGCTGGCGCATCGCGCCGCGTCGATCCGATCGCTCGTGCTGCAGCACCGCCGCTTCGAGAAGGACACCTTCATCCACCTGGCCGCGGCCGAGACCCGCAACCAGTACGCGAAGGAATGGTCTTCCGCCCACGACGCGCTCGGCCGCGCCCTGTCCGAAGTCGACGCGATGGACCTGGAGCCGGAGGACCGCGACGCCACGCGGGCCATGCGCGAGAGCCTGCAGGCCTACGCCGCCGGCTTTGCCGCCACGCTGGAACAGATCAAGGCCGGCAGCCTCGCGTCGACCCAGGACGCGAACCGCGAGATGGGCCGCTCGAAGGCGCAGATCCACGCGATGGAGGCGGCCAGCGACAAGCTCAGCCAGCGCGCCCTGACGCGCGCCGGCCAGGTGCTGCCGCGGCTGGACGCGGTACGCCAGCGGGCGCTGGCGGGGCAGTCCGCGCTGGCGCTGCTGGCGCTGGTGCTGGCGGCCGGCGCCGGCTGGTGGGTCGCGCGTTCGATCACGCGGCCGATCCGGCGCGCCGTCGAGGTGGCGCAGACCGTGGCCAGCGGCGACCTGCGGTCGCGCATCGACGTCGGCGGGCGCGACGAGTCGGCGCAGCTGATGGCCGCCCTCGCCCACATGAACGGCAGCCTCGTGGGCATCGTCAGGAGCATGCGCGGCGCCGCCGAGTCGATCGCGACCGGTTCGACGCAGATCGCGGGCGGCAACGCCGACCTCAGCCGACGCACCGAGACGCAGGCGTCCAGCCTGCAGGAAACCGCCGCGTCGATGGAGGAAGTGGGCGGCACCGTGCGGGCCACCGCCGACAGCGCGCGCGCCGCGGCACGCATCGCGGACGACGCCGCTTCGGCCGCCGCCGAAGGCAGCCGCGTCGTCGGCCGCGTCGTCGAGACCATGGGCGAGATCTCGCAGCACAGCGACCGCATGGCGCAGATCCTGGCGGTGATCGACTCGATCGCGTTCCAGACCAACATCCTGGCCCTGAACGCCGCGGTGGAGGCGGCGCGCGCCGGCGAGCAGGGCCGCGGCTTCGCGGTCGTCGCCGGCGAGGTCCGCACGCTGGCCCGCCGCAGCGGCGACGCCTCGCACGAGATCCGCTCCCTCATCGCCGCCTCGGTCGACCGGGTGAAGGCCGGGGCCGCGCTGGCCGACGACGCCGGCCAGGCGATGACCGACGTCGTCACCCGCGTGGAGCGCGTGAACCATCTCATCGCCAGCATCAGCGCCGCGTGCAGCGAGCAGGACCGCGGCATCGCGCAGGTCGGCGAGGCGATCCAGCAGCTGGACCAGGTGACGCAGCAGAACGCCTCGCTCGTCGAGCAGAGCGCGGCCGCGGCCGAGAGCCTGCGCCAGCAGGCTTCGCAGCTGACCGCCGCGGTGGCGCAGTTCCGCGTCGCCTAGGCCCAGCCGGCCGGGTCGGCGGCGGCCAGCGCCGCCACGTGACCGCACACCGCGCCAGGCGTCGTGAACCACACGCGGCCGGCGTCGCGCAGCCGCGCCAGGTGCTCCAGCGCGCGCCGCAGGTGGCGCAGCCGGTAGGGCTGGCCCACCAGGTAGGGGTGCAGCGCGACACCCATCACCAGCGGCTGCGCGCGCGACTGCAGCAGCATCTCGTCGGCCTGGTCCACGATCATGGCGGCGAAGTCCTTCGCGTCCAGCTGGCGCGCCACGATCATCGGAATGTCGTTCAGCTCCTGCGGGTAGGGCACCGCCCACAGCATGCGGCCGCCGCGGCAGCGCATGGGCAGCGGCTGGTCGTCGTGGCACCAGTTGAGCGTGTAGCGCCAGCCGGTCTCGGCCAGCAGGTCGGGCGTGGCGAAGCTCTCGCTGATCCACGGCGACAGCCAGCCCGCCGGCGCGCGGCCGGTGTGGCGCACCAGGGTGTCGCGGCAATGTTCCAGCAGCGCGCGTTCGGCGGCTTCGTCCAGCGGGCCCTGGCGTTCGGCGTTGGTGTGGCCGTGGCCCACCATCTCGTCGCCGCGCGCGGCGAAGGCGGCCGGCAGCTCGGGCGCGTGGTCGTACAAGGCCGTGTTGACGATGCAGGCGGTGGGTAGCGCCAGCCGGTCGAACAGCTCCAGGCAGCGCCAGGCGCCGACGCGGTTGCCGTATTCGCGCCAGCTGTGGTTCAGCACGTCGGGTGGCGGCGAAGGCGGCCCCAGGTTCGCGCCCAGCCCTTCGCCGAACGCGAAGTGCTCGAGGTTGAAGCCCAGGTACACCGCCAGCCCGGCGCCGTTGGGCCAGCGGTAGTGCGGCCGGCGCGTGATGGGGCGGTAGTCGAAGCGGCCGT
>JABLTH010023083.1_pt1 | contig 10259 bp, 8 predicted proteins | sample 7875711 | NCBI WGS metagenome assembly JABLTH01 (sample SAMN14941262, study PRJNA633318) | bioreactor metagenome | isolation source: bioreactor | place: China | collected 2019-03-05 | reverse complement strand
TACGTGCGCGCAGCCAGCGCGCGAGGAGGCCCGGTGCGCGCTGCGAGACGGCGCCCCGGCCTGATACCCTCGCCGGATGGACGGCGACGACCCCGCGGGCTGGGCGCGCGCGCTGCTCGCGGAGTCCGCGGCGGCGCCGGCCGCCGACCATGCGCTCTCGATCGCGCACGCAGACCCGGTCTTCTCGACACCGTTTCGCGTCGCAGACGCGGCCGCGGCGTCCATCGCCGCGCACGCACTCGCCGCGGCCGAGCTGTGGCGTCTTCGCGGCGGGCGTTCGCAGCGCATCGAGGTGGACGGCCGGGCGGCCGCAGCGTCGCTGCTCTCCTTCCTGCTCATGCGTGCGGAGGGCCTCGCCCTCCCGCGCGGAGCGCCCGCGACGGTGGCGCTCTTTCCCGCGCGCGACGGCTGGATCCATCTGCACGGCGGCTTTCCGGCGCTGCACGAGGGAACGCTCGCGCTCCTCGGCTGCGCGGACGACGCCGGTGCGATCGCTCGCGCCGTCGCCGGATGGGACGCACAGCCGCTCGAGGATGCGCTCGCCGAGCGCGGCCTGTGCGGCGCACGGCTTCGCAGCGCCGGCGAGTGGCGCGCGCACCCTCAGGGCGAAGCGCTCGCGCGCACGCCGCTCGTCGAGCTGCTCCGCATCGGCGACGCGCCGCCCGAGCCGCTGCCGGGCCCGCGCGCGGCCGAAGCTGGCGCGCGGCCGCTCTCGGGCGTTCGCGTTCTCGACCTGACGCGCGTTCTCGCCGGACCCACCTGCGCGCGAACGCTCGCCGAGCACGGCGCCGACGTGCTGCACGTTCGGAGCCCCCGCCTCCCGTCGATCGAGCCCTTCGTGATCGACACCAACGTCGGAAAGCGCTCGTGCTTCGTCGATCTCACCGACGCGGCCGGCGCGGCGCGTCTTCGCGAGCTCGCGGCCGGCGCGCACGTCGTCACCGACGGCTACCGCCCCGGCGCCCTCGCGCGGCGCGGCTTCGGCGCGGACGCGCTCGCGGCGCTGCGGCCGGGCATCGTCGTCGCGTCGATCGACTGCTACGGGCACACGGGGCCGTGGGCGTCGCGCCCGGGCTGGGAGCAGCTCGCGCAGACGGCCACCGGGATGGCGCACGAGCACGCGGGCGACGCCGCACCCGCCGTCGTTCCGGCGGCGGTGACGGACTACACGACGGGCCGCCTCGCCGCGCTCGGCGTGCTCTGCGCGCTCGCGCGGCGCGCGCGCGAGGGCGGAAGCTGGCTGGTGCGCGTCTCGCTGGCGCGCACGGCGATGTGGATCCAGTCGCTACCGCGCGTGGAGACCGGCGCCGCGCCGAGCGGCGTCGACCCGGCGCGGCTCGCCGCGTGGTCGATCGGCTTCGACACCGCGTGGGGTCGCGTCACGCGCCTCGCGCCCGTCGCGCGGATGTCCGAGACGCCGCCGCGCTGGTCGCTGCCTCCCGTTCCGCTCGGAACGCACGCGGCGCGCTGGGACTGAGGCGCGCCGTGCTCCTCGCCGACCGATCGGCGTACGCGCCGGGAACGCTCGACATCTGCGGCGATCCTTCGCTGCGGCGCTACTGGCTCGACCTGTTTCGCCGCCACATCGCGAGCGCCGCCGCGCTCGTGGCGCGCGAGCACGCTCGCGAGCCCGAGCTGGTCGCGCGGATGGAGCGGGCAAGGGCGGCGTTCACCGCGCACGTCGACGCGCTCGCGGCCGACGGTGCAGCGGGCCCTTTCGACACCCTCACGCTCTGCGCCGAGCGCGAGCGCGCGCTGCGCGCCGCCGGCGTCGACGACCCTTTCCGCCGCGTGAAGGAGCGCGAGAACGTCGCGGCGCTCGCGCTGCTGCCGGCCGTCCTCGCCGAGATCGACGCGCTTGCCGAGCCGCAGCGCCTCGAGGCGCTGGTGCGCGGGATCTTCGCCGGGAACGTCTTCGACCTCGGCTCGCACGCGACCGCCGCGCTCTACGAAGACGGCGGCGCCGACTTCTCCGCAGTGCGTACCCGGCTCGCGCCGCGGCCGTGGCTCGTCGACGACCTCGACTCGCTTCGCGAGCGCTTCGAGTCGCCGGTCGGCTGCGTTCTGCTCTTCGTCGACAATGCGGGCAGCGACGTCGTCCTCGGCATGCTCCCCTTCGCGCGCGAGTGTCTCCGGCGCGGCGCGCGGGTCGTTCTCGCCGCGAACCGGACTCCCGCGCTCAACGACGTGACGCACGACGAGCTGCTCGCGCTCGTGGCGCAGGCGGCGCCGCTCGACGAGGCCCTCCGCGCCGCCGTCTCGTCGGGACAGCTCGCCCTCGTCACGAGCGGAAACGGCCTTCCCCTCATCGACCTGCGGGCGCTCGGCCCCGAGCTGCGCGCCGAGATCGAGCGCCATCCGCCCGACCTCGTCGTCCTCGAAGGGATGGGCCGCGCCGTCGAGAGCAACTGGAACGCGCGGCTCCGCGTCGACACACTCAAGATCGCGATGCTCAAGGACGTCTCGGTGGCGCAGCACCTCGGCGGCGCGCTCTACGACCTCGTCCTCCGCTTCGAGCCGGCAGGCTGACAGGCCTTCAGCGCCGGCCCGCAGCGATCAGCGCCGCCATCGACGCCGCTCTCGAAGGTCGAGAATCCTCCGCGACGCCCGCTACGCCGGGTCGGCCCAGCGGCCGCAGCGGCGGATGAGGTCGACCAGACGATCCGGCGCCTCGTCCTGCGGCACCTGCCGCTCGACGATCTCGCGGCCGACGTAGAGGTTCACGATGCCGGGGCCCGCGCCGACGTAGCCGAAGTCGGCGTCGGCCATCTCGCCGGGGCCGTTCACGATGCAGCCCATGATCGCGATCTTGAGGCCGGAGAGGTGCTGCGTCCGCGATTTGATGCGCGCCGTCGTCTCCTCGAGGTCGAAGAGCGTTCGGCCGCACGAGGGACACGAGATGAACTCGGTCCACGACGTTCGAAGGCGAGCGCCCTGCAGGATGCGGTACGCGAGGTCCATGCTGCGGCCGGCGTCGCCGAAGCCGCCCACGGCGACGGCGTCTCCGATGCCGTCGCACAGCAGTGCGCCCACTTCCGTCGCCGCGCGAAGGATCGCCGCCTCGTCGCCGTCGCTCGGATCGCGGCGATGCCGCAGGACGATCGGCGTCTGCGCAGCGGCGCGCGCGCGAAGCCGCGCCGCGAGCGCGCGCGTCGCGTGCACCGGGAGCGGAGAAGCGACCGAGAACAGGATGCGCGCGCCCGGAACGCCGTGCACCGCCGCGAGCGCGCGGTCGGCGAGCGCGGGAACGACCGCGGGCATTCCTTCGAGCTGCCACTCGATCGCGACGGCGCGGCAGGCGGCAGCGTCCGCCGCCGCGGCGAGCGCGTCGCGCGTGCTCGCGATCGAGACCGGGACGATGACGCGCGCGGCCGACCTCACGGCCGCGCCAGCGCCGGCGGCCGCGATTCGCACCGAGACCGGCGCGCGAACGCCCGCCGCGGCGAGCGCGGCGGCGAACTCGCCGATTCGGAGGGCGCTCGCGGCGTCGCCGTCGACCGTGAGCCCTTCGCACACGAGGCCGGCCTGCGCGGCGAGCGACGCGGCGAGCGTTCGCGCAGCGGCCGCGGGCTCGGCCGGCACCGGCCCGAGCTCGATCTCCGCGCGAACGGGCTCCGCGCCTCCGACCGCGACGTTGTCGACGCCGACCGCGCACGTGGCGCGGCGCGCGTGCGAGAAGGGATCGTCGACGAAGGGCGCGCCGGGATCGCAGGGCTCGACCGGGAGCGCGGCGAGCGCGGCGCCGCGCGCGTCGTAGCGCGCGGCCAGCGCGCGTGCGACCGGAATCTCACGAACCGGGTCTTCGGTGAGCGAGACGCGGATCGTGTCGCCGATGCCGTCCTCGAGCAGTGCGCCGATTCCGATCGCGCTCTTGATGCGGCCGTCCTCGCCGTCTCCCGCCTCGGTGACGCCGACGTGGAACGGGTATCCGGGCCGCCCCGGCGCGCGCTCGGCGAGCCGATCCGCGAGCAGCCGGTAGGCCTGGATCGCAACCTGCGTGTTGCTCGCCTTCATGCTGAAGACGACGTCGAAGAAGCCTTCGTCCTCGCAAACGTCGAGAAACTCGAGCGCCGACGCGACCATTCCGGCCGGCGTGTCGCCGTAACGGTTGAGGATCCGGTCGGAGAGCGAGCCGTGATTCGTCCCGATGCGCATCGCGCGCCCGAGCTCCTTGCAGCGGCGAACGAGCGGCCGGAAGCGCTCGGCCACGCGCGCCACCTCCTCGGCCCACGCCGCGTCGTCGTACTCGCGGACCTCGAACTTCTTCTTGTCGGCGAAGTTTCCGGGGTTGATCCGGACCTTCTCGACGTTCTCGGCGGCGATCATCGCCGCGTTCGGCGTGAAGTGGATGTCGGCGACGAGCGGAACGCGAACGCGCCGTCGTGCGAGCTCGGCCGCGATCTCGCGCAGGTTCGCGGCGTCGCGGATCGACGGCGCCGTGAGCCGCACGATCTCGCAGCCGGCCGCGGCGAGGCGCTCGATCTGGTCGGCCGACGCCTTCGTGTCCTGCGTGTCGGTGGTGGTCATCGACTGGATGCGGATCGGATTTCGCCCGCCGATGCCGACGTCGCCGGCCCGCACCTCGCGCGTCGCTCGCCGGACGGGCCAGTACGGATTCGCGGTGAAGCGCAGCCGGCTCACGCACCCTGCCCGACGAGCGCAACGAGCTTCTCGAGCGCCTCGGGAATCCGCGCCGCATCGCGCCCGCCGGCCTGCGCGAAATCGGGCTTTCCGCCGCCCTTGCCTCCGACGACCGCGGCCACCTCGCGGATCAGCGCTCCGGCCTGGAAGCGCCCGACGAGGTCGGGCGTCACGCCGAGCGCGAGCGTCACGCGGCCGTCGTCCTCGGCCGCGAGCAGCACGACGCCGCTCCGCAGCTTCTGGCGCAGCTCGTCGACCATTGCGCGCAGCTCGCCGGCCTGCGCCCCGTCGGCGCGCACCGCGAGCACCTTCACGCCGCCGACGTCGCGCGCCTGCGAGACGAGGTCGCCCGACGCCGCGCCGCGGCGCTCGGCCCGCAGCTTTTCGATCTCGCGCTCGAGGGCGCGCCGCTCGTCGAGGAGCTTCTCGATTCGCGCGGGTACCTCGCCGACCGGCGCTTTCAGCAGCGCCGCGACACGGTCGAGCGCACGCTCCTGCTCGCGCATGTGCGCGAGCGCACCGGCGCCGGTGAGCGCCTCGATGCGGCGGACGCCCGACGCGATTCCCGTCTCGGCGACGATCTTGATCAGGCCGATCTCCCCCGTCGCGCGCGCGTGCGTTCCGCCGCACAGCTCGGTCGAGAAGTCGCCGAACGAGATGACGCGCACCTCGTCGCCGTACTTCTCCTCGAAGATCGCGATCGCGCCTTCGGCGATCGCCTGCTTGTACGGGAGCACGCGGATCTGCGCCGGCGCGTTCGCCTCGATCCACGCGTTCGCGAGGTCCTCGATTCGCTCGATCTCGCGCTCGCCGAGCGGCGCGTCGTGCGTGAAGTCGAAGCGAAGCCGATCGGGAGAGACCAGCGATCCCTTCTGCATCGCCTGCGGCCCGAGGACGCGCCGCAGCGCAGCGTGCAGCAGGTGCGTCCCCGAGTGGTTCCGCACGGTCGCGGCGCGCGCGTCGAGATCGACCGCGAGCCGCGCCGTCTCGCCGACGCGGACCTCGCCGGCCGCGACCCGGCCGCGGTGGACGACGAGCCCCTCGACCGGCCGCTGCGTGTCCTCGACGACGATGCGGCCGCCCGCGGTGCGGATCTCGCCGCGGTCTCCGACCTGACCGCCGCTCTCGGCGTAGAAGGGCGTCTCCTCGGTCACGACCTCGACCGCGTCGCCCTCGGCCGCCGACTCGACCTCGACCCCGCCCTTCACCAGCGCGCGCAGCTCCGCGTCGAGCGCGAGCGCGTCGTAGCCGAGAAAGCGCGTCGCGTGCACGCTCGCGAGCCGCCCGTAGACCTCGCCGACGGCCTTCTCGCCGCTTCCCTTCCACGCGGCGCGCGCACGCTCGCGCTGCTCCTCCATCGCGGCGTCGAAGCCGGCCTGGTCGGCGGCGAGGCCGTGGCCGCGGAGGATGTCCTCGGTGAGGTCGAGCGGAAACCCGAACGTGTCGTAGAGCCGGAACACCACGTCTCCGGGAAGCGTGCGGCCGCCGTGCGCGCGCACCTCGCGGATCTCGTCCTCGAGCAGCGTGAGGCCCTTCGACAGCGTCTCGAGGAAGCGCTCCTCCTCGCGCGCGATGCGGTCGGTGACGTACGCGCGGCGCTCGACGAGGTCGGGGTACGCATCGCCCATCTCGTCGATCACCGCGTCGGCGACGCCGTACAGGAACGGGCGCTCGACGCCGAGCAGCACGCCGTGACGCGCCGCGCGACGCAGGATGCGCCGCAGCACGTAGCCGCGGCCTTCGTTCGATGGCAGGACGCCGTCGCCGATCAGGAACGCGACCGCGCGCGCGTGGTCGGCGACGACGCGCAGCGAGACGTCCTTCTCGGGGTCGCTCCCGAGCGCGACTCCCGAGAGCTCCTGCGCGCGCTCGAGGATCCCGCGGAACAGGTCGGTCTCGTAGTTCGACCCGACGCCCTGCACCACGGCGGCGAGGCGCTCGAGGCCGGCGCCGGTGTCGATCGACGGCTTCGGCAGCGGCGTCATCCTGCCCGACGCGTCACGGTTGAACTGCATGAAGACGAGATTCCAGAACTCGAGATAGCGGCCGCAGTCGCACGACGGGTTGCAGTCGGCGTTCGTGCAGTGCGGCTTCCTCCCGTAGTCGACGTAGATCTCCGAGCACGGGCCGCAGGGGCCCGTGTCTCCCATCGCCCAGAAGTTGTCGTCCTCGCCGAGGTGGAAGACGCGCTCGGCCGGCAGGCCGATGCCGTCGCGCCAGATGCGGTGCGCCTGCTCATCGTCGCGAAAGACCGTCACGACCAGCCGCTCGGGCGAGAGGCCGAGCGGGCCGGTCACGAGCTCCCAGGCGTACTCGATCGCCTCCTGCTTGAAGTAGTCGCCGAACGAGAAGTTGCCGAGCATCTCGAAGAACGTGTGGTGCCGCGGCGTCCGGCCGACGTTCTCGAGGTCGTTGTGCTTGCCCGAGACGCGCATGCACTTCTGCGACGTCGTCGCGCGCACGTACCCGCGCGTCTCCTCGCCGAGGAACAGGCGCTTGAACTGCACCATGCCGGCGTTCGCGAACAGGAGCGTCGGATCGCCCTCGGGCACCAGCGGCCCGCTCGGAACGAGCCGGTGGCCGCGCTGCTCGAAGAAGCGCAGGAACGCGTGGCGGATCTCGCGGGCCGGCATCGGCGCCCTGGACATACGTCTCCCCGGAGCTCGGTCCAGCGGACGACTATAGAAAAGTGGGGAGAACGGGGCGAGCGAGCCGCAGCGGCTCACCGGCTCGATCCGAGAAGACGAACGGAGGCGCGTGGCCCGGAGGCCGCAAGCGGCCTGCCCATCGGATGCGGGATCGGGCGCCGCGCGCGAACGCAGGCGCTACGCTGAGATCGTGACGTCCCGCCCAGGGCAGCAGGTTCCGACGGGGCTGGATCCGGGCGCCGGCCGATGCCGATCGCGGAGCGGGACGATCCGCTCGACGCGGCCCTGCGGCTCTCGCGCGCGCTCGAGAGTCACGGAGCTCCGTACGCGACCGGAAGCGCGATTGCGTAGCCGGGGCTTCTACCGGATCGACGTCTTCACGCCGAGCATCGACTTCTCCTGGGAAGCCGAGAGGACTCGTGTGCGACACGAGATCGCCGGATGTTCGGCGTGGTTTCTCTCGGCGGAGGCGATCGCGATTTTCGAGCTTCTCTTCTTCCGCACCAAGGACATCGGAGACATCGAACGGCTCGTCGCGGTCCGCCCCGAGATCGATCACGCGTACGTTCGCCGACAGATCGTTACGATGATGGGCGAAGGCGACGAGCGCGTCGCGGAGTGGGACCGAATCGTTCGCGAGTACCGACGCTGAAGGCCGCGCCACCGGGATCCCGCCGCGCCGTCGGCGTATCGAGGCCCGCGTCATCGCCGCCTGCGGGATCCCGGCCGCCCTACGCGCGCATCTTCCCCGCCTTCGCGATCGGGTGCAGCGAGGCGTCGGCGCTCGGGCGGGCCGACATGCGAGCGAACCATGCCGAGAGGTTCGCGTTCTTCGGATCGAGCGGCTGCCCGACGCCCGCGGCGAAGTCGAGGAACGAGTAGAGGACGATGTCGGCGAGCGTGAGGCGGCTCCCGGCGACGAAGTCGCGGCCCGCGATGAGGGCGTCGAGCTTCTCGATGCCGTCGCGTGCCGTCGCCTTCAGATCGTCGGCGGCCTGCGGGATGGTGCGCATGCGGTTCTTGAACATTGCGAGCCCTTCGCCGAAGCGGAATCCGGCCGTGAGCGGCTCGGTGATCCAGAGCTCGACGCGCCGCGTCCACATGCGCGTGTTCGCGCGCTCGGCCGGAGTCGTACCGACCAGCGCCGGCGTCGGATGCAGCTCCTCGAGGTACTCGCAGATCGCGACGGTCTCGGCCAGCAGCGTGCCGTCGTCGAGCTCGAGGGCCGGCATCTGGCCGCCGGGATTCCGGTCGGTGTAGGGCGGGCGGCGGTTCTCGCCGCTCATGAGGTCGATCTGGACCTTCGGGAGGTCGATGCCCTTCTCGGCCATGAACAGGCGCACGAGCCGGGGATTGGGGCCGAGCGAATCGTAGAGCTTCACGCTGTCTCCTTTGTGGTTCGCGTCGAGCGCTGCGCTCCGCCCGCGCCGCTCGCTACGGCTTCGGCGGCATGCACTTGTCGGCGCTCCCCATGCAGGTCGAGCCGTCCATGCTCTGCAGCCGGCACTGCGCCATCACGGACTGAAAGGTCTGATCGCGATCGGAGCCGTAGGCGCGAAAGTACTGCCCGTCCATGTCGTAGGCCTGACACTCCCAGTCCGTGGGGCTGATTCCCGTCCCACCGAACCCGCAGCCCGCAACGAGAAGCGCCCCGATCGAGGCCGCGAACGCAAGTCTCATCCCTTCTCTCCCTTCTGTGAGAACGCCGCGCGGGGCGCCTCCGTCGCGCAATCCCGAGGCCGGAACCCGCGTTCGATCGTCGGGAGAGCCCGGATCGTGCCCGGACCACGCCGGTCGAGACCGCGCTTGACGCCAGAGCGCGTCCCCGCTTCCGTCTGCGTCGGGGGAAACGCCGTGCGAAAGCACCTCAGCAAGATCGTCGTCGTCATCGTCGCTCTCGTGTTCGCGGGCTGGTTCCTGTTCTGGCCCGACGAGGAGGAGCCGGTCGGTCCTCCGCCGCCGGCCGCAGGATCGCCGGCGCCGTAGCCGCCGCTCGCTCCTAGTCCTGCGGCGGCGCTTCGTCGGGGTACACGGCGCCCACACCCTGCGTCTCGGGGTACCGCGAGTAGGGCACCGTGATCCCCAGCGTCGCATCGACCGTCGCGGGCGTCGCCGGCAGGACGTACTTCAGCCAGGGCGGATCCTCGGCGAGCGGGTTGCGCCACACGGCGAGGGCGTCGCCGCGGCCGAACACGTCCGCCGCGGGCGGGAGATCGACTCCCTCGAAGGGAAACAGCGCCAGCCCGGGAAGCAGCAGCACCGCACCGCTCACGGTGCGCGCCGCTCCCCACGCGGCCTGGAGCGCGGTCATGCCGACGCTGCCGAGAATGCCGTAGGCAACCGGACCGACGGGCGCGAGCCCGACCTCGCCGGCGTTGTTCGCGATCGTGCGACCGGCGACGACGGGAGCGACGGCAACCTCGGCCGGCCCCTCGAGCAGATTCGCGAGCGCCATCCGCATCGTGTCGGGCGAGGCGAACGCCGCGCCCGGAGCCGCAGCGGCTGCGATCACCAGAGCCAGCGAACGCGAGAGACGAAGGCAGGACCTCACCACGCAACCCTCCTGCGGCGCGGATCGCCGCGCAGAGCCTACCGAAGATGCGGCCGCTCTTCCTTCTCTTCCCGGCGCACCGTGATCTCCTGCTGCGGAAACGGGATCTCGATGCCGGCGGCCTCGAGGGCCTGCGACAGGGCCACCGCGACCTCGGTCTTCACGAGGTTCAGGCGGTCTCCGTCGACGACCCAGGCGCGGAGCTCGAAGTCGAGCGAGCTCTGTCCGAAGCCGACGAAGAGCGCCGTCGGCGCCGGATGCGAGAGCACCTCGGGATGCTTCGCGGCCACCTCGGCCAGCAACGCGAGCACCTTTTCGGGGCGCGTCCCGTACGCGACACCGACGGGGATCTCGAAGCGGCGCGAGCGGTCGGAGAGCGTCCAGTTCGTGACGCGCTGCGAGATGAGGTCCGAGTTCGG
>JABLTH010059953.1_pt1 | contig 10263 bp, 9 predicted proteins | sample 7875711 | NCBI WGS metagenome assembly JABLTH01 (sample SAMN14941262, study PRJNA633318) | bioreactor metagenome | isolation source: bioreactor | place: China | collected 2019-03-05 | reverse complement strand
GCGCTGCTGCGGCCGGCCGCCGTCGCGGCGCTGACGGAGACGCCGATCGCGCTGCTCGACCGCGTCGAGCCGTTCGACGCGCCGGGTCTGCCGGAGGCGGTCGCCCACGCGATGGCGCCGGGGGAGGGGCATCGCGAGCGGGCCGTCGCGGTGCTGTGCGCCTGGCTGCGCGACCGCGTGGGCGAGGTGACGGCGCCGCAGCGCCACGCGAACGCGATGGCGCGGCTGCTCATGTCGGATCCCTCCGTGCGCACCCCCGAGCAGGCGGCGGCCCGGCTGGCCGTGTCGGTGCGCACCCTGCAGCGGATGGCCCATCGGCACGTCGGGCTCTCGCCGGCTGCCATCATCCGCCGTCGCCGGCTGCAGGAGGCCGCCGAGCGGATCCGCACCGATCCGGACACGGATCTGGCCACCGTCGCGGCCGAGCTCGGCTACGCCGACCAGGCCCATCTGGCGAACGACTTCCGCGCGGTGCTGGGCATCACGGCGTCGTCGTATCGCGCGGGCGCCGATCCCGGGCGATCCTGAGCGCGCGGAGGGCGACCCCGACCGCGACCACGGCGGCGCCGATCAGGACGGAGAGCGGCGGGAGCGTCGCCGCGAGGACGACGCAGCCGATCGCGCCCGCGACCGGGACGAGCCACGGCACGCGCCGACGCGTCTCACGGAGCGCGTTGCGCGAGCGCGCGAACGCGCTGAGGTTCGCGACCAGGTAGTACAGCAGCACGCCGAAGGAGGAGAAGCCGATCGCGCCGCGCAGATCGGACACGGCGACCACCGCCACGACGACGATCCCCGCCGCCAGCTGCGCGCGGCGCGGGACGTGGTGGCGGCGGTCGATCTCGGCCAGGGCCGGGGGAAGATCGCGCTCCCTCGCCATCGCGAGCGAGGTGCGCCCGATCCCCGACAGCAGGGCCAGCAGCGCGCCGGTCGCTGCGGCCGCTGCGGCGACCCGGATCGCGGGCGCTGCGGGGGACCATCCGGCGGCCTCGACGACGCCGACGAGCGGTGCGGTCGTGGTCGTCGCCGCGCCGCCCAGGGTCAGCACGACGGCCGCACCGACGACGATGTACACGATCAGCACGGCCGAGAGCGCGATCCCGATGGCGCGCGGGATCGTGCGCGCCGGATCGCGCACCTCCTCGCCCATGGTCGCGATGCGCGCGTAGCCGGCGAACGCGAAGAAGAGCAGGCCCGCGGCCTGCAGGACGCCGTATGCGGTGCCGTCCGGGAGCGGAACGGGTGAGGAGGACGACAGCGCCGTGCCCGCCGCGGCGAGCACGACGGCGAGGCCCAGCAGCGTCACCGCCACGAGCGCCTGGGTGAGGCGCGCGGTGCGCGTGACGCCGAAGCAGGTGACCGCGGTGAGCAGAGCGACCACGCCGATCGCGACCGGCCTCTGCCACGCGGGCGGTGCGACGTAGGCGGCGACCGTCATCGCCATCGCCGCGCAGCTGGCGAGCTTGCCGATCACGAAGCACCACCCGGCGATGAAGCCCCACCACGGCCCCAGCTCGGCACGACCGTAGGCGTAGGCGCCTCCCGAGACGGGGTGCGCGGCGGCGAGGCGCGCCGAGGAGGTCGCGTTGCAGAACGCCACGATCCCGGCCAGCAGCAGCGCGACGAACACGCCGGATCCGGCGGCTCCGAGCGCCGGGCCCCAGACGGTGAAGACGCCGGCGCCGATCATGGATCCGAGGCCGATCGCGACGGCGTCGGCGAGGGTCAGTCGGCGGGCGAGGGGCATCCCGTCATCGTGGCACGCCCGGGTGAACGGCGGGTGCCGCGTCCGTCGGAACGGGCAGCGAGAGCACCGCGGGCGTCGCACCGCCGAGGAGGAGCGTCTGCGTGCTGGCCACCAGGCGCGAGTGGTCGCGCACCGGATCCGCCGTGCCCGGATTGCGCAGGTGCAGGGGGTGCGCGCCCCACGACACCTGCACGCGGAGGCGGCTGCCCGGGGCGAAGCGGTGCGCGATCGGAGCGAGCACGACCCGGACCGAGCGCGGCTCGCCGGGCGCGGCCTCCGGGGAGAGCCGCAGATAGCCGTCGGTGACGGTGCGGGAGATCCCCCGCGCGTCCACTTCGCACAGGCGCACGAAGACATCGACCCGGGGATTCGTGGAGGCGAGCGTGAGTCCGATCTCCGCCGAGCCCATGACCAGCAGCGGATCCGGGAGCGGCTCGCCCGTGAACAGCAGCACGTCCTCGCGGCTCTCGCGACGGCGCTGATCGCGGCGCCCGGCGCTGAACGGGTTGAGCGTTCGGCCGCCGGCATCGGGAGTGGGATCGGCGGGGTCGTAGCGCGACGTGAGCGCGCCCTCCGTGTGGGCGGTCCCCGGCGCGACGAGACGGCCGTCCGCGGTCAGCTCCCGCGGATGCGGAGTGCTCGGCGGCGGCCAGGCGGCCAGATCCCGCCAGCCGCCGCCCCCGCTGATCTCGACGCGCACCGGGGCGGCCTCGGGCTCGCCCTCGAGGGCCCGCAGCGCCTCCCGCACGCCGATCACCGTGATCTCGGGAGCCCCGTGGACCCAGTCGCCCACGATCAGGCGCGTCCGCACCCCGGCGCCCTGCAGCGCGGCGTGGTCCTGCAGCTGGCCGACGAGGAAGAGGTCCTGCCACCCCGCCATCAGCGTGACAGGCGGCACCGCTGCGGGATCGGAGGCGAAGTGCAGCGGATCCCACCAGGGATCGCCGGGATCGCTGTGCTCGACCCAGTCGCGGAAGAACTGCGGGTCGTCGCCCAGCGCCGCGGGCACGGCCTCGGACGGCGGCACCGTCCGCGCTCCCCGTGCGAGGGCCCCGCGTGCGCGCAGCAGCCTCCACAGACGCGCCGGCAGCCGGCGCTCCTGCACGCCGAGCGCGTACGCCCACGCGAGCGGCGTGTCGATCGAGAAGCCGCGTCCGAGGTAGAGGATCGCCTCGTCGAAGCGCCGCGCCGACACCGCGATGCCCATCGCGTCGGGCCGGAGCGCGCCGTCGCAGTACGCCCACTGCGTCACCCCGAAGTAGCTGCCGCCCCAGGAATGCACGAGACCCGTCGCCCACGGCTGTGCGCGCAGCCACCGCAGCGTCGCCTGCCCGTCGGCGGCCTCGTCGTGCAGAGGCCGGAAGTCGCCGCCGGAGCCGAAGGTGCCCCGGCAGCTCTGCACCACCACATGATGCCCGCGTTCGGCGAGGAAGCGCGCCACGGCGGCGACGCCGTTCCGGTCGTAGGGCGTGCGGATGAGCACCGTGTGCGGGCCCGCGTCCTCGGCCGCCCAGTGGTCGGTGAGCAGCGCGACGCCGTCGTCCGCGGGCACCGCGATGCCGGAGGTCCGGCGCACGCCCCTGTGGGTCTGCGGCGGCATGCCGGGAGCGGAGCGCAGCCGGCGGTATTCGGCGCGCGCCGTCCAGGGGAGCCGATCGTCCCTGCTCATCGCACGGCCTTGACCCGGGTGACGGCGAAGGCCGCGAACAGCGCCATCACGACCGCACCCGCGTAGAGCGCCACGAAGTTCTCCCCCGTGGGCGAGCCGATGCGCGTCACGAAGAAGGCGAACACCGGCACCAGGATGCCCGGGAGCAGGTAGGCGAGCGCCACGATGCCGAGGTCCTTGCCGGCGTCCTCGGTCGAGGGCAGGCACTCGGTCATGAGCGCGACGTCGGCGGCGATGTAGGCGCCCTGCCCGGCGCCGACGATGCCGATCCCGATCAGGAAGAAGGTGATGTCGCCGACCGCGACGGCGACGACGAGTCCGACCGCGCTCGTGAGCGCTCCGATCACCACGGTCGGCTTGCGCCGCCCGGTGCGGTCGGAGATGACGCCGAAGACGAACGCCAGCACGAGGTTCATGATCGTGAACGCCGCGGTGGCCTGGGTCTGGATGCCGGCGATCCGCTCCGGGTCATCGATGCCGAAGCGGCTGGAGATCGTGAGGTAGAGGTAGCTCGTCACGGACACGATCGAGGCGGTCATGAAGAAGCGGCAGATCCAGGCCCACGCGAAGTCGGGGTAGCGGCGCGGACTCAGCCAGAACGTCTCGAGCACCCCGCGCCAGTCGAGCGGAGGAGCGGGGACCGTGCGGTGCAGGTCGCGCAGGGCGAAGAAGAGCGTGAGTGCGAGCACGACGGCGATTCCGCCCGGGATGAGGAACATTCCGACCTGTCCCGTGCCCGCGACCGCGCCGGCCAGCGCGACGCCGCCGAAGATGCCGATGGTCGACGCGGCGCCTGTGACGGCGGACATGATCGCGCGGATGCGGCGGCGGATCTGATCCGCGAAGAGGGTGTGGATCGTCATCGACACCGCTCCCCATCCGATCAGTACGAGCACGACGCCCGCTCCGAGTACGAGGAGGGAGGGGGCGAACGCCTGCAGGAGATAGCCGATCGCGGCGATGAGCACGCCCGCCGCGATCCACGGGCGGCGGATGCCGAGACGCGAGAGCGACCGGTCGCTGAGACGCCCGAAGATCGGCGTGGTGACGAGGATCGCCGCGCCGCCCGCCGTGAGCACGATGCTGAGGTTGCCCGTCGCCTGGTCGGGATCCCACTCCTTGAGGAGCTGCGGCACGGCGACGCCCGCCACGCCCTGGGCGATGCCGGTCGCGAGCCAGGTGAGGACGAACGCGATCCAGAACCACCGGGTCTGGCGCTCGCCGGGCACGCCGTCGTCGCCGGGAGTGGACGGCAGGGGGATCACGGGATCTGCGGCATGGGTGGACATCATCGTCTCCCTCTTGGGTCGGTGGCTGGGTGCGGGTGCGGGGGTTCGGACGCGTAGGCGGCGGCGAGCTCGGCGACGAACACGTCGCGCCAGTCGCGGGCGCCCTGCCAGGCGGTGAGTCCCGGGGAGCCGTGCACGTGACCCGCGCCGATGCGGAGGATCACGGGCACGTCCGCGTCCTGCAGGGCGCGGGCGTAGGCGACGGCGCCGTCGCGCAGCGGATCGAACTCCGCGGCGAGGATGAGCGCCGGAGCGAGGCCTCGATGATCGGCGGCGTCGAGCGGTGAGCACTCCGCGAGCGGGGCGCCCGCGCGGTAGAGGCCGGCGAGCAGTTCGGCGCCGTCCATGCCGGAGGCGCGGCGTCGCTGCTCGGACAGGCCGTCGAGAGGGCGCAGGGTGGCGGGCAGCACCTCGAGCGCCTGATGGTGCAGCAGGCGGCCGGCATCTCTCTCCCGGAGGGCGGCGGAGGCCGCGATCGTGGCTCCGGCGGAGTTGCCTCCGATGCCGAGGCGGTCCGGGTCGATGCCCAGCTCGCCCGCCCGCGCGCGCAGGTCGGCGAGGGCCGCGACGGCGTCGTCGACGGGGGCGGGGAAGGGGTGCTCCGGCGCGAGGCGGTACTCGAGCGACACGATCTGCACCGCGGAGCGCAGGGCGCGGTCCGCCGTGGTGCTCTCGTTGAGGACCTCGTCGATCGTGCCCGCGATCCAGCCTCCGCCGTGCAGCCACAGCATGGTCGGGAGAGGGCCGGACGAGCCCGCAGGGCGGAACCGCCGGGCGCGGAGAGATCCGGCGGCGCCGGTGAGCCGCAGCTCCTCGGCCTCCACGCCCAGGGGAGTCGGTTCCGTGAACTCGGCGGCCAGCCGATCGCTCAGGATCCTGGCCGCCCGACGATGCGCGGCGGGATCGGGCGAGTCGTAGTCCGGCAGATCGACGACGATCTCCCCGATCCGGCGGAGCCAGGCCCGCACCGGCGCGTCGAGTGCGAGCGTGTCGGCGGTGCTCATGAGTCCGCCCGCAGCCGGCGCAGCTCGGTCACGATCAGGCGGTGGGCGACGTCGGCGGCCGGGACGAAGCCGGTCGCACCGAGGGACCCGTGCGTCTGACCGATGAACCGCACGGCCGTGACATCGACTCCGGCGTCGGAGAGCGCCCTGGCGTACGCCTCGCCGTCGCCGCGGAGGGGATCCAGCTCGGAGGTGATGATGAGCGCCGGAGGGAGGCCGGCGTGGGAGTCGGCGAGCAGCGGCGAGGCGTACGGGTTTCGGGCCGCCTTCGTGTCGTCGCCGACGTACTGCCGCACCAGCATCCGGCCGGCCTTGCGCACGATGACGCCGGGCATCCTCGCGCTGACGCCGCGCGCGTCGGCGTGCCCGATGGTGAGGTCGAGCGCCGGGTTCTCCAGCAGCTGCAGGGCGATCGGATGCGCGGCGCGGTCGCGGTTCATGAGCGTCACCGCCGCGGCCAGGTCGCCCCCGGAGGACGCGCCGCCCACGGCGAGCCGGTCGCGGGATCCGCCCAGCTCCTCCGCGCGGGCATGCGTCCATTCCCAGGCGCTCCAGCACTGCTCCGGCTGGGTGGGGAATCGCCGTTCCGGCGCGTGTGCGTAGTCTGCGGCGACGATGATGATCCCCGCGTCGCGCGCCCGCTCGCGGAACCGCGCGTCCCACGAGACCCAGTCGATGCCGGCGATCGTGAAGCCTCCGCCGTAGAAGTACACGAGGATCGGGAGTCCCGCGTCCCGCGGGGCCGGTTCGGGGCCGGGCCAGTAGACGCGCACCCGCACGTCGGGATGGCCGGCGACGGGCACGGTGTGCTCGGCGGTGGCGGTGTGAAGGGGCGAGACTCCCAGGGCCGCGCTGACCGCGGTGTCGTTCTCGCCGGCGACGCGGCGCCGCCCCGCAGGATCCTTCGGCTCGGGCGCGAGAAAGGCGGCGGTCTTCGCCTCATGCGCCGCGACGGCGCGGTCGAGCATCGGGCGGCGGTAGCGGGAGCCTCTCGGCATCGGTCATCTCCTTCGACGGGCTGCGGACTAGTCTGGGCAATCGAAGAACTTCGATGAAGAGGGGATCCGAGCGATGCGCGCACGTCCAGGAAGGGTCACGATCTACGACGTCGCCGCGCGTGCCGGGGTGAGCATCTCGACGGTCTCGCTCGCGGTGAGCGCGCCGCACCGGGTGCGCCCGGAGACGCGCGAGCGGATCGTCGCGGCCGCCACCGCGCTCGGCTACCGGATGACGCAGGGGCGCCGTATCGGCGCATCCCGGATCGCGGTCGCCGCCCCCTTCACGAGCTACCCCTCCTACCTGCGCCGGCTCTCGGGGATGCTGCGGCGGGCGCGCGACGTCGCGGTGGACATCATCCCCTACGACCTGGATTCGGCGGCCGCGGCCGACGAGCCGCTGCTGGACGTGCTGCCGGCGCGCACCGACGCGTCGGGGCTCATCGTCATGGGCGTGCCTCTCGGAGGCGCCGCCCGTCGCGCGAGCAGGGCGGCGAGGATCCCTGTCGTCTACGTGGACGTCGTGCCGGCGAAGGGCGCCGTCGGCGGCCCCGTCGTCCTGGTCGACGATCGGGACGGAGGCGAGCAGATCGGCCGCCACCTCGTCGAGCTCGGGCACCGCACGGCGCTGTTCGTGCACGAGCCGCAGCGCTCGCCGGCCTATGTGTCGGCCGGGATGCTGCGCATCGAGGGGCTGCAGCGGCACGTCTCGGTGGTGCCGACGGCGGTGGACGGGCCGGCCGAGATCGACCAGCGGGTGCTGCAGGCCGTGCGCGATGCCGGGGCCACCGCCGTCGTCGCGAATCACGACCGGTTCGCGGCCGCCGTCCTCGAGCTGCAGCGCTCCCGACCGGAGAGCGAGAGACTGCCCGTGATCGGCTACGACGACGGCGAGCTGGCCGAGGGGCTCGGCCTGACCACCGTGCGGCAGCCGTTCGAGGAGAGCGGTCGCACGGCGCTGGAGCTCGCGCTCGGCCTGGTCGCGGGCACGTCGGGCTCACGGGACACTGTGCGCCTCGCGCCGACGCTGGTCGAGCGGGCCTCGAGCCTGCGCGGGGTCACACCCGGGCTGCGGTGACCCGCTTCTTCTCCCGGACGTAGACCTCGCGGCGCACGCGCGCCACGACGTCGCCCGAGCGATCGGTGATCTCGGTCTCGAACCACTCGAGCACCTTCGCGCCGCCTTCGGCGCGGGCGCGGATGTCGTCGACCCGGTGCGTCGGCACGTCGAACTGCGCGGTGAGCACGCCGCGGCCGGGCTTGAGGAACTCGATCTCGCCGCGGGTGTCCCACACGACGTAGTCGCGGCCGAGCTGGTGCATGACGAGCATGAAGAAGTACGGATCCGTCATGGCCTGCATGGATCCGCCGAAGGCGGTCTTCACGTAGTTGCGGGTGAAGACGTTCACGTGCAGCTCGACGGTGGCGTGCGTCCAGTCGGCGCTGAACCGGCGGACGCGGATGCCGCTGAAGAGGTTGGGGATCCACAGACTCATGCCGACGGCGAGGCGGCGGGGAGTGATGCGCATGCGCCCAGTGTCGCCGCTGTCGCGCCCGGATCGGCAATCGACGGGATCCCTTCCACAATTGCTCCCGCCGATGCGGGAATCGACGGGATCCCTTCCACAATTGATCTAGTTGTCCTAGAATAATCGTGCAGGTGAATCACGACGGGAGATGCGCGATGCTGATCCGGATCGACACCGACAGCGCACGTCCGCTGTTCGAGCAGATCGCGGCCTCGGTGCGCGCGGAGGTGCTGGCGGGACGTCTGCGCCCCGGAGACCGGCTGCCCGCCGCGCGCGAGCTGGCCTCGGCGATCGACGTGAACGTGCACACCGTGCTGCGGGCCTATCAGGACCTGCGCGACGAGGGGCTGGTGGATCTGCGCCGGGGCAGGGGGGCCGTGCTCGCGGCTGCGGCCGCCCCGCTCGCGGAGATCGGAGAGGACATCGCGGTCCTCGTCCGCCGCGGCGCCGCCCTCGGCGTCACACCGGCGACGCTCGCCGCCCTGATCGCCGCGCACGAGTCCGCGACAGGGGATCGACGAGGTCCCGGGGCTGTCGACGGCCCGGATGCCGGGCAGGAAAGGTGACATCATGAACGACCGCACGGATCCCACGGCGCAGCACGTGACGGCCATCCCGCCGCAGGAGCTGCGTCGCGCCCGGCTGATCGCGCTGATCGTCGGGGTGGCGGTGCCGCTCGTCCTCTCCGCAGTGGTGCTCGGGCTCGTCCTGTCGTCGCTGCCCGAACTGCCGTCTCCCGCGGTCACGCACTGGGGGCCGTCCGGTGCCGACGGCTTCGGGCCTCCCGAGACGTTCGCGTGGATGGCCGTCCTGCTCGGCTTCGCGCTGCCCGCGGTGATGACGGTCGGCACGCTGCTGGGCGTGCGCGACCACTGGGGCGGCGCCGCGCGGCTCCTCGCGGCGATGGCTCTCGGGATCTCGGGGCTCAGCGCCGTCGTGGCCCTCAGCGGGGTGAGCCTGCAGCGAGGCGTCGCCGACGCCTCTCACGTCTCCGACATCGGCGGGCAGATGGTCGCCGCTTTCGCCGTGTTCGTCGCCCTGATCGGCCTCGGCTGGTTGGTGCAGCCGCACGTCCGGCCCGCGCCGGCCGCGCCCCTGCAGCCGGTGCACGTCGACGCCATCGGGCGGGGCCAGCGGGTGGTGTGGCTGGCGACGGCGAGCATGTCCCGCGCCGCCGTGATCCTCGTCTCGCTGCTCATCGTGGTCATCGTCGGCGTCACCGCCGTGATGGCGATCCGGTTCACCGATCGGATGTGGATCCCGGCGCTGACGCTGATGCTGGTCGGCGTGGCCTTCGCGAGCTCCGCGTCCTTCCGGGTGCGCGTGGGGCCGGACGGGCTCCTGGTGCGCTCGATGATCGGGTTTCCGCGCGTGCACGTGCCGCTCGCCGACGTCGTCTCGGTGCGCGCGGTCGAGTGCAACCCGTTCGGCGAGTTCGGCGGCTTCGGCTGGCGGATCGGCCTCGACGGGCGCACCGGCATCGTGCTGCGCAAGGGGCCCGCGATCGAGGTCGAGCGCCGCGACAGGCGTCCGCTCGTGGTCACGGTCGACGGCGCGGCCGTCGGCGCGGCGGTCCTGCAGGCCTATCTGGACAGCGCGCAGGCGCCGGCCGATCCCGAGGGAGGCGCCGCATGACCGAGAACAGGAACCCGGATGCCGGCACGCCCGCTCCGGCGGCGGAAGCACCGCGGATCGGCGCGGGCGCGGTCCTCACCTACCTGGTGCTGGCCTTCGGCCTCGCCTGGCTGGTGGTGCTGCCCCTGTGGCTCGGCGCCGGGCTGCGCGAGCCATACGCCGTGCCGCTGATGTCGGTGATGATGTACACCCCGGCGATCGCCGTGCTCCTGGTGCTCGTCGTGCTGCGGCCGATCCCGCGCGGCGCACGGCTGCGGTTCCTCGGACTGTGGCCGCTGCGCCCGGTGCGGCGCGTGGTGGGGATGTCGGTGATCGGACTGCTGGTGCCGCCGCTGCTGGTGCTCGCCTCGACGGCGGTGGCGGTCCTGTGCGGGTGGCTGAGGGTGGATCTCGTC
>JABLTH010065202.1_pt1 | contig 10266 bp, 9 predicted proteins | sample 7875711 | NCBI WGS metagenome assembly JABLTH01 (sample SAMN14941262, study PRJNA633318) | bioreactor metagenome | isolation source: bioreactor | place: China | collected 2019-03-05 | reverse complement strand
CTGAGGCCCGACTGAGGCCCGACTGCTCAGGCTGCCGGCGCGCTGCGCGCCCGCAGGTAGTCGGTCACCGCGGCGCGATCGCCGCGGAAGATGATACGGGCCTCGCGCGACTCGCGCTGGTAGGCATACATGGGATCGTAGTAGTGCTGCAGCAGCACCATGATCCAGCCATGGTGCAGCTCCACGTCCCCCGTGCTGGCCTGGTGCGCCAGCGCCTGTTCGAGCAGCGCCGACAGCCGCCCGTAGCGCGCCCCGCCCAGCCTGCGCGCGATGCCGGCCATGGCCTCGCGCAAGCGCTCCGCGTATGCCGCAAAGCCGGCCTCCGGCCCGCGCGCGGCGATGAAATCAGCGCACAGGCCCTGCACATAGTCGCGCAGCACGCGCTGCACGCGCTCCTCGAAAGAAACTTCCACCCAGACCAGCGGGCTCTGCTGCATGCGATCGTAGAGCCCGAGCGGCAACACCCGGCTGCCGACGAAGCGCCCCTCATCCTCCAGCACGATGGCCCGCCAGCCGTCCTCGCGGCGCCGGAGCAGGTCGATGGCCAGGGCATTCTCGAAATCGATCTGGCTGGGCTGCGCCTGCGCGCGCCGCCCGAAGCTCGACCCACGGTGCCGGGCCAGCCCTTCCAGGTCGACCGCGGCACCGAGGTCGTTCAGGATCTCGGTCTTGCCGCTGCCGGTCAGCCCGCCCAGCACCAGCAGGTTCCCACGCGCGGCCTGGTCGGTCACACCGATCAGGTAGCCGCGCATGGCCTTGTAGCCGCCGGTGATGCGCGGGTAGTCGATGCCGGCTTCCGCGCGCAGCCACTGCTGCACGATCTGCGACCGCATGCCGCCGCGGAAGCAGTAGAGGAAACCGTCCGGATGGGCATTGGCGAAGCCGGCCCACGCGGCCATGCGCGCGGCCTTGCGCTCGCCCGATACCAGGTGATGGCCAAGTGCGACGGCTGCCGCCGGCCCGTGCAGGTGGTAGGACAAGCCGACCTGGTGGCGCTCCTCGTCGTCCATCAGCGGCAGGTTCACCGTGCCGGGAAACGCGCCACGCGCGAATTCGGCCGGGGCACGGACGTCGAGCAGCGGCACGCCGGCCAGCAAGACTCCGCGATAATCGGTGCTATCCGCCCGCATCAAACCACCTCGACCGCATGCTCGCCGCGTGCCACCAGTTCGCCGATCGGTGCCAGCGACAGGCCGAACTCCGCGCACGCCGCCAGGAAGGCCGGCTCGCCCTCCGGCTCCACCGCCACCAGCAGGCCGCCGCTGGTCTGCGGATCGCACAGCACGGCGCGGCGCGCGGTATCGAGCGCGCCGATGCGATGACCGTAGCTGTCGAAATTGCGCTGGGTGCCGCCGGGCACGCAGCCTGCCGCGACATAGCGCGCCACCTCGGGCAGCACCGGCACGGCAGCGTAGTCCAGGCGTGCGCTCAGCCCGCTGCCGTCGGCCATCTCGACCAGGTGCCCGAGCAGGCCGAAGCCGGTCACGTCGGTCATCGCACGCACGCCGGACAGCCGGCCGAAGCGGCTGCCGGCGCGGTTGAGCACGCACATCCAGTCACGCGCGAGGTGGATATCCTCGGGCCGCAGCGCGCCCTTCTTCTCGGCGGTGGTCAGCACGCCGATGCCCAGCGGCTTGGTCAGGTACAGCCGACAGCCGGCCACCGCAGTGTCGTTGCGCTTCAGGTGGGCGCGCTCGACCACGCCGGTCACGGCGAGGCCGAAGATCGGCTCCGGCGCGTCGATCGAGTGTCCGCCCGCGAGCGGAATGCCGGCCTCGTCGCAGGCCTTGCGTCCACCGGCGACCACTTCGCGCGCCACCTCCGGCGGCAGCACGTTGACCGGCCAGCCTAGGATGGCGATGGCCATCAGCGGATCGGCGCCCATCGCGTAGATATCGCTGATCGCGTTGGTGGCGGCGATACGGCCGAAGTCGAACGGGTCGTCGACGATGGGCATGAAGAAGTCGGTGGTCGAAACCACGCCGCGTTCGCTGTCGGGGGCGCCCAGGGCGTAGACCGCGGCATCATCGCGCGAGGCATTGCCCACCCACAGGCGCGGATCGGCATGCTGCGCCCCGCTGCCCGCGAGAATGACATCGAGCACTTTCGGGGAAATCTTGCAGCCACAGCCGGCGCCGTGGCTGTACTGCGTCAGACGGATGGCATCGGCCATGGACGGACTCCTGTCGGCGATACGGAATTCTGGCGTGGGAATTCGCTGTGGATGGGAATCGAAGCGGGAACGAGAACCCTTACGGCGGGAGGCCGAGCGCCCGTTCGACGGCGCGGATGCGCCGCGGCGGGCGCTGCCGCTGGCGGGCGGCGTAGCAGCGGGCCGGGCGGCCCGCCTGGGGCGGATCAGTGCTCGCCCGGCTCCATCTGCGACTGCAGATAGTTCTGCAGGCCGACCTTGTCGATCAGGTCGAGCTGCGTCTCCAGGTAATCGATATGCTCTTCGGTATCGGTCTGGATATCGACGAGGATCTCGCGGCTCACATAGTCCCCCACCGACTCGCAATAGGCGATGGCTTCCTTGACGGTGGCGTGCGCGCCTTGCTCCAGCTTCAGGTCGCACTTGAGCATCTCGGGCGTGTTCTCGCCCAGCAGCAGCTTGTGCAGGTCCTGCAGGTTGGGCAGCCCATCCAGCATCAGGATGCGGTCGATCAGCCGATCGGCGTGCTTCATCTCACCGATCGATTCCTTGTATTCCACGTCGCCGAGCTTCTTCAGGCCCCAGTGGCGATACATGCGCGCGTGGAGGAAATACTGGTTGATCGCGGTCAGCTCGTTCTTCAGCTGAGCGTTGAGATACTGGATGACCTTCTTGTCACCTTTCATTAGCGGCTCCTGTTGCATCGGGGCCCGCTGAAACGCGATGCGGCGCCGACGCGCCGCATGCAGTCATCCAAGGTGAACGTGCCGAACCGGAGGAACGTACGCCAGGGGACGTACGGACGCGCGCGATGAAGCGATGATCGCGCGCGAGTTCAGGCAACCAGCGCGGTGCGCTGGTCGTTCGCGACTGCCGGGTCCCGAGTGTCCATTATGGCACGCGACCCTGGCTGCGAACAGGAAGAAATTTCCGTAATCTGGATCACGGCGGTGGTGGTGGCCTTCATGGCGCTGGCTGCCGCCACGCCTTCGCACAGGACCTGCTGCGCGCATTCGCGGCAGCGGCCGCAGCAGGTGCCGACACCCAGCGTTTCCGCCAGTTCGTCGAGCGTGGATACGCCCAGATGGACAGCACCGTGGATCTCGCGATCCGTGACCTGGTTGCAGATGCAGACGTACACAAATCCCTCCTTGGGTCGGCGGTCACACCGGCATGTCACCGCCAATGAACGTCAGCTTAACAGAGATCGAAAATGATAACAATTCCCATTAAGCCTCATGTGACGACCCCTGCCCGACGTCTTTGAATGTCGATGACAGCCCACAAAACCACGGGCTCCCGCACGCACATCCCGAACAAAAAAGCGAAGAAAAGGCCGCACACGGCGGCCTCGATTCAGCGCAATACCCGCAGAGCAATCAGGGTTGATTGAGCTGGCACAGCACGGCCGCCTGCTCCTCCGGGTCATAGGCTTCCAGCAGCTGGTCGACCTGGCCCGTCAGCCTGCCGCAGTCGGCGTGCAGCACTTCCTGCTTGACGCGCAGCAGCTGGGTGGGATGCATGGAGAACTCGCGCAGTCCCATGCCCAGCAGCAAGCGGGTCATGGCCGGGTCGCCGGCCATCTCGCCGCACACGGCCACCGGCACGCCAGCCTCGTTGGCCTCGCAGATGGTACGGGCGATCAGCTGCAGCACCGCCGGATGCAGCGGATCGTAGAGATGGGCCACGGCGTTGTCGGCACGGTCGATGGCCAGGGTGTACTGGATCAGGTCGTTGGTGCCGATCGACAGGAAGTCCATGCGCTTGAGGAACAGCGGCAGCATCAGCACCGCCGCCGGGATCTCGATCATCGCCCCGACCTTGAGGTTGGCATCGAAGGGCTGGCCGCGCTCGTCCAGCTGGCGCTTGGCCTGCGCCAGCAGCTCCAGGGTCTGGTCGATCTCGCGCGCGTGCGACAGCATCGGGATCAGGATCCGCACCGGGCCGAAGGCGGAGGCGCGCAGCAGGGCGCGCAACTGCGTCAGGAACATGGCCGGCTCGGACAGCGACCAGCGGATGGCGCGCAGGCCAAGCGCAGGATTGAGCGCGGTCTCGAACTCCTCGCGCCCTTCCAGCGGCTTGTCGGCGCCGATATCGATGGTGCGGATGGTGACAGGCAGGCCGTGCATGGCCTCCACTGCGGCCCGGTAGGCCTCGAACTGCTCATCCTCGCCGGGCAGTTCGCCACGCCGGTTCATGAACAGGAACTCGGATCGGAACAAGCCGACGCCGACCGCGCCGGCGGACAGCGCAGCGCCCGCGTCCTCGGCCATCTCGATATTGGCCAGCAGGTCGACTTCCTGCCCGTCCAGGGTCACCGCCGGCGTGTGGCGCAGGCGCTGCAGGCGCTTCTTCTCGAGCATGCGCTCGCTCTGCCGATGCCGGTACTCCTCCAGGATGATGGCGGACGGATCGACGATCACCAGCCCCGCATCGCCGTCGATGATGATCCAGTCTTCCTGCCGGATCAGCTCGCTGGCGCTGGCCACGCCGACAGCTGCGGGGATGTCCAGGCTGCGTGCCACGATGGCGGTATGCGAGGTGCGCCCGCCCAGGTCGGTGACGAAGCCATGGAAAGCCGTATTGCGGAACTGCAGCATGTCGGCCGGCGAGATATCGTGCGCCACCACGATGACACCGGGTGTCGCCACGCCGTCCGCGCCGAGCGCCGGGGCCGGAGCCGGGGCCGGCGTCAGAATCGGCGCACCCGCCAGCACCTTGAGGATGCGCTCGACCACCTGCTGCAGGTCGGCCTTGCGCTCACGCAGGTATTCGTCCTCGATCTCGTCGAACTGGCGCAGCAGTTCCTCGAGCCGTGTGGTCAGCGCCCACTCCGCGTTGTAGCGGCGCGTGCGGATCAGGGTCTCGGGCTCCTGCGCCAGCATCGCGTCGTCGAGGATCATCGCGTGCACATCGAGGAAGGCGCCCATCTCCTCGGGCGCGTCGCGCGGCAGGTCGCGCTTGAGCGCCGCCAGTTCGTTGCGCACCGCGGCGCGTGCCGCGCGCAGGCGCTCGACCTCGGCCTCGAGCTTGTCTTCGTCGATCAGGTAGTGCGACACGTCGAGCGCCGCCGGCGCAAGCAGGTGCGCGCGGCCGATGGCGATTCCGCGCGATACCGGGATGCCGTGCAGGGCAAAGGACATGTGCCGCTCCGTCGTGGAACGTTGAAGTGGATACCGTGGAACCGGGGTCCCGGCTGCCTGGCCTGCCTTATTCGCCTTCGCCGAAGCGGTTGCCGATCAGGGCCACCAGCGCTTCCATGGCGTCCTGCTCGTCGGGTCCCTCGATCTCGATGGTGACCGTGGAGCCGATGCCGGCGGCCAGCATCATCACGCCCATGATGCTCTTGGCGTCGACCTGGCGGCCATTTCGCGACATCTTGATCTGGCTGACGTAGCTGCCGGCCAGTTGCGTCAGCTTGGCGGAGGCGCGGGCATGCAGCCCGAGCTTATTGATGATGGTGACGTCCCTCTGCAGCATATTTGTCGGGATGATTGGCGGTTTGGTTCTGGACGGAGGTGCTGCCGACCTGCAGCACGCCTTGCGAGCCGCCGGCCAGCGCCTTGGCGGCGAGCTGGTCCAGCTTTTCGCTGCGGTAGCAGATGGCGCGCACCAGCATGGGAAGATTGACGCCGGCCAGCACCTTGACGCGGCCCGGGTCGGCCAGGCGGGCGGCGATATTGGCAGGGGTGGCGCCGAAGATATCGGTCAGCACCAGTGCGCCGTTGTCTTCGCAGATCGCCGCCAGGCGCCGCCGTGCGTCGGCCAGCACCGTGGCAGGGTCGGCGTCCGGCAGGACGTCGATCGCCTCGAGCCGTTGCGGCGTGCCGCAATAGACGTGGGCCGCGCAATCGCGCAGCGCGGATGCGAGCGGCGCGTGCGCGATGATCAGAATGCCTGCCATGATGGTGGATCCGTTGGACTGCCTAAGATTGTATCAGGCACCCCGGGACCGCCAGTGCTCAGCGCGGCATCGACGCCACGGCACGCTCGAGCGCGTCGACGAACATGGACGCCACGTGGAAGCCGGTCTGCTGGGTGATTTCCTGGAAGCAGGTCGGACTCGTCACATTGATCTCGGTAAGGTAATCACCGATCACATCCAGACCGACCAACAACAATCCACGCTCCCACAGCCGCGGCGCCAGTGCCTCGGCGATGGCGCGGTCGCGCGCCGACAGGGGTTGGGCACGGCCCATGCCGCCGACCGCCAGGTTGCCGCGCACTTCGCCGGCCATCGGCACGCGCGCCAGCGCGTAGGGGACCGGTTCGCCGCCGATCAGCAGGATGCGCTTGTCGCCGTCCTTGATCTCGGGGATGTAGCGTTGCGCCATCAGCGTGCGCGCGCCGTTGTCGCCCAAGGTCTCGACGATGGCACCCAGGTTCATGCCGTCGGCGCCGACGCGGAACACGCCCATGCCGCCCATGCCGTCCAGCGGCTTGATGACGATGTCACGGTGCTCTGCGTGGAAGGCGCGGATGCGGCCCATGTCGCGCGACACCAGTGTGGGCGCGGTGAACTGCGGGAATTCGCCGATCGACACCTTCTCGGAGTGGTCGCGGATCGCGCGCGGCTTGTTGAACACCCGCGCGCCCTGCGCCTCGGCCAGCTCCAGCAGCCAGGTGCTGGTCACGTACTCCATGTCGAAGGGCGGATCCTTGCGCATCAGCACGGCGTCGAAGGCGGCCAGCGCCTGCGCCGCCGGCTCGCCCACCTCGTACCAGTCGTGGCCGTCGCCGCGCAGCGACAGCGGGCGCACCAGCGCCTCGACCCGCTGGTTCACCAGCGACAACTGCGACTGCAGGCAGAAGAACAGTTCGTGCCCGCGCGCCGCCGCCTCGGTCATCATGGCGTAGGTGGAGTCCTTGTACGTCTTGAACGTCTCGAGCGGATCGGTGATGAAGAGAATACGCATGGTGCTGCCCGGTTGCTGGGTTGAGGTGCCGTCCGCCGCGCCGGGTCGGCGCTGCGGACGCGGCGGATGTCAGAGGATCGGGTTCGGATCGGTCTTTTCCAGTTCCACCGACGCAGCCAGCAGGGCCAGCCGGGCCACCACGCCATACATATAGAAGCGGTTCGGCACGGCGGCGCCCGGCTTGGCGTGCGTGTCCGGGATACCGTTGGCGGCAAAGGCGAGCGGCACGAAATGCATGCCGGGCGCGTTCAGGTTCTCGTCATTGCCGCGGCCCGTGTGCACGCGGTAGAAGCCGCCCACCACATAGCGGTCGATCATGTAGACGACCGGCTCCGCCACCGCCTCGTTGATCTTCTCGAAGGTGTGCACCCCCTCCTGCACGATGACGTCGTTGACCTCGAGGCCTTCCTTGACGACGCTCATCTTGTTGCGTTCCTTGCGGTTCAGCCCCTTGACCTCGGACGGGTCGCGCACCGTCATGATGCCCATGCCATAGGTGCCGGCATCGGCCTTGACCACCACGTAGGGCGTCTCCTTGATGCCGTACTCGCGATACTTCTTGGCGATCTTCTTCAGCACGGCCTCGACGGTGTCGGCCAGTTCTTCCTCGCCGACGCGCTCGTGGAAATTGATGCCGGAGCAGCGCGCGAAGTAGGGATTCACCATCCACTGGTCGACATCGATCAGCTTGGCGAACTTCTTGGCCACTTCATCGTAGGCGGCGAAGTGGCTGGTCTTGCGCCGCGTCGACCAGCCTGCATGCAGCGGCGGCAGCAGGTACTGCTCGTTGATGTTCTCCAGGATCGGCGGAATGCCGGCGGACAGGTCGTTGTTGAGCAGGATCGAACACGGATCGAAGTCCTTCAGCCCCAGCCGGCGGCCCTTGGCACCCAGGCGCGCCAGCGGCTCCACCACCAGGGTCTGGCCGTCCGGCAGTTCGATCGGGGTCGGCTCGGTGATTTCCTCGGAAAGGGAGCCCAGGCGCACGTTCAGGCCTGCCTGGCGCATGATCAGCGACAGCCGCGCGACGTTCTGCAGATAGAACATGTTGCGGGTGTGGCGTTCCGGGATCAACAGCAGGTTCTTGGCGTCCGGGCAGATCTTCTCGATCGCCGCCATCGCCGCCTGCACCGCCAGGGGCAGCATTTCCGGCGCGAGGTTGTTGAAACCACCGGGGAACAGGTTGGTGTCCACTGGCGCCAGCTTGAAGCCGGCATTGCGCAGGTCCACCGAACAGTAGAACGGCGGCGTATGCTCCTGCCACTCCAGCCTGAACCAGCGCTCGATGGACGGCGTGGCGTCCAGGATCTTCTTCTCCAGTTCGAGCAGCGGACCGTTCAGCGCGGTAATGAGATGCGGGACCATATCCATCCTATTGATCATCTTTATCGTTCGCCCCGATTGTAGAGGAACGGCCAATAGCCTGCAGGAGCGCTCCTAATAAGGATATGCATCGGCGGGCATCAGGGGAACCCAGATGGGGACGGTCCGGCAGAAGTAAAGGCCTTCGTTTCGAAGGCCTTCCTTGGCACGCGCCGGGGCGGCCCGGCGTGGAGCGCGGGCGGACTGCGGTCCGCGACTGCCGGATGACGGCCGGATGACGGCCGGAACGAAAAAAAAGCGCGGCAACTGCCGCGCTTCGAATAGCCTGACAGATACGGGGAGCGTTCTGCAGGTGGAGGAAACTGCCTCAATGGCAATGTAATTGTATGCACCTCTAAATACAATTGAAGCTTTTTAAGATCGGAATTAATCGGCTTGCGAGTACCGTCCGCACCAGGACGGGACGATCCCCCTGGAAGCAAAAAAGCCCGGCCGAAGCCGGGCGAAACTCCTGAGAGACGATTCCCAATCAGCTCTCCAGCACAACACCTTTCGGATCAGGCCTCATATGCGGTTTCGCCGTGCGAGGTGATGTCCAGACCCTCGCGCTCCTCTTCTTCCGGCACCCGCAGGCCGATCAGCATATCCACCAGCTTGTAGGCGATGAAGGCCACCACGCCGGACCAGATGATGGTGGTCAGCACGCCTTGCAGCTGGATCCAGACCTGGCCGGCGATCGAGTAGTCGTCGGCGACCTTGTTGGCCACGTAGTCGTAGACGCCGGTGCCGCCCAGGCTCGGCGCGGCGAACACGCCGGTCAGCAGGGCACCCAGGATGCCGCCTACGCCGTGCACGCCGAACACGTCCAGCGAGTCGTCCATGCCCAGCATGCGCTTCAGGCCGGTCACGCCCCACAGGCACAACAGGCCGGCGATCAGGCCGAGCGCGATCGAGCCCATCGGACCGACGAAGCCGGCGGCCGGGGTGATGGCGACCAGGCCTGCCACGGCACCCGAAGCACCGCCCAGCATCGAGGGCTTGCCCTTGCCGATCCACTCGCCGAAGGTCCACGACAGCACGGCGGCAGCGGTGGCCAGCAGCGTGTTGACGAAGGCCAGGCCGGCGGCGCCGTTGGCTTCCAGGCCGGAGCCGGCGTTGAAGCCGAACCAGCCGAACCACAGCAGCGAGGCACCGACCATGGTGAAGGTCAGGCTGTGCGGGCGGATCGCCTCACGGCCAAAGCCGATACGCTTGCCGAACAGGAAGGCACCGACCAGGCCCGCGACCGCGGCGTTGATGTGCACCACCGTGCCGCCGGCGTAGTCGAGCGCACCCTTCTGGAACAGCCAGCCGCCCTTGGCCGTGGCCGCCGCGCCGGCCGCCGCGTCGGTGTACGCGTCAGGACCGGGCCAGAACCAGACCATGTGCGCGATCGGCAGGTAGGAGAAGGTGAACCACAGCACGACGAAGAGCAGCACTGCCGAGAACTTCGCACGCTCGGCGAAGGCACCGATGATCAGCGCGCAGGTGATCGCCGCGAACGCCAGCTGGAAGGCGAAGTAGGCCAGTTCCGGCACGACCACGCCCTTGCTGAAGGTCGCCGCCACCACATCGACGGTCAGGCCCTTCATGAACAGCCGGTCCGTGCCGCCGAAGAAGGCGTTTCCTTCGGTGAAGGCGAAGCTGTAGCCGTAGATTGCCCACAGCAGCGACACCAGCGAGAAGATCACCAGGCACTGCATCAGCACCGACAGCATGTTCTTCGAGCGCACCAGGCCACCGTAGAACAGGGCCAGGCCGGGCAGCGTCATCAGGATGACGAAGGCGGTGCAGACCAGCAGCCAGGCGGTGTCACCCTTGTTGGGCGTCGGCGCG
>JABLTH010155512.1_pt1 | contig 10271 bp, 10 predicted proteins | sample 7875711 | NCBI WGS metagenome assembly JABLTH01 (sample SAMN14941262, study PRJNA633318) | bioreactor metagenome | isolation source: bioreactor | place: China | collected 2019-03-05 | reverse complement strand
TGGCGGACAGCACGATCGCGTTGAGCGGGCTGCGCAGGTCGTGCGCGAGCTTCCGCAGGAAACGCGTGCGCTCGTCCGTCACGGGAGCGGCGGACTCGGCGTGCTCGGTGTGCTCGGCCGTGGGCGGACGGGACTCGGGGGCGGGCTCCGTGTTCATCGAAGGTCGAGCTCCTGCGCTCGATCGGGCTCGGAGCGGACTTCGGGCCGCTATTCTGGCTACCCGGGGGCGCGGGCGCAATGTGGTGGCAGGTCGTCGACGGCGACCAGGTCGTCGACGGCGACCACGTACAGCGACCCCGGACCGTGTACGCCGATCACGAGCGACAGCTCGATGTCCGCCGTGCGACTCGGCCCGGTGATCACGACGATGTTCGCGGTCTCGGGCATGCGACGGGCGCCGGCGAGCGCCATCCACGACGGCAGGTCCGCGTAGAGGTCCGACAGGTGCAGCACCACGATGCACGTCGCCGGCAGGAGCGACGCGGCCCGCGCCTGCCCGGCGCCGCTCGCGACGACCACGCTGCCGGTGCTCGCGAGCCCCGCGATCGCGCCGGACAGGCCGACGCCCAGTGCCGCCTGGCGGTCGCGCGTCGTACGGGGATCGTCCCCGGCCACGGGGCGCAGCAGTGCGATGCCCGCGGCGGCGAGCGCCGCGTCGAGTCCTGGCGCGCGCAGGTTGGGCGCGTCCCACGCGAGGAGTTCGTTTGCCGGGAGCGCGGCCGCGATCGCCGTCACCTCCGCCGCGGCGCGCTCGGGCGCGACGGGTCCGGTGACGTGACCGCCGAGCGCCTCGATCTCGTGCTTCCACGTGTCGAACAGCGCGCGACGCGGCGTCTCCGCGACCGTCGCCGCGGGCAGCTCGGTGTCGCGCTCGGCGGCGAGCTGGCCCGTGGGCAGCGCCGCGCGGATGCGGCGGAAGATCTCCTCGCGCGCGTCGCTCACCGCGGCTTTCCTTCGCGTGCACGGCGCGCCCAGCGTTCCTGGAAGCTCTCCTTTGCCAGCGCGGGGAAGTCGCGTCCGCGGGTCCACGCGGCGAGCGGTCCCGGCAGGCGGCGCACCCAGCCCGCGCGCGACATCCACGCCGTGCCCAGCGCGGCCGCACGACCGGCGAGGCGGAACACCCCCGGCCGCAACGCCGCCGCGCGGTAGAAGCGCATGCCCGTGCGCAGCCACCCGGGCGCGAGCCCCGCGCGCACCGAGCGCGCGCGCAGCTTGAGCAGCAGGCCCGGCAGGTCGATCCGCACCGGGCACACCTCGCGGCACGCGCCGCACAGGGACGACGCGTGGGCCAGCTCGCCGAAGGACTCGAGGTCGGTGAACAGCGGCGTGAGCACGCTGCCCATCGGGCCGGGGTACGTCGCGCCGTAGGCGTGCCCGCCGATGCTGCGGTACACCGGGCACGCGTTGAGGCACGCGCCGCAGCGAATGCAGGTGAGGATCTCGGACAGCTCGCTCGCGAGCATCCCCGTGCGGCCGTTGTCGACCAGCACGACGTGGAACTCGTCGGGCCCGTCGGGATCGCCGGCGCGCCGCGGCCCCGTGATGAGCGAGGTGTACACCGAGAGCTTCTGCCCGGTCGCGCTGCGCGCCAGGAGCTGCAGCACGAGCGCGAGGTCGGCCGGCGTGGGGACGAGCCGCTCGATGCCCATCACGGCCACGTGCACGCGCGGCATCGACGAGCACATGCGCCCGTTGCCCTCGTTGGTGACGAGCGTGATCGAGCCCGTGCTGGCGACCCCGAAGTTCGCGCCGGTCACGCCCATGTCGGCTTCGAGGAAGCGCTGCCGGAGGAGGCGCCGCGCGATGGCGGCCAGCTCCTGCGGATCGTCGGTGTAGGGTACGCCCAGCTTGTCGGCGAACAGCCGGCCGATCTGGTGCCGCGTCATGTGCAGCACGGGCACGATGATGTGGCTCGGGTGCTGGCCGGCGAGCTGCGCGATGTACTCGCCGAGGTCGGTTTCGAGCACGTCGAGTCCCGCGGCCTCGAGGGCGGCGTTGAGGCCGGTCTCCTCGGTGACCATCGACTTGCCCTTGACGATCCGCTGCGCGCCCGCGGCGCGCGCGATCGCCAGCACCGCGGCGTTGGCCTCGGCCGCGTCGCGCGCCCAGTGCACGTGGCCGCCGTGGCGTTCGACGTTCTCCGCGAACTGCGCGAGGTAGCGGTCGAGGTTCGCGATCGTGTGACGGCGCATCAGCCGCGCCCGGTCGCGCACGTCCTCGGCCGCGGGGAGCGAACCCAGCGCCCTCGCACGCAGGTCGATGAAGCGCGCCGTCGCCGTGCCCAGCGCCTGGCGCATCACGTCGTCGTGGACGCCGGTGTCGATCCGCGCGTGGAAGCGTTCGGCGCCGCCGGCCATCGTCAGGGTCCCGGGTCCGTCGCCGTCCCGGCGAGGATCTGCGCGATGTGCACCGCGCGCGGGCCGTCGCCGCGCCGGTGATAGCCGCCGTTGATGTGCATGAGGCAGGAGAGGTCGCAGCCGACGACGCGATCGGCCTTCGTCTGGTCGGCGTGGCGCAGCTTGTGGGCGAGCATGTCCTCGGAGATCTCGGGGAACTTCACGCTGAACAGTCCGCCGAACCCGCAGCACTCCTCGGCGTGCGGCAACGCCACGATCTCGGCGCCCTGCACGGCGGCGAGGAGCGCGTGCGGCTGCGACGCGACGCGCATGTTGCGCAGGAGGTGGCACGACGAGTGGTAGGTGAGCCGCCCGTCGAAGCGCGCGCCGACGTCGGTGACGCCCAGCACGTCGACGAGGAACTCCGTGAACTCGTAGACGCGCGCGGCGAAGCGCTCGGCGCGCGCGCGCCACTCCGGTTCGTCGTCGAAGAGCTTCGGGTAGTGGTGCCGCACCATGTCGCCGCACGAGCCCGAGGGGATCACGATCGGGTCGTCGTCGCCCTCGAACACCGCGATCGTGTGGCGCGCCATCGCGCGCGCCTCGTCGACGAAGCCGCCGTTGAACGCCGGCTGGCCGCAGCAGGTCTGGCCCGCGGGCACGCTGATCGTGACGCCCTGGCGCTCGAGCACGGCGACCACCGCCTCACCGACCTCGGGGGCGACACGGTCGACGAGGCAAGTCACGAACAGGTGCGCGCGCCGCATCCCGCTATCGTAGCGCCGACCGGACCGGGCGGGTCACCGGCGCGTCGGCGACGATCTTCACCGGCGTTCCGTCGGGGAGCATCTCGTACAGCTCGCGCACGTCGGGGTTGAAGAGCGCGACGCAGCCCGCGGTCCAGTCGAAGAAGCTGCGGATCTTCGCCGGGTCGGGATCGCCCGGGAGGAGGCCCGCCTTGAGCGGGATCTTGCCCTTCTTCTGCCGCTTCGCGACGTACGAGGTGGTGGAGCCCTGCTGCCCGTGGAGCAGGATGTCGCCGCCGAGCTTCGTCGTCTGCGGCGGGCACTCGCCCTTGTCGAGCGCGGTGCGGATCGCGTCGGCCTCGGCCGCGGAGATCAGCCGGGCCTTGAGCCCGCGCTCGGCGTCCTTGAGGTTCGGGTAGTTGAGCCACAGGCCGCGGTGGTACTTTCCGGGCCGGCGCATGCACACGGCGTAGTCGCCCTCGGGCGTGCGGAGGTCGCGCCGCTTCACCTTGTCGCCCTTGGCCCGCTGGCTGAGCTGGATCCGGTAGGCCTTGACCATGCGCTCGCCGGCCCACAGCTCGAGCCGGCGCTGGTCCTTGATCACCAGCACGCGCACGCCCTGCAGCTTTCCGTCGGCGACCGGCAGGCCGAGTTCTTCGGCGAGCGTCGCGAGCGGGCGCTCCGGTCCGTAGAGCGCGGGGTCGTAGTGCGCGTAGTACACGCCCCACGGCCCGATCCCGAACGCGGGTTCGGCCGCCCGTGACGCACACGGAAACAGCAGCAGCAGCGCAACGATGACGTAGGGGCGGGGCTTGCCCCGCCCGGGCGTGCCCCGCCCGAACACGCGGATCGGGCTCATGGAACGCCGAAGGTACCAGACTCGGGGGATCGGTGGCGCGTTCCACGGCGGGGCAGACACCCGAACGCAGCCGCCGGAGAGCGTCCCCGAGGCGGATCATCCCACGGGCGCGCGGCCGTTGCCCGTCGCCCCCGCGCCCGTGTACGCTCCCGGCGCCGCGGGCCCCCGGTCGCCGCCCCGGACACCACGACCCCCGACGAGGCCGACATGTCGCTCAAGGCGTTCAACCTCAGGCAGTGGATCGACGAGCACCGGCAGCTGCTCCAGCCGCCGGTCGGCAACGCGCTCGTCTACCAGGACACCGAGTTCAGCATCATGGTCGTCGGCGGCCCGAACCGGCGGAAGGATTTCCACGTCGATCCGGGCGAGGAGTTCTTCTACCAGCTCGAGGGCGACATGACGCTGCGCATCGTCGAGGACGGCGGGCCGCGCGACGTGCCGATCCGCGAGGGCGACATCTTCCTCCTGCCGCCGAACGTGCCGCACTCGCCGCAGCGCCCCGCGAACACCGTGGGCCTGGTCATCGAGCGGCGGCGGATTCCCGGCGAGGTCGATCACCTGCGCTGGTACTGCGAGGGCTGCGGCGAGGTCCTGCACGACGCGGCGTTCCACTGCGTCGACCTCGGGAAGCAGCTGAAGCCGGTGATCGAGGAGTTCTACGCGCGCGAGGACCTGCGCACGTGCGGCAAGTGCGGCGCGGTCATGGCCGTCCCGGGTCGCTGATTGAAGATCGACCTCCACACGCACATCCTCCCCGAACGGTGGCCCGACTTCGCGGCGCGCGCCCCGGGGATGGTGCGTCTCGAACACGGCGAGACCGGCTGCGGCCGCGCGCGGATGATGATCGGCACGCGCGTGTTCCGCGAGATCGAGGCCAACAGCTGGGACCCGCGGCGGCGCCTCGCGGAGTGCGATCGCGACGGCGTGCACGTGCAGGTGCTGTCGACCGTGCCCGTCATGTTCAGCTACTGGGCCGAGGCTGCGGTCGCGCTCGACGTCGCGCGGTTCCTCAACGACCACATCGCCCGCGTCGTGCAGGACCACCCGAAGCGCTTCGCGGGGCTCGGCACCGTGCCGCTGCAGGACCCGGAGCTCGCCACGCGCGAGCTCGAGCGCGCCGTGACCGTGCTGGGTCTCGCGGGCGTCGAGATCGGCACGCACGTCAATGGGCGCAACCTCGACGACCCCGCGCTGTTCCCGTTCTTCACGCGGGCGGCGGAGCTCGGGGCGGCCGTGTTCGTGCATCCGTGGGACATGCTCGGTGCCGAGCGCATGACGAAGTACTGGCTGTCGTGGCTCGTCGGCATGCCGGCGGAGACCGCGCTCGCGGCCGCGAGCCTCGTCTTCGGTGGCGTGCTCGAGCGGCTGCCCGCGCTGCGCGTCGCGCTCGCGCACGGCGGTGGCGCGTTCCCGTGGCTGATCGGCCGCATGCACCGCGGCTGGGAGGCACGGCCCGACCTGTGCGCGCAGGACAGCGCGTTCTCGCCGCAGGCCTACGTCGACCGGCTCTACGTCGATTCGCTCGTGCACGACGCGCGCGCACTGCGCTACCTCGTCGACCTGCACGGGGCGGAGCGCGTCGCGCTCGGCACCGACTACCCGTTCCCGCTCGGCGAGCCCGTCCCGGGGCAGCTCATCGAGGCCTGCGAGGACCTCGACGAGCACACCCGCGACCGGCTGCTCGCCGGCACCGCGCTGGAGTTCCTCGGGCTCCCGCGCGCGCGCTTCCAGTGAGCGGCGGCGTCGCATGAGCGGCGGCTACGAGCCCGGCGCCGCGTTCGCCGCGCGGCTCGACGCGGACGACCCGCTGCGCGGGCTGCGCGAGGCGTTCGAGCTGCCGCGCGGCGTGGACGGCTCGACCCCGGTCTACGTGTGCGGGCACTCGCTCGGGCCGCTGCCGCGCGGGGCACGCGACGTTCTCGGCGCGGAGCTCGAGGCGTGGTCGGCGCTCGGCGTGGACGGCCACTTCAAGGACGAGCGGCCGTGGTACTCGTACGCGGAGTTCGCCCGCGAGGGCCTCGCACGCCTCGCCGGCGCACGCGTGGGCGAGGTCGCCGCGATGAACTCGCTCACGGTGAACCTGCACCTCCTGATGGCGAGCTTCTACCGGCCACGGCCCGGCCGCGCCGCGATCCTGATCGAGGACGGCGCGTTCCCCTCGGACCGCTACGCGGCCGCGACGCAGATCGCGTTCCACGGCTTCGACCCGCGCACCGAGCTGATCGTCGCGCGGCCGCGCGCGGGCGAGGACCTCCTGCGCGAGGAGGACGTGGAGGGCCTGATCGCGGAGCACGCCGCCCGGCTCGCGCTCGTGCTCCTTCCCGGGGTGCAGTACTACACCGGCCAGCGGCTCGACATCGCGCGCCTCACCCACGCCGCGCACGCGGCCGGCGCGATCGCCGGCTGGGATCTCGCCCACGCGATGGGCAACGTGCCGCTCGCGCTGCACGACGACGGCGCCGACTTCGCGGTGTGGTGCTCGTACAAGTACCTCAACGCGGGGCCGGGCGCGGTCGCGGGCGCGTTCGTGCACGAGCGTCATGCCACCGACCGCTCGCTTCCGCGGCTCGCGGGCTGGTGGGGCAACGATCCGGCCACGCGCTTCGCCATGCACGACGAGACCGTGTTCGTGCCGGCGCCGGGCGCCGCGGGCTGGCAGGTGTCGAACCCGCCGATCTTCGCGCTCGCCCCGCTCCTCGCGTCGCTCGCGCTATTCGACCGCGCCGGCATGGACGCGCTGCGCGCGAAGTCCCTGCGCCTGACCGGCTATCTCGAGTTCCTGCTGGACCGTCTGCCGCACACCGGCTTCCGCGTCATCACGCCGCGCGACCCCGCGGCGCGCGGCTGCCAGCTCTCGCTGCACGCGCCGGGGCAGGGGCGCGCGCCGTTCGAGCGCCTCGCCCGTGCGGGCGTGCTCGCCGACTACCGCGACCCGGACGTGATCCGGATCGCTCCCGCTCCGCTGTACACGTCGTTTTCCGAAGTGCACCGCATCGCGGCCGCGCTCGAAGGATCCGCATGAGCATTCCGACCGGTTCTCGCGTCGCGATCGTCGGGGGCGGGCTCGCCGGCTCGCTGCTCGCGATCCTGCTCGGCCGCCAGGGCCACTCCGTCGACCTGTTCGAGCGGCGCCCCGACCCGCGCCGCAGCGGCCGTGGCGGCGGGCGCTCGATCAACCTCGCGATCTCCACGCGCGGGATCGACGCCCTGGCGCGCGCCGGCCTCGCCGACCGCGTGCTGGAGCAGTCGGTCCCGATGCGCGGCCGCATGATCCACCCGGTCGAGGGCGAGCTGACCTACCAGCCCTACTCGCCGGACGGCGACCTGTCGATCAACTCGGTGTCGCGCGGCGGGCTCAACCAGCTGCTGATCGAGGCCGCCGAGGCCGAGTCCACCGTGCGCGTGCACTTCGGCCAGCGCTGCACCGGGCTCGGTCCGGACGCGACCACCGTGCGGCTCACCGATGCCGAGAGCGGCATGACGCGCGCCGAGGAGTTCGACGTCGTGATCGGCGCCGACGGCGCGTACTCCGAGGTGCGGCGCCACCTGCAGCACCGCGAGCGCTTCGACTACGCGCAGTCGTACCTCGAGCACGGCTACAAGGAGCTGACGATCCCCGCCGGCCCGCGCGGCGGGTTCCTCATGGAGCCCAATGCGCTGCACATCTGGCCGCGCGGCGGGTTCATGATGATCGCGCTCCCCAACCGCGACGGCTCGTTCACCTGCACGTGCTTCTGGCCGTACGGCGGCCCCAACGGGTTCGAAGCGCTGCACAGCCCCGAGGCCGTGATCGCCTACTTCGACGAGGTGTTCCCCGACGCGGCGCAGCTGATGCCGAACCTCGCGCGCGAGTTCTTCTCGAACCCGACCGGCTCGCTCGTCACCGTGCGCTGCAAGCCCTGGCACGACGGGCGCGTCGGACTGATCGGCGACGCCGCCCACGCCGTGGTGCCGTTCTACGGCCAGGGCGCGAACGCCTCGTTCGAGGACTGCACCGTGCTCGCCGAGTGCGCGCGCGAGTACGCGCCCGACTGGGAGAGCGCGTTCGAGCAGTTCGAGGCGCAGCGCAAGGTCCACACCGACGCACTCGCCGACCTCGCGATCGAGAACTTCGTCGAGATGCGCGACAAGACGGCTTCGCCGATGTTCCACCTCGGGAAGAAGCTCGAGCACACGCTCGCCCGCACGTTCCCCGAGGCGTTCGTGCCGCTGTACTCGATGGTGACGTTCACGCGCACGCCGTACGCCGACGCGGTCCGGCGCGCGCGCACGCAGTGGCGCGTGGTGAAGGCCGTGGGCGTGGGTGCCGCCGCGGGCCTGTTCCTGCTGACCGCGCTCGCCGTGCGCCGGCGGCGGCGCGGCTGAGACGATCGCCCGACGACCCTTCGAGGACGCCACGATGGACCAGGACCTCACCTACGCGAAGTACCTCGAATTGCAGCAGCTCCTGGCGCTGCAGAAGCCGATGTCCGATCCGGAGGAGCACGACGAGCTCCTCTTCATCGTGATCCACCAGGTCTACGAGCTGTGGTTCAAGCTGCTGCTGCACGAGCTCGACAAGGTCGGGCGCGATTTCGACGCCGGCGAGCTCTACGAGGCCATCGCCACGTGGAAGCGCGCGCGCATGGTGATGAAGACGCTGGTCGGGCAGATCGACGTGCTCGAGACGATGACGCCGCGCTCGTTCTCGTCGTTCCGCGACCGCCTCGGCACCGCGTCGGGGTTCCAGTCGCTGCAGTTCCGCGAGCTCGAGTTCCTGCTCGGCTACAAGCGGCCGGACATGCTGCGGCACCTCAAGCACGACCGCGACGCGCAGGTCGGACTGGCGCGCCGGCTCGCGGAGCCGTCGATCGTGGACCACTTCTACCGCTTCCTTGCGCACCGCGGCGTGGTGGTGCCGGTCGAGCTCCTGCACCGTGACGTGACCGCGCCGCCCGAGGCGAGCGAGGACGTGCAGGAGGGGCTCGTCCACCTCTACCGCACGCAGCCCGACGCGGTGATCCTGCTCGAGCTGATGACCGACTTCGACGAGGGCCTGCAGGAATGGCGCTACCGCCACGTGAAGATGGTCGAGCGCACGATCGGCAACAAGCGCGGCACCGGCGGCTCGATGGGCGTCGAGTTCCTCAAGCAGTCCCTGTTCCGCCCGATCTTCCCGGACCTCTGGGCGATCCGGCACCGGTTCTGACGGCCGTGCTCTACGACATCTCGCCGCGCCTCGCGCCGGACCTCGCCGTGTGGCCGGGGGACACGCCGCTCACGCGCGAGGTGCTGCTCGACATGCGGCGCGGCGACAACCTCACGCTCTCGACGCTGCACACGACCGTGCACGCGGGCGCGCACGCCGACGCGCCGAGCCACTACGGGCGCGACGCGCAGGCCATCGACGAGCGCCCGCTCGAGACGTACCTCGGCCCGTGCGAGGTCGTGCGGGTGGACGTGCCGCGCGGCGCGCGGATCGGCGACGCGCACTGGCCGCACCGTCCGCGCGCACCGCGGGTGCTGTTCGCGACGGGGACGTTTCCGGACCCGTCGCGCTTCAACGAGGACTTCGCGGCGTTCGAGCCCGCGTTCCTCGACCGGCTGCACGCCGCGGGCGTGATCCTCGTCGGCATCGACACGCCGAGCGCGGACGTGTTTTCGTCCAGGGACCTGCCCGCGCACCAGCGGCTCCTCGCGCTCGACATGGCGATCCTCGAGGGGCTGGTGCTCGCGCACGTGCCGGAGGGGCTCTACGAGCTGATCGCCCTGCCGCTGCGGCTCGCGGGGTTCGACGCGAGTCCCGTGCGCGCGGTGCTGCGGACCCCCTGACGTGAACGAAGGGGACGGGCGCAACCGGACGATCGGCCTCGCCGCCGTTCTCGTCCTCATGGTCGTCCTTGCCTACGTGCGGGTTGCCGGACACGGCTACGTGGACTGGGACGATCCCGACTACGTCCGCGACAACCCGTGGCTCCTCGAGAGCTGGGCGCGGCTCGTGCCGTGGGCCTTCACCACCTTTCACGCCGCGAACTGGCACCCGCTGACGTGGATCTCGCACGCGATCGACGCGCGCCTGTTCGGGGCGTGGGTGGGCGGGGCGCACCTCGTGTCGGTCGGGCTGCACGCGGCGAACGCCGTGCTGCTGTACCTCTTCTTCGCGCGCACGACGCGGCGCGACGTCGAGTCGGCCGTGGTCGCGGCGCTGTTCGCGGTGCACCCGCTGCACGTCGAGTCGGTCGCGTGGCTCTCCGAGCGCAAGGACGTGCTGAGCACGCTGTTCTTCGCGCTCGCCCTCCTGCTCTACGCGCGGTACGCGGCGCGACCGTCCGCAGGGCGCATGGCCGCGGT
>JABLTH010035914.1_pt1 | contig 10272 bp, 6 predicted proteins | sample 7875711 | NCBI WGS metagenome assembly JABLTH01 (sample SAMN14941262, study PRJNA633318) | bioreactor metagenome | isolation source: bioreactor | place: China | collected 2019-03-05 | reverse complement strand
TGCTGGCCGCGGTCTCCTGCAGCGAGGCCGCCTGCTGCTCGGTGCGCTGAGACAGGTCCAGGTTGCCTTGCGCGATCTCTCCCGCAGCCACCAGCACCTGCTCCGCGCCGGCGCGCGTCTCGCGCACGGTGTCCTGCCAGGAGCGCAGCAGGACTTGCAGGTGGCGCCGGATATCGCTGAATTCGTCGCGCCCGCGCACCACCAGTTCGGCGCGCAGGTCGCCCGCGCCGATCCGCTCGACCCAGGCGGCGATCCCGCGCAGGTCCTCGCCCACGCCACGGCAGAAGCCCGCGAACAGGTAGAAAGCGGCGCCGACGGTGAGCAGCGCCAGCGCGCACATCCACGCCAGCTTGTCCTGCACCGCGCCGATACGCGCTTCCAGCATGGCATGGGCACTGGCGCCGAAGGCGCGATTGGTCGCGCCGATGGCGTCGATGGCAGCGGTGGCCTCGTCGAAATACGCCTTGGCCTCGATGCGGATACCGTCGCGGCCCAGCAGCCTGTCCTTCAGGGTCACCGAGAATCCATCGACCGCCGCCAGGCGCGCCTTGGCCGCCTCCACCTCGGCGCGGTAGCCTGGCGCGGCCGCGCTCACGCGCTCGGCGTCGCGCCTGACCGTCTCCACCGCCTCCTGTATCTGCTCGCTGAGCGCGCCCAGTCCGGCCTGCTGCGCGCTCTCGGCGAAACCGCCCTGGCTGATGATGGCGGTACCGCGGCCGCGCGCCAGCGCGGTGAACTCCGCCAGCCTGGGCATGGTCCCGAGCATCAGGTTGATCAGGTAGTACGACCCCGCATCCGGGTCCAGCGCCAGCTCCGAGCGGTCGCCGAGATCGCCCACATAGAGCCGCAGTTGCCTGACCAGTGCGCTGTGCTGCGCGAACAGGGTGGACGCCGGTGCCTGCAGGCCTTCGGTCTTGAGGGTGCGCCATGCCTCTTCGAGGGCGCCGGCCTGGGCATCGAGGCCGAAGCCGCGCGCGTCGGCCGCGAGCTGCGCCGCCTGCTCTCCGGCACGCGCGTCGGCTGCCTCGTAGGTGGCCCGGAAGGCAACGTTGCCTGCCTGCACCGCCGCGGCGGCACCACGCCGGATCTGCACCTGGCGCATCATCTCCAGCGCGCGCTCGACCGCGGCGAGTCCGCGCACCTCGGCGCGCGCGGTCTTCAGCTCGGCGAGCGAGGCCTGGAAGACCAGCGACATGGCGCCGGCCAGCGGCAACAGGAACAAGAGTGCAAGCAACAGCAGCTTGCGCGAGATGCTGAGTGCCGCCATCAGGCGCACCGCGGGATTCAACCATCGGGTCATCGTCATGCCTTGATCAAGCCATCGTCGTGGCTTGTATCGGCAGCATCGGAACGAATTGAAGCAGTTTCACCCACACATTTCAGAAATCGCCAAGATGGTGCAAACACATCCCGATTTATGGGCATGAATCCCCATCCAGGTGCGTGCGCCACCTGGATTTTCGGCAATCCGGCGCAGCGCCTGGCGGACTCAGGCCGGCAGCGATTCCACCGCGCGCCAGGCCTGCTCGACCGCGGCGACCAGCGACGGGCTGCCCCCGCTGTCGGCGCCGGCCAGCGCGACATTGCCCACGCCTGCCCGCGCCGCCTGCTGCGCGGCCGTGCCCGCATCATCGCCATCGACGCTGGAAGGCCGGTAGCTGTAGCCGTGCGACCAGCGGTTGACGGTGATGGCCCGCACCAGTTGCGCCGCGCTGCTGCCGGCAGGCGCGAGCAGCCGGTCGAGCTGGGAGCGGATGGCGCGTTCCAGCTCCACGAACGGCGTGCCGAGCAGTAGCGCGCGTCCGGCGCGGAAACGCTCGCGTGCCTGCATGCCGCTGTCCGGCACCGTCGGCACATAGAGCATGTGCAGCACCACCGGGTCCTGCGGTCGCGCGCCGGGGCCGGCCTCCAGCCACAGGTCGCTGTAGGGCAGCGTCGGCGCATGGATACGCCCGGCACCGAGCGCGGCAAAGGCCTGCCAGTTGTCGAGCGCCACCTTGGTGTAGACCAGCGGCGCCTTGACTTCGTCGCGCAGGGCCGCCCGCTGCGCGGCCGGCAGCCCGGGCATCAGGAAGGGCACCATCATGTTGTAGCCGGCCAGCACCACATGGCGCGCCTCCACGCGGTGCAGGTTGCCCTGCCAGCCATAGGTGACGCGCGCGATGTGGCTGCCCGGCTCGACCGCCACGGCGGTGCTGTTCAGGCGCAGCCGCACCGGCGCGCCATCGCGGTCGAGGCGGTCATAATCGAAGCGGGCCTGCGCCAGCGCCCCGGCGCCCGGCGCGACTGCGGGGATCAGGTCCCTTACCAGGCCGCGCGCGATCGACGCATTGCCATCGGCATGGAGCAGCCGGGATGCGGGCGACTTGCCCAGCCGCGCGTCCGGCGTCACCGCCGGCATGCCGGCCCCGGCGGGCAGGCCGATACCCAGCGCATCCCATATGGAGATGCCATCGGCGTCGAGCGCGTAGCTGTCGTTGCTGCGGCTGCGCAGGAAACGCACGCCCGCCAGCCCGAGGCCCGCCTTGTCGCGCAGGAAAAGCGCATAGCGCGTGCGGCGCAGATAGCCTGCCCGGTCGTCGGCCGCCATGCCCGCGAGGTAGTCGGTGCGCCCTTCGGCCAGCCGTGCCAGGGCCTCGCGCTCTGCCGCGGGCAGCGGCGCGGCGGCCAGGAAGCGGCGCACCGCGTCGGGCGCCGGCGGCCCGCCCTGCGCGGCCGGGGCCCCGCCGAAGGGCTGGCCGAAGGGATCCCCGGCCACCAGGCGATCCGCGCCGAAGTGCTCGCGATCGAAGAACACCGCCCGCCCGAGTCCCGAGCCTTGCCAGGGCTCCGCCGCGGGCGCACCCGCGCCCGGGGCGAGCCCGATGCCATCGAGCAGCGTGCGCAGCGCGGCGCTGCCGGCGGCGCCGGCCGGCATCTCGGCGCTGCCGCCATAGCTGACCAGCAGGCGGCCGCGCACAGTGAACTCGTTGCGGCGCGCGTGGCCGCCGAAGTCGTCGTGGTTGTCGAGGATCAGGATGCGCGCGCCGGGTCCGTGGCGGCGCTGGTAGAACCAGGCCGCCGCCAGCCCGCTGATGCCGCTGCCGACCACCACGAGGTCATAGGCCTCGCGCGCCATCACACCGGGATAGCGCACCCCTTCGCGCGCCAGGCTGTGCGCCAGCGTGTAGCTGCCGGGCTGGCTGCCGCGCAGGCCGGTCAAGGCCGGGGGATAGCCGGCCCCGCCGTCACCGGCCTGGGCCGCGCGCAGCCAGCCGGGCGCGAACGCCGTGCCCAGCGCCAGCGCGCTGCCGTTGAGAAAGTCTCGTCGCGTGATGGTCATGGCTCGGCTTGGGTGTCAGCGGCTGGCTTCGGCTTCGAGGCGGATGCCCAGGGCAGCGCGCCGCGCCGCGACCTCGCTGTCGCGCACCGGCGCGGCGCGGTTGCCCCAGCCGCCGCGCACGAAGCCCAGCACGTCGGCCAGTTCCTGGTCGTTGAGCGCCCAGCCGTAGCCGGGCATGTGATAGTCGGTCGCGGCAGTGTCGACGGCCGCGGTCACGGCGCCGCCCAGCAGCAGGTTGACCAGCGAGGACGGATCGGGGTCGAGTACCGCCGGATTGCCCGCCAGCGGCGGGAACACCCGCGCGAAGCCCTTGCCGCCGGCGCCGTGGCAGGGCATGCAGTACTGCCCGTACAGCCGCGCTCCCGGCGCGTCGAAGCGCCCCTGCAGCAGCGCCTGCGCGGTGGCAGGATCGTAGCGGAACGGCGCGCTCTCCCCGCGCACGCCGGGCAGGCTCTTGAGGTAGGCGGCCATCGCGTCCAGGTCCTGCGGCGTCATATGCTGGGTGGAGGCGGCGATCACGCCCGACATGGGCCCGAAGGATGTCGCATGGATATTGCGCCCGGTACGCAGGTATTCAGCGACTTCCTCGCGCGACCAGCCGCCCAGGCCGCTCAGCTTGTCGCCGCGCAGGTTGCCGGCGGACCAGCCCTCGACGCTGGCCCCCGCGAGGAAGCTCTGGCTGCGCTCGTCGCTGCCCTGTTCCGCATGCAGCAGGCCGCGCGGCGTATGGCAGGCGCCGCAATGTCCCACGGCCTGCACCAGGTAGGCGCCGCGGCGCCATTGCGCGTCGCCGCCCGCGACGGCCGCGCGTGGCGACGCCCTGTCCGCCGGCGCTTCGAGGAAGAACAGGTTCCACACCACCAGCAGGGAACGCATGCCGAAGGGCCAGCGCAGCTGCGGCGCGGGCTGGCGCTGGCGCACCGGCCGCACTTCGGCACGCAGGTAGGCGTACAGCGCCGCGACGTCCTCGGCCGTCATGCGCGCGTAGGAGGGATAGGGCATGGCCGGATAGAGCCGCTTGCCGCCACGCGCCACGCCCTGGCGCAGCGCTCGGTCGAACTCGGCCAGCGAGTAGGCGCCGATGCCGGTGTCCGCGTCTGGCGTGATATTGGTCGACGGGATGGTGCCGAGTCCCGTGCGCAGGACCACACCCCCGGCAAACGGCGCGCCGCCCGGCGCCGTGTGGCAGGCCGCGCAGTTGGCGATGCGCGCCAGGTAGCGGCCGCGCGCCACCTGCGCCACCGCATCGGCGGGCGCCGCGGCCGCGCCGTCGCCTGCCTGCGCCTGCGGCGCCGCCAGCAGCAGGGCGAGCAGCAGCACCAGCAGGGCGTCAGGAAAATGCTTGCGCAGCAAGGCGCGCAGCGATGGCATGCGCCGCGGTCGGTTTGCCATGGAGTTGTCTCTGCCCCCGGTTCTTCTTGTTATCTTGTCATCTTGTCTTGCCGCCTTCCGGACCGCCAGCCGCATGCCGCGGGGATGCGGCAGGCCGCCCTCAGGCGTGCGCCACTGCCCAGCGTGCCAGCATCAGCAGGCACAGCACCAGCACGCCGGCCAGGGCGATGCCCGTGGCCAGCAGGTGCACAGGCTTCAGGCTCTGCAGGTCGCGCTGGTGTTCGCTGCCACGGCGCAGGCCGAGAAATCCCCACAGTACGGCGCTGACCAGTCTCAACGGATGCATGACGGCTCCTTGTTCCAATGCGGCGGACCGTCCGCAGGGCACGGATACGGATACGCCCCTGCGCGCTATTCTGCCGCGCCGCCGGCCTCGGGAACAGAATCAGTTCTGCCATAATCTTGCGTATCAGATCGCAGGCAGGGCGCCTCGTCGTCCCCTGCTCCGCCCCCCTTGCTCCCATGAAGCGCTACGAGGAACTGGCCGAGATTCTCGCCCGCGATATCCGCGCCGGCAACCTGCCGCCCGGCACCCGCATGCCGTCGATCCGCAAGACCGTCGCGCAGTACGGCGTAAGCCCGTCGACCGCATTCCAGGCCTACTACCGGCTCGAAGAGCGTGGCCTGGTGCGCGCGCGCGAGCGTTCCGGCTACTACGTGGCCGGCGCCGCCGGCCTGCCGTTGCCGCGCCCCGCCGCGCGCCGCACGCGCCGCGCCTCCACCGAGGTGGACGTGTCCAAGCTGGTCTTCGCCGTACTGGAGGCTGCCGCCGACCAGCGCATGGTGCAGTTCGGCTCGGCCTTCCCGGCTCCCGAGCTGTTTCCCTGGGAACGGCTCGGCAAGTCGCTGGCGCGCGCCGGCCGCGAGATCGATCCCTGGCAGTCCGTCGACGACCTGCCCCCGGGCAATACCGTGCTGCGGCAGCAGATCGCGCTGCGCTATCTCGGCGCCGGCGTGCCGCAGGCGGCCGAGGACATCATCGTCACCAACGGCGCGCTCGAAGCGCTCAACCTGTGCCTGATGGCGGTGGCCCGGCCGGGCGACGTCATCGCCATCGAGTCGCCCGGCTTCTACGCCGCCCTGCAGGCACTGGAGCGGCTGCGGCTCAAGGCGGTCGAGATTCCCGTGCACCCGCAGCAGGGCATCGACCTCGCCGCGCTGGCCGAAGCGCTGCGGCGCCATCCGGTGCGCGCCTGCTGGTTCATGACCCAGTTCCAGAACCCGATGGGCGCCAGCATGGACGAGGCGCGCAAGCGCGAACTGGTGGCGCTGCTGGCGCGCCACCAGGTACCGCTGATCGAGGACGACGTCTACGGCGAGCTCTACTACGGCAGCCGCTGCCCGCTGCCGGCCAAGGCCTTCGACACGCAGGGCCTGGTGATGCATTGCAGTTCCTTCTCCAAGACGCTGGCGCCCGGATTCCGCATCGGCTGGGTCGCGCCCGGCCGTTTCGGCGAGCCCATCCAGCGCATGAAACTGATGACCACCCTGTCGGCGGCGGTCCCGGCCCAGCAGGCGCTCGCCGAATACCTGCAGCACGGCGGCTACGACAAGCACCTGCGCCGCCTGCGCCATGTGCTGGAGATGCAGCAGGGCCAGATGCGCCAGGCCATCGCACGCCATTTCCCCGCCTCGGTCCGTGTCTCCCGCCCCGACGGCGGCTATTTCCTCTGGGTGGAGTTCGAGGCCGGCTTCGATGCGCTGGCGCTGCACCGGGCCGCGCTGGAGGAAGGCATCGGCATCGCGCCCGGTCCGATCTTCTCCGCGCGCCAGGGCCACCGCCACTGCGTGCGGCTCAATTTCGGGCAGCTGTGGAGCCCCCGCAGCGAAGCGGCGATCGCCACGCTGGGCCGGCTGGCCGCCGCGCAGTAGCCTTGCCGCGAACGCTGTCCCCGGTCAGCGAGGCGCCGCGCGCAGGCGCCGCTGCAGCCAGTGTTCCAGCCCCTCGAATCCGCCCTGCAGCAGCAGCGCCAGGACGGCCGCCGGGATCGCCCCGGCCAGCAGCAGCACGGTGTCGTTGAGCGCCAGCCCGGTGACGATGCGCTCGCCGTAGCCGCCCGCGCCGACGAAGGCGGCGATGGTGGCGGTGCCCACGCTGATGATGGCGGCGGTCTTCACGCCCGCCAGCAGCACCGGCAGGGCCAGCGGCAGTTCCACGTAGCGCAGGCACTGGGCGGGCGTGAAGCCCAGCGCCATGGCGGCCTCCGACATGCCGCGCGGCACCTGCTGCAGGCCGGTGCAGGTATTGCGCACGATGGGCAGCAGCGCATAGAGGAACAGCGCCACCAGGGCCGGCCACAAGCCGATACGGCCAAGCAGCGGGATCAGCATGGCCAGCAGCGCCAGCGACGGCACCGTCTGCAGCATGCCCACCAGCGCCAGCACCACCTGGCCCAGCCTGCGCCGGCGTGCGGCGACGATGCCCAGCGGCACTCCGGCCGCAACGGCGGCACCGACCGCGCCCGCCACCAGCGCCAGGTGGCGCCGCGTCAGGCGCAGCGTCTCCGCGTCCAGCAGGGTGCCGGCCAGGCCGGCACGTTCGTGGCGCGCCGTCGCCGCGGCCGCCGGCGCATGGCCCGGCAGCGTGGCAACGAAGGCGCCGGCGATGGCCGCGAACGACTGCCCGTCCAGTTCCGCCGCCGCATTCATACCGATCATGCGCGCCGCGTCGATGCGCCCCGACAAACCCTGCAAGGCCTGCCAGGCCCGCGGAAAGCGCCGCGGCACGTCCAGGCGGTACAGCACCACCGCGGCGTAGCGCGGAAAGAAGCCGCGGTCGTCCTGCAGCACGCGCAGGCCATAGCGGCGGATCTTGGCATCGGTCGAGTAGATGTCGATGACGTCGACCTGCCCGGCCGCCAGCGCCTCGTAGGCGATGCCGTGGTCGAGCCCGAGCGGGCGCTGCGGCAGCCCGTAGCGGCGGGCCAGGCCGGGCCAGCCGTCGGCGCGGCCGAGGAACTCGTGCGTCAGGCCGAAGCGCAAGGCGGGATGGCGGGCCAGGTCGCCGAGCGTGCGCAGGCCCAGTTGCTGCGCCGTGGTGTCGCGCACGGCCAGCGCATAGCCGTCCTCGAAACCGAACGGAATGGCCGCCCCCAGGCCGCGCGGCGCGAGCGCGCGGTTGATCTGCTCCAGCCCGGCATCCGGCGGCAGGCCGAGGATCTCCACGGCCACCGTGCCGGTGTAGTCCGGATAGAGGTCGATGCGCCCGGAGGCGAGCGCGGCGAACACGATGGCGGTATTGCCGAGGCCCGCCACGTGCTCGGCCGGCCCGGCGGCGCCGGCAGTGCGGGCCAGGATCTCGCCGAGCAGGTAGGACTCGGTAAAGCGCTTGGAGCCGATCCTCAGGGTTTCCCCCAGGGCGGCCGTGCACAGCAGCAGCGGGCACAGCAGGACGCACAGCAGGACCGCGAGCCGGGTCCCGTGGCACGGCGCTGGACTTCGCGGGCGGGAATCCAAGCAGAACACCTCGTCGGCTGGATGGGCGGGGCCGGCTGCCGAACCACGCATGGCGCCGGGCTTGCCGTGCATGATACGCCGCCGCAGAACGCCGCGAGCCATGGCCTGTCCGATACGCCGCATGAGCACATACCGAAATAGTATTTGCATTTCGCATGCTTGCTGGATAAGAATCCAGAAAACGCATAAACCACACAGGACCACCTGTGCCGCCCCCGTGCCAAGGGATGCCCGACGACGGCTCCCGCCAGCGGCGGCCGGCCGTGGTGGCGGGACGGAATACGGAACGGGATAAGGCGACGGGATGGAGATCCGGCAACTGGAAGCCTTCGCGGCGGTGATGACGAGCGACAGCGTGACAGCCGCCGGGCGTCTGCTCGGCCGTTCCCAGCCCGCCATCACCCGGCTGATCCAGGAACTCGAAAGCGAACTGGGTTTCGCCTTGTTCGCCCGCAGCGGCCCCCGCGTCAGTCCGACCGAGCGGGGCTTCCTGCTCTATGAGGAGGTCGAGCAGGCGCTCGCCGGCCTGCAGCAGGTACGCGCCCGAGCGGCCGAACTGGCCCAGGAGGCACGCCGCTCGCTGCGGGTGGCGGCCACCCCGGCGCTGGCCGCCGGCCTGCTGCCCGCCGCCCTGGCCGGCGGGGATGCGCCCGGCCAGGTCCACCTGACCAGCGTCTCGCCGGAGAAGGTGGTCCATGCGGTGCTGACCGGCGCCGCCGAACTGGGCGTCACCAGCCTGCCGCTCGAACACCGCGGCGTGACCGTGCACTGGATCGGCCAGGCCGCCTGCGTGGTGGCCCTGCGTGCCGACGATCCGCTCGCCGCGCATGCGGTGGTGCCGCTGGCGGCCTGCTCGGGCCGGCGCATCGTCACCATGCACAATCCCTTCCGCCTGCGCCGTCGCCTGGACGCGGCCTTCGCGCGCGCCGGCGTGGTGCCGGCCGCGCTGATCGACACCAACTCCTCGCTGAACGCGCTCAGCGCCGTGCGCGCGGGGCTGGGCATCGCCGTGCTGGAGCCGGTGACGGCGCGCGGCGTGCCTCTGGCCGACATCGTGGTGCGCCCGATCGATGCCGACATTCCCTTCTACTTCGGCGTCATCACGCCCCAGGCGCGACCGGCGGACGCCGCCGCGCAGGCGCTGATCGCCCGCCTGGCCGAAGCCGCGCGCGGGCTGCTGCCCGACTTCGTGCTGCGCGGCCCGGAACAGCACGGCACGCTGCTGCAGAGCCTCTATGGCGACGGCGTGGCCGATGCCGATGCCGATGCCGATGCCGAAGACGCCGACGGCGCCACCCCCAACGATCCGGAACCCGAACCCAAGACATCATGACCCAGACTTGCGCCGACGATCTCACCCCGGGCCCTGCCAGCGCGGACGCGCCGGACGGCCTGGCCGCGCTGGAAGCGCGCCTGCGCCAGGACCTGTCCTGGCTCGAACTGCCGGCCAGGCGCTGGACCATGCCGCGCCACGAGCAAGGCGCCGAAGTGCTCGATGTCGCCGTCGTCGGCGGCGGCATGGCGGGCCTGGCGGCGGCGGCCACGCTCAAGCACCTGGGCATCACGGCACACATCTTCGACCGCTCGCCGGAAGGCTTCGAGGGCCCCTGGGCCACCACCGCACGCATGGAAACGCTGCGCTCGCCCAAGCAGCTGACCGGCCCCGCGCTGGGCTTGCCGGCGCTGACCTTCCGAGCCTGGTACGAGGCCCAGTTCGGCACGGCGGCGTGGGAAGCGCTCGACAAGATCCCGCGCCTGCAGTGGATGGACTACCTGCGCTGGTACCGCCGCGTGCTGGCGCTGGACCTCAGCAATGAACACACCGTGCTGGCGGTGCAGCCCCGCGCCGACGGCTTGGTGGCCCTGCGCCTGGGCACGCCGCAGGGCGAGCGCACCGTGCTGGCGCGCCGCGTGGTGCTCGCCACCGGCCGCGACGGCCTCGGCGGTGCCTATGTGCCACCGTTCGCGCAGGCGCTGCCGCGCGCGCTGTGGGCGCACTCGTCCGACGCGATGGACTACGCCACCCTGCGCGGCAAGCGCGTCGGCGTGGTGGGCGCGGGCGCCTCGGCCATGGATAGCGCCGCCACCGCGCTGGAGGCCGG
>JABLTH010019838.1_pt1 | contig 10281 bp, 9 predicted proteins | sample 7875711 | NCBI WGS metagenome assembly JABLTH01 (sample SAMN14941262, study PRJNA633318) | bioreactor metagenome | isolation source: bioreactor | place: China | collected 2019-03-05 | reverse complement strand
GGAAGGCGACGTCGTTGAACGGAGCCTTGGTGGTGTTGACCACGATCATGTCCGGGCTCAGGACGTTGGCGCCCCAGAACACGTTGTGCTTCGGGTCCTTGTCCACGTAGTTCTTCTGGTAGTCGGTGATGAAGATCTGCGCCCAGTCGGTCTCGCCGCTCTGGAGCGCGCGGAGGAGGCCGGTGTTGTCGTTGTACTCGAGGTAGTTCAGCTGCGCCACCGGGACGGTTCCACCCCAGTAGTCGGTGCGCGACTTGAGCACGACGCCCTGCGACGAGAAGCTCTTGATCGTGTACGGGCCGGTGCCGACCGCGTCCTTGACCGCGTCCTTCGACGGGTCCGCGATGGACTTCCACTGGTGCTCGGGGACGATGGTGGTCCCCAGCACGTCGCCCTGCTTGACGTACTTGGACTCACTGAAGTTCAGCACGACGTTGTCGCCGTCCTTCTTGACGTCCGTCAGCTTGAGACCGGCGAGGTCGAGAGCCGGGGTGTTCTTGATCAGGTTGTACGTGAAGACGATGTCGTCGGCGGTGAACGGCTTGCCGTCGCTCCACTTGACGCCCTTGCGCGGAGTGACCGTCAGCTGCGTGTAGTCCGAGTTCCACTCGACCTTCGATGCGAGCCACGGGGTGGTCTCGTTCTTGCCGACCGGGTTGACGATCGCGAGGGGCTCGTAGATCATCCGGTCGTAGCCGAGCGACATGCCCGAACCGGTGGTGATGAACGGGTTGTTGATCTGGGTCGCCAGGATGGCGGCGCCATCCGGCTTCGCCACGGTGAGCGACCCGCTGCTCGCGCTGCTCGTGCCCGACTTGTTGTCGGACGAGCAACCGGTGAGCGCGACCGCGCCGAGCGCGGCGATCGCCGTGGCGGTGATCAAGTATTTGCCAAGCCTCATTGCTTCTCCTTCGTGGCGGGCACATCCGTTGTGCCCTGGTGCTGCGGAATGTTGGCTGACCATAACTTGCTTACTGGTCAGAAAGCAAGTTGGCTGAGGCGAGGTTACTGGGTGGTAAGCTCATGCGCAACCAGCCTCCGCGGACGCTGGGAGGATGCGACCACGGAGGGGCGAATGAGCGGCGGAAGCGCCAGTCCGCGCCCGGAAACCGAGCGCAAACGCACAGAGATCCTCCGCGCGGCGATCGAGACCTTCGGCACGAAGGGCTCCACGAACGGCACGCTCGCCGACATCGCGGAGCAGGTCGGGATGACCCACGCGGGCGTCCTGCATCACTTCGGTTCCAAGAACAACCTGCTCCTCGAGGTGCTGGAGTTCCGCGACAGGGACGACGTCGCACATCTCGCCGACCGCCACATCCCCGGTGGCCCAGCGCTCTTCGCGCACCTCGTGGCGACCGCGCAGCGCAACGCGCTGCGCCCGGGGATCGTACAGGTCTTCACGGTGCTCTCGGCGGAGTCGGTCACCGAGGACCACCCGGCGACGGCCTACTTCCAGGAGCGGTACCGCAACCTCCGGGTCGAGATCGACGACGCGTTCCGCGAGCTCTGCGCTCAGGAGGGCGTGACGGAGCCCGCAACGATCGACAAGGGCGCAGCGTCGATCCTCGCCGTCATGGACGGCCTCCAGCTGCAGTGGCTCCTCGACCCGACCGCGGTCGACCTCGCCGGCGCGAGCGAGTTCGCCATCGAGGCGATCGTCAATGGCGTGCTGAAGTCGGGGCCGGAGCTGGAGTCGTACCTCCGGGAGGAGTGATGAGCGAGCGAAGTGACAAGCTGAGGAGCACCATGTCCCACACCGCCCGATTGGTCTTCGTCGGCGACTCGATCACCGACTGCAGCCGCGATCGGAGCGACCCCGCGTCGCTCGGCGAGGGCTACGTCCGCCTCATCGCGGACGCCCTCGCCGGGCGCGCCGGCGGCGCAGAGGTGCGCAACCTCGGCGTCTCCGGCGACCGCGCGGTCGACCTCGAGGCCCGCTGGGCCGGCGAGGTCGAGCCTGCAGAGGCCGATGTCCTCACGGTCTACGTCGGCGTCAACGACATGTGGCGCCGCTTCGACAGCGACGACCCGACAGAGGCCGCCGCGTTCGAGGCCACCCTGCGCCGCCTCCTGGACGCGCTCCCAGCGCAGCGCCCCCGCCTGCTCATGATCGAGCCGTTCTTCCTGCCGGTCACGCCCGACCAGCGCGACTGGCTCGACGACCTCGACGGCAAGCGCGCCGCCGTCGTCCGGGTGGCCGCCGACTACGACGCCACGCTCGTCGCGCTGCACGACCGCATGACAGCAGCGGCTCGCGAGCAGGGCATCCCGGCGGTCGCGCCGGACGGCGTGCACCCGAGCCCGGCCGGACACAGGATGATCGCCGAGGCCTGGCTCGCGGCGGCCGGGCTGGACGCGGCCGGCTGAGCTGTTCGAGGTCAGAGGACGCCGGCCGGGATCTGCTGGGTGATGCAGTGCGGGCCGCCTCCCCCGGTGGCGATGGTCCCCGCGGCCACCCCGACGACCTCCCGGTCGGGATAGATCTCGCGGATGGCGTCGAGCGCCTCCCCAGCGCCCGCCGCCTCGTCGATGGGGACGATGACGGCACCCGTCGCGAGGTAGTGGTTGGCGTAGGAGACCTCCGCGTCGATCGGCGGGTCGAAGAGCTCGATCTGCAGTGGGCGCCCCAGCGCGTCCGTCTGCCCGTCGAGCGCCGCGAGGTTCGCGCGTGAGCGGTCGAACTCGGTCGACTCTGGCGAGCTCGGGTACTCGAGGAAGATCCGTGCCGGTCCCGCATACTGGGCGACGCCGTCGACGTGGCCGTCGGTGCCGACCGGCCCGGTGTCGAGGCTGTGGCCGAAGGGCAGCCAGATGACCTTGGACGCGCCGAGGTAGTCGTGCAGCAGCTCCTCGATGCGGGTGCGGTCGAGCGCGGGGTTGCGGTTGGGGTTCAGGAGGCACTGCTCCGTGGTGATGAGGGTGCCTTCGCCGTCGATGAAGAAGGAGCCGCCCTCCAGGATGAGCGGGGCGCTGAAGAGCGGCACCCCGAAGTGCGCCGCCACGCGGTCCGGGATCAGTGCGTCCTGGTCGTACGGGTGCCAGCGGTTGCCCCAGGAGTTGAACCCGAACTTGACCGCGACGACCTCGCTGCTCTCGTTGGTGAGGAAGATCGGCCCTGCGTCGCGCGCCCACGAGTCGTCGGCCCCGAACTCGAGCGGCTCGACCCCGCGTCCGCAGTACGCGCGCACGGTCGCGGCCTCGCCGGGCTGACAGACCATGAAGACCGGCTCGAAGTCGGCGATCGCCGTCGCGACGGCCGCGTATTCGGCGCACGCGGCCTCGTAGCGTGCGCCCCACATCCGCTGGCGGGCGGGCCAGATCATCAGGGTGCCCGCGTGCGGGGCCCACTCGGCGGGCATCCGGTAGCCCGCGGCGAGCGGGGTCAGGGGAAGGGTGGTCACGAGATCCTCCAAACTTGGATTTTATCCAATTTTGGATGACAACCAAGAAAAGCGCAAGGCCCGCCGGGCCACCCACGTCACCTCGCGGCGACCCCCAGGATGCGCGCGGCGCCGAGCTCGCAGAGCCGGAGCGCCCGCTGCCGGTCGACCCGGCCCGACCCGACGGTCACCTGGATCGACAGGCCGTCGATGAGCGCCGACACCGCCTCCGCGGCGTCGCCGACCTCGTCCACGTGGAACGCCCCCCGCTCGCGGCCGTACTCGATCACCTCGACGAGGATGTCGAACCAGCGCAGGTCGAGCTGACGGTGTTCGACCGAGACGGCGTCGTCGACCATCCCGTCCGCCCACACCTGCAGCCAGAGCACCCAGCCCTCGTCCTGCGGCCCGGTGGCGGCCGAGAGGGCGATGAGCTCCCGCAGCCGCTCCCACGGATCCTCGATCGCCGCCAGCCGCTCCCGGGACTCGTCGACGAGCTGCTCCTCACTGCGCCGGATCGCGAGCAGCAGGAGCTCGTTCTTGGAGGGGAAGTAGTACGTCACGTGCCCCGGGGTCATCTGCGCCCGCTCGGCGATGTCGGCGACCCGCACGTTCGCGTAGCCGAGCTCGGCGATGGCCTGGGCGGCCGCGCGCAGCACCGTCTCCTCCCGCTGCTTGCCCTTGGTGAGACGATCCACTTCCACTCCTTCACTCGACGCCGGCGGCTCCCTCGATGCTAGGGTGTGCGCGCCGTTCCGTCACAGCCGGGGCGCAGCCGCGAGCAGCGCACGCGTGTACTCCGCCTGCGGGGCGTCGAACAGCTCGGCCGCCGCGCGATCCTCCACGATGCGGCCGTCCTTCATCACGATCACGCGATCGCTGATGTGCCGGACGACGGCGAGGTCGTGCGAGATGAAGAGCAGCGTCAGCCCGAGCTCCGAGCGCAGTCGGGCGAGGAGGTTCAGGATCGCCGCCTGCACCGACACGTCGAGTGCCGCCGTAGACTCGTCCGCGATGAGCACCGTCGGCTCCACGGCGAGCGCACGGGCGATCCCGACCCGTTGCCTCTGGCCGCCGGAGAGCCGCCGCGGCAGCGCGGTGTGGGTCGAGGCGGGAAGGCCCACCAGCTCGAGGAGCTCGCCGGCCCGCGAGGCCACCCGCCCCCGCGGCGCCATCCCGTGGAACCGGATCAGCTCCTCGAGCATCCTGCCGACCGTCATCGACGGGTTCAGCGACGAGCTGGGATCCTGGAAGACCATCTGCAGCCGGCGCACCTGCTCGCGCGTCCGCCTCCCGGCCAGCGGCTCGCCCTCCAGCCGCAGCTCTCCGCTGCAGGGCACGAGGCCGACCAGCGCCTTCGCGAAGGTCGACTTGCCCGACCCGGACTCGCCGACGATCGCCACCGACTCCCCGCGCCGCAGGCGGAGCTCCCCGCCGTCGAGCGCCGGGGGCGCCGGATGGCGCCTGGTGCCGTAGCGCACCGTGATCCCGTGGGCCTCGAGCACGAACTCCGATGGTCTGCGCGCGCGCAGGGGCAGGACGGTCATGCGCTGATCTCCTCGACGATCTCGGTGCGGATGCAGGCCGTCGCCCCGCCGGGTGAGGGCTTCAGCTCGTAGGGCGCCCGTGCGCACTCGGCGGCGGCGAACCGGCAGCGCGGCGCGAACCGGCATCCGGTGGGGAAGGCGCGGGGGTCGGGCGGGCTGCCCGGGATCGTAGCCAGCAGCTCGCCATCGCCGACGGCGGACGGCGTGCACGAGAGGAGGCTCGCCGTGTACGGGTGCTGGGGGTGCCGGAGCACCCGCTCCGTCATCCCTGTCTCCACAATCCTGCCGGCGTACATGACCGCGACGCGCTGGCTGATCTCGCCGATGACCGCGAGGTCGTGCGAGACGAAGACCATCGCCATCCCGCGCTCGGCGCTGACGCGCTTCAGGAGTGCGAGGATCTGCGCCTGGATCGTCACGTCGAGCGCGGTCGTCGGCTCGTCGCAGAGCAGGACCTCCGGATCCGTGCCGAGGGCGGCCGCGATCATCACGCGCTGGCGCAGCCCTCCGGAGAGTTCGTGCGGCCAGGCCCTGGCGCGCTCGGCGGCGCGGGGGATGCCGACGTCCGACATCAGCTCGACAGCGCGGGCGCGGGCGGCGCGCAGCGGCACCCCGGTGTGCGCCCTGACGGCCTCCGCGATGAACTCCCCCACGCGCATCGTCGGGTTGAGCGCGAGCATCGGCTCCTGGAACACCATCGCGATCCGCGGCTTCCTCCCGCGCGCGTCGGGTGCGCGGCCCGCGATCCGCACCGTTCCCCGCGTCACACCGTTCGGCGGCAGCACACCCAGCACCGCGCGCAGCGTCAGGCTCTTGCCCGACCCGGACTCTCCGACGATCCCGAGGGTCTCGCCTGGTCCGACGGAGAAGCTGACCCGATCGACCGGGGAGAAGGTCTCGCCGCGGACCGTCAGGTCGACGGCCAGGTCCTCCACGGTGAGCACCGGCCCGCTCATTTGCGTCCCCATGCTTCCACTCCTTCGCCGATCATGCTGAGGCCCAGCCCGAACACCACGATCACGAGGCCGGGCACGGTCGCCAGCCACCACTGCTCGCGGATGTACGGCTGCCCTTCCGCGATCATCGCCCCCCACTCCGGCGTCGGCGGCTGGATGCCGAGGCCGAGGAACGAGAGCGCGGCCAGTCCGAGGGTCGCCGCCACGATGTCGGAGGGCAGGTAGACCAGGCTCTGCCCGATGGAGTTCGGGAGAGCGTGGCGCCAGAGCACGCGCCGTCGCGAGAACCCCGACACCGTCGCGGCGGCGATGAAGTCGGCCTCCCGGACGCGGAGCATCTCCGTGCGCATCAGCCGCACGTACGCCACCCAGGAGACCAGCGTCATCGACACCAGAATCGACACCGGCCCCGCACCCAGCACGAACACCAGGGCGATGACCAGGATGTAGCTCGGGAACGCCTGCACGAGGTCGGAGACGCGCATGACCACGGTGTCGACCCAGCCGCCGTAGTAGCCGGCCAACGCGCCGAGCACCGTGCCGACCACCGCAGGGAGGGCCGCCCCGAGGAAGCCGATCACCAGGTCGATCCGCGCCGCCCAGATCAGCCGGGACAGCACGTCCCTGCCGAGCTCGTCCGTGCCGAGCAGGTGCTGCCACGACGGCGCAGCGAGCGCGTCCGTCACGTTCTGGGCGAGCGGGTCGGCCGGCGCGATGACCGGGGCGAAGACGGCCGTGAGCACGAACACCGCGACGATGCCGAGCCCGACCCACACCATCGCGGGGGGCGCGACGCGGCGCTCCCGGGCGGGTGCTGACAGCTCGACGGGGGCCGGAGCGGGCGGCGCCAGCGTGGTCATGAGTCCACCTTCAGTCGGGGATCGAGGATCGCGGTGACCACGTCGGCGATCAGATACACGAGGATGACGGCGATCGCGAAGACGATCGTGTAGCCCTGGATCAGCGGGATGTCGCGCTGCCTCGACGCGAGCACGATCCCCTGGCCGAGGCCGGGAAGAGCGAAGGTGGTCTCGACGACGACGGCGCCGAAGAGCATGTAGCCGATGTTGAGGGCCAGCACGGAGACCGTCGGCGGCGACGCGTTGCGGAGGATGAAGCGCCGGGTCACGCGGGCGGACCCGATGCCGAGCGTTCGCGCGGCCGTGATGTACTCCGAGTCGCGCACGGCGATGAGGCTCGCCCGCAGGCTGCGGATCTGCAGCGGAGCCATCGTCACCGCGAGCGTGATCGCCGGGAGGACGATCGAGCGGAGGTGGTCGACCGTGGTGTACCCGAAGCCGCCGACCGGGAACCAGCCGGTGGGCAGAGCGACGAGCAGCACCAGGACGATCCCCGTCCAGAACGACGGCATCGCGAAGAGCAGCAGCCCTGCGCCGCGCGCGGTGTGGTCGAAGACACCTCCCGGGCGCCGGGCCGAGACGATCGCGACCGGCACCGAGATGACGAGCGAGAACAGCGCGGCGAAGCCGAGCAGCCAGAGCGACACCGGCAGTCGCTCTGCGATCACCGCCGTCACCGGCTGCTGCGACTTGAACGAGAATCCGAAGTTCCCGGTGAAGATGTTCACGACATAGTCGAAGAACTGCACGATGGCGGGTTTGTCGAGTCCGAGCTGTTGCCGGGCGATCGCGAGCTGCTCGGGCGAGGCCCGCAGGCCGACGACCAGCCGCGCAGGGTCCCCCGGAGTGATCTTCAACAGCAGGAACACCAGCAGCACGACGCAGAGCGCCAAGGGGATGGCGTAGGCGATCCGCCGCAGGACGAACGCGTACCGGCCGGCCACGGTCAGTTGCCGCCCAGCGTGATCTCGCTCCAGTGGTACATGCCCCACGGCGTCGGGGCGAAGCCGTGGACACGCGGGGCGACCGCGTACAGCACCTGGAACTGCGCGAGGGCCGCGGCGGGGAGCTCGGTGTTCCCGTCGTTCTGCACCTCGCGGATGATGTCTTCCTTCTGCGCGGAGCTCGGCGCCGAGGCGTAGGCGTGGAACTGCTCCGTCACCCGGTCGGTGTTGACGCCGCTGAAGAGCCAGGAGGTCCCGCTGATCCAGGCGAGGGGGTCGACGACGTCGGGCGACACCGCCCCGTACGACCAGAGCACGAGGTCCGCGGTCAGCCCGTAGGCCCGGTCGAGGAACGCGCCAGTCTCCAGCGGGCTCAGCTTCAGCTGGATGCCGAGGGCGTCGAGGTCCTGCTTGAGGATCTGGGCCACGTCGTTGTCGCTCTGGTTGGAGGCGTCGTAGACGATCTCCAGCGACGTCGGCTTGACCGCGGCCTGCGCGAGCTCCGCCTTGGCCTTGTCGAGGTCGTGCGTGTAGCCGGGGACGTCGGGCGCGGTCCAGTTGGCGAGACCGGACGGGATGATCCCCTTGGCCGGCGTGCCGTAGCCCTTGAACGCGCCCTTCACGATCGCCGCGTAGTCGACCGCGTAGGCGATCGCCTTCCTGACGTGGATGTCGCCGAGCGGTGCGTGCGTGGTGTTGAAGCTGAGGTGCTCGATCTGGCTCGACGGGAGCGCCTTCAGGGTCGAGCCGTAGATGCTCGCGTCCTGCGGGGTGAGGTACTGGGAGATGTCGGCCTGGCCGGACTGGAGCATCGCCGCGCCCTGGTTCGAGTCGGTGACGGTGTCGATGACGACCTTCGACACCCCGACCTTCTCGTAGTAGTGCGTGTTGGCCGTGAGGACGGTCTCTCCGCCCGTCGACCAGGAGTCGACCGCGTAGGCGCCCGCCCCGACCGGCTTCTGCCAGTACGCGTCCTCGCTCCTGCCGCCGAAGTCCTTCGGGAAGATCGCGGAGGAGCTCCAGGTCATCAGGACCGGCAGGATCGTGTTCGTGTCGGTCAGGTGGAACACGACGGTGTGCGCGTCAGGGGAGGTCACGCTGCCGATGTCGCCGTAGAGCGAGCCGTAGTTCTTGCCCTTCGCCCACACCCCGGCCGAGAAGATCACGTCGGCCGGGGTGAGCGGCGTGCCGTCGGTGAACTTCACACCCGGCCGGAGGGTGAAGGTCCACGTCTTCGCGGCGGCGTCGTACGACCACTTCGTCGCGATGCCGGCGTCGATGGTCCGCCCGTCGGGGTTCGACTTCAGCAGCGGCTCCAGGACGTTGTCCAGGGTCTGGTAGGTCGCGTACGCCGCTGCCGAGTCGGGGTTCCAGCCGTCGAACGACTCGGACCTGATGACGTGGAGGGTGTCGTCGGCTCCCGCGCCGGCGCCGGAGCACCCCGCGAGGCCGAGGGCGAGCGCGGCCACGACGGCGGCGGCGGAGAGTGCACTGCTTCGTCGCATGAGAACCTCTCGTTCAAGTCTAGGATTTGGATTAGATCCAAATATAGCCACGAGCGAGTCGCGTTTGTCAAGGACTTCGGCCGAGCGGCCTCCCCGCCGCCGGGGCGGATCAGCCGCCGACCAGCGCAGGCACCGGTCGCGGCCCCCGCGCCCGCTCGAAGTCCCAGGCCAGCGAGAGCAGCCGGAGGTCGGAGTAGCCGGCCCCGGCGAAGGTCACCCCCACGGGCATCGCGGTCGAGGCCATGACGCCCATCGACGTCGTCACAGTGGGGACGCCGAGGTGACGGATGACGAGGTTGCCGTTCGAGTAGTGCGTCCCGTTGCGCCAAGCCAGGTCGGCCGCGGCCGGATCGTGATCCGCGCTCGCCGGCCCGACGTCCGCGTTCGCCGGGAACACGACGGCGTCGAAGCCCTCCGACCGCAGCCAGTCCTCCAGCAGTTCGGCGCGCAGCCGCTCCAGTCGCTCGAGTGCGTCGCCGAATCCGGGGATCGCCGCAGGCGGCAGCGGCGGGCAGGCGAGGATGTCGCTGTACCGATCGAGGTTGTCCTCCACCTCGGGGTAGCGGTCGGGCAGCGCGCCGGGCGGCAGCGGGGCGATCTGCGAAGGATGCACCTGCGCCAGCCGGTTCAGCGCCGGATCCCCGTTCGAGCGCAGGAAGTCGTCCCACGCCGCGGCGACCAGAGTGGTGAACTCGTGCGCCATCCACCCCTCGGGGAGGTCGGCGAACAGGTCGAGCCGCTCGTGCACAGGGCTGGTCCCCTCGTACACGTCGACGAGCGGGAAGTCGGTCTCCACGACGGTGGCCCCGCAAGCCTCGAGCCGGGCACGCGTGGCCTCCCAGAGCTCGAGCACGTCCGGGTGGACCTCCAGCGGCGCTTCCGGATCGCGGCCGAGGAACCGGCGCGGCACAGCGAGCCGGGCACCGCGTAGAGCACCGGGCGCACGGAGGTCGCGGTAGTCGACGGGACGGTGTTCACTCGGCAGGGGGAGCCGCACGGCATCCTGCGCCCTCCAGAAGTCGCCGCGCGTCTCGGGGTCGTCGTGCACCAGCACGTTCAGTACTTCGAGGAGGTCGTCGACCGATC
>JABLTH010095012.1_pt1 | contig 10283 bp, 14 predicted proteins | sample 7875711 | NCBI WGS metagenome assembly JABLTH01 (sample SAMN14941262, study PRJNA633318) | bioreactor metagenome | isolation source: bioreactor | place: China | collected 2019-03-05 | reverse complement strand
GAAGACCGCCCATCTGTCGGTCGGCTGCTACTGCGCCGAGGAAAGCCGGTGCCACCGCTCTGCGCTGCGGGAACTGCTGCTGGCGCGCGGGGCGGAGATCGCATGAGGGGATGATGGGCGGCCGCACGGCGCTCGAAGATGCGGGCGGCAGCCTCGCTGAGGCGGGCTGCGTATGATCCGGCGACGCAACGCCCCATGCGCCGACTCGAGACCCGGATCCCCCCGCCCGTCGTGGCCGCCCTGCTGGCGCTGTGCATGGGCCTGGCCGCACCTTCGGCGGCGCGCGCATCGGTGTCGACCGCGCTTCGCCTGGGCCTGGCGCTGCTGGTCGCCGGCACCGGAGGTGCCATCGCCGCCGCCGGCTCCATCGCCTTCAAGCGTGCCGGCACCACGGTGAACCCCCTGAAGCCGGAACGCGCGAGCGCGCTCGTCACCGGTGGCGTCTACCGGCTGACACGCAACCCCATGTACCTGGGCATGACGCTCGCGCTGGCGGGCTTCGCGACCTGGCTGTGGTGGTGGCCGGCGCTGCTGGGACCGGTGGCCTTCGTCGCCTGGATCACGCGCTTCCAGATCCGACCCGAGGAGCGTGCGCTCGGCCTCAGGTTCGGCGCCGCCTACCAGGACTACCGCCGTCGCGTGCGGCGCTGGCTCTAGCTGAAGAAGGAAGACCCATGATCGAAGGTTCCTGCCTCTGCGGCGCGGTGCGCTGGCGCTTCGCGGGCACGCCCGACGGCGCCACCGCCTGCAACTGCACCGCCTGCCGCCGCTACGGCACGCTGTGGGCCTACGACTTCGAAGGCGAAGGCATCCACGTCAGTGGCGAGACGCGGCCCTACGTGCGCGGCAAGGCGCTGAGCTTCAACTTCTGCCCCGCCTGCGGCTGCGTCGCCTACTGGCGCGGCCTGCAGGTCGACGCCCAGGGCCGGCGCCGCATCGCCGTCAACCTGCGGCTGGCCGAACCCGAGGCGGTGGCGAAGATCCCGATCGACCACTTCGACGGGCTGGACCGTTTCGAGGACCTGCCGCGCGACGGCCGCTGCGTCGCCGACTACTGGTTCTGAGGCCGGCTGCGATGACGATCGAACTCAGCAAGGAAGACCGCGCGCAGGCCATCGCCTCCCTCGAGCGCTGGTTCCGCGAGAACATGGACGAGCCCATCGGCAACATCGCCGCCGGCGGGCTGCTGGGCTTCTTCCTCGAGGAGATCGGCCCCGCCGTCTACAACCGCGCGGTGGCCGACGTGCAGGAACGGTTGCAGCAGCGCGTGGCCGAGCTCGACTTCGAGATCCACGAAGACGAGTTCGGCTACTGGACCAAGTACGACCGCAGCCGCGCCAAGCCCAAGGGCAAGGCCTGACTCAGGGCTTCGGCCAGGGCGTACCCTGCGCCGGCGGCACGCGGCCCACGCCCTTCAGCACGAACTTCTGCAGCCGCTTGCCTTCGTAGGTCTCGGTCGTGTAGACGTTGCCCTTGCTGTCGGTGGCGATGCTGTGCACGCCGTAGAACTGGCCGGGCTGGCGGCCGCCGTCGCCGAAGTTGGTCACCTCCTGCAGCGTCTCGCGCAGCACCACGCGCACCACCTCGTTGGTGCCGTCGGCCAGGTAGATGTACTTCTGCTGCGGGTCGCGCGAGAACGCGATGTCCCAGGCCGCGCCCGAGCCGAGCGTGTTCTTCGCGAACGACGCCTCCTTCACGAAAGTGCCGTCGGGCTTGAACACCTGCACCCGGTTGGCCTGGCGGTCGCACACGTAGACCAGGCCGTCTTCGCTGCGTTCGACGCAGTGCACCGGGTTGCGGAACTGCCTGGGCAGCGGCGCCGCGGGGTCGTACTTGCCGAGGTCGGCGTCTTCCGGCTTGTTGCCGTAGGCGCCCCAGTAGCGCTTCATCTTGCCGGTGTCGGCGTCGAGCACGGCCACGCGCTTGTTGCGGTAGCCGTCGGCCACGTAGGCTTCGTTGGTCTTGGGGTCGACCCAGATCTTGGCCACGCGGCCGAAGTTGTTGAGGTCGTTGCTGCCGGCCCAGCCGCCCAGCTTGCCCACCTGCATGAGGAACTTGCCGTCCTGGGTGAACTTGAGCAGGTGCGCGTCCTTCTCGCCGTTGCCGCCGATCCAGACGTTGCCCTTGTGGTCGACGTGCACGCCGTGGTTGCTTTCCGGCCATTCGTAGCCCGGGCCGGGGCCGCCCCAGGCGCGCACCAGGTTGCCGGCGGGGTCGAACACCAGCACCGGCGGCGCGGCGGCGCAGCACTCGCCCACCTTCAGCTCCAGCGCGCGTTCGTTGGCATGCAGCGTGGCGGCGCCGCGGTGGATGATCCAGACGTGGTCCTTCTCGTCGACCCAGATGCCGATGGTCATGCCCAGCACCCAGTGGTTGGGCAGCGGCTTGGGCCACAGCGGGTCGACCTCGAAGCGCGGCGCCTCGACGCTGCGGTCCTGCGCCTCCACGCTGCGCTGCAGGAGCAGCTGCGCGCCCAGCAGCGTGGCCAGCAAGGCGGCGAACGACGCGCGGATGAGGGTTTGGCCTGAGAAACGCGGCATCGGGGACTCCTGCTCAGCGGTCAAGAATGGTTGCTCCGAATCACTTCCGGCCGCAATGAGTTCCTTTCCCGATGCCTGCCGGCGCGCGCTGGCGGCGTTGCTGCTGGCCTTCGCCGGCCTGCAGGCGGCGGCGCACGACATCCCGGCCGACGTGCGCCTGCTCGCCTTCGTGCAGCCGCAGGGCGGGCAGTTGGTGCTGCTGGTGCGCGTGCCGATGGCCGCGCTGCGCGAGATCGACGTGCCGCTGCGCCCGGGTGGCTTCATCGACCTGGCGCGCGCCGAGCCGGCGCTGCGCGAAGCGGTCTCGGTGTGGCTGCTGGACAACCTTCTGCTGTTCGAGGAAGACCGGCCGCTGCCGCGGCCCGCGGTGCGGCAGGTGCGCATCGCGCTCGCGTCGGACCGCTCTTTCGCCAGCCTCGAACAGGCGCTGGCGCGCTTCTCGGCCCCGCCCCTGGCGGAGAGCGAACAGCTGTACTGGAACCAGCAGTGGCTGGACGTGCAGCTCGCCGTGCCCGTGGCTTCGGGGCACTCGCGTTTCTCGATCGAACCGCGCTTTGCCCGCCTGGGCCTGAAGGTCGCCTTGGGCTTGCGCTTCCTGCCCGCCGCCGGCGGCGAGCGCGCCTACGAACTGCACGGCGACCCCGGCCGGGTGGCGCTGGACCCGCGCTGGCACCAGGCCGCGTGGCGCTTCGTGCAGCAGGGGGTGTGGCACATCCTGGAAGGCGGCGACCACCTGCTGTTCCTGGCCTGCCTGCTGATCCCCTTGCGGCGCCTGCGGCCGCTGGTGGTGCTGGCCACCGCGTTCACGCTCGCCCATTCGCTCACGCTGGTGGCGGCCGCGCTGGGACTGGGCCCCGAAGGGCTGTGGTTCCCGCCTTTCGTGGAGATGCTGATCGCGGCGTCCATCCTGTGGATGGCGCTCGCCAACGTGCTGGGCGGCGCCGGCCACCGGCGCTGGCTGGCGGCCTTCGCCTTCGGGCTGGTGCACGGCTTCGGCTTCGCCTTCGCGCTGCGCGAGTCGCTGCAGTTCGCCGGCACCCACGTCGTCGCGGCGCTGCTGGCCTTCAACGTCGGCGTCGAGATCGGCCAGCTGCTGGCGCTGGCCGCGATGCTGCCGCTGGCCGTGCTGCTGTTTCGCAAACTGCCTGAACGCGCCGGCGTGATCGTGCTCTCGGCGCTGGCCGCGCACCAGGCCTGGCACTGGCTGCAGGAACGTGCCGCGCTGTGGTGGCAGCACCCGCTGCCGCGGCCCGAGGCCGCCGACGCGGCGCGCCTGCTGGCCTGGCTGACCGCGGCGCTGCTGGTGGGCGCGCTGCTGTGGTCGCAGCGCGCGCGCATCGAGAAGTGGGTGGCGGTGCGCTGAGCACCCTTCTCAGGTGCCGCAGAAAGTCTGGTAGCGCGCCGTGACCTCGGCCGGCGCCGGCTGCGCGTACGGCGCCAGTTCGGGCGCTTCGTCGAAGGGGCGGCGCACTGCGGCCAGCAGGCGTTCGAACGGGCCGAGATCGTCTTCCTCGCTCGCCGCGGCCAGCGCTTCTTCGACACGGTGATTGCGCGGAATGATCCAGGGGTTCACGCGCCGCATCGCCGCCGCGCTGCCGGCCGCCGCGCCCAGCGCACGCCAGCGCGCCAGCCACGCGTCCAGCGCGGCACGGTCGACGAACTGGTCGCGCAGCGGCGCGTCGCGCCCTTCGGCGGCGTCGGCCAGGCGGCGCCAGGCGAGCGTGAAGTCCACGCCCTGCGCGTGCAGCAGCGCCAGCCAGTCGTCGGCCAGCGCGCCGACGGCGTCGTCGTCGACCGCCGCCGGCAGGCCCAGCTTGGCACGCTGGCCGCGCCGCAGCGCCGATCCATACAGCGCCGGGAAGGCGTCGATCACCTCGGTGGCGGCGGCCACCGCGCGCTGCACGTCGGCTTCGTCGTCGGCGTCGGCCATCAGCGGCAGCAGGGTCTCGGCGAAGCGCGCCAGGTTCCAGCGCGCGATCGGCGGCTGGTTGGCATAGGCGTAGCGGCCGCCATGGTCGATGCTGCTGAACACCGCCGCTGGGTCGTAGGCCTCCATGAAGGCGCAAGGCCCGTAGTCGATGGTCTCGCCCGAGAGCGCCATGTTGTCGGTGTTCATCACGCCGTGGATGAAGCCGACGTTCATCCACTGCGCCAGCAGCGCCGCCTGGCGTTCGGCCACCGCCTGCAACAGCGCCAGCGGGCGCCCGGGCGTGCCGGCCAGCGCGGGGTCGTGGCGCGCGATCGTGTAGTCGGCCAGCTGGCGCAGGCGTTCGGTGTCGCCGCGCGCGGCGAAGAACTGGAAGGTGCCCACTCGCAGGTGGCTGGCCGCCACGCGCGTGAGCACCGCGCCGGGCAGCGGGCGGTCGCGCTGCACCGCTTCGCCGGTGGCGGCCACCGCGAGCGCGCGCGTCGTGGGGATGCCCAGCGCGTGCATGGCTTCGCCGACGAGCACTTCGCGCAGCATCGGCCCCACCGCCGCCTTGCCGTCGCCGCCACGCGAGAACGGCGTCCGGCCCGAGCCCTTGAGCGCGATGTCGCGCCGCCGGCCCAGGCGATCCACCCTTTCGCCCAGCAGCAGCGCACGGCCGTCGCCCAGCTGCGGCGAGAAGCCGCCGAACTGATGGCCGGCGTAAGCCTGGGCGATGGGCTCGGCGTCGTCGGGCAGCAGGTTGCCGGCGAACAGCGCGGCACCGGTCTCGCCGCGCAGCGCGGCCGGGTCCAGCCCCAGCTCCTGCGCCAGCGCTTCGTTCAGGAACAGCAGGCGCGGCGCCGGCACCGCGGCCGGTTTCCAGGCCGCATAGAAGCCGGGCAGCCGGCGCGCATAGGTGTTGTCGAAACCGAAGGCGGGCATCGGGTCAGGGTCCGGTGGCAAGGCGGCCAGTGTGCCGGTCTTCACCTGCCCCCGCTGGCGCGCGGGTCGGCTTCACCTGCGCTTGCATCCAGTACTGCTTTTTCATACAGTACGCCTCCCGCTCTTCGGAGAACCCCATGCGCTACGCCGAACTCCGCTACGTCTACCGCCCCCGGCGCGACCGCGTGCCGCGCTGGCTGCACCGCCTGTGGGTCTGGCTCTGAAGTCCCTTTGCCGCCGCCCGTGAGCCTTCGCCCCATCACTCCCGCCTGCCTGCCGCCGTGGACCCGCGCCCCCCTTCCGAAGTCGTCGTCGGTGCCGCCGAAGACGCCCAGCCTTCGCTGCCGCTGGCCAGCGAAGGCGTCCAGCGCTGGGTGTGGCAGGGGCGCTTCGGCGCCATGCTGATCGAAGTGGTCGAAGGCGTGGTCTACGTCAACGGCCAGCGTGTCGAGCCGCATGTGCCCTGAAGGGCCTCACTTCGAAGCGGCGCTGGCGGCGGGTTCGGCGGCGCAGGGGTATTCCTCGCGCAGCGCGAAGATCACCGCGCCGCCGGCCGGTCGATCGGCGCGTTCGGGGTGGGCCTTCAGCCAGCGCACGAGCAGGCGCACCACCTGGTCGTTGCTCGGCGCGCGCTGGCCCAGGCAGTACAGCGCTTCGTCCTTCGGCAGCAGTTGTTCGTGCGCGTGCAGCGCGCCGGCAATGGTGCCCAGGCACAGGCCGCTGTCGAATCCCTGGCGACCGGACAGCCGCGTCTGGCAGGCTTCGAGCAGCACCGCGCCGGTGACGCCCTGCGCGCGCGTGGCCGGCGCGGCGCCGGCCAGCAAGGCCGCCGCCAGCAGGTTCCAGCCGCGCCGCGCACGCAGGGCCATCGCGCCGCGGCCCGGCTCAGGCGGCCAGTTCGGCCAGCATCTCGCGCGCCCCGCGCCGCTTGGCGCGCGTGGCGTCCTTGCGGTAGCGCTCGACCGCTTCGTTGCGCATCTCCACCGCACGCGCCAGGGCGGCGCGGAAGCGCTTGGGCGTGTAGGTGTTCTCGGTGCCGATGTAGATCGAACGGATGAGCGGTGTCTCGCCGAAGCGCGGCAGCACCACCGACAGCACGGCGCTGCGGAACTGCTCGCCTTCGCGCGCCTTGACGATGGGCCCCGAAATGCCGGGCGGCAGCGAACTGCCCTTGTTCGACATGTTCACCTTTTCCTTCACGCGCACCGGCGCCGGCAGCGTGGCGACGCGCCGCATCAGTTCCTTGGTGGCGGCCTGAAGCGAGACGTCCGCCCCGGTGCCGTCGGGGGAGCCGTCGGAGAAGAACTTGGTGCCGCCGTAGCGGACCTGCCACCCGTGGGTGGAACGCGAGTCGATGCGCTGGATGTTCTGCGGACCGGTGAAGGTCTGGCCTGAGGCGATGGTGACGATGCGGGTCTTCATGAACGGCGTTGGGTCTCTCGCGGGAAGCTCCCTGTCCCAAAGCGGGCGCATTCTGCGGCGCCGCGCTTTCAAGGGCTGCCGCCCGGCGGCAGGTCCGGGAACCTGCCGCAGGACACGGCAACCGCGCATTGTAGGCGCTGCGGGAACCCCTCCTCGCTGACCAGGGCGTTAGGCCCAGGCCGCGGCCTTCAGCCCGGGATCTCGGGCTCCACCAGGGCGGCCAGCTGCGTGAGAGAGTCCTGCCAGCCCAGGTAGCACATCTCCAGCGGAATCACCTCCGGAATGCCGGCCTGCGTGATGGCCAGTTCGGTTCCGCAGCTCACCGCCTTCAGCGACACCGTCACCTGCAGCGTGCCCGGCAGGTTGGGGTCATCGAACTTGTCGGTGTAGCGGATCATCTGGTTCGGCACCAGTTCGACGTACTCGCCGCCGAACGAGTGCCCGTTGCCGCTGCCGAAGTTCCGGAACGACATGCGGAAGGTGCCGCCCACGCGCGCTTCCAGGTGATGCACGGTGCAGGTGAAGCCGTGCGGCGGCAGCCACTTGGCCATCGCGTCGGCTTCCAGGAAGGCGCGGTACAGCTTCTCGGGCGTGGTGCGCAGCACGCGGTGCAGGCGGACGGTGCGGTCGGACATGATCTGGTCTCCAGTTCGCGGAGCCACGGCGGCTCTCGGTGACACGACGATTGAATCCACTCGGGCTCGACCGCTCCAGCGCAGGGTTTTCCCATTACTTCGGAAGCGCTCAGTCGCGCCGCGTGCAGCGGCCCTGCTTCTCGAACCAGTAGACGATGTTGCCGACGACGACGATGCTGCCCGACACCACCGCCGAAGCGGCGGCGGTGGCGCCCGCCGCCACCAGCAGTACGGCGCAGCCGTCGTTGCGGCAGCCGCCGATCACGCCCACCTGCACGGGCTCCAGTTCCATCTGGCGCGCGTGCACCTGGCAGTCGGGGTCGTAGACGGTGGTGGTGCGCGGCACGTAGACGCAGGCGGCCAGCGCGAAGGGTGCCACCGAGGCGGCCGCCAGGCGCAGCCGGCGGCCGCCTCGCGGGGTGTGAGTCATGACGCCGATGCTAAGGCCATGGTGGCCCCTGCCGCGGCCGGTCGCCCAGCGCGGCGCGCGGCTGCAGCCAGGTCAGCGCGGCGGCGTTGAACGCGTCCGCGTTCTCGATGTTGCTCAGGTGCCCCGCGTCGGGCACCACGCTGACCGGCGCGCCGCCCATCCTGGCGGCCATTTCGTGGTGCATCGCCACCGGCGTGAGCGGGTCGTCGGCGCCGACGACGAAGTGCGCCGGCGCCGTGATGCGTGCGATGTCGCCCACCGTCACCTGCCCCACCGTGGCCTCGAGCGACTTGATGTAGCTGAACTTGTGCAGCGAGGCGATGCTGTCCACCAGCTGCTGCACGTGTTCCGGCCTCGCCTTCGGCCCCGCGAGCGAACGCGCCACCGGCCCGGCGATGTCCTTCGGTTCCTGGCCCGCCAGCAGCGGCGCGCGCCGGCTGTCGACGAAGGCCTGGCGCTGCTCGGCGCTGAAGGACTCGAAGCCTTCGTGCGTGTCCACCAGCGTCAGGGTGGCGATGCGCTGCGGGTACAGCAGCGCGGTGCGCATCGCGATGCGGCCGCCCATCGACAGGCCCAGCAGATGCGCGCGCCGCACGCCGAAGTGGTCGAGCACGCGCAGCACGTCGGCCACGAAGTCGTCGAAGGCGAGCGGGCCTTCGTAGTCGTCGCTGCCGCCGTAGCCGCGTGCGTCCCAGCCCACGCAGGAGAAGTGCGCCGCGAAGGCCGGCAGGTTGGCGCGCCAGTTGGTGCGGTTGCCGCCGATGCCGTGCATGAACAGCAGCATCGGACCGGCGCCGGCCAGGTCGACGGCGAGGCCGGGAGTGCCGGGAATGCGGTAGGTCGTCGGCTCCATCGTGCGGGCTCCTTGCATCAGGATCACAACCCCAGGTAGGCCTTGCGGATGCGCGGGTCGTGCATCAGCTCGTCGGCCGCGCCTTCGGCGGCGACGCGGCCGTTCTCCACCACGTAGGCCCGGGTCGACGCGGCGAGCGACTGCCGCACGTCCTGCTCGGCCAGCAGCAGCGTCAGCCCTTCGCCCACCAGCCGGCGCACGAGCTGGAAGATGGTGGTGGACATCAGCGGCGAAAGCCCCAGCGTCGGCTCGTCCAGCAGCATCAGCCTGGGCTGCGCCATCAGGCCGCGGCCGATGGCCAGCATCTGCTGCTCGCCGCCCGAGAGCGTGGAAGCGGCCTGGCCGGCGCGTTCCTCCAGCCGCGGGAAGACGTGGAACACGTGGTCCAGCGAGCGCTGCCATTCGGGGCGCGCGCGCGGGTTGATGGCGCCCAGGCGCAGGTTCTCGCGCACCGTGAGCGAAGGGAACACCATGCGGCCTTCGGGCACCAGCACCAGGCCGGCACGCACGCGTTCGTGCGGCGGCATCGTGGTGATGTCCTGGCCGTTGAACGCAATGCGCCCTTCACGCACCGGCAGCAGCCCCGCCAGCGTCTTCATCAGCGTGGTCTTGCCGGCGCCGTTGCTGCCCAGCAGCGCCGTCACGCCGCCGGGCGCGACGGCCAGCGAAAGGCCGTGCAGCACCTGCGTGTCGCCGTAGCCGCCCACCAGCGCATCGGCCTGCAGCATCACGGCGCGTGCCCGAAGTAGACCGCGGCCACCTGCGCGTCGTCCCCGATCTGCGCCGGCGTGCCTTCGGCGATCTTCTGCCCGTGGTGCAGCACCACGATGCGTTCGCACAGGTCCATCAGCGCACGCATCACGTGCTCGATGACCAGCAGCGTGAGCCCGCGCTTGGCGTGCAGTGCGCGCACCGTGTCCAGCATCTGCGCCACCTCGGTGGGCGTGAGGCCGGCCATCACCTCGTCGAGCAGCACCAGGCGCGCGCCGGTGGCGACCGCGCGCGCGATCTCCAGCCGCTTCTGGCCCGAGAGCGTGAGCGTGGAAGCCGGCTGGTCGGCCTGCGCCGCCAGCCCCACCTCTTCCAGCACCGGCTGCGTGGCCGCGTCGGCGCCGGCCGCGTCGCGGCACTGCGCGTGGCCGAACAGTGCCGCCGTGCGCAGGTTCTCGCGCACCGTCATCGCCGGGAAGGGCTTGACGATCTGGAAGGTGCGGCCCACGCCCAGGCGGCACACCTGGTCCGGCCGCAGGCCGGAGATGGAGCGCCCTTCGAAGCGGATGTCGCCCGCGTCGGGCCTCGCGTTGCCGGCAATCAGGCTGAACAGCGTGGTCTTGCCCGCGCCGTTGGCGCCCATGATGCCGACCACCGCGCCGGCCGCCACCTCGAAGCTCACGCCTTCCAGCGCCACGAGGCCGCCGAAGCGCTTGCCCAGGCCACGCACCTCCAGCAGCGTCACCGCGCCGCCCCGCCGCGCCGGCGCAGCTGCTGCGCCAGCCCCAGCACGCCACCGGGCACGAACAGCACGAAGAGGAACAGCACCGTGCCCAGGATG
>JABLTH010002662.1_pt1 | contig 10293 bp, 9 predicted proteins | sample 7875711 | NCBI WGS metagenome assembly JABLTH01 (sample SAMN14941262, study PRJNA633318) | bioreactor metagenome | isolation source: bioreactor | place: China | collected 2019-03-05 | reverse complement strand
TCCGATCTAAAGGCACGCCGGCCAGCCATTCTCATCTACTGGTGGAGACAATCGAATGACCACGACACACAAGGAGCTGCCCATGGCGGCCACCCCGGGCGCCTCGCTAGGCGGCAAGATCCGCGCGGCCTTCGCCGCCGGCAAGGTGCGCTGGGGCATGCTCGCCCTGGTGTTCTTCGCGACCACGCTGAACTACGTCGACCGCGCCGCGCTGGGCGTGCTGCAGCCGGTTCTGGCCAAGGCCATGGCCTGGACCGCGCAGGACTACGCCAACATCAACTTCTGGTTCCAGGTCGGCTATGCCATCGGCTTCGCGCTGCAAGGCCGCTTCATCGACATGGTCGGCGTCAAGCGGGCCTTCGCGCTGGCGGTGCTGCTGTGGAGCATCGCCTGCGGCGCGCATGCCTTCGCGGCCTCCGCGGTGGGCTTCATGATCTGCCGCTTCTTCCTCGGCCTGTCCGAGGCAGCCAATTACCCGGCCTGCGTCAAGACCACGCGCCTGTGGTTCCCGGCGGGTGAGCGCGCCATCGCCACCGGCATCTTCAACGCCGGCACCAATGTCGGCGCCATGCTGACGCCGCTGATGCTGCCGCTGATCCTGGAGGCGTGGGGCTGGCAGGCCGCCTTCCTCGTCATCGCCTCCTTCGGCGCCCTGTGGCTGGTGCTGTGGCTGGTGCGCTACCACAACCCCGACGAGCACCCCACGGTCAGCCAGGCCGAGCTGGCCCACGTCACGCGCGACATCGAGCCCGCCCCGCAGCGCATTCCCTACTCGCGCATCCTGCGCATGCGCGGCACCTGGGCCTTCGCGCTGGCCTACGCCATCACCGCGCCGGTGTTCTGGTTCTACCTGTACTGGCTGCCGCCCTTCCTCAACCAGCAGTACCACCTCGGCATCAGCGTCACCCAGATGGGCATCCCGCTGATCGTCATCTACCTGTGCGCCGACATCGGCAGCGTCGGCGGCGGCGCGCTCTCCTCCTGGCTGATCGCCCGCGGCATGCCGGCGGTGCGCGCACGCCTGCTATCGATGCTGGCCTTCGCCCTGTGCATCACTTCCATCGTCATGGCCGCCGGCGCCAGCAGCCTGTGGATGGCGGTGGCCGCGATCTCGGTCGCGATCGGCGCTCACCAGGCCTGGACCGCCAATATCTGGAGCCTGGTGATGGATTACACGCCCAAGCACGTGATCAGCTCGGTGTTCGGCTTCGGCGGCATGATCGGCGCCATCGGCGGCATGTTCATGACCCAGCTGGTCGGCTACGTGCTCACCGCCACGCACGACAACTACACGGTGCTCTTCACCATGATCCCCTGCGCCTACTTCATCGCGCTGGCCTGGCTGTTCATCCTCGCCCCGCGCAAGGTGGCCGGCGCCGCCTGACGCCCCGCACCACCGCCCCACCGATCACACCACAAGACTCCGAGACACCAAGCATGAAGAAGACGATGATGGCGCTGCTCGCGCTGGGCGCGGGCAGCGTGCCCGCGGCCGCCCAGACTGCCGGCGGCGTGACCCTCTACGGCCTGATCGACACGGCTGTCCGCTACAGCACCCACGAGGACGCCGCCGGCAACAGCCGCACCCAGCTCGGCGACGGCGCGCTGACCGGCAGCCGCTGGGGCGTGCGCGGCAGCGAAGACCTCGGCGGCGGCACCAAGGCCTGGTTCATCCTCGAATCCGGCTTCTTCCCCGACACCGGCGGCAGCCAGCAGGGCGGCCGCCTGTTCGGCCGCACCGCGGCGGTCGGCCTGGAGGGCGGCTACGGCAAGCTGGCGCTGGGCCGCCAGTACACGCTGGCGCACGAGGTGCTGTCCTCCTACGAGGCCATGGCCTTCGCCAACAACTCCATCGTCGGCTACCAGGGCGGCAACTACACCGGCCTGCGTTACGACAACACCATCAAGTACATCAAGTCCTTCGGCGGGCTGCAGGCGGCGGCGGCCTATACCTTCGGCGAGGTGCCGGGCAGCCTGAAGACCGGCTCGGCCGCGGCCGGCTCGCTGGTCTACGGCTCCGGCCCCTTCGAGGTGGGCGCGGTCTACCAGCAGACGCAGAACGTCACCAGCGCCTACTTCGGCGCGGTGCCGGCCGCGCTGGCCAGCAAGCAGACCGTGTGGGGCCTGGGCGGCACCTGGAAGGCCGCGCGCGCGCAGTACTACCTGGGCTACACCAACAACCGGCTCGACGTGGCCGACTACCGCAACCAGGCCGCCTACGCCGGCGCGCGCTACAACCTGAACGATGCGCTGGCCCTGATCGGCACCGTGCAGTACGACTGGCTGCGCCATGCTGGCCAGGGCGGCAAGCGGCTCACCACCGCCGGCATGCTGATGTACAGCTTCAGCAAGCGCACCGACGTCTACCTGGAAGTGGACTACACCAACCTGCAGGGCCAGTGGATCGCCCTCAACAGCGCGCCGGCCTTCGCCAACAGCGGCAATACCTATGGCAACGGCACCCGCCTGGGCGCGATGGCAGGCATGCGCCACAAGTTCTGACGGCGCGCCGCACCTTCTATCGTCGTTTCATCTGAATCAGGAGATGCCATGCCATCGGTGCTGGTGCTGAACGGTCCCAACCTCAACCTGCTCGGCTCGCGCGAGCCGGCGGTATATGGCAGCGAGTCGCTGGCCGATGTCGAGCGCATCTGCCAGGATGCCGCGCAACGCTTCGGCCTGCGCGCAGCGTGCCGGCAGAGCAACCACGAAGGCGTGCTGATCGACTGGATCCACGAGGCGGGCCGCTTGTGTGCGCAGGGGGAAGCGATCGGGGTCGTGCTCAATGCCGGCGCGCTCACGCATACGTCGATCGCCCTGCACGATGCCATCCGCGGCACCGCACTGCCGGTGATCGAGTACCACATCAGCAATGTGCATGCCCGCGAGGCCTTCCGCCACCACTCGTGGATTTCCCCGGTGGCGCGGGCCGTGATGGTGGGGCTGGGAGTCCAGGGCTACGGCCTGGCGATCACCGCGCTGGCACAGCTCGCGGGCGTGGCCGCGCAAGAGGGGAAGTCGCCGGGAATCAACGGAAAATAGACGAGAAATAGACGGGAAATAGACGGATGCCGCCGCGCCCCCGGAGGGGGCCCGGCGCGGCGGACCGGTGGCCCCGGCTAGAGTACCCGCATGATCAGCAGCGCCGTGTCCTGCATCACCTGCAGCACGCGCTCCAGCGCCTGCTCGGCAGTCTCGTCCCCGATCGGCATATTGACCGACAGCGCGGCGATCACCTTGCCGTGGCGATCCCGCAGCGGCACCGCGATGCCGCGCACGCCGGTCTGCAACTGCTGCTCCAGCATGGCATAGCCCCGCTGGCCAGCCTTGCGGATCTCCTCCAGCAGACGGTCGCTCTGCATGATGGTGTAAGGCGTGTAGGGGGCGAGCACGCAGCTCTCCAGCCACTCGCGCACCGCTTCCTCCGGCCGCGAGGCCAGCATCATCACGCCGGCCGAGCCGAGCGGCGCCGGCACCCGCGCGCCCAGCACGAAGCCGGTGCTCATCACGCGGCTGGCGCTGGTGCGGGCGATGAAGACCAGCTCCCAGCCATCGAGCACGCTCAGGTAGGCGGCCTCGCCGAGCTGCGCGGTGATCTGCTGCAGGAAGGGCTGCACCGTGCGTGGCAGGCGCGCCGAATCGAAATAGGACCAGCCCACCTTGAGCACGCGCGGCGTCAGGCTGAACAGCGTGCCGTCGCTGGTGGTGTAGCCCAGGTGCTCCAGCGTCAGCAGGTAGCGCCGCGCGGCCGTGCGCGTGAGGCCGGTGAGCTGCGCCGCCTGCGTGGGCGTGAGGCGGGGATGGTCGTTGTCGAAGGCTTCGAGGATGGCAAGCCCCTTCTCCAGCCCGGCGATCCAGTCGCGCCGGTTCAACGGTTCCTTGTCCATGTGGTTAACCCTGGTAAAGAGCGAATGCCGCTCATTGACGAGCGATTGTCGCACGCCTAGGCGCGAATGGTGATTGTTGGCCGCAGGGATGTTTCCTAATCTTCGGCGCGTGACCCAGCCTTTGTTGACCCCCTTCGCTGCCCCTGCCGCCCCTGCTGAACCTGCCGCCCCTGTTTCCCCAGCTGACCGCCATGACCACCGCATCCCGCCCCCTGCCCAAATCCATCGCCACCGTTTCCCTCTCCGGCACGCTGCCGGAAAAGCTGGAGGCCGCCGCGGCCGCCGGCTTCGATGGCGTGGAGATCTTCGAGAACGACCTGCTGCACTTCGGCGGCTCGCCGGCCGAAGTGCGCGGGATCGCGGCCGGGCTGGGCCTGCAGGTCTTCCTCTACCAGCCGCTGCGCGACTTCGAGGCCATGCCGCGCGAGCAGTTCGCGCGCAACCTGGCGCGCGCCGAGCGCAAGTTCGACGTCATGGAGCAGCTCGGCGCCGGCATGGTGCTGGTGTGCAGCAATGTGCAGGAGGCCGCCAGTGACGATCCTGCGCGCGCTGCCGACGACCTGCGCCGGATGGCCGAGGCCGCCGCCCGGCGCGGCCTGCGCGTGGGCTTCGAGGCACTCGCCTGGGGCCGTCACACGCGCCGCTGGCGCGAGGCCTGGCAGATCGTGCGGCAGGCCGATCATCCGGCGCTGGGGCTGGTGCTGGACAGCTTCCATACGCTCGCGCTCGGCGACACCCTCGACGGTCTCGACGCGGTACCGGCCGACAAGCTCTTCTTCGTCCAGCTCGCCGATGCGCCGCGCCTGTCGATGGACGTGCTGTCGTGGAGCCGCCACTACCGCAACTTTCCCGGCCAGGGCGAACTGCCGGTGACCGCTTTCACCAACGCCGTGCTGCGCGCCGGCTATGCCGGGCCGCTCTCGCTGGAGGTCTTCAACGACGGCTTCCGCGCCGCCCCGGCACGGCTGACCGCCGAGGACGGGCTGCGCTCGCTGATCTGGCTGGAATCCGAGGCGGGCGGCGCCGCGCTGCCCGCGCCGCCTGCGCTGGCCGGCGTCGACTTCCTCGAATTCGCCGTCGATGCCGCGGCCGGCCAGGCGCTGGCGCAACGGCTGCAGGCGCTGGGCTTCGCCCATGCGGGCCGGCATCGCAGCAAGGCGGTCGAGCTGTACCGGCAAGGCGACGTCAACCTGATCCTGAACGCCGAGCCAGATACCGCCGCCGCCGGGCATTTCGCCCAGCACGGCCCCTCGGTATGCGCGATCGGCCTCAAGGTCGACGACGCCGGCCGCGCCATGGCGCGCGCCCGCGCGCTGCGCTGCCCGGAGTGGCGCGAGCCCACCGGGCCCGGCGAGCGCACCATCCCGGCGCTGCGCGCGCCCGACGGCATGCTGTTCCACCTGATCGACGACCATGGCGCCGAGCGCAGCATCTACGAAAGCGATTTCGCGCTGGCGGACTGGACCCGTACGGGCGCCGCCCCTGTGGCGGACACTGCCAACGCGGACAGCGGACATGCCGGCCTGGCCGGCGTCGACCACCTGGCGCAGGCGCTGCCGGCCCATCGCTTCGACAGCTTCGTGCTGTTCTACCGCACGGTGTTCGGCATGCAGGCCGAGGCGCTGCACGAAATCGCCGACCCCTACGGTCTCGTGCGCAGCCGCGCCATGGTCAGCGCGGACGGGCGGGTGCGTATCCCCCTCAATGTGTCCGACAGCGGCCTGACCACCACCGGGCGCTGCGTGCAGGCCCACGCCGGCGCGGGCGTCCATCACATCGCCTTCCGCTCCACGGGGATCGAGGGCACGGTGCAGGCCATCGACCGCCGGCGCGCCGGCATGCTGCCGGTGCCCGCCAACTACTACGACGACGTGGCCGCCCGGCTCGCGCTCGACGACACGCTGCTGGCACGGCTGCAGCGCCTGGGCATGCTCTACGACCGCGACGCGCACGGCGACTTCCTGCACGCCTATACGGCGCCCTTCCAGCAGCGCTTCTTCTTCGAGATCGTGCAGCGCGACGGCTACCGCGGCTACGGGGCGGACAATGCCGCGGTGCGCATGGCCGCGCTGACGCAGTTGGAGCCGGCTTGAGCGGGAGAATGGTGGTGCGGACGGCAGCGCGAGCGCCGACGGGTGGCACAGAATGCTGCCGAGAAAGGCATCCACCAGCCCTCTTTCCATTCGCTGCACTTCCGCACAGCATGCAGCGACGCAGACTGGCATGGAGCCCCATCGCTCCATGCGCTGCAGCGTCGCTGCCCCTCAGATCACACCACGCTCGCGCAGCGCGGCGATCTCTTCCGGGCTCTTGCCCAGCACGCCGGACAGTACCGCCTCGGTGTGCTCGCCCAGGCGCGGCGGCGGCGCGTCGTAGCGCACCGGCGTGGCCGACAGCCGCAGCGGGCTCTTGACCGTCGGGCACAGGCCGCCGTCGCTGCGCGTCAGGTCGACCTGCAGTTCGCGGTGGCGTACCTGCGGGTCTTCGAGCACCTGCGCGTAGTCGTTGATCGGCCCGCACGGGATGCCCTCGCGCTCCAGCGCCTCCACCCAGAAGGCGGTGGGCCGGGTACGCATATGGGCCTCCAGCAGGGGGACCAGCGCGTCGCGGTTGACCAGGCGGCCGGGGCCGCTGCGGAAGCGCTCGTCGGCGGCCAGGTCGGGCCGGTCGACGCCGCGGCAGTAGGCCTGCCATTGCCCGTCGTTGCCGGCGGCCACGATCATGTAGCCGTCGGCGGTGGCGAACACGTGATAGGGCACCATATTGGCGTGGGCATTGCCGAAGCGCCCGGGCACCTTGCCGGTGATGCGCTGGCCGATGATGGGCGTGGCGCCCACCGCGACCGCCGCGTCGAGCAGGGCGATGTCGAGATGCTGGCCTTCGCCGGTGCGCTCGGCATGCCGCAGCGCGCCCAGCACCGCCACCGTGGCATACATGCCGGTGAAGATGTCGACCACGGCCACGCCGACCTTCTGCGGGCCGCCGCCGGGCAGGTCGTCGCGCTCGCCGGTGATGCTCATCAGCCCGCCCAGGCCCTGGAAGATGAAGTCGTAGCCGGGCTTGTGCGCGCTCGGGCCCTGCTGCCCGTAGCCGGTGATCGAGCAGTAGACCAGGGCGGGATTGATGGCCTTGAGGCTGTCGAAGTCCAGCCCGTAGCGCTTCAGGTCGCCGACCTTGTAGTTCTCCAGCACGATGTGCGAGCGCGCCGCGAGTTCGCGCACGATGGCCTGGCCCTCGGCGCTGGCGATGTCCAGCGTGAGCGAGCGCTTGCCGCGGTTGGCGCCGGCGGAGTAGGTGGCGTCACCGGAGGGATTGCCTTCGCCGTCCGGCAGCCAGGGCGGGCCCCAGGAGCGGGTGTCGTCGCCCACGCGCGGGCGCTCCACCTTGATCACCTCGGCGCCGAGGTCGGCCAGGTTCTGCGCGCACCACGGGCCGGCCAGGATGCGCGACAGGTCGAGCACGCGCACGCCGTCGAGCGCGCGCGCCGTCGATGGAGCGGCGGACGGGGCAGCGGACGGCGCAGCCGCTGCAGTCTTGCCGTCGGCCGCGCTCATGGACGCAACTCCGCCACGCCATGGCTGAGCACCGTCACGTCGCGCGCGGGGATGCGGGCGTCGAACCGCACACGGCCATCGGCCTCGCGCCACATGCGCACCTGCAGCGTCTCGCCGGGGAAGACCGGGCGCGAGAAGCGCACGTTCAGCTCGGCCAGGCGGTCGCCGTCGCCGCCGGCAAAGGCGTCGAGCAGCGCCCGCGCGGCCACGCCATAGGTACACAGCCCATGCAGGATGGGGCGCTCGAAGCCGGCCGCGCGCGCCACCGCCGGGTCGGCATGGAGCGGGTTGGGATCGGCGTTCAGGCGATACAGCAGCGCCGCCTGCGGCAGGATGGCGATCTCGCGCACGGCGTCCGGCGCGCGCTCCGGCACGGCCGGCAGCAGCTCGGGCGGGGTATCGCCCTGGCCGAAGCCGCCGTCGGCGCGGCAGAACGTGGTCTGCGCCAGCGTGGCCAGGGCCTCGCCGGTGGCGTCATCGACCAGCGTGCGCTCGGTGATCACCAGCGCGCCCTTGCCGGCGCCCTTGTCGACCACGTGCGAGACATGGGCGCGCGCGCGCACGGTGCCGGCCGCCGGCAGCGGCCGGTGCAGGCGCAGGCGCTGCTCGCCGTGCACCACCTTGACCCAGTCGATGCCGGTCTCGGGGTTCTGCATCCAGAAGCCGGGATAGGCCAGCACCACGGCCTGCGTGGGGAAGGCCTTGAGGCCGTCCTCGTACACATAGCGGAGCTGGCGCGCGTCGACCGGGTCCTCCCCCAGCCCCAGGCCCAGCGCGTAGAAGATGGAGTCCTTCGCGGCGTAGCTCTGGCGGATCTCGGGGAAGGCCCAGTGCTTGATGCGGGCGTAGTCGAGCGCCATCTCAGATCGGGTCCCAGTTGATCACGTCGGGCGAGCGCTCCAGCTTGAAAAAGCTGTTGCGCATCGCCGGCAGCGCGATCTCGGCGATCGACTCCGGGGTCCAGCCTTCCGACAGGTGCACCGAGCGCACCGGGCGCGGCTGGCTCATCAGCATGATCTCGTTGGCGCGCACGGCGAAGATCTGCGCATTGACCTCGCGCGCGGCGTCGCTGGCCAGGAACACCGCCATCGGCGCCACCTTGCCGGCTTCCATCTTCTGCAGCTTGGCCACGCGCGCCTTCTCTTCCGGCGTCTCCGACGGGATCGAGCTGGTCATGCGGCTCCAGGCGAACGGCGCGATACAGTTCGAACGCACGTTGAAGCGCGCCATGTCCAGCGCGATCGACTTCGACAGCGCGGCGATGCCCAGCTTGGCCGCCGAGTAGTTGGCCTGGCCCAGGTTGCCGATCAGGCCCGAGGTCGAGGTCATGTGCACGTAGGCGCCGCTCTCCTGGTCCTTGAAGTAGTTGGCGGCGGCACGGCTGACGAAGAAGGTGCCGTTCAGGTGCACGTCGATCACGGCGCGCCACTCTTCCTCGTTCATCTTGAAGAACATGCGGTCGCGCAGGTTGCCGGCGTTGTTGACCACGGCATCGATGCGGCCGAAGTTGTCGAGCGCGCACTGCACGATGGCGTTGGCGCCGTTCCAGCTCGACACGCTGTCGGTATTGGCCACGGCCTCGCCGCCAGCGGCGCGGATCTCCTCGACCACGCGTTCGGCGGGGCCCTTGTCGCCGCCCTCGCCGGTCAGCGACACGCCCAGGTCGTTGACCACCACCTTGGCGCCGGCCGCCGCCAGTTCCAGCGCGATGCCGCGCCCGATGCCACCGCCCGCGCCGGTCACCAGCGCCACCTTGCCTGCCATCAGTCCACTCATTGCTTCCACTCCTGTCGAATACACGGGTTCGGGTTCGGGTCCGGTTGCGCGGCGCTGCCGCCGCGCGCTGACCTGCTTGTCTTGCCGATGCCGGCTCCGCGCGGGCATCGTCTTTCCACTGGATGCCGCGGGCCGCTCAGGCAAGCGCCCGCAGCACGCGGCAATCGTCGGCCAGCGCCAGCGGCGCGGCGCTCAGCGCCTGCACCGCGGCGAACGGCACGCCTTCGGCCAGGCCGGTCACCAGCAGCCCGCCGCCGGGCCGGACGTCGATCACGGCCAGGTCGGTATAGATGCGGTCGACCACGCCGAGGCCGGTCAGCGGGTAGCTGCAGCGCTCGACCAGCTTGGGCTGCCCGTCGCGCGTCACGTGTTCCATCATGACGAACAGGCGCGCGGCGCCCACCACCAGGTCCATGGCACCGCCCACGGCGGGAATCGCATCGGGCTCGCCGGTCGACCAGTTGGCCAGGTCGCCGCTGGCGGACACCTGGAAGCCGCCCAGCACCGTGATGTCGATGTGGCCGCCACGCATCATGGTGAAGGAGAGCGCGTGGTCCGAGATCGAGGCGCCTGGCAGCAGGCCGATCGGCTCCTTGCTGGCATTGATCAGGTCCGGGTCGGTCGCGCCCGCGCGGATCACCGCGCCCATGCCGAGGATGCCGTTCTCGCTGTGCAGCACGATCTCGCGGTCGGCGGGAAGCTGGTCCGACACCAGCGTGGGCATGCCGATGCCGAGGTTGACGACGCTGCCGTCGGGAATATCGTGGGCGACGAGGCGAGCCATGGCGGCGCGGCTCAGGCGCGGCAGGCGGGACAGGTCCGGCTTGGCGTCATGCGGCATGGCAAGCTCCCGAGGCGGCCAGCACCACGGCCTGCACGAAGATGCCCGGCGTCATCACCTGCTGCGGCGGCATCTCGCCGAGCGGCACGATCTCGTCGACCTGCACGATGGTATGGCGCGCGGCGGTGCACATCACCGGGCCGAAATTGCGGCCCGCGTAGCGGTAGGTCAGGTTGCCCCAGCGGTCGGCGCGGTGCGCCTTGACCAGGGCGAAGTCAGCGCCCAGCGGCTGCTC